>Ga0255052_10000363_pt1 | contig 36838 bp, 33 predicted proteins | sample JV7_2_21_MG_FD_188632 | JGI IMG/M metagenome (GOLD analysis project Ga0255052, IMG submission 188632) | Seawater microbial communities from Jervis Inlet, British Columbia, Canada - JV7_2_21 | ecosystem: Environmental > Aquatic > Marine > Inlet | place: Canada: British Columbia | collected...
AGAGGGAGGTCCTCTCTGAACCGGTTATCGTTGAGACAGAAAAAGGGTATCATATTGTCCAGCGCCTCGTGTCCTTTGACCTGAATTCCTGGAAATCACTGATAGCAGCATACCGCGGCTAAGAACGGAAACCTGACCATCACGTAAAGGCCGAACCCGGCAGGAAGGGGGGCAGTTTTTTCGTATTTGTTGGTGCCTTCAAGGTAGAGAAAAACGCGATTATCAGGGTCAGGGACCTCCGGGAACTCGGCTTTCCTACGTACCGTTCTCAAAAGGGTGACTGGTTCAATGTTGTTGTCGGACGATATGAAAGCTATCAGGAGGCCCTTGAGGCTGGCAAAAGGCTTGCTGACCATGGATACGAGTATTACATTCCCCCCACCAAGAAATAAAATGGGGTCTTGTATTTTAACATTGATATAGAAAATACCTAACAAACCACTGGAGAGAGATGCGAAATAAGCTTACGCTTTTTCGTACCCCTTAGTTTTACGTTAATGTTTCTACCAATAATCATCAACATTCCAATGTTCCAAAATAGAAGCTAAGTAGGGATGAATTGGAAATTAAACCAGGTTTTAATCCAATTGTTTTAGCTAAGTACTCGATTGAGGAAGGGAATAAGCTTCGAACAGTGTTCCCCGTGCTGGGTATAACACAAATAGTTTACTTAGAAATAACTCCTGAAGGACTAAAAGATGAAGATGGAACCATCTACTACTCAACAGCCAATTACGAAGAGGCTCGTAGAGCAGTGTTAACAGAAAAAGAGATACACAACAAATTTGTCGCATCTGCTGCAAATGCTAAATATGACATGGAACATTGGCTACAATCCGCCAAGAAAGGTCAGAAAGATTTGGAAGCTCAACTGATTGAAGTCGATAGTGACGGTAATGGGAAAATTGACCGTAATGACGTAAATAATTATACGCTTGCACAAGACTTGAGAAAAGCAGACCAGTTGTGTGTCCGTTTTGTTAAAGCATTGCAGAGAAGGAATAAGCGAGTAGGTGGCCTGTGGATTACTGGACCTCCAAAATCAGGGAAGATATCTTGTTCCCATACTTCAAATCCTAAAACCATCAAGATTACAGCACAAAATGCTAAAGGAGAAACAATTTTCAGTAAATATATCTTTTGATGGCTTAAATTCTATAGCCTATTCTCTTAAATTCCGTAATCATCAATCTTTCTGTCGGTTAATTCTAAAGACTTGTAGGTGTACTCATCAACCGAGGGATTTTTGGCCGAAGATTCCGACTGTTCAATAATTACTTCCTGTTATCTTGATTTTATATTCTACCTCTGAATAAAACATTTCAAATGGTAATCAATAGCTTCATTACACAATTTTTAGACTTCTGTGTGAGTGATTACTATGAAATAAGAAATAGAATTTTAATTTTTTCTGATATTAGTTAAAATATAAAAGTTATAAAGTATTTCCATTAGGAGAAAAGATGGAATTTATTCAACATCTGATCTATTTCAATTTAGATATTGTTTTTTTCATTTACGGTTTCGTCTTTGTATTGATGGGGGTTACTGTTCTTGTCCAGCCTAAAAAATCCAGCGAGTTTGAAATTGCAAATATCTTATGGATTTTAGCTGCCTTTGGTATAACTCACGGATTAAATGAACTGCTTGACATGTGGGCAATAATTAAAGGAAGACATCCTGTCCTTGACATGATTCGATTGTTTTTCCTTGTAATTTCTTATGCAGCTTTATTTGAGTTTGGCAGAAGAATCTTTTGTCTCAAGATACCGGAATCTTCACACCTGAGAAAAAAGTTTTCCTACTATCTCAAATGGTGGCTTCTCCCTGTTATCGGAACCTTTATCCTGGTTTTAGGTTTTATGTCTTCAGACTTCTGGAAAGTGGGAAGCATCTTGACAAGATACCTCTTAGGCTTTCCCGGCGGGATTTTAATAGGCATTGGCTTGAATTCATATTATTATGCAGAGCAGAAAATACTAGAACCTCTGAATGTCAAAAAATACTTTTTATCTGCCGGTGTTATTTTTATAATTTATGGTGCCCTCGGAGGGGTTATCGTACCAAAATGGAGTTTTTTCCCTGCCAGCTGGCTTAATACGGAGTCATTTTTGACAACAGTAACGCTACCTGTCCAGTTTTTCCGCGCGGGTTGTGCCATTATCTCTGCATGGGCATTAGCAGGCATGCTTAAAATCTTTAACTGGGAAATAAGGACTAAACTACAGGAAGCACAGAATATTTTAAAAAAGCAGTTAAGGCTATATGAAGAGAGATTCATGGAAGTAGTTGAAAGTTCTTCTGACATAATCTACTCCATAGACATAAATGGAATTATCATTAGCACGAATAAACAGGGATATAAACTTCTCAATTATTTGCAATCCGAAATCATTGGCAGGCATATTAAAGAAATATGTACCACTGAGACATGGAAAGAGCTGGAAAATGGATTTAAAAAGGTTAAACATGAAGGTTCGGTCTTCCTTGATGATGTGAAAATAATTAAAAAGACCGGCGAAAAACTCGATGTAACAGCACATTCAGCAGCTGTGCATGACGAGAAAAGAAAAATCCAAGGTATGAGATTAATATTCAGGGATATTACCGAAAATAAAAAAATGCAAGAAGAACTTCTAAAAATTGAGAAACTTGAATCAATGGGAATTATGGCTGGAGGTATCGCTCATGATTTCAATAATATACTGACAACTATTACAGGTAACATTTCACTTGCCAGACTGTCTGCCAGAGATGACAGAGGACTTTATAAAATTTTAACAGAAGCCCAGAGAGCATGCACTCATGCCAATAACTTAACCAACCAGTTGCTTACATTTTCCAAGGGTGGAACGCCTATTAAAAAAGTGCAATATATTGAAAATCTTTTGAGAGATTCAACTAATTTTGCAATCAGGGGATCGTCTGTCAATAATAAATTTTCCATAACAGGTGATCTTTGGCCAGTCGAAGTAGATAAAGGACAATTTATTCAGGTCATTCATAATCTCGTGATTAACGCACATCAAGCTATGCCTGAAGGAGGAACAATCGAAATTATTGCCGAGAATGTAGCTGCCGATAAAAAAGATATATCTCAGATGGAGTACAGGAAATATGTGAAAATTACTGTAAAAGACCAGGGAGCCGGCATACCAAATAAGCTGTTAAAAAAGATTTTTGACCCTTATTTTACGACAAAAGAGGATGGAAGCGGTCTTGGACTTACAACTACCTATTCAATCATTAAAAACCATGGTGGATACATTAATGTACAGTCCGAAGAGGGTGCTGGTACTTATTTCCATATTTATTTGCCTGCTTCAGATGAAAAAGCACTAACTGATGAAAAAGCACTAACTGATGAAAAAGCACTAACTGATGAAAAAAAGACAGATACAAACCTTCAAGGAAAAGAGTATATCCTTTTTATGGACGATGATGAAAATGTCAGAAAAAGTGTCCGCAGAATGCTGAACTATCTTGGTTATGAAGTAGAAGTTGCAAAAAACGGAGAAGAAGCTATTAATCTTTATAAGAAGGCAAAAGAATCTACACGCTCGTTTAGTGCTGTGATAATGGATTTAACCATACGGGGCGGAATGGGGGGAAAAGAAACTATAAAAAAACTCCGTGAAATAGATCCTGACGTTAAAGCAATCGTATCAAGCGGATATTTCAATGATCCTATAATGGCAAACTTTAAACTATATGGTTTTAGCAGTGTTCTTCCCAAACCTTATGAAATAGAAACCTTAAGTTTAATATTAGATAGGATAATAAAAAAAGAAAGCTGACATTAAAAGGTTTCCTACAACGAATAAACAATGACGATACTGTTGTTGGATTTTACTTTGATGATATCGCAATTGGCTTTTCTCAAGGCTTTACATATGGGGCGGTACTGATTATACCACGTTCAACCATCCTGACGCTGTTATTACTATTGTAGAAAGCGTTAATAATAACGGAACAGTAGTGAGTTGGTATATAGATACTAATGATAATACGTATGGTTATATTGCTAAAGTCATTCCCAAACCAAAACGTTTATAATCGCCTTATTTTTAAGTTGATACCTAACGTATAATGAGATTCATTCCCCTTTTATTTTAGCTGTCTCTATCGTAATAGTATACAAATGACCTGATCCCTTCTTGCTCCCGGATAATACTGGATTGCTTCAATGCATGATTTTTTTTACTATACTTACCGATTAAGACTCTGTAGATGGTCTTATTGTCAGCCCTTAAAACTTTTCGAACATATGCGGCATAGTCTTTCTTTTTCCATTTATCAGAAAACGATACAGCCTTGCCCTCATGAAAAAAAACACCAACGTGAACTGCATATATTGTTTTCTTTAAAACTTCTTTTTTTACAGGAGCGGGTTTTTTTACAATTTTTAAAGGAGGAGTAGTTGGTTTTTTTAATTCATCAATGGCAGGAGGAGAAACCTGTGTTACTTCTTTATCATCCACAGGGATGGGAATTGATTCTTTTTGGACAGCTTCCCCATTGTCTGTGCTTACGGAAGGAGCGATTACCTTTACTGATTTATCTATGGGAAGGGAAGGGGCAATCTGTTTTGCCTCTTTAACATCAGCAGGAATGGATACTGGTTCCTTTTGTGTGACGATTTCTTTACAGATATATTTAAAAAGATATCCTACGTTGCCTTCGGGATCAAAAGGGGTCCATTTTGGTTTGTACGTTACAAGTAATTCTTGTGTTTTATAACGAAGGAGATTAGACTTCTTTTCTTTACAATCAAGTTCTTCAAACCATTCATAGGTGGCAGGGTTAGGGCTCTTTCTCGTCCATGTCTTGCCATAATCTCCGGAATACTCTATACTTTCAATATCTCCGTACCCTTTAGATTCTTTTTCATCAAACCATTCTGCAGTGAAAGGAGTTTTCGCGTTTGGTTTAGGAATCCTTTTTACCCAGACTTTAGCAAAATTTCCATAATACTCTATGCTTTCAACATCTACATATGTATTAGATTCATTATCTTCTCTCAGTGGAATCCACTGCGCCGCCTCTGCTATTACTAACAGTAAAAAAAAACCAAAAATAATGACCAAGATTAATTTCTTTGCCATGTGTTGCTCTTCTTACTTTTATTAAAATTTTTTAAATTAATAAAGAAGATATGTTTTTTTCTGTGATTAAAGTTTGATTTTCAGGCTAATAAAGAGAATACACCCTAATTGAATATTAATACTATTTAATTTTCAGTTTGTCAAGAATATTTATTGTTACGGTTAAGTAAATACCGATGTATCCCTGATTCATTTATGAAACCTGAAAACTGCGTAGTTACTGTTCTTGTATGCCAAGCGGAATCTATTGTACGTTGCTGTCCACATCGGATCAGACCGCAGTTCCCTCAATTTTGAAACCAAAAGTATTCTATAGTCCTTGGTTTAACTAAGAGCAACACGTAGGTTGTCCTGTTTTCTTCCAGTCTTTCCAGCCATTGCTTAAACTTACCAGTCTTTAAAAAAACTATTCTGTTTGAAAAACTGCTATTCCATAATGGAGTAAGCATGTCGGGAGTAAAGTTATATGCCAGGGTATTACCCTCTGATACATTACTGCCAATCCATGTCCACAACCCGTAATGACTGTACCTCCTTATAAGTCCGGAGCCACATTTAAGCATATCAAAACTATGCGAGAAATCAAGGAACGGGGTAAAAAAGCATGGAACATTCAGAATATTTACAATCGGTGAGCCTTGAATATTTTCAGGTGTTCCTGCATTTTCTCTATTTGAGGATTAGATGTATAATAAGTTGTAAATGCACCAATAAAATATTATAATCAAATTAGTAATGATAAAGAGAAACCACATCACATTATCTAACCTTAAACCCTGTTTTTTGTTGTCTCTCGTAATGCTCACTACTATGGCTTGTTTATCTCTGAATCATGTACGGCGAGAGTTTTAGTCTTATTCAGGGCAAGGGGTCTGATTTTAATTGGCGGGGATATCCGGAAAATCCAGAAAATCAACGCATGGGAAATAGCAGAAGAAAAATATGCTTAAAATTAAATTATTAAGAATCGTCCTTATCGCTTTTTTAGCGGTTGCAATAGCACTGCCACTATACAATATTTTTATTGTCAGCCCCTCATTTATTTCAGCTTTAAAAGATGACTCAAGAGATAAAGCAATACTTACAGCTGACCGCTTGATGTCCATACTTGTTCCCGGGGATACAGAATTGGACAGAGCTGCACTGTCAGTTAACCCGGACACAATTGTAGCCATGATAAAGGATTCAGAGTTAAAGAAACTGCAGATTTTTTCGGCGTCGGGAGAAATTCTATATTCGACTGACCCCAAAGACAAAAAACATAAAAACAGGAAAAAACATTTTAATAAAACTGTTGCCAAAGGAAATCCCTATGCAGAAATTGTTAAGAAAAACACTGAATTCCCTGACGGCCGGACTGTAAAGGCCGATATAGTTGAAACATATGTACCAATAATGAAGGGTAAAAGGTTTTTGGGGGTTTTTGGTATTTATTATGATATCACGGTTAAAAAAAACAGGTATGATTATCTGAGGCTGCGGTCTTATGCTTTACTGATTACCCTGGCATTTGGTCTTGTGGTCCTGGCCGTCATAAATTCACACAGAACAACCAGGACTATTACAGAGCGCAGGCAGGTAGAGGAAAAGGCTCAGCTTCAGCTAAACCGCCTTAATGCACTGCACTCTATTGACAGGGATATTGCCTCCAGCATTGACCTGCGCAGTACCCTTGATATCCTGCTTGGCCAGGTAACTGCACAGCTGGGGACAGATGCTGCAACCATACTGCTTATGAACCAGCGCACACAGGTTCTGGAATACGCTGTCAGCAGGGGTTTTCGCTCAACTGCCCTGAAATATACACAACTTAAGTTGGGCGAGAGCAACGCCGGGCTTTCTGCGCTGGAGCGAAAGATTATGACTATTACTGACCTTAAAAAAGAACCTGGCGGATTTATACGTTCCAAATTATTTGCCGATGAGGGCTTTGTCACATATTTTGCTGTCCCTCTTGTTGCCAAGGGGCAGGTAAAGGGTGTCCTGGAACTCTTTCACCGCATCCCCATGGATCCTGAGCCTGAGTGGCTTAAGTTTCTTGAGACTGTTGCTGACCAGGCAGCAATAGCAATAGACAATGCCACTCTCTTTGATGAGCTTAAGAATTCAAATCATGAGCTTACACTTGCTTATGATAGCACCATTGAGGGCTGGTCACGCACCATGGACATGAAAGACAAGCAGGTAAAGGGTCACGCACAGCGGGTTGCTATGATGACAGTTCGCATTGCCCGCAAGTTCGTGGTAAGCGAGGAAGAACTTGTGCATATAAAAAGAGGAGCCCTCCTGCATGATATAGGCAAGATAGGCATACCTGACAGCATACTGCTGAAGCCCGGCCCTTTGACAGAGTATGAGCGGGAGATAATGAAACGCCATTCTGTTTATGGCTATGAGCTGTTATATCCGATAAAGTTTTTACGTCCTGCACTTGATATAATTTACTATCATCATGAAAGGTGGGACGGTACGGGGTATCCCAAGAGACTTAAAGGCGATGAGATACCGCTTTCAGCGAGGATATTCGCTGTAGCGGATGTATGGGATGCGTTACGTTCAGACCGCCCGTTTCGTTCTGCATGGCCAAAAGAGAAGGTGCTTGAGCATATCCGTTCGCTTTCAGGCACCCACTTCGACCCTAAAGCAGTTGAAGTGTTTTTAAGTAAAGTGGAATGGTAGGGACAGAAAGACAGGGGTCAGGAAAGAAAAAGGCACAAAGGCAGAAGGCACAAAGTATAAAGGATGAGGAATGAGAGACGAACTTAATAACTTAATGACTCAATACGCAATACTCATCACGCACGACGACATACGCATCACGCCTGCCGGGGCAGGCAGGCATTACGAAATTTCCGGGACCACGACTACCTTTAATGAGTCTTTTGCCTCTGATACCAGTTTAAATCCCTGCCTGATATCTGAAAATAAAACCTTGTGAGTTATCATGCTTCTGACCTTGACCTGTTCACTTTTTATTAATTCAAGTGCCTCCTGAAGATCGACTGGCGCTGCGCCGTATGAAAATATTGAGGTTATCTCGTTCCTCCAGAATCGCATGGAAGGAAAAACCAGATCTGCGTTTGGGACCGCAAAAAAAAGAAGCTTTCCCTTCCTGTCAACAGATGATACGGCATTTTCCACTGCCTGCTTTGCAGAAGCACAGATAATGACAATATCTGCCAGATGACCGTTGTTTATGCTTTTAAACCTGTCAGCGGAATATTGGTTTGCATGTACTACGTTATCCGCGCCAAACTCCAGCGCTTTATTCAGCCTGTAATCGTTTATATCCGTAGCTGTAACCCTGGCCCCTTTTGACTTTGCCAGTTGAATATGCAAAAGACCTGAAACACCGGAACCTATTACAAGAACAGGCTGGCCCTGCCTTAGTTCTATTTGCTTCTGTCCTGCAACCACGCATCCCAGGGGTTCAATCATTGTGGCATCATCGAAAGTCATTTCTGCTGGAAGGAGGAATGTTCCATATCTGACATTCTGTACGGGAACCCTTATAAATTCTGAAAATCCTCCTGGATCGTAATTCCCTGAGTGAAGTGTTTCACAGGCAGTGTAATTCTCAAGTTTACAGCGATGACAACTGTAACAGGGAACATGATGCGAGACAAAGACCCTGTCACCCTCTTTTAACCTCTCCACACCTTTGCCAACAGCTTCAATTTCTCCTGCAATCTCGTGGCCCAGTATCCGGGGGGCCTTTTTTATCCTGTACCACTGCATAACATCGGTTCCGCAGATGCCGGAAGCCTTCATTTTTACGAGAATCTCACCATCAGATATGCGGGGAACTGGGCGCTCCTCGATCCTTATGTCATCGTTACTGTGATAAACTGCTACTTTCATAATAAAGACAGGGATCAGGGTTCAGGGTTCGAGTGAAAGACTTAGCGAGCATTAGCGCAATAGAGCAATAGTGCAGCAGCTACTGATCTGCTGCTCTGCTGTTCTGTTGCTCATAAATTTTATTGCCTGGAATCCTTTATTTCTTTGAATAGATCTTATATGCTTCATCTACAGGGGCGCCTTTATGCACAATAGCCCTGATTGCTTTCATCATGCCGACAGGGTTATCACTCTGGAAAATATTCCTGCCCATATCAACACCTGATGCCCCTTCCTTTATGGCATTTGCTGTCATTTGCAGGGCTTCTTTTTCCGGTATCTTTTTACCCCCTGCCATAACAATTGGTACAGGGCATCCTTCAACTATCTTGTAAAATTCCTCGCAATAGTATGTTTTAACAATATGTGCACCTATTTCAGCGGCTATTCTGCAGGCAAGCCCCAGGTAGCGTGCGTCCCTTGCCATTTCTCTGCCGACTGCTGTTATGGCAAGCACAGGCATCCCGTATCTTTCCGCTTCATTAACCAGCCTGCCGAGGTTAGAGATGCTCCTGTCTTCATTGACTGCACCTACAAAGATAGACATTCCGACCCCTGACGCATTAAGCCTTACAGCCTCTTCTATAGAAGTCGTGATGTCCTCATTGGATAACTCTCTCAGTATGCTCGGGCCGCCCGAGACCCTGAGGCATATTGAGGTGTCAATTTTAGGGGTAATGCTGGTTCTCAGCATTCCCCGTGTTATGAAAAGGCAGTCTGCGTGTGGAACAAGTGGGGCGATACTTTTTTTGAAGTCTCTCAGCCCGGTAGTCGGCCCCTGGAAGTAACCATGGTCAACTGCGAGCATTACGGTTTTTCCTGTTTTTGGTTTAATAATACGGGATAGTCTGTTCCTCATACCGAAATCCATAATTGTTTTCCTCCTGGTATAAAAATATTATGCTTGATTGCACGATTGGGTAAAAGATTATACAGATGTATCTTGTGAAATCAAGTACCCTGTTAACAGGGTACTTTAAAAGTATATAAGAATATGCAATTAACTGTCAAAAACTAAAAGCCGGAAGCTTATATCTTAAATGAAAACAGCGGCTGAACTTATAAGAGTAAACCCGCTGCCTGTCTGTGTGCCCCGCACTGTTGTTTTAAATATGTCTTTGGTTTATCTGGCATAAATGTTTCCAATTGACAATTAAGTCATTTTTTTGATAAAAGTGTGGTTGCGGATTGATTTTTCTGGTTTAATTTTGATGCCTGTGTTACGATTCTGATTACATGGTACAGAGGGATTGTCACGGGCTGAATATGGATAAAGGCAAAAAAAGGATTAAATGAAAAAATTTCCTGTATTTTTGATTATATTCATTTTAGCTGGATGTGCAACGACCTCGCCATTGAAATATTATTACCAGAGTGAGGGAACCTATGATGCAGCATATGATGAGGTCTTTGATGTGGCTGTTAGTTTCATTAATGAAACAACCATGACCATTAAGACGGCAGAAATATCATCAGGAACAGTCGTTAGCGAAGAGTTTAAGGTGCCTTATGAAGGCTTTTTATACAAGTCATCCTATTGCGATTGCGGAAGCCTCAGCGGTTTAAAGACATATCATGAAATAATCGGAAAATTTTATGTATATATAGAAAACCTTGAGAACGATAAAATCTCTGTACATGTGGAAACAGAATACAGGGCTTCTCTTTGGTCAGGCAAGGACTTTAAAGGATGGGTAGATTGCGTAACAAAGGGATATTTAGAGCAGGCTTTCTTCAGGAGCCTGCATTCAGGGTTAAGGGCCTCAGCCAGGTGATTACATGACCGGCTGAGAAGTTATTTGAGTTCTCCGATAAGTTTGTCTAAAAAGCGTTTTTCACTGTCTTTCAGTCCGGTGAATTTCAGGGCGACCTCATAAAGAGGCAATATGTTGTCTTTTTCCTTTGTCACCCCCTTTAATTTTGCCCTGACAAGTAAACCCACGGGCGTTATTAATTCCTTTTTATTGCTGGATACTATCTGAATTTTGTAATTGTTATTAATATTCAGGCGTCTTGTGGTTTCTATACGTATTCCGCCATAACTTATATCCTTAATCTCTACATCATCAGCAAGTATAAGTTTACCTTTGCATTTGTCGCCTGTTTCAAGGCGTTCGAATTCACGAACATATGACCTTGCCTTCATTTATCTTTCTTCCGCCCCCTTCCTTGCTGTTTGCCTTTATGAAAATTTTTTTGGTGAATACCCCACTGCTCTGCAGTGGGGATGAAACCTTTTAAATATATCTGTCGAGCGGGGTTAATGCCCCGTTCGACAGTTCCTTTAATTTACTATAATTTGACGTAGTGGTATGTGATATGAATCATAAGAATCCCGGATTAAACACTTCCTCTGTCCGTGCTTAAATAAGCCGGTTAATTTTTACCCCTCAGATTCCATACTAAGTACTTTTTTTGAATATGGATATGTAGGGAAGGTTCCTGAATTTGTTCTCGTAATCAAGACCGTATCCTACAACATATTCATTAGGTATTTCAAAGCCTACGTAGTCCAGATGTATATCAGCCTTCCTCCGTTCAATTTTATCAAGAAATACGCACGTTTTTAAGGAGGCTGGATTTCTTGCAAGTAACATGTCCTTTATATATTTTAGCGTAATACCCGTATCTATAATGTCTTCTATTAGCATAACATGCCTGTCTTTTATGTCTAATCTCAAATCAGCATGTATTGTGACTTTACCTGTGCTCTGGGTTTTGGTATAGCTCGAAGCAATGAGGAAATCTATATCCATGGGGACCTGGATTAGTTTAACAATGTCGGAGAAAAACATAAAAGCGCCTTTTAAGATTCCGACTGAAAGAAGTTCCTTGCCCTTGTAATCTTCAGAAATCTTCGTTGCAAGTTCCCTGACTTTTTTTTGTATCTGCTCAGCGGTAAGGAATGGTTTGCCGGTTATCATTGAATCCTCCAGGAAATTTTAGCAAATTACAGATTCCCAGGCTTCTATATTATATATTTATCTAATCCATATTTCACTAAAAATTTTACACTTTATCCTTACCCTTGGTCTGTCCATTTCTTTCTAAAAAGCGTATAATAAATTTATGCTTAAAAAACTCAGCAAAAATATAACTATTATTAATGTAATAATCTTTGTTGTTGTCATACTTGTTGGCGGGGTTAGTATCGTTTTCTCAAGTAAAATTTTACATAATTCATACAAAATCCAAAAAATGAGCGAGCATATAATTTTAGTTGATGGAATTCATGCCACTTCCTTTCAATTTCTGCTCGATATACATCATTTCCTTATTGACCCCAATGAAATATTTGCTCAAAGTGCGAGGGACAACCTCAATAAAATTGAGAAAGAACTTGACAATTACATAAAAGAGGAAACCGCTGAACTGTACGGAGATAAATATAATAAAAATATGGCTATATTAATCTCTTTAAAGAAAGATATACAGCATCAGAAAGGTATTTTTTATTTTTTTGATGAGTTTTCAAAAAAAGGCACATTTGATAAAAATAAATTTATAGGAATGGAAGACTTTGGAAATGAAATTGAGGAAAAAGTAGGTGAGATAAACAGGGTTCATTTTAACAAAATAGTGGGATATCAGAAAGATTCATTAACATATATGTGGATAATCATGATTCTTTATATTGTGTTTATTACATTCGGTGTCACATCTGTTTATCTGGGACACAGAATTCTTACAAGAAAAGTTGTTAACCCTATCAAAGAGTTGTCTTCTGCCACTATAGAATTTTCAGAGGGCACCTTTGATAAAAGGGTCTTTACTGATTCCAGGACAGAGATAGGCCTGCTTTATCAATCCTTTAACAAAATGGCTGATAAGCTGCAGGATCATAATGAGCTCCTCAGGAAATTTAATGAAGAACTGGAGAGGAAGGTTAAGGAAAGAACACTGGAGTTACAGGAGGCTAATGAGCAATTGCAGAGGACTCAGGGTGCGCTCATAAGGGCTGAGAAGATAGCCGCTGTAGGGCAGATTGCTGCGGGTGTTACCCATGAGATAAAAAACCCCTTGAATTCCCTGGCGATTAATATCCAGATGCTTCAGAAACAGATTAAAGAGACAGTTGAGACCGATGAATGTGGGTTTTCTGAGATGGCATACATTATTCAATGTGAGGTCAAGAGGATTAATAATATCCTTGACAACTTTGTATGGTTTGCAAAGTTCCCGGATCCTAAATTCATGCAGAACGACTTAAATCAGACAGTTAAAGAGGTAACCGCGTTTATCTCTCCTGAGGCGAAAGGGGCGGGTGTAACGATTGACCTATCCCTGTCTGATAGTATCCCTGAATTTAAGTTTGATAACTCACAGGTGAAGGAAATACTTATGAATCTTACCAGGAATGCCTTTCAAGCCATGCCGCATGGCGGGGAACTGAAGATAAGTACCTCAGCAAGTAATAATAAAATTACCATTAATGTATCAGATACCGGCATAGGGATCCCTGAAGGCAATCTTGTCAGGCTCTTTACCCCTTTTTTCAGCACCAAGGATTCTGGTTTTGGTCTGGGGCTTGCTATTGTTAAAAGGATAGTAGAAGGCCATGGAGGCAGGATTAGCTGCAGGAGCAAAGCCGGGGAAGGTACAGTTTTTGAAATAGTTTTCCCCGTTGAAAAGGATTAATTTTCATCCATGAAGAGAGCTATCCTGATAGCGGACGACGATAAAAACACACGCGAAGGCGTTGCAAAGGCGCTTTCTGCCGATTATATAACCTATACTGCTGCAAACGGGCAGGAGGCATTTGCCCTCCTGGATAAGAACGAGGATATAGACGTAATTCTGACCGACATGATGATGCCCAAAATAAGCGGTATCGAGCTGCTGGAGAAGATACGCACTGCAAATAATGACGTAATCGTGATTATCATTACAGGATATTCCAGTATTGAATCAGCAGTTGAGGCAATGCGCAGTGGCGCCTATGACTATATAACGAAACCCCTGGATCTTAATAAACTTGAGATAACTATAAAGAATGCACTTGAGACTAAAAGGCTGAGATCTGAAAACATTCTTCTTAAACAGACCATCAGGGAAAAATTCGATACTACTACCCATGTAGGAAACTCGGAAAAAGTAAGAGAGATAATGGAACTTGTCAAGCGTGTTTCATCCACCACGGCTACCATATTGATTCAGGGGTCGAGCGGAACAGGAAAGGAGCTTATAGCGAATATCGTTCATTATAACAGCCCTGTTGCAGAAGGGCCATTTATAAAAGTAAACTGCTCTGCCCTGGCAGAAGGGGTGCTGGAAAGTGAACTTTTCGGTCATGAGAAGGGTGCTTTTACAGGGGCATTGTACATGAAAAAAGGGAGGTTTGAGCTTGCTGACAGAGGCACGCTGTTTCTTGATGAGATAGGGGACATCCCGCCGTCTATCCAGATCAAGCTTCTGAGATTTCTCCAGGAGGGGGAATTTGAAAGGGTCGGCGGGACAAAGACATTAAAGGTTAACGTGAGAATTATTTCTGCGTCCAACAAGAACCTCGAGGTCCTGGTGAACGAGGAGAAATTCAGGGATGACCTTTTTTACAGACTGAAAGTTGTGACCATAGATGTGCCGCCTTTAACCGAGCGGAAAGAAGACATACCTCTGATATCGGATTATCATCTCAAGAGGTTTACAGAAATCCATAACAAGAAGATAAGGGGCATATCCCCTGGTGCCATGAAGAGAATAGAGTCCTATGACTGGCCCGGCAATATCAGAGAACTGATGAACTGTATAGAGAGCGCTGTTGTTATGGCCAGCGGGGACCACATCAATATTGAGGATCTGCCTCCTTTTCTTTTTCTGGAACAGGACAAAAAAACAACCGGCGGGACCATGAAAACCCTCTCTGGAATAGAAAATAAGGCTATCCTTGAAGTTCTTCGTAAAACCGGAGGCAATAAGTCAGAGACTGCAAAGATATTGGGAATCGGGTTGAGAACACTTTACAGAAAACTCGATCAATACGGTCTAAAGGATAAAGAGTAAGGATTCAGGTGCACAAGTTAAGCGTTGCTTGTACAGTAAGTGTAAACGCAATATTTGATTTGCTTGATAGCAATATGGGATTCCATCCCATACCCGGGTTCTTTTCTTACGTGCCTAAGAAAAGAACCAAAAGAAGGGCACCCCTGAAAATTTCCGGGCGGCTCGTTCAGTCGACTTCCGGTAAATTAATTCAAACTCATCCCTTCGGTCTCCTTTACTCACCTGAAATTTTCAAAGGGGTTTATAAAAACATGTCTTTTTCGGGTCCCTTTGGAAATTCAGTGTTCCCCTGCGGGTGACCTCAATGTAAGGAAAATGGATTATTATTATTCGTTCACTAAACATGAAAATCATTTTAAATACTTGTAAACGCTTTAAGTGACTACCGCAATTCAGGCTTTGTTTCCGGAAGGCCGTCTATTTTTTTATTTTAAAGCCGTTTATCTCTCCTGTAATGTCTTCAATATTTTCCAGAAGTGAACCGGAATCTTTTACAAGGGCATCTTTGTTGCCGGCATTTAACTTAAATCCCTCTACATATTTTGATATGCCCGTATATTTTTCACTGATTGTGTTAAACTTATCCCTGATGTGTTTTACCATAAGATTGACTTCATGGGCTATATCCTTAAATTCATCTCTCCGCCTGAGGATTATAGTGGTAGACAGATCTCCATCTGTAACTCTCCTGATGTCTTTTGACATCCTGTAAAGCGGCCCCGAGACCTTTCTTGTCATCCAGACGCCGGCAATAATTAACAGAACAGAGACAAACAGGAAATCGATAATATTTATATACATAAAAAGGGGCCCGATAAGCTCGCCTGTAGTATTTACCTTTAAATGTGTACTCCACATGACCATATCGAGCTTTTTCAAGGCGAAATAGTTAAAAGATACTATAGCCACAATACTGCCAATGAGAGAGACAAGCACAAATAAACAGATGAATCTTGCCTGTAATCCTGTATCGACTATATATCTTCGCCTTTTGTATTTCATTTATAATCTCCCTATTTGATGTGGCATTCAAGGCATAATTTGCTGTACATGTTGTCCATGGGAAGCATGAATTTCCTTTTTGAGTAGATATTATGACACGTGCCGCACCCTATCTTTCCGTCATATAACCTTATTTCCTTGCCCAGCATGCCTGCCGGCCGGAACCCGCGCATTTTCTTTGAACTTATCCTTTTGTAAGAAATTCCTATGGGATGGTTGAGCTTTGAGTAATGGTTCCATGTGCCTGCCCCTAGAGATTTTACCGGTTCGGTCAGGTATGTGTCATGGCATTCAATACATCCCAGCGACATTCTGTCAATCCGTGTCTTACGGTCTGTCTGCTTATATGAACCCGGGTGGACTTCCTCTAAAGCAATGTGTCCTTTTTTATCAAACTCGTGACAGACATTGCAAAACAGCGGGCCCCTTACCAGTCTTCTTAAAAAATAAGGTTTTCTTACAAACAGTTTTTTCTTTTTGGGATGAACATAATGACAGGTTATGCATGTCAGCTTGCCCTGAGTCAACGGCATATCCTTTGGTATTGACAGCATCGGGTATATGTCAGTGGGGTGAGATTGTGTCTGTTTTAAATTTGCATGGCATGTCTCGCATGCATATGTAATCCGCGGTTTTATGTTCATAAGGTCGTTTTTCTCATCAAAATGACACAAGCTGCATTCATCTGATGAAAATTCATGCGGCTTGCCCAGAAGTGCATAAACACCTGATGCAGCAGTTATCAGAATGCAGCATATTATAATCCATTTTTTTTTCATAGCTTAACGGTTTTCAGAAGGTCCTTAACCCTGCTGTCAAGGTCAAGGACTTTCTTCACCGCGATTTCAGTATCTTCCCCTTTTTCAGCCAGGGTTTTAAGCTCTGTTGTGGCAACCTTGAGCTGCTGTATTTCCGAGTTCAGCATTGTTACCATGTCGTTGTAGTTTTCAGTCATCTCGTTAAAAACATTTGCAAAAGAGTGGATGGTATCATTACGCCTGAATTTTATGTTGGTGTCGAGCCTGCCCTCACCAATGGATTTTGCAGAAAGTTTAATCCTGTAAAGCGGGCCGGCAATCCTGTGAGAGTAGATTATTCCAAGTATCACTATCCCGGCTAATATGAGGAGGTAGAAGATGGCCGTTATCTTGATGGATTTTATTAAGAGGGAATCTCTTATTTCAGTAATGATTGACAGCACTGCGCTGTAATGGCTGCTGAGCGGCTTGTATATATCAAGATACAGATAAAGGGCGGACACAGAACTGCCAATAATAAATATACAGAATATAAATAAGAGGAGGCGCGTCAGATAACCTTTTCCTATTATTTTTGTTGGCTTAAAAGAATTTTCCATGTTATTTTGTAAACTTGGCATCTTCAAGTAATATTTTGTATTTGTAGCCGGCTCCAATATTCATGTCAGTTCTCAAAATACCCTTGACTTTTAGTATATCGCTTATATTTACACTCTCTAAGGTTGTAGCAATAAGCTTATTATCTGGTGAAACCCCTGTTCCGTCTTGCAGGGTAACCCAATTTTTGCCCACGATGTTTTTACCGACCTTCATGACCTTGGCCCGTATAGTAACCACTTTATCTTTTAATTCTTCTCTTTCAGAAAATATCTCCTCAATGGTTTTACCATCTTCTACTTTTACTATCTCACCACTCTTTGGTATAGGTATTGTTTGTTCCTCTTTTGAAATGTTTTTATGATATTCGTCACCCTGGATGGGCTGTTTACTCGCTAAAGATCTCCCATTTAATACACTTATTCGTGTAACGAGAAGGATAAAATCAAAGGTCTTTTCCATAGCCCTGCTGTGAAAGTCTTTCATAAGAAGTCCACCAATGTATTCTACTTTATCCCCTACCGATACCTTCGATATTGAAGTGGCAAGCCAGATCTCTTTGCCCTGCTCGTCCAGTTTTATATAGGTGTATTTCCCTGCCGTTTGTGTAAATGTCACGGTGCCAATGTGTGATTTTTCCTCTGGAGGCTTAGCATCCTCTGCTGACAGCCCAGAAACGGCAAAAAACAGGGCAAAAAACACAACAACTGTTTTTTTTGAGATATTTGACATTTTTATTTTCTCCTTCTTTTCCTGTGAAAATTCATCTATCATCCTCCCCCTCGCCCCCTCCCTCAAGGGGAGGGGGCGAGGGGGACATGAGTGCTTTGTTATTGTCTGCTTGCCCTTCTGGTGAGACTGGTGTAATTATCACCTTTAATTTTATGGATACGACTTTGGCTCATGCAGGTCTCCGTGACAATTTAGGAAGCATTTGCCTCTGAATGTTCCCAGATCTTCAAAGTACAATCTTCCCAGACTATCAGGTTGAACAATTGTGGTATCAAAATTTATGAGATGGCTGTTGTTTGTGGAATTGCCCTGGGTAGAACTTATTCCGTGTGCATCGTGACAGGCAGAGCATGGAGTATTGGCACTTACTATATGTACTCTGTGCCCCTTAAAACTCTCGTCATTAAGGATGCTGTTTCTCTTATGACATTTATAGCAAAGTGCATAGTTAGAGGAATTCTCCTGTGTGTAATCCTGGGTTGTGTAGTTCTCTTCAAGCAGGTATTTGTTGTTAGAACCATGAGGCCCCTGAGGTCCACCAGCGTCATCATTATTGTGACAGTCTGTACAGAATATTATGCTTGTTGTTGTATAAGGAGGAAGAAGACTCGGGACATTTAAATTGACTCCCTGAAACTCTACAGGATGATATGAAGGGTTTGAATGGTCAAACTCAAGCCTTGTATCAAGCTGTTGAATAAGTCGGTCAATGGGTATTGTGGTTATTACATTATTGTCAGCATGACATTTAAAGCATATCTCATATTGGTTTGTTGAAACTGGAATCTGTAGACCTGATGCATTAATACCTGTTACGCCATCAATTGCACCTGAGACCTGTGGTGCACCTGGCGATGGGCTGGCTTTTGTCCTGTGGGAGTTATGACAGTCTGCACATTCAACATGTTTCTGAACAGTGCCTGATGGAAAGTCCTCTGCAGGGTCATGTATGCCTGTGTAATCCTGCACAGCGTGTCTATAAGGTTTTGTAAGCTCTGTTTCAATATCCTTGCTTGCTATGATTCCATTATGGCATACAATGCAGTTGTCCTCTTCTAAGGCATACTTTAAAAGTCTCTCGTGACCACCTGCTGTATGTGGCATGTGGCAGTTTTCGCATCCATTTTCAGACACAGTGTTATATGGCGTATGCAGCCATGGATTTGTACCTGCACCATCCCACGTAGAATCAGATAATGAATGTGAACTGGTAGCCCATCCATCTTTCTGATGACATGCCGTGCACAGGTCTGAGTATATGTTTGACATGACAAGGAATTTGCCGTTGGTGTCATCATGGGGGTCGTGGCATGCTGTGCACTGCAGTTGTCCGTCTCTGTCGAGTTTTACTTCTGGTGGAAGCGTGGATGGATCAGCAAGTTCAGTATTGTTGGTAGCGAGAGAGCTGTCATAAACAAAAGAAACAGGATGGTCATCTGAGAGGTCTGTTCCAAGCTCTGCAGGACCTTTGGGAATAAAACGGATTCCCGCTGCAAAAGGAATTTCCTGTAGTTTAGAAACCAGTGCTCCAAGGGCAATGGTTCCATCATGACAGCTTAGACACAGTTTTGATGCACCAGTAGGCTGCCCAACAGTCGCATAAAGGGTTGAACTCTGGTATGGTATATAATTAGCAGTAGAATCCTGACGGTTCCATAGATATGGAATATCCCTTATTTTATTATGAGGAGTATGGCAAAAGATACATAGCACCTCTTCAGTGGTTGCTTTTATTGGACCACGACCTGTAACAGAGAAATTATGTTTTGTATCGATGATATTTCTTCCAGATGCTTCTATTTGCAGGAAGACAAATAGAAGGAGACAAACAAATATAGAAGTTCTTAAAGTTTTCATTATCATAATAACTCATCTCCACTCACATATTGGAATACCTGAATTCTCTTGTTATAGGAATCTGAAACATAGATTCTGTCATTACTGTCAATGAATATTCCGGATGGAAGCCAGAATTTTCCATACCCATGCCCTGGACCACCAAAGCCCATAAGAAGCCTCCCCTCTTTATCAAATATCTGGACATTATCAAACAATGCATCCACAACATAGATATTTCCATCGCTGTCAACTGCAACACCCCTTGGTCTTGCGAAATAACCAGGGCTGTCACCTGGCTTGCCAAAGGCATTTAAGAACTTCCACTCAGGAGTAAATATCTGAATCCTGGAATTAAGAGAATCTGAAACAAAGATGTGACCGTCTCTGGACACAAAGATGTTTGTTGGATAATGAAACATTCCCGTATTGCTGCCTTCTCTGCCAATTATTCCTTTCAACCTGTAACCATCAAGGTCGTATCTTATTATCTTAGAAGTTAACGTATCAACAATGAGGAGTTCGCCTGTTTTTTCATTTACAGCGATTCCTGTTGGTCTGTTTAAAATGCCCCTCCCTATTTCCCTGACAAATTTTTCCCCGTGGTCTTCAAAAACCTTGACAACTGCTTCTTCTGAGTCAGTGACAAAGATATTACCCTTTTTGTCAATCGCTATATCTATTGGTAACACAAACGATGTCCCCTTCCGTGGGAATGTATGATAATCACCATTTCTTGAATCAAATACGTGCACATTTCTATTAAAAGTGTCAACAACAAAAAGCCTGCCCTCAGTATCTGTCTCTATTCCATATGGCGTTACAATTGACCTTTCCCCTGAACCTTTTAAATACCCGAGAAATCTCTTCAATATCCCTTGTGTTATGTTTAAGTCTTCTGGTCTTGATATTGAATTTACAAAACGTATCCGTGGGACCTCTGGCTGCTTTGGCCAGACTATATCAGGCAGGGTCGCCCTTACTTCTACAGCATGTTTAAAACAGCCATGTGTGGTAAAAGCAAATATCAGAAGCAACAAGATTGCTGCAAAGGCTGTAAAAGGTTTCATATTGTTCCACATAATGTTTTTATGCCTTTTAAAACAGTGCTCTTTTTATCTCAAATAGAATGTAATGATTATTTCTGGTCTCCTGAAATATCTCATCCTCTTCATTTAAAAACCTGTATCTTAAACTTCCACTCCATATTCTATAAACCCACTCAAAGGTTGATGAAACCCCTGTATCCGTAATCCTTTCCGCTGCGCCTGAAATCTTATTCCTGAAACCCTCCACTCTAAATCTACTCCACCTCGAAGTACGCACTTGTATAGTGGCTCTGATGGTATTGAACTTCTCAATCTCTCCTGTGTCTTTAAATTTAGTTGTGCCGTAGCTACCGTAGAGACTGGAAAATACCCCTTTAAACGGCCTTAGGGTAACAGTCTCCTCTGCGCGCCAGCTTGTAGTCGGCACATTTGTTGTCTGCCTGTCCTTAAACTCGAATTTTGTTCTACTCCATTTCAAATCAAGCTCTGTTCCTGCAGTATGAATACTATCGTCTATAAGTTCGTCAGGTGGAATACCGGAGAGAAAACTCTGTTTTGAATGATTATACATATAGAAAATTTTCCATGCAGACCAGAAGGATAGACTAATACCATAGGATTGACCAAAAGTTGAGTAATCAAAGGCTGGATTACTGAGATGTTTGTAGTCAACAAGAACCTCCTGACCGTCAGCTATTCCTCCACCCGGGATGCGGCTGATTCTCGCAAAGGAGTCTGTCTCAGTTATCCGGTAGTCTATATCCCTTATATAAACAATTGTCCCGGTGTTATCTGTTACCACAATAGAATCAATGTCAACATGTTCATTTGCAAGCAGGGTGATAATCCCTGTCGTCAGGATAATAAACTCATCTATTACCTGAATAGAATCAGCTGTTATGTCCCTATTATTGATATTATAATTATGTCCAATATTAATGTTTAACATCCCCCATGGTATTTCCCTGTTATAACCAAAATTAAGACCTGCACCATAGGCAAGCTCTCTCCCTCCTGGAAAGTGATTTGATAGCCCGTCTGCATTAAATAAGGTTGTAAAATTTTCATAGAGAAGATGGTTTAGATTGAATCGGAGAGCCCTTGATTCTCTGCTGCCTGCTTCAAAGTTCATTATATTATAACGGAAGGTGTATTTTGTGGTCAGATTCCTCCTGTGCCTCCATGAAAGATTTTCATAGAGCTCATATCGTGTACTTTCAGTAAAGTCACTCTGTGTGTCTTCATAGATTAGGCTTGAGTCGAGAGTAACTCTCTTATCTTTTGTAAGATCATAGTAATTTTGAAGACGGGCTTTCTGTTGTAAAACGCTTATGGGTATACCGTCGGTTGTCTGGGTGCTGTCTTTGTAAGAGGCGATCAGTCTTGTATCTCCCAGATTTTTATTATATTGCATGCTCAGGTGAAATTCATCTGTGTCATTATCAGTTATATGAAATCCGGTCTGTGTACTTTCCTCATGGTTATAGCTAAGGATAGTGGGTAACACATTGTATTTAAGCATAAGCGTGGCGCCATAATGATCTGACTCGGTTTTTGACCTCTCAGCAAAACTGCTGTTCAGTGTCGACCTTTGCCTTTTTGCAAAGATTCTTAATGTATAAGGTTTGTACTGTAAAAATGTAAATTCTGCGGAATAACCCTCAAGAAAGTTTCTTTTTTTTCTCTTCTCTCCTTCTTCAGACATTTGAGATGTTTGCTCCCACTGTGGTAACGCGCTAAGTTTATAGGTGACAAGGGCAGGGTGATAGACCCATCCCCTTGTTTCGATATCAATTTTTTCTGAGTACGTCATAGTAGTATTTTCTCTATTGATATCAGGACCTATGCTTTCATCTTTCTCAAACTCATATGAAAACTCGACCCCGAGCTTAGGTCTTTCAACTAGAAAATACCTTCTTGCAGATGCCTTCTCTCCCGCTAATAATGTATAGACAATAAATAAAAGCAGGATCAGTGCACTTTTGAGTACCTGCTTGTTGAAAAATATACCCAGTTAGAGATACCCCCTTGATTTCAGAAAACCTCATTAAAGTCTTTTTTTAATAAAAACCTGTTCTTACCAATATGAGGGTTATGACATGAGATGCAAACCCTGTTTTCAGTGTGTTCTTCTATTCTCTGTAGATATTCTTTAAGATGACATTGTGTGCACAGGTCTGTTGATTTCTCTGTAATAAGCATGTATCGAAATGGTGACTCGTGAGGATTGTGACATAATGTGCAGTTGCCCTCAGTTGTTGATCTGTGTAACCAGAGGTTTTTGATTTGTGCTGCCTCGGCTGATTTAGAGGCATGGCATTTTATACAGAGCTTTTTAAGGGATTCCGTAAGCTTTCCGGGCATTGTAGCTTGAAGACTTGGTGGGGCGCCAATCCCCACTTTTTTTCTTTTCCTGCCAGATGCCTCATGGCAATGATAACACTCACCAGAAGCTTTAGGACCATGAATGTATTTAACAACCTTCTTAATACGAATACGCTTTCTTTCCTTTCCCCCCGCCTGTGTCCTTGCTGTATCTACTCTATTCGCCTCCTCAAGGGGAGGGACTCCTGTAAAGAAAAAACTTGATACCTTGTACCTCGTGTATTTATCACACCCTGAGGCAAAGAGAATAAGAAAACTTAGCAAAAACAAACCAGCTAAGGCCCTATTTTGACTTCTCCTGCCCACCTGTCTTCTCAAACTTATTTTCCTCCATCTCTGGAAGCTGTGTGCCAGTCCAGTTACCAAAACCATATACATTTAGCTTATTATCCCCAAGCATGTTGCCAACATAAACAAGATACTTAACCTTGAAATCCTTATCAGCATACTTCTGGAAATACTTTACGTTCTTATAATCAATATATACACTGTTTGGTAGATACATGCTCCCAGGTTCTGGCCCAAAACCACCAAAGAAGAGTAAAAGGTTGGTGGTTTTGTCATCAAAAATCTGGACATTCTCAAATGCAATATCAACAGCATAGAGATGTCCATCTCTATCAATGTCAAGTCCCTTTGGTCTTGCAAAGCCACCGAGTGTATCACTATGAAAGCCAAAGGTTTTCACAAAATTTCCCTTTGGGTCAAACATCTGTATCCTGAAATTAGAGTTATCATTCACATAGATATTACCTTCGAGGTCAACTTTCACATGGGTTGGTTTAAACAGCTTCCCTTCTTCATCTCCAATTCCGCCTATCTTCTGAATAGTTTTACCTGTATTTTTATCTACCACAATTATCATGTGCTTATTAACATCACAAACATAGACCCTGTTTTTGTACACTGCTACATCCAGAGGTTTATCAAACTGACCTTTCTTACCATACGACCTCAAAAACTTATTATCCCTGCCAAATACTACAACCTGTTTCCTTTTCATATCTGCTACATACTTCATATCATCCTCTGTTACCCATATACCTGAAGGGTCAGCAAGTGCACCCCACCCTTCTTTATCCTTTATGTAGTCAAATTCATTCTTCTCAAGGTCTATAATGAGTATCCTCTTGAAATACCTGTCTGATATATATATCCTGCCCTTTACAGCGCCAATATCATAAGACCTTCCAATTCTCTTCAATGAAGGAGGTCTTTCCCCTGAAAGAAACCTTTCAAATGCGCCCTGTTCCTTTTTTCCCATATCCTCCTCACCAGTTATAGATCTGAGGAACTGTAACCTTGGCTGCACAGGCAGGGGTGGATAAAAAGCAGTCTCTATTTTCTTCACAGGAGCTGGTGCACAGCTAAATAGCAGTATGACTGTTAATATTGTAAAAACAAACCTCTTTATTTTTTCTCTCCTTCCTGTTTTTCTTTATTCTCTTTTGGTTCCGTCTGTAACTCCTTCATCTCCCTTTCACGGCTGAACCTGAATTCTCTAGGGGTTGCATCCCTACCCAACCTTGGAGTTGTCTGCATAAATATTTCAACAGGCTTGTATCTATCGTATTTGACAGTAACATGACATGCAGTTGTACAGCTGCCCCCGGTGTCTGTTTTTTTATATTTGATTTCCAGTTTCATTTTTCCAAATAAAAAAGCCCCCTTTATAAGCATTGGGTTTTGAGAGCCATGATAGTGATGGCACAGCTGGCAGGTCCTGCCTTTTTTCTTGTTGACATGCCTGTAGTGAAGATTGAGATTTCCATTCCTGAACCCTGTAGCTGTTAGTGTCCTTGGCTCTGTCAGTGCTTTTATGAGTTCTTTGTGACATTTGATGCACAGGGAATATGTTTCAACAGAAAAGGAGGCATAAGATTCTCCAGTGTATTGTGCTTTTAAATGTTTGTAGAAATTACTTTCATGCGGGTCATGGCATTCTGTGCATTTTCCCTCGGCAAAGGGGACGTGGAGTTTTGTCTTTTTATCTCCGGTTGGGACCTTTGGAGGTGAACCCTTGATATCTGCTGGAACTGTGGATTCTTTACTGTGACATTGATTGCATAGATGACGCGTTTCTGAAGGGATTTTTTTAAAGCGGTGTTCCCCTTGCTTTACTATTTCATGGCATTTGTTGCAAAGCATGCCGTTAACACCTACCGCATGGACGGACTTCTTTTTGCCCATGTCTGAGTGGCAGGATGAGGTGATACAGGAAGCCGCTGTATCTATGGGAAAGTTATTATCCCGGGCTCCTGCATTATTAGAGATTATGATGGCAAAGATAATCCCTGTAAAAATGGTTACTATCAGGAGTCTTTTGTGAGTTCTTTTTTTATAATTCAAATTCTTTTTGTATTAAAAAATGAATTTGTAAAGGAATTTAAGCTCTACATATTGAAAAAGTTTTGTTAGGATAATTTATTTCGAGAATATAAATTTAATTAATTGCATTTTTGATTTTAATGCTCCCCTGCCTTCTTCTCTTCCTTTATGTCTGTTGTTTTCTCTGACTCAGTGGCCTTCCCTGATTTTCCCTCTGCCTTCTCTGCTGCTGTTATGCCTTTCTTATCCTTCTCACCGAGATACTGAAAGACCTGAACCCTGGCGCTGAACTGTTCAGTAACATAAATCCTGTCCTCATTGTCTATAGCAATGCCAGCAGGGAGAAGGAGCTGGCCGGGGCTGGAGCCGTAGCTTCCAAAGAAAAGGAGCAGTTGTCCTTCTTTATCAAATATCTGGACATTATTGAAAACCGCATCAACAACATATATATTGTCCTCTGAATCTATTGCTATACCCTTTGGTCTTGCAAAGTTACCTAAACCGTCTCCTAAAGAACCAAAATCCCTTAAATGCTTTCCGTCAGGGTTAAAGACCTGTACCCTGAAATTCTGCGTATCGACAACATAGAAATTGCCGTTGCTGTCAAGGGCTATGTGTGAAGGAGTGCTGAATTCACCTTTAAGCCCACTTCTCTTGCCTGCACCTAAAGTCATTAGAAGACTCCCATCAAGACTATATACCATTACATTATGTTTCTTTGAATCAGTTACATATAATTTCCCCCTCTTTTCATCAAGTGCAATGCTGGTCGGGTTTTCAAGTTCTCCTTTTTTGCCAATCGCAGTAAAGAGTTTGCCACTTTGGTCATAGACAAATACTTTCTTAGCCCGTATGTCCGTTACGTAAACCTTTCCATCCTTATTTGAGACAGCAATCCCGACAGGGCTAGAGAGCTTCCCTGTGCCTTCATCACCTATTAAACTGAATTTTCTGTTTTTTCTGTCAAAGACAAAGACCCTTCCTATGTCACTAACATACACCCTGCCTTCTTTATCCGTAGCAATACCGTATGGTTTTCTAAGCACGTGTAAAGAATCTGGTCCCACCAGGGCTTTCATCAGACCACCTGGTTTCTCTACATCGAGGCTGGATCGTAATATCCCAACATACTTTATCCTCGGCTCCTCAGGAGGCAGGGGCCAGACAATATCCCACTTCTTTTCAACAGGAGCGCAGGCAGCCAAAAGAATAGCGATTAGAGCGCAGATTGTAGGGTGTAGTTTCTTTATTAAATACATTGTTCTCCCCCGATATCTTTTTCTTCCATTATAATAGAATTCATTGAAAAATGAAATCCCATTTAATAAATTTATCCGTTACCCTGCCTAGAAAACTATTTATTGAAGCAAAAAAAAAGGAGGGGGGTACCCCCCTCCTTTTTTGAAGGTCTATGTCAGATGACCTTTTTACTTCGCCGAATGACAGTCTGAGCAAATAGTATTTTTTGTGTCCTTTAAGAATGGTTCCTCCCCGGTAGTCGTGTTATGCGGGTCATGGCATGAGCCACATTGAACTGTACCTGTCCCGTCATCACCAGCATAAATCCTCCAGTTCTTACCACCAATAGTGAAGTCACTGCTGCCGGCGGCAGCCGTAGTGGAGTTAAGACCTGCGAGACTTCCAACTTTAGCACTGTCGTATACCACACCGACCGGATGAGTGTCGGCAAGGTCTGTGCCAATATATCCATCTGCACCACTGTCCATTTGACCACCTGTTAATACAGTAGCCAAGACAATCGTATCACTTGTACCTGTAACTACATCACCAACATTCAATGTTCCGTCATGGCAGGTAAGGCAGGTCAAGGAATTATCCCCTGGCTGGGAAACTGTGCTGTTGCTGGCGGTCGTACCACCTCCATACAGAGTGAAAGATGTTGTTGTCAGGGTCTTGTTCCAGAGCGGTGCACTGGCACTTACAGCGTGATGAGGCGTGTGGCAATATTGACAGGAAGCCTGTGAAACACCACCAGTATATACACCACCTGCAGCTGACAGGTCATGCTTTGACCCAGTAATTAAAGCAAAAGCGGGACTTGCCACAAACAGCATTAGAACTACTAAGATTAATGTCTTTTTCATTTGTTTTTACCTCCTTTTAGATTTGGGTTTAAAAGTTTTGCTTTCCAGAAAAGTACTTTTCTTCATCTCACCCCCTTATTTTCTTGACGTATTAGCGAAATTATGAACCACAGAGTGCACAGAGAATTAGCTTTGATATGTCGGTGTCCTCTCCGAGAGATTCCGACAGGATAAGCTCTGTGCTTTCAATTTTTAGTATTTTTATTTTTTTATACATAAATAGTTCTCTGTGGTTAAGATTAATTTTTTTATTCTTTCTTTTTAAATACGCAAGTAAGATGCCAGCAGAATAATGTCTTTAAATTAAGAGGTTAGAATGAAGGAGAATATTGAAAAATGCCATAGTGGCAAATAAAAATTGCCATTATGGCATTTTAAAGAAGTTTAAAAGAAAACTTATAATTTGAATTCTAAAATCCAATCCCAAGGCACAGGAACGAATTTGGAGTGTTAGACTTTTGAACTTTTGAGTTAATCACCCCTGTTTTACCTGATGAATTTGGGATTTTAAGTAAACGATATCTCTATTAGAGGAACGATTCATGTTTACATTCCTATTGTTGTATCTTTACCCCTCATCCCAGAATCTTAATTTTTTACTCTTAATGGCATTTTTTATTGATATCTCGAGTTTATCCAATTTAATAGGCTTACTTAGATAGTCATAGGCGCCCTTGTTTATTGCAGCCTCTGCTGAAAAAATATCAGAGTGTCCTGTAATCATAATCGTGTTTATATTTTTATTTGTGGAACGTATTCTCTCAAGCAGCTCAAAACCACCCATTTCATACATCATTATGTCAGTAACAACTATATCGATATTCTGGTTTTGATCCAGCAGGTTAGATGCCTCTTTACCGTTTGAAGCGGTAAGGACTATATAGTTACCTGAAAGCGCCCTTGCAAGACTTTCGCGCGTATTTTTGTCATTTTCTACAATCAGGATAGAGCTCTTCATAAAAAAAATTAATTATGTTTAAATATATTGAGATGTTTAAATTTGTCAAAATGACAAGCTCCTTTGTCATTTAGGCATTTTTATCGGGCTTTTAAAAAATAAATAATAATTGGTAAAGGATGTTAGGAGTGTTTTTACCGTGCCGTAATAATAAGATTATGTAATATTGCGTCATTTAAGTAAAAAGAAGGGGAGAATATTTTGTAGTCAGATGTTTTTTAAGGTTATTTAAATTCTGCCTTTTTTAACACGCACATTACCCTAATTATGGGTATAAGGAATTACTACTTTTGCTCTCAAGAGCACTCTGAATAGATTTATCAAGGATTTTCAGATCAATAGGCTTTGCAAAATAGGCAAAGGCACCTTTCTGTGTTGCGCCATTCTCTGTAAAAATATCAGAGTGCCCGGTAATCATAATAGTGGTTATATTTTTATTTGTGAACCGTATTCTCTTGAGAAGCTCGAAGCCGTCCATTTCAGGCATGTTTATGTCTGTAAGGACTATCTCAATATCTTTGTTTCCAAGAAGTATATCAAGGGCTTCATGGCCGTTTGAAGCGGTGTAGGTTATATAATCGGCAGAAAGTGCTTTTGCAAGGCTTATGCGGGTATTATTGTCATTATCTACAACTAAGATAGATTTTTTCATGGCTTAAAATTATTACCTCTGTTCGCCGGAAAACCGACTTTTTTTCGTCCGTCCTTTTATGAGAGTAATCCCTCAACAGAATTTATTGCAAGAAATATGCCAGGATATTGATTGTTTTCAAAAAAAACATGATGAAACTATACAGTACATTTTTAATTGTTACAAAGACAAAATATGTGTAAATAGCATGACTCCGGTATGGTGTTAATAAATAAGTTAGTTGGATGAGGAAGATAAAAAAAGTACGGGTGGTTATGCGCCAGTGTTTTTTTCTTAAGACCAGTTTCTGGCTGTTGGGTCGGAAGAGATTTTTTTTACATGCCTGTGACAGGTAACGGCAAAGGGGCTTTTGTTAACCGTATGAAGGTCCCTTAAGAAACGTTTTTTTCTTTCCCGTCATACACTACAAAGCTGAGTGCTTTTATGATGGCAAATCTCATCTTGGACCAGTACTCGTGGCCTTTGAACGGGTCGTTCGTAGCGAACTCAATTGTGTATGTGGGGATTTTTCTTTCGTTCCCGGCATAATTGCCGAGGGATCCGGGGAAGAAAGGGAAATCAACAAGTTTGAGGAATTTGTTGGTATTAGCTTCGATGTTCAATCCCAGGAATTTAGCACGATGTTCTACTCTGACAAGGTTATGGTGTTTCCGATCGCCGGGCCCGTCAAAATCGAGAAACCCCAATGGTGCATGGAGGGAAATGATTTTGTCCGGTCTATATTTATTGATAAGGAACGTTTGAAAATTGCTTTCTGTTTCCGAACCACTTTTTTTACCTGGATATTTTCGGGGATTTTTCTTGTATTTCCCCCAGTTCTTGTATGCTGACCGGTCCCAGTCTTTTGTAGGGAGATTTCTATTTGGATCAATTCCGTTTGCATTGTACCGTGTGTTTGCAAAAAATCCGTCAGGGTTTACTATAGGAGCAATTACCAATCTGAAATGTGTTAATAATTCAGGATTATCGAAAAGAATCTCCCTTACCATATGAAAGCATTGATATATTCCGATCGGCTCGTCGCCATGCACTCCGCAGAGCATCAGGTTTACGGGTCTACTGGTATCGGGATTATTAAACCCAAATTCCTGATAGAAAAGTGGATTACCCATGGAAGTGTAATCAAAAATTTCCCAGCGGTCCGGATTGCAGGTAATCTTGAACCAGCTGAAACGCTGGAACCTGTGGTTGACAGCATCACAGAACTCCCTGGTTGTCTTCTTATGAGGTTTTTTGATTGTTGAAACCGGTATATCTGACAATGACGTGTACCCGGTTATTGACACTAAAAATATCAAAGAAATCAGGATTGCGTTATACAATAAAATTCTCTTTATCCTTGTTTCCCTTAATTTCTTTTTATTCCTGTTCATAATCCAGCTCTTTATTTTATTATGGTTTAAGCAGGTTATGTGCCAGCTTAAAAAATCACATATTTTCAAAGGCTTTCGGGGTTTTTCTCTTTCATGCGTATATACAAAATTTGGAAAGACTGACAAAGTTTGACTTCTTGATATTATGACTGGTATAGTAAATCATCCCTGTACAACATTTTGATAAGTGGATGACTTGCTTTATTTAGATGAAACCCCTGAACGTTTATAAAGACTGGTTATAAATGGAGAAAACCATTCAGCAATAACTTTTCCGCTTAGTTCAGTAGAAACAGATACTACCTTAAATGTGAAATGTATGCCTGCATGTTCAGATTGAACTCAATCGCGGTAAGAGCTAACATAATGGAATGCCAAAATTTGGCAATTTTGAACATAATTTGACCATGATCTTTCCCTGGGTTAAATCTAAGTATCTAATTTATTTGAAATAATTTATATTTATTCAATGGCAGAAAAATTGCATTAACATTAAGGTAGAACTTGAGCATTAGCTGATTTGAAGATGATGAAAAGGAGAGAATTTTTAAAAATGTTAGCTGTCAGTATCATTGGAGGGGGAATTGCGCCCGAAGTACTTGCTTCCATGTCATCACTGCCTCGTGCCGATATGCCGGGCAGAACCGATGATCATATCAAGGACTATCTGCACAAGATGAAGTACTTTAATAAGCCTCATAAGGATGATATACTGATTGGCAGGAGAGATTACAGAACATTTGAGTCTACAGTAAAGCGTCTCAGGCGTCTCCAGTCATATGTGGGACACGGTAATTTCCAGGTGCTGAGTTTTGACGATGGACTCCGAGTTGCACGGTACAGCGCGCGGGTTGGGAAATTTTCCAGGGCTGAACTTAATTTATTGGAGATGATTTTCAATGAGGATTCCGCACGGTACGGTTTTTTCGGCCAAAAACCCCTGAAAAAGATTACAGACAGAGTAGCGAAAAAGAATATTGTTAAAGTGCCCTACGCCGGGAACTACCTTTACAAAGGCCTTCCCCTTGAGACCTACAGAAAGATACAAAAACAGGTTGGCGATCAGGTCATTTTGACTTCAGGAATACGCGGTGTCATGAAGCAGTTCCTGTTGTTTCTGAATAAGGTGTATAAGCATAACAGGAACCTCTCACTGGCTTCCCGCTCACTCGCACCGCCCGGTTACTCATTCCATGGTATCGGTGATTTTGATGTTGGTCAGGTAGGGTTCGGGGTGAAAAACTTCACAGAACAGTTTACTGCGACAGAAGTATTTAAGAGGCTCAATGATCTCGGCTACCTCATACTCCGGTATCCCCAAAACAACCTCCTGGGCGTACGTTTCGAGCCCTGGCATGTCAAACTGGCCCTTTAGGGTTAAACGGGCTTATTTCTTTCAGATTCTTGAGAGATTTTTGTATAACGCGGTATAAGATTCCGGCAAAGCTTAACGACCCCGATATTTGCGGTGTCTTACCAATAACGCACTGCTCCAACATCTACGTGTACAAAATTAGATTCAGGGTAAAGACCTACGCCTCCGCGTTTAAGGCTTTTAGCTGTGTTGCCCAGAAATGCGAGATCGCAAAGCGGAATACGGATATCAACGGCCATACCGTTCACATGAAGACTATTCTTGTTCACTCCTGTGCTGTGTTTGTACAGGTAGTTGTTAGTGGCAGGGGAGCGATAACCCGAGACAATATGGAAGAACTGTTTGGTGTTCAGGTTACGGTGAATGTCATAGAGTAAATCCAGCAATTGTACTTGTATTACTTTTATCTCATTTGTGCGATGATCTCGCATGATGTAATTAATTGCGCGCAGTACATCAGGCAGATATTGTCCGTTCCTCCAGTACACTGTGCTTAGACGTTCGTCATTGTGGATGTTATAAAAAGACAGGTTTTTCTCTGAAGGAAAAAGATTGCTCGGTGCCGCTAGGGAAGGGAGGGGTGAAATACTTGCTATGGCGGTAAGAACACCTAACTTAAGAAAATTACGCCGGGTGAGTTTGGGTTCGGCCCTCCCGTAACTTTCTTGAGAAAAATACAAACTCTTTACTCCCGTATTTCAAGTATTGATAAAGGGATTCTCACTCTTTTATTGCTCAGGCTCCTGCTGTGTATTTATCTTTTTCCTTTCTTTACATTGTTAAAATCCAGGGACTGCTGAAGCGGTGAGACAAGAATCTTATAGGCCTCTTTTTTCAATCTCTCGATATCTTCATCGGTAAAGAGCCTCCATCCCCTCCTGTCTTTATGCGTAACGTCACCGAAAGTACGGTTTTTTAACCATCGGAAAAAGGTTGCCCTGCTTATCCCCACTTTTTTACAGGCCTCGCTGGTCTTATAATATTTTTTCCCTTCAATATATACTGGCATTACTGTTCTAAGACGCCTTGATACTAATTGATACTGAAGATAGCTGATAATTAATGATTTGTCAAGCCTTTGTAATATTCCTGTATAAGCTTAATGGTGAAAATGATTATCAGGCAAAAAAACATATGATGAGGATACGAAGAGGTATTCATGTGAATTGTGCTGATGCCGAAAAAAATATAAAATACCGTGTCACATGATATTGATTTTAATTTATTGCATAAATTAGTATAATTGAGATTATGAGTTTTGATGAAAAAAGAAGTTTTATACGGTATACAAAAAGCTCTGAGTGTGAGTTAAAGGCGGGTAATGAGACGTTCAGAGGGAAAGTTCTTGACTATTCGGCAGACGGGGCAAGCGCAACGTTTGAAAATGCTCAGGTCTTGACGATTGGAACCAAAGCAGATTTAACGATTTTTGACTCTGATATTCATTTTAAGTGTAAGGTTGTCTGGATACAGGAGTCTGAGGAAGGCCCCAGGATAGGGCTCAAGAGGGTTGACCGGCTCGCTGGTTCCCTGAAAAATTTCAACTTTGCAGACATTGTTATCGGTCTTCAAAAAACGACAAGAACCGGTATCCTTTCCATTGAAAGCAGTTCAATAATTGTGATGATTCATATCAGTAACGGGGACATGATCTTTGCGATATCCAACAGGGCAGAGGACCGGCTTGGCGAGATACTGTTAAAGACGGGCATGATTACCCTTGAACAGTATAACCAGTCTAAAGTGTTGATGAAAGAAGGTAAAGAGAGAGTTGGGAGGATTTTCGTCCGGCTCGGCCTGGCCCCGAAAAGGGTATTCCTGGCAGTAAAACATCAGATACAGGAAACTATTCTCAACGTCTTTAATTTTCAGGAGGGTAAATTCGAGTTCGAAGAGGGCCCTCTCCCCACAGAAGAGCTCATAACACTCAAGATGAGCGCCGCTAATCTTATCTATCGCGGGATTAAGAGGGTAAAGAGTTTTCTGCCGATCGAACAGGTATGTCCTCCGCAGGATTCAATATTAACGTTTTCTGATAATCCCCAAAACATCTTCCAGGATATTACCATCGATGAAGAAGATAAGGGGATCCTTTCCTATGTGGACGGCATGAAATCCCTGAGAGACATTCTGAACCTGTCTCTTGTGAAAAACTTCGAAGTGCTCAAGACTATCTGTGCATTTCTGTATATAAGGCTTATCAGGGTGAGGAGTGAGGATGAGCCGGTCGTCAAGGCCCCGATTGAAGATATTGTCGGCAAACCGCCTGAAGAAATAACGTACGAGTTACTGAACAGGGCGGAAACGTTATCCCGCTCCATACAATATCTTGATCACTATGAAATTCTGGAGGTTACCAGGGATGCACCGGTCGAGGAAATCACCATGAAGTATTACAGGCTGTCGAAACAGTTTCATCCTGACAGACATTTTTCTGTACCTTCTGAGGACATAAAAGAAAAGCTGATCAAGATACAGTTCCATGTTACCGAGGCATATAAAGTCCTCTCTGACCAGAAAAGCAGAGATGAATATAACAGGACACTACCCCCTGTTTCCACTGGTACTGCTCATGAGATGACAGAATCAGAAGGGCCCCTGGAGGATGCCGGAAGAGAAGACAGGGCCGTTTACGCAAAAGGGACTGAACCGGTGGTTGGCGGTATAGCGGCTGAACCATCTCCTGGACATGATGCAGGAGAACCTGATATTGAAGAGGTTAATAAAGCCGCACAGGGCGGGGAGGTGTTGTCAGACTCTGAGGAAAAGGCTCCTGACGAACGTGTCCTTTCCGATGAAGACGTGGCACCCGGCCAGAAGGTATATGAGTTTGATAAGACCGGTGACGTCTCCGAAGATGAGGCGTTACCCCAGGAAATCAGTGAAATACATTCCGGTGAGCAGGTACTGCAGACTGATGAAGCGGCGGGCACACCTTCAGAAGCCGTTCACGAGTCACTTGATACTGCTGACACAGCACAAGATGAAATTGAAACGGTAAAAAGTGAAACGACCGTAGAATCCATTGCTGAACATAAACATCCCGGTATCAAAGCTGAAGAATCACAGGAAGAAAAAGGCGTGTTGCCGGAAACTGATGAAACTCCTGCCGGGACAGCTGTAAGAGCAGGTGACGGGACAAAGAAAAAGGGACTCTGGGTAACACTCGTTGCTGCACTGCTTATCGCGGCTACGGTGTTGATATTTAAAAATGTAACCAGGGACTCCGGTCAGATACAGTCCCCTGCACAGCGGGGTACAGCGGTATCTGCCCCGGAGGAGGTTGTCAGTGTCAGTACTGAGCAGGAGATAATAGCCCTTCCAGCCTTTCGTGATGAAGCGCTTGATACGGTATTACAGGAGCTTCAGACCGGGAGATAAAAACACCTTCTCCCTGAAATTCGTTGCCAGCCTGTATGGGGAAGAAAGCATAACCTGCTGGAAAATTCCGGAACAAATCTGCTTGCGGGGAAATAGCTGAAATATCAAAAGCGGTAAATCAAAGCTCTTTAAAAAGGTGTTTTTTTAATTATCTTAAGGAGTTTGTCAGCAGACCTTTTATCAAGGCCACTGAGTTTTCGATAGACGTCCATTGCATCACCTTTCTTGCCAGTTTTCGCATACGTTAAGCCAAGGCCTGTAAAGGCGTCAATATGTTCAGGTTCAAGGGATATGGCTTTTTGAAATCTATCCAGAGCTTCATCGAACCTGTTCAGGTAATAGAGGCAGTATCCGGCGCTGTTATGGTAATCGGATCTGCCGGGAGATAATTTCGCAGCCTTCAGAAAATACGGGAGAGCACGGGTCGGAGAATTCATCTTGAGAAGTACAACACCGTACCACGCATTTATCCTGTGGTTCTCCGGTCTTGTTTCTATTTCAGCCTCGAGAAGCTTCAATGCACCCTGATAATCCCTTTTTTCTACCATGACCGATATCTTCCTGATCTGGTCTTCTAATGGCGCAAGCTTTCTTTTCTTGATTATTGTAGGCGGAGCTTTTTCAAGCATGACGGGTTTTGTTTTTTCAGGCCTGACACGCACTTTTTTACTCTCTTTTTGTGTTGTTTCCGGTATGCTCCCGGGTGCCGAAGAACTCCTGTGAAGCTTAATGATTCTTTCTTCCTTATAGTAGGCCTTCATCGTGATAGCCGATTCCATCCGGGGTTTAACAAGAGCCAGTAACGTGTTGGCAGGGGTTGTCCCCTTGAATTTACCGAGTCTCACTGAGTAAAACTTTCCAATTTTTTCTATCCTCAGGAAATCAAACTCAGGGTCCTGTAAGGACTGCTGTATGAGGTTAAATTGTTTTTCAGCTTGTGCAAGCTCGGAAAAGCTCCCCGTTTGTACCGTATAGATCGATTCCACTGCATGGGAAGTGTGAGACAATAGTATCATGAAGAAGAAGATTTTTAGACCCGACTTTAACGCCCTGCAAAAAAGCATGTTTCGCAATGTCACTATCCTTTCAGTGCCAGGTTAAATTATAACATTATTATTAAATAGTTGTAATTTGTCAAATACGGAAAAACATCCCGGCCCTGAGTGACCTGCCCCCAATCATTGCAGGAAATTTGGGGTCAGGCTTGACTATTGACATTTACTGCAATTTACTTATTACGCTTTCAAGTTTTATCGATTCTTTTTTAAGCTTGTTCTTTTCCCTTATGTTCCTGGTAACTAT
>Ga0255052_10000364_pt1 | contig 36763 bp, 61 predicted proteins | sample JV7_2_21_MG_FD_188632 | JGI IMG/M metagenome (GOLD analysis project Ga0255052, IMG submission 188632) | Seawater microbial communities from Jervis Inlet, British Columbia, Canada - JV7_2_21 | ecosystem: Environmental > Aquatic > Marine > Inlet | place: Canada: British Columbia | collected...
GTAGCTATCGATCTGCTGCCAACACACATCTTCGAAAAATGTCTCCGCGGTAAACGGATAGCGAAAATTCGGGCCACCCCAGATGCCGACGCTCCGAGCCGTTGGAAACCAGGACATCAAATGGCTGATATCCGCCTCGGTAGTAACGATGAGCTTTATATCGCCGACATTCAATGGGTACGATTCTTGTTGTAAAGCGTTGTTGGGATGGGCGTCCAGCGCTTGAGGATACACAAAAAAGCCCGATGCATAACTGCTCAGTTACACATCGGGCCGTATGCTTATTGACCACCTACCACCAGATCTGGCGGCCGGATATTGCGCGGAACTCGCCTATAGCGGCGTAACGTTCTCTGCCTGTGGTCCCTTGTCTCCCTGAGTCACTTGCATTGAGACCTTCTGGCCCTCGTGCAAGGTCTTGCGACCATCAGTGGTGATAGCGCTGAAGTGAACAAAAACATCTTTTCCGCCTTCACGTTCGATAAAGCCGAAACCCTTTTCATCATTGAACCACTTAACGGTCCCTTCTACTTGCTCTGACATATTTCTCTCTTACATTTCGTTGCCATCTCTGATGGCGTTTTAAATACCGGCAAAATTGCCGGCGGTTTGCTCTCTGCCCTGACAAATAAAAAATCAGCGCAGTGCGCTGACGCTAATAGGCAGGATTTAGATGACCGTATGGTACGCCGACCGGGCCATAGTTCAAATTTTCCGGTCGATCGAATTTAACCGCGACATCATAAAATGTAGAAAATTGCTGAAACCCCTTGTTTTCAGGGCTTCCGAAGGCCTGCCGTCACTTTTCCCGGCTTTGCAGATAAGTCAGCCAGGGCGCAAAGTAGCGCGATTCCCATCCGCCTGAAACGCCCTGAAAGTCATTTTCGGGCACGTCCAGATGGATGAGATCAATGCGCCCATCATCGTCCTCAGGCGAGAATGAGATGATCAGCGTCGAGTCCGGGTCTTCATCGGCGAAATTAACGGACCGCCACGACTGGACGATCATCATCGGTTTGACGACCTGCAGCATCGTGCCTGTCAAGAGGCCACCGAAGGCTTCAAACGGCGACCCGGGTTCCTCGCTGATCGTGGCGGGCGCCCCGGTGAACGCCGCGTGTACTTCGGCGTCCATATACATCGCATAGAGTTCTGCCGGACTGCTCGGCAAAACGACAGTTTTATAAATCGTGCTGCGCATCCTGCTTCTCCCACCGTTCGGACTGTTGCCCTATGTATAGCGCGTTAGCGGCCTAATGTCCTTACGCTCAAGCCTCGCTGGTCGGGCCATTATGCACCAGTCGATGATCTGACTTTGTTTTCTGAAAATCAGCTCAGTTTCGACTGAAAGCTGACCGGGAGCCCGCCCGGTGCGTTCAAATAATAGATGCGTTCCCCGTGTTCATCCATTGGTCCGGTCGGCTCGAGTCCGTTCTTGCGTGCGTTTTCCGCCCATGCATCGGCATCGTCAACTACTATCTGCAGCATGATTCCCGGCGGCATTCCCGGCGCTTCAGGCCAGACTTCTATCCAGCTCTTACCAGCCGGGAAAACCGCACCGCTGAACGGCGCACCGTCTTCCGTAAATTGCTTCCCGGGAAGCCCAAGGCCGCCACCGAGAAAGGTCGCGACCTCTTCGGCTTCAGCCGAAACAGAACAGAAACGAATTCCCAACACCTGCATGTCGAACTCTCCGTTTTCGGTCAGCTTTCCTGCCCGGCAAAATATCGTTCAAAAGCCCTGTGCCTGGCATCGGGGGCAATATCGATGATCTCGCCGGCAACGTTCAGCATTTCCATTTCGTCGACACTCGTTCGGCCGTCCGCGGCGGCGACTTTCAGGAGCATGACCGCAATATCCTCTTTCTCCTCGGGGCTAAGGATGTGGCTGAGTTCTCGCAGCAGACTATTCAGGTCCGGGTTCTCGGCGAGATCGGCCATGGCCCGCGTCAGTAACGCCAGGGACTCGGCGCTGTGCAGATGAAAATGCTCCTCGACGAGCTGGAGCATTTTGTCTGCTTCCTGTTCGGAGATGTTGCCATCGCCTTTTGCCACACATACAAGAAGTGCGGCGACGAGGAACTGCGAATCATACGTTTCCGGGCCGCTGCTGGTTTCGATAACGAGTGTTGCGCCCTCGAACCGGGGTTCTACGGGTTCTTCAATCAATGTACTGCTCCCTTACTGTATATCCGGCGGCCTGTATTGGCCGCCTGTGGCGATTTTGGCTGTCTATGACAGCATATTGACCAATATTCTGCCGAGCTGGCTCGTCAGTTTACCGAAGTCGGAGAATCCCGGTATGGCATACATGGTTTTCAGCTTTGCCATCTCTGCCCCGATTCACTAGCGGGTGCCGAAAAGCCGGTCGCCGGCATCGCCAAGCCCCGGCACGATGTATTTCTGATCGTCGAGGTGATCATCAACGCTGGCCGTATATATTTTCACTTCCGGGTGCTCCGCCTCAACCAACGCAATGCCTTCGAGACAGGTGACAATACAGATAACGACAACAGTTGCAGCCCCCTGTTCCTTGAGAAAGTCGATAGTCGCAGCGGTGGAACCGCCGGTTGCGAGCATCGGGTCAATCACGATGCAGGTAGCGCCGTCGGTTTCTTTCGGTAACTTGTGATAGTAGGACACCGCTTTTTTCGTCCCCGCTTCGCGGTACATGCCGACAAAACCGACCCTGGCTGTAGGTACCAGCCCAAGAATGCCCTCGAGCATGCCCACTCCGGCCCTCAGTATCGGAACGACCACCAGTTCATTGGCAATCTTGTGACCTGCCGCCTCCGCAAGTGGTGTTTGAACAGTCACCTGCTTCACCTCGATTTCCTTTAGTGCCTCGTAACACAGGAACATCGTGATTTCGGTCGCCAATTCGCGAAACTTTTTGTATCCGGTGTCCTTATCCCGAATCAGGGCCAGTTTATGTTGAACGCATGGGTGTTTGACTTCCTCGTGCATTTATCTTTGCTCCCTTTCTTATCGGCCGCGAGAATACAGCCAGCATACCAAGCCTGCATATTTCACACGGGATTCGCGATCCCTGGTGAACTATGCAGGGCAGCCACCAGGTCAGTAAACCAGCGGTCGCTCAATTTTACGAACCACCCGGTACAGCAGTGCCAAACTGAATACAAGCAGAAACGGCGCTGTATAAACACCTGGAAAATAGGCACCAGCGTCGACTGCGAAAAAAATGTGGCCGGTTCCATTACCAAGTTCGACGAGCGACCAGGCCCAAATCCATGCTGCCGCGCTGCCGACCGCAGGCCGCACGCGAAAAAAATAAGTCCAGAAAGCGAGTGTGATAACCAGCGCGTTGCCGACCACAAAACCGAGCGCGAGATTTTCGCTAATAAGGCCGCTCAGGAAGCGCGCCGGCGCAAAGACATCAAATAGACGGAAATAAAATTCTTCGATCGAGTGAGCTGCCTGGGAAAGCGCTAGGCCCAGGAAAAGTCCGCTATTTCCCATTTGCATGTCGACTGATTGTCTCTATTTGTCGGACCAGATCGCGTATTCATTTCCGTTGGGATCTGTGAAATGAAAGCGCCTGCCGCCCGGAAACGGGAAAACGTCACGGCAGATCGTGCCGCCGAGTTCGGCAACTCGGGCACTCGCCGTGGCAAGGTCTTCTTTGTAGAAAACGAGCAGCGCGCCGCCGTTGTCAGTCGCAACGGCGACATCCGCCCGCCGAAATCCTCCGCCCAGACGTCCGTCATGAAAGCAGCAGTAATCGGGACCGTAGTCCTCGAATTTCCAGCCAAACAGTGCTGTGAAAAACTCCTTGGCCCTGGCTGGATCCTTTGCGGGGATCTCGACATAGTCAAGCATGTTCTCGGGCGTCATGTTGGCTTCTCCATTGTTGGATTCACATTATTGGGCCCTTCAATCGCAGAATCGGTCTTTCAGCATTAATTTCGACCTGACCGAATCCACCGGTTAATTCATAGTGGCCGTCGCCGACACGTCTCAGGCCTGCGATCGCACCAAGCGTCAGCGCCTCCACCGCTTCGGAGACAGGCTGGCTGTCTCCCGCTTCGGCACCGGCCCTGATACTGGAACAAAATGGAAATTCCAGAAGCGCCGGCCGGAAACACGCTTTTTCCGCCGGCCTGGGTTTTTCATAAAAAGCATGGTCAGGGCAAAGAAAAAGATCCAGATCGATGAGCAGCGACTCGGATTCCGTACCCCAGGACAACACGAATGACTTTGTCAGTTCGACCGCGCTGAATTCCCTCATTTCTCTCCAGTCGGTTACATCGTCTGTCATCTTGATCTCCCGCGTTGCCTGGTCCAATGCCGAAGTACTTTTGCGCCTGTGAACTCGAAAGTCAGGTAACGCGCTCGGTGATTATTTCTGTCTTGACCGAATTTGCAATAAAGCACTGTTCATGCGACTGCTGGTGAATCTCGTCGATTTGCGCCTTTGTCGGCCACGTGTCGCCTGAGAACACAACCTCGGGGCGCAGCACGATTTTCGTCATAGCCAATCTCCCCTGGTCATTTTTCGCCAGGTAGCCGATTGCACAATCGGTATATTTATCAACCATATAGCCCTTATGCCTGGCGATCGCAAGAAAGAAAAGCATGTGGCAACTGGATAGTGAGGCGACAAAAGCCTCTTCCGGATCGACATTTTCGGCAACTGACTTCGGCAGGGGGACGATCTGCGGCGACGCTGATGCCGGAACGTGAAGGCCACCATCGAATTCCCACGTATGGCCCCGGCTGTAGTTATCGTCGAGAAAATCCTGGCCGTCACGTTGCCATTTAACCGTTGCTGTGTATTCTGACAATTGTCTGTTCTCGCTACCTGGCCGTTGGTCGCGATTCTCCATGCCTTGTCCCGGTGTCAAGCAGAGCATCGAGATCGACTAACAGGTTCTGATTAACGACGACCAGGCTGGAATGAATATCCGATCGTAACTTTTCGTCGCTCATATTTATCCCCTAGGCAAGTCTTGATCCATTATTGGCTGGCTTGTCTGGCACCGCAAGCACGACACTTGCATCTTCCTGCACGAAGCCGGTTACGAGACACTCGGAAATGAACGGCCCTATCTGTTTGGGTGGAAAATTGACAACCGCGACAATCTGCTTGCCGACAAGATTCTCGCACTTGTACAAATCCGTAACCTGGGCAGATGACTGCTTGATGCCAATCTTGTCGCCGAAATCGACCGTCAGCTTATAAGCAGGCTTTCTTGCCTCAGGAAACTCCTCGGCCGACACAATCGTGCCGACCCGCAGCTCGACTTTTCCAAAGTCCTGCCAGCTAATCTCCAACATCAAAGCCTCCTGCTACCTCACAATAATCTGTCTCATTCGCGCCGCCCTCGACAGTGAGTCGCTGCGTCCCATCAGTTCGTTTTGATTTCTTTTAGACCGAGCAGGATAGCTGCACCGACGAGCAAAGCACCAGAAATCTGGTTCATGTGATGTCCGACGTGGTGCCAGAACCGCGATTCGATCCAGCCAGCAAATCCACCATAAACCGTTAAAAAACAAGCATCTATGATTAGGTACGTCACTCCCAGGATAAGGAACTGCTTGCCAGTCTGCGCGGCTGGATTGACGAACTGTGGAAATAATGCCGCAAAAAAAATAACGGCCTTCGGATTAGCAGCCGACGTCATGAAGCCCTGCCAATACAGCGACCGCAGGGTACGAATGCGGCTGAGTACTGCGACCGATGGGTCGAAGCGCTTCCTGAATTTCATCACACCCATGAATATCAAATAGGAAACACCCATCCACTTGATAACAACAAAAAATTCCTGCGACGAATGAATAAGGCTGACCAGCCCGAGTGACGCAACTGTCATTTGCACAACGTTTGCCGACAGGTCACCGGCTGCCGTAGCCAGAGACCGGTTGAAGCCATTGCCCAGGCTGTTCGACAGCATCAGCAGGTGACTGGGACCCGGCGTGCTCATCAGAATCAACACGGTTGTCACGTACGCCAACCAGAGTTCTGTATTCATACGTCACCCTCGAAAATAATGACTCGGTTTCCGGCCGGATCCGTCAAGTAAACGTAAGTACTGCACCAGGGTTTTTCTTCCGGCTTGCTGTGCTCACAAATCCCGGCTAATTTAACTAGGAAGTCGTCCAGATTATCTGTTCTGAATTGCAGGCATGTCCCGGTCAAATCTGTCTTGTCGAGCACGGAAGCAATCTCCAGGAAGCCGTTCGCACCAACATCGGTCAAACCGAGTATCGCACCGGTATCACCTTCTTCGTTCCATTCGCGAATAATTTGCAGGCCAAGTATTTTGGAGTAGAAACGTAATGTCTCATCAAACCGATCGGTTTCAATACGTATCTTGATCGCCGTGAGCACGTTGAATAATCCGTCTTATGCGAATGCTGAGTGAACCCAAACACCGATATAGTAAGACATGATAATCACGGCGATCGCGATGCCAAGGTGCTCAAGTACGACCGGCAGGACTGCGTTTTGCTGTCCTCTGGCGAGGAAAAAGCTTAGTAAAGCGATAATTACCAGACCCCAGCACATAGAAACGATGACAGCCGTCTGTAACGGCAGCCACATGACCGGGACAGCGAAGGTAATCGCGACCACGAACTTTGTAAAAAACGTTGAGAAGGTTGCTGCCCAGATGTGATCGCTCGTAGATTCCGGATCCGCCTCCTGAGCTATATGCATACCAAGCGCGTCCGACATTGCGTCTGCTAAAGCGATAACCAAAATACCACCGAGTACAGCAACGACTGACTCTGTTCCCGCATACAGCCCGGCAATCAGCCCAACCGTCGTGATTACGCCGGATGTAGCCCCGAAAAACACACCGGATCGTGCACCCTTATTCTTAAGAAGACGTTTCAATTGGAGATTTCCCTGGTTCGGTCCCGTTTCCCACGATAAAGAAGCCACGCATAGATAACAACGTTTACGATGATTACGCAGCCCGCAATCCAGAACTGAATGCTGCGCGTCAGTCCAGCCGGATAAATGACCGGCAGAAGGTAGTGTTCGACAAAGCTTTCTGAGTATCCGGACTCGCCGGCGCTCTGTCGAAAGCTGTTTTCCCAGATCGTCAGGGGGCAGATACGGCCGGTAATTTCGATAAATGCACCCCAGACGGCCGCCGGCACATGAACATATGCCATCCAACGATACCGCAGGATCAGCAGCCCTCCTAACACGACGAATGCAATGAAACCCAGATGTAGTGCCAAAACAAGATCGGCTGCTATACGATATAACATGTCTTTGTCCGCAAACTACGTAGTCAGGAGATGAGACAACAGGAGTGGTACGCCAGACCCGTCTGCTGGAAATTGGCTGCTGATAATCATTGCGCATCCGACACGAAAAACTTCAGCTCTTTATCATCATCACCCCATCGGATCATGCGCTCGAATGTCAGGCCAATCTTTTCAAGCAATCTGATTGAGCTGTGATTGTCCGGCGTTACTATCGCAACGATTCGCTGCAAGTTGAGCGTCTCGCGCGCGTGTCTCATAACGGCTTCGGCCGACTCAGCCGCGTAGCCATGTGACCAGTGCTGCTCAAGCAACGCATAACCAATATCCGGGTCATCGAGGTCTTCTCGTCTTACCAGACCGCATATACCAACCGGCTCGCCAGACTTCTTCAACTCCACCATATTCAGGCCGTGGCCGAAACGGTCATAGCTATCGATTGGACCACTCAGGAGATACTGTTGCGCATCTTCGCCGGTTCGTACGCCTTTGTCGCCAATGTGCCTGATGAACGACGGTTCGTTCAGTAATCGGAGAATAAATCCGGCATCGTCGATGCAGAGGTGGCGAAGAATCAGCCGTTCGGTCTCAAGCACCAGCACGGAACGGCTTCCCTGTGCTAATGAGATCTTCGGCCCGCATAATTAAGCCACGCCTCTGTAACAAAAATAACGACTACGACTGCGGCTGCATTGATCAGGCCGACCAGTATCGCCGACATAAACAAACCACCGCTCTCCTGGCCGGCTCCGGACTCGACTGTACCGATGTGTCGATAAAGCGTGTGCACGATCTCTGCCCCGATACTGCCGCCAAGCGCGGCTGCAACGATCGCGATAACTCTGTCGCGAATGCGTGCGCGACGAAATACGTAGACCACGGCCCCGATCACGCCGATGGATACGAACATCACTCCTGATTTTTGAATCGCTGCGAAGATCGCAAGCGTGGCAAGGCTCGACATCGTGATGACCATTCTTTTTTCCATTTTCTTATCAGGTCTGGTTTCGCTTGTTATCAACAACTGCCCGCGCTCTCGACAAATTGGTATTTCCTGTCCCTGACGGCGCCGAGTCACGTCCGAAAAGGAATCATAACAAAGGGCCATCAGACCTGCCGTCATGCACGGGCGAGATGATCACGGCACAGTCGCGTAAGGCCGGTACTGGTAATACTTAGGATAGGAGTCCAGCCGGATATGCAGCCAGGACACACCGAGGCCTGAAGTGCTCAGCCATAATTTCCGCTCACTCAGGTTTTCGCGCATCGCCCGGCCGGTTTCACGCCAGAGACTTTCGATCTGCGATTGTGAAGCCTGACGCACGAAAGCCGCCAGATGGACACAGGCCTCGGGTGACCCGGACGGCCGGGGAGCAAGCAAAATGGCATCGCCACCCAGACTGCGAAACGACACGATTTCACCGTTCCGGTCGCGCTCGAAATGCGAACTGAACGGCTCGGGATCGGGTCTTAGCCTGGCGAGCGCCGGACTGTCGAGCAATACAAACTCAACCCCTGAATCAATGTTTGCATCGTTAAGTGGCGGATGCTCCCAGAAGAACGCTTCATAGTCGGCCCCGGCAAGCAGGTCGGTAAACCAGGAAGCAAATCTCTGATCTTCCTCCAGCAACTTCAGGTACGCGCCGAACGAGACAGGATCCTCGCCCTGATATAGTTGAATCCGATGGCCGTTTTGTACGTTTTCAGACTTTGCGATCCACACGGTCACTTTATCTATTGGCGGGGATGTGTAGCCAGAAACACGCTCAACGCGTTCGAATAGCGTGGAAACATCCCGATCGTATTGTGGCCGGCCCCCGGGATGACTTCGATAATCACTTGAGATTCGGGAAATGCCCCGGCAAGGGCGTCCGAACGCCGTCTCGGGATAACCTCATCGTCCCCGGCGATGACGACGAGAACAGGCGCGGCGATTTCAGCGACGTGCTCCGCCGAATCGAACTTGTCTTTGAGCAGCAATGACACAGGGAACACGGGGAAAGCTTTTTTGGCGACGTTCTCAATGCTGTCGAACGGCGTAACGAGTATGAGTTTATCGATGTCTTTCACTGACGCGAGATAGCTTGCAACGGCACTGCCAAGGCTGCGGCCAATAACTGAGATGTTCGCGTACCGGGCACGTATCTCGTCAAAAACGGCCAATGCATCCTTATAAAGGCCCGCTTCCGATGGCGAACCAGTACTGCCACCGTAACCGCGATAGTTGACCAGGTAAACGGCGTGTCCCGGAAAAATGTTTCTGAAATCCGGAATGTTGCCGGAGACGTCCTCGGCATTGCCCCCAAAATAAATAATTGCTTTTGACCCGCCAACATTGGCCAGGCGCCAGATTTTCAGCGTCTCGCCATCGCTTTCAAGTCTGAAGTCTGCCACGTCCGGGACATGTACTTCGGGCGTCGGGTAATACATGACGCTACGTTGAGCCGTGTAAAGGAACACACAGCATCCCGCATAAATCAGCACCACAATTGAAATGATCGTCACAAGCGACCGCCTCATATCATTCGAGCCCCGGCTTATTCACCACCTGTCGGGCCGTAGAATATCACCCAGGCAGCAAAATCATCGCTGAATTCCTCGAATCGATGAACATCACCCGCCGGAACAAAAAGTGCTTCGCCGGGCTCGAACGGCTCTCTTTTCTCACCGTGAACAAAGAATCCCGTTCCTGACTGAATAACATAAATCTCATCCTGGTCATGAGGTTCCTGCGGGTCGGATTCTTCAGGCTTGTAAAAGCCAAGCTCAAGTGTTCCATGCTGCAACAGGATGCCATAGATGCCTCGTTCGGATCCGGCAGCGATGCCTGAAGCATGTTCGACGGTATATCTCTCAGTCATATGTTGGCTCCGAATATTGCCGCGAGACCGTCGCAACACCCGCTCATGTCAACGCGTCCCTGAATCTTTGCCCGATGCCGCGCAGTCGGCCGACAGGCTCATTCGAGAATACTATGCGCACATAACTAGCACTGGCGCTCCCTCCCCAATTGACCATCGGCGTTGCCGCGATCTTTCCCTTCTCCAGCAGGCGCCTGGACGCTTCGGACCCGTCCATGCCAAGGGGCGACACATCGACGAGAAATGACCAACCGCCATGCGGTGGAGCGACCGTAAAATCTTTCAGCTCTTCGAGCAACACATCACGACGTTGCTGCCACTCCGCGACGCAAGTACCGATTTCGTCGTTCGGGTCATTGATTGCGGTGGCAACAGCACCCATCGCAATGCCGGTCTGACAAACTACATTACTGATGCTGACTCGCGCGATATCTGCTACAACGCCGGCAGGTCCGACGATCCAACCGACCCGCCAGCCGATCATTCGGTATTCCTTGGATGCCGAGCCGACGGAAATAACTTTATCCCGCATGTGCGGAAATGATGCCGGATGAATTACGCTCCGGCCGTCGTAAAGAATGCGCTCCATCGCCGTGTTGTTGAGAATCATGCAATCGGCGCGCCGGCAGAATTCGATCAATGAGCTCCAGTCATCGTCATCGAAAACAGCCCCCGTCGGCATCGCCGGGCTCATCAGGAGCGCGAGTCTCACCGGTGCCGGATCGATATGCCGAAGCGCATCCGTATCCAGCTGCCAGCCCCGATCCGACGGCGTCAACGGCACGTATCTTGGCACGCCACCCGCGAGTCGAACCCGGTTGATCAGGCCAACATAAATCGGATCTGTCATGAGGACTTCGTCGCCGGGCTCCAGTGTCGCGAGCAACACGTTCAGGACGCCAGACAGCCCCCCGGCACTGATGACACATTCTGTTTTCCAGTCATATTGATGACCCGACTGGCGGCCGACGAGGCCGCTCGCTGCCTGCCGCAACGTGTCCAGGCCAAAAAATGGCAGGTAGCTGTTAGCATCGTCGTCATTGACGGCTTGCCTGGTGTACTCCAGCGCCGAGGCCGGCGGGCGCAGGTCAGTATCGAGGTTCTCGAGCCGCAGCACGTCCGGATCGGCGAGCGTGTCGGCAAGGTCCCCCATGTCTTCAACGCCAATTTTAGTTATGTGTTGCAAGCGGGAAACTGACATGATTTTCCTGTCCGGTCAGGACCGGTCTCTAGTGTTAGTTCGAGGGCCCACCGGCCCACCTTTTAATCGAACAGCGTACAGGCACCAGTAGTATTTATTCGCGACGAATATTCCTGCCGCGCAGACTCCTAGCTGCGCAGGTAGGAAGCACCATTGACATCGATTATCGTGCCGGTCGTGAATTCAGCGCCGTCAGAGGCAAGGAAAAGAACGGCGTTTGCGACTTCCTCGGGCCGGGCGACACGGCCGAGTGGGCTTTGTGCTTTTATGGAGTCGCCCGCCGGGCCCGCCAGCATGTCTGTCACCATGTCCGTTTCAACAAATCCGGGCGCAACAACGCCGACAAATATGTTGTGCGGCGCGAGCGCAACAGCCAGCGACTGGCTAAGCGCATTGACACCAGCTTTGCTCGCACCGTATGCAGGGGCAACGGGCTCACCGCGAAAGGCGCCACGCGATGAGATATTGACGATACGGCCCCCGCCGCTATCCATCATGTGACGCGCGGCGAAGTAACAGATGTTGGCCGGCCCCATCAGGTTTATGCCAATCGTTTCTTGCCAGAGCGAACACCACTCGTCGAACCCGACCGAATCAACCGGGTGTTTCTCGTAAATTCCGGCGTTATTGACCACGATATCGAGCCCGTCCAGCCCGGAAATGGATTCCTCCACGGCCCTCCTGGCGCCGTCTGGTACCGACACATCTGTCTGAACGAGGACATGCCCCCCTCCATCCAACGAATTCAGCGTTTCTGACGCCGACTTTTCGTTATTTCTGAAATTGATTGCGACTTTGCCTCCCTTCGCGGCAAAAGCCGTAGCGACAGCGCGCCCGATGCCTCTCGACGCGCCGGTAACCAGTATCTTTTTCCCCGCAAAATCCAGCATCACCGTTTTTCCTGCAATGTGCTACGAACCCGGCCTTGCACTGACGAGGCGAATCGCCCAGGCACACAGGGCTGCAGTGACTACGAACGCAACCCACGACGCCCCGACAGGGACTGAGACAGGCCCGACTTCGAAAGCCCATCCGTTCACAGCGCGCAACAGATGGATGAGGGCGACCAGGCCGAAGAACACTCCGGAGATTACGACATATGTACGTGCATTGGTCGGTTCCATAAATCACCTTCGTTTAATAAACAAAAAGCAGAGCCGGAATGTTACCGCAAATGCTTTGCTTACTCAGATCAATAGCAGTGGCACATTCCCTGCAGCCGCTTGTTAATCGTCGGGTTCGGATAGCCGGGACTTGATTTCAGGGTCCGATAACCCGCTGATTTTAAAAACCTTTCTTGGCGAGGAAGCTCCCGAGGAGATGGTGACGTCTTGCTTCGGGATTCGCAGTGTGTCCGCCAGCAAAGAGACAAGCGCATCGTTGGCTTTGCCTTTTTCCGGATTTGCCATTACACGAATTTTCAAGGATTCGCCCAACCACCCGGCTATTTGATTTCTGGAGGACCCAGGTACCACCTTCACCTTTAGTAACGACATGAAATCGGCCCTCGAGATAGACCTCTGACTGTCCGACTTATGAGTGCCGGCGGCGAGATCCTGGCCCGCGGGTTGCGCATGCAGGCTGCGCAGTATTTGCTATGCAACACGGTATCATCAGTCGATGATTGCAAAACGCGGATTGTAAATTAGTCCGATGAGATTGCCATAAGGGTCCAGTACACTTGCTACCCTGATGTCGGCACCAAGATCTTCAACTGGTTTGTGTGGCTTTGCACCAATGCTCAGCAATCGGTCCAGCTCCTCATCTATGTTGTCGACGCCCCAAAAAACCCTGACCCCTGACCCTGCCGGTTGAGCCACAGTTCCTTTCGGGTTGAGAGCTAGCTCATAACCACCGATGTTAAAAGCAACATAGAATGGTTCATCAATATACGGCTTTACCCCCAGCGCCTCGGTATACCAGTCTTTAGCACGCTCTATGTCCGGCACGCCGTAAACAACTGTTCTGAGCCCTTGCAATCTCGACTCTCCAGCTTGTTTGCCGGACTGAGAGCAAGCGATCACAGCGGTCAAAATGATCGCAAAAACCGCTCCCATACTCGCCAACCTGTTGTCCATGAAACTCTCCTCTTGCTGCCTAACGATTTAGCACATTAACAATGCAGCATCTGACGCTTCTATTACGATCATTGCAAGAGACATGACAGCCACCGATTGGCCGGTGCAGCGAGTTGTCAGGCGTCACTGTTCCGCCATCCTCAGGATCATTTCCAACTGCACGGCAGCCCCAAACGGCAATTGTGCCACTCCCGTGGCAGTTCTCGCGTGGCGCCCATCCTCTCCAAAGAGCGCAATAAGCAGATCTGACGCGCCGTCAATTACCTGGGGCTGTTCGGTAAATGAAGCAGCCGATCGTACAAATCCAACCACCTTCTCTACCGCGACGATCTTGTCCAAATCACCAATTTCGCTCTTGATAATAGCGAGAATGTCGAGTAGTGCGCTTTTCGCTGCCACCTGTGCTTCAGCGACGGTTAGATCGGTTCCGACTTCGCCACGAATCGAACTCACACGGCCAGATACGTAAAGCGTGTTACCCGATCGTTTGCAACCAAGATAATTAGCGACCGGCCTTTTTGGATCCGGCAGCGATTCGCCCAAATTGGATAGTTTATCCTCGAGTTGCCCCATGACTCCTGACGCTTTAGCCAAATGCGCCAAGTATCTGGCGCGGAGCTTGCCGCTGCAAGCTTCGTGACAGCTGCGTCCGGCAGCCAGCGCAGCGATTTGTTATGTGGCGCTTATTCATTTCGCCTCGTCGACCATCTGGATTGTCTTTGACTCAACCTCTTTGGCCACTTCAAGCAACGCCGCTTCCTGAGACAGCGCTGAGAGCATTTGTACTGGCTTTATCAGGCCAATATTGGTCTTACCTTTGTCCGTAAATACGGATATTCGACACGGCAGCGCCATATTCAGGCGCATATCAGTGGACAAGACTTTTGCAGCCTGGGCCGGATTGCAGACCTCAAAGACCTTGCACTGTTCTTCAAATGCAATTCCTTTACTACGCAGCGTGGTGCCCAAATCGTGGACATGCAGCACACCGAAACCATGGCGCTTGACAGCCGAGTCAAGGTCTGCCGATGCCTGGTCGAACGACTTTTCAGTTTCAACGATGTAGTACATCAATCACCTTTATTAGCGGTTTGTTATGTGGCATTTGCTTTCGATCCCCCGATCACCGCCTCACGATATTTTTTCCAGAACACTTCAGCATTTGTTATCCCGGATTCACGAAAGGTGCGCACGTCCTGATCAAGTGTCTGTGGCTGATCCTGTTCCGTTGCTTCGAGTTCATCAAGAAATTGCCTCGTGGCTTCGGTGCTACAGAACCGCTTGTCCTGAACCGGAGCGCGACCAGTAATGCCCTTAACACGAATCTCCTGAATGCGTTGCTCGATATCGGGTGCTTCGGCCACCACAATATCTGCATTCAGAATCCAGCCACCTGGCCTGATTGCCCGGACAACTGACTTCAGGACGCCAAGCTTTTCTTGAGCACTCAAATGGTGAAGCGCGTAGGACGAGATGACGACATCGAAAGTATCAGGCCGGATAAGCTCTGCGGGAATCGCTCTAAAATCGGAGACCACCCACTCCACGCGTTGCGAAAGCCCTCGGAGTCTTTGCTTCGCAAGATCCAGCATTGACGAAGCGCCATCAACTGCGACCACGCCTGAGTTAGTGTACTTCTCCAGAAACTTCTGTGAAAAGACACCCGTTCCGACACCCAGGTCGAGCACTTTCAAAGATTTTGTTTTATTAAATGGCAGAAGCTCCAGTGCAACTTCAATCATCTCCCACCGAAGGGGGTGCATGATGTCCATGTCCGCGTCGTACCTGCGCACCCGCTCCGGAAGCTCATAAGCGTCTACGCTGTCAGAATGCATCTCGTCGCCAGCATCGAAAAGTCAGAAGCCAGTTGGCCCGTGCAGCGCCATGTCAGGCGGCATCACTATCGTCATGGCACTCTCCCGGCTTGTATCCGATTACGTCCGAATCGCTACAGGCTGTACAGGCATTACTGTATGTCTTCCACTCCGTAGACGGGCACGGTGTTGTTATACATCGAACACCGGTGTCTCGGAGCGCGCACACTGGACGATATTCCTGGGTACACATTTCTGGTCTCGGGTCCTGGCATTCCGTATCTATCGATATGTTTGTCGATGTATCAACAGCCATGCTGTCGCACCCGGCAATGCCGAGGTAAATGAAGAAAATTGTTAGCTCTATGCGCTGTGATTTGGCTGAATGAAACATGGTCGTCTAACGGTTTACCTCAGTTGCGCCCAGTATCTGGCGAGCTTCTTGCCATTGCAACTCGTTGCCAATGCAAGAAACTCGACTGCAGCCAGTTGGCCAGCGCGGCGACTTGTCAGGTGACTCATTCATTCCTTGTCCGGATCGTCCACATAATCTTCCAAACCAAACGGATACACGCAACGACCCTTTCGACAACCCGCACCTCCTGCGAAAAGCTTCGGATCTGAACAGACAGCACGTTCTCCCTCGCGCATCACTTCCTGCTGCGACCAATCCTGGTACACAAGCGTGTAGTTTGAGTTGACAGCAACGGTATTGCAGAAAGCATCGTGGACCACGACACACTCAAATCGAGCCTCACAGGTGAACCAGGTCTCTGAAAACTCGATATCCGTCTGGTAACTAGGTGGCTGTGAACAGCCAATTGCCAAAAAGAAGCACAGTTTCGTTACGAATCGCATAGCCTCAAGAGTCACTTAACTGGTAATCATGCCCCGTGGGATATTTCTTGTGGACCAAAGTGGCTTATGACTTGCCTGGGCACGCACAAGCGCCTGAAATCCCAAAACACTGGTGGAAGAATATACACCACATCCATAATTTTGGGTTTGCCTGACTAGAAGAGTGCCCGTACCAGTAGCAGGAAGCCGAATGCTGCCATCGGGATGCCGAGTGGTGCGCCGACGACGCTCAGCGTGATGGATATGCCCGCTACCATTAGTGCGAGGCCGATGAATGCACTGATGATGCGACCAGTGATGTTGAGTATGAAGGTAAGAAGTCGCCAGACAGCGTAGAAAGGCCAGAGAATCCAGGGTATGCGTTTCTCTTCATTCTCTGCCATGTTGATTCTTGTTCTTTATCCGAGTTTTCGGATGCCGACTGCGTGCCTGATCTCGGCGAGGTACGGTATGGAGATTTTGCGCGCTCTCTCGGCGCCTTTTAACAATTCCTTTTCGACGATAGCGGGATCGTCGATCAGGCGTCGGTACTCGTCCCGGGCCGGCTTGATGTGATCATTGATGTATTCGAATAGGACCTGCTTCATCTCTCCCCAGGCAATGCCTTCGGCATATTTCTTCTCGATGTCCCTGACTTCGTCTTCAGTGGCGAATGCCCTGTACATGTCATAGAGCGTCGAGCCTGCGGTGTCTTTCGGTTCCCCCGGCTCGAGGCTGTTGGTCTTGATCTTCATGATGAGCTTGCGTAGCGACTTCTCGTCAGCGAAAAGCGGAATGATGTTGTTGTAGCTCTTGCTCATCTTGCGGCCGTCGAGGCCGGCCAGCACCGCGGTGCTTTCGCTGATGGCGGCTTCCGGGATGGTGAAAATGTCTCCATAACGGTGGTTGAAGCGTTGCGCGATGTCTCGCGTCATTTCCACATGTTGTTGCTGATCGCGGCCAACCGGTACCTTCGTACTCCTGAACATCAGGATGTCGGCTGCCATCAGAATCGGATAGCTGTAAAGCGCCATCATGATGCCCTTGTCCGGATCCCTTTTGCCGCTTTCCTCGTTGGCCTGCACGACCGCTTTGTACGAGTGAGCGCGGTTCATGAGACCTTTGGCGGTCACGCTGGTCAGGATCCAGGTCAGGTGTGGAATCTCTACGATGTCAGATTGCCGGTAGAAAACTGCGTTTTCTGTATCCAGGCCGAGCGCCAGCCAGGCCGCAGCAATCTCGAGTGTGGAACGATTGATGCGTTCGGGGTCTTCGGCCTTGGCAAGTGCGTGATAGTCAGCCAGAAAGTAAAAATTCTTTTTTGACTCGTCCTTGCTCGCAGCGATGCCCGGGCGGATCGCTCCGACATAGTTGCCGATGTGTGGTGTCCCGGTCGTAGTAATGCCGGTGAGATAGATGTCCTGACTCATAAAGCTGTTCGCATGTCCTTAGTATCCGGCCGCGTGGCCATCCTTGCGAGACTCGGATGCGCCGTAGTAAACACCCTGCTCCTCGTCCCACATGATTGCCTGGTAGCCGCCGAAGCTGCCATCGGATTCTCCCAGTGTGTGTCCCATCTTCTCGAGGGCAGCACGGGTTGCATCACTGAATCCTGTTTCAAGGTGTAAGACCCCACCGGTCGTCATGATCGAGTCAGTCGGCTCCGAGGACCCGCTGTGATTCAGGCGAGCAGCATCGCCTGCCTCCTGAAGGTTCATGCCAAAATCGATCATGTTGACAATTATCTGGGCATGGCCCTGCGGTTGCATGGCACCGCCCATCAGGCCGAAACTGATCCAGGGCTTGCCGTCTTTCATGATGAATGCGGGAATAATAGTGTGGAACGGCCGCTTGCCTGGTTCGATAACATTGGCATGGCCCTCGGTCAGGCTGAACAACTCCCCGCGGTCCTGCAGAATAAATCCAAGATCACCCGGAGTCATACCCGAGCCCATGCCGCGATAGTTGCTCTGTATCAGTGACACCATATTGCCATCACTGTCCGCCACCGTCAGATAGATCGTATCGCCATCTTCCAATTGTCCATCTCCGGCAGGATAGCTCATGGCCGCTTTCCTGGCGTCGATCAGTTTGCGTCGTTCGTTCGCATATTCCTTTGAAACGAGTCTGTCGACGGGAACATCTGCGAAATCCATGTCCGCATAAAATTTTGCCCGGTCTTCGAACGCAAGTTTCTTTGCTTCAACAAATGTATGAACGTACTCGGCTGTGCCAAACCCCATACTCTTGATGTCGTAACTTTCAAGGATATTCAGTATCTGCAACGCCGCGATTCCCTGCCCGTTCGGTGGCAATTCGTATATGTCATAGCCACGGTAGTTCGTCGATACCGGCTCGACCCATTCCGATTTGTGCTCCGCCATATCTGCGTATCGAAGGAAGCCTCCTTGCTCGGTCATGTAGGAATCGATCTTTCTCGCGATCTCGCCCTTGTAAAAGGCATCGCGACCACCATCGGCTATTGCCTGATAGGTTTTTGCCAGTCGCGGGTTCCTGAAGACCTGGCCTTTCCTCGGCGCTTTTCCACCGGGCATGAAGGTGTCGGCGAAGCCCGCGTAGTCTTTGAGTTTCTCCGAATTTCTCGCCCACCCGTAAGCGATGTACTCGGATACGGGAAATCCATCAGTCGCATAGGCGATTGCTGGTGCCAGCAATTCACTCATCGGCAAGCGTCCGTATCTGGCATGCAACTCGAACCATCCGTCCACGGCGCCCGGCACACTTACGGGCAATGGGCCTCGTGGCGGAATACTGACGAGACCCAGGTCTTTGAAGTACTGCAGACTGAGCGCTTTCGGGGCGCGGCCTGAGCCGTTGAGCCCGGTAAGCTCTTCCTTTTCGACGTCCCAGACGATAGCGAACAGATCGCCGCCGATGCCGGATCCGGTCGGCTCCATCAGGCCGAGCGCTGCGTTAGCCGCGATGGCCGCGTCAGCGGCGCTGCCGCCGGCTTTCAAGATATCCAGCGCAATCTGAGTGGCCAGCGGCTGGCTCGTCGCAGCCATGCCGTGCGGTGCGATGATCTCCGATCGGGAGGCGAACGGCTTGCCCGTTACGCGATCGAAGCCCTGTGCTCCTGCGGACGCATTAGCCATGGCCGCCATCACCAATATCATTGCTCGCAATCGTCTGCTGTTCATGCATGTCTCCGGGCCACTCTGGAAAAGCACGAATGATGCCTAGATTATGAGGGGATTGAAACTCTATGTGAGCCTGACCGGAAAGGAAACCGGGTCATAGCGCCGGGGTCGCTGCGGCTGCCCGCTCCGGTTATGATGCAAGCCCATGAGTAGCAACTATGCAGAGCTGGGCGAGTTTTACCCGGCGCATATCGAGGCGATCAAAGCGCGGCACGATCATGCGCTTGAGATAGCGGGCGCTGGCCACGCCGTCATATTTTCCGGTGCACCAAAGCTCGTATTTCTGGACGACTCCTACTATCCGTTTAAAGCCAATCCGCACTTCGTGGGTTGGCTGCCGCTGACGGCGACACCCTTTTGCTACCTGATTCATACGCCAGGCGAAGTGCCCATTCTTGTCTATTATCAGGAGAAGGATTACTGGCACACGCCGCCTGCCGACCCGCAGGGCTACTGGACCGATCATTTCGATATCAGAGTCGTGCACACGGTTGACGACGTTGCCCGGCACCTGCCTCAGACTTGCGACAAATGCATCCTTATAGGCGACATTGACGATGAAACGCATGCGTTCAATATCGAACGCATCAACCCGGCTTCCGCGATCAATATTCTCCATTATGCGCGGAGCGAGAAAACCGGCTACGAACTGGCTTGCATGCGTGCCGCCTCCCGGCGCGCCGTGAAAGGTCACCGGGCGGCCGAGGAGGCGTTTCGTGCAGGCAAGTCGGAATACGATATTCACCTCGCCTACTGCCGGGCGGTGAAACACACCGAAAACGAATTACCATACGGCAACATCATTGCGCTGAACGAGCACAGCGCGATCATGCACTATCAGCACCAGGCCCGGGAGCCTCCAGCCAAAACCCGATCATTTCTGATTGACGCCGGCGCAAACGTGCACGGCTACGCGTCCGACATCACGCGGAGCTACTCTTTCGAAGACAGTGAATTCCGGGAATTCATCGATCGCCTCGATGCATTGCAGCTTGAGCTGGTGAGTGAAGTCAAAGCCGGTGTCGACTTCAAAGACCTGCATTTGTTGACGCACCGGAAAATTGCCGAGTTGTTGGTAGCCGTAGGACTGGCATCCGGAAGTATTGAATCTCTCATCGAAAACGGTGTGACCACGGCGTTTTTCCCGACAGGCCTGGGCCATCTTCTCGGCATACAGGTACACGACGTCGGCGGATTCATGGAGGATGAGAGCGGCAATACGATCGACAGACCAAGCGGCCATCGCTGGCTGCGCCTGACGAGATCGCTCGAGGTTGACCAGGTGCTGACAATCGAGCCCGGTTGCTATGTTATCGGCATGCTCCTCGAGAATCTGGAAGGAAGCCCCGGCGCTGCCATGGTCAACTGGGACAAGGTCGAATGGCTGAGACCATTCGGCGGCGCCCGCATCGAGGACAACGTGCGTGTTCTCGCGGATGGCTGTGAGAATTTCACGCGCGCGGCGTTCGCGGAAGCGTAGATTTTCTGCGTGGGCAGTGTCGCCCCTCAGTCCTGAGTAGCCTCTTCTTGTGCAGGCACTTCAAAGAAACTGCCAAACGTGAAAGCGTCCTGCGTTGGTCCGGACTGCGCCAGGAGATCGAGGCGATGACGGGCTTCTAATATTGTCGGAATCGTGCCCGCATTCTGCCACCAGAGCGCCAATATCGGCCTGTTCTGTGGAACGAACCAGTCGGCGCGCTTGCGCAGGATATCGACGTGACTACTCTTGTATGCGAAGTCGCTGAGTGCTTCCTTCGTTTCCCAAAGAGACATGTTGAAAATCAGATCCGGATCGCCGAAAGTGGCCTTAGCCTCGGCGTCATCGTTAACGCTAACATGTCGCCAGACAAATCCGGGAGTGGATTCTGCAAGCGCATAGATTCTGTTTAGATTATCGACGAAGCCGGCAAAACGTGGGTCTTCGCGCGTGTACTTCGCGATTGCGATATTCACCTGTGCGAGGTGAAAGTTCACCCGTCCTGCTCCTCCTCCATTTGGCGCATCTGGGCTTTCAGTTTACGTTTGACGTTTCGGCCTTTTCGAATCATAAGCGGCAGAACCAGACGCCCGAGCCCGGGGAAGAGATACATTGTTGTTGTCAACAGACCACTGATGGGCGGCATGGATCGTTCCCGCTTCTTATTTGCCGTGAGATTCAGAATTTCCTGTGCAACTTCTTCTGCGGTACTCATCGGTTGGGAAAACGTAATGTCCGTGACATCGTCGATGTTGGACATGATAAAGCCAGTGTCGATCGGCCCCGGCGAGACAGCCGCGAGCTTGATATCACTGCCCCTCATTTCCTCGCCGAGGGCAAATGTGAACGCTCTCAAGCCGAACTTGGTTGCCGAGTAGGTCGCTGCACGAGGTACCGGTGTGCGACCGGCGAGAGATGCGACGTTAATGATGGCACCGCCACCGGCCTGCTTTAGATACTTGATGGCGATCTTGCACAGGATGATCGGCGCTTTGAGATTAACGTCGATCATCGCACTGAGATCTTCTACTGAGACGGACTCCACCGGGCCACGTTCGTGATAGCCGGCGTTATTGACCAGGACGTTGATGTTGCCGAACTCGAACTCGGCCTTCTTAAAAAGATTGAGACAGGCATCGGTGTCCGAAACATCCATTGCAACAATCTCGACGCGTGTCTTGCCGCGTAGTTCTTCGGCGATCCGTTCGAGGTTCCTTTTGCTTCGCGCAACCAGAATGAGATTGGCGCCGTGCTCTGCAAACTTTCGGGCGGTTGCCGCACCGACACCCTCCGAGCCGCCCGTAATGATGACGGTCTTGTCTTCGAAGTCGTAATCCATCGGCGCAGTCTAGTCGAACGCCGTCGCCCTTGAAAGATTATCGCTGGTCAGGATGTGCGCTCCTGAAATATGCTTATCAACGTCAATCGTTAGCTGTCGGAGTCCATGATGACGGGCAAATAAAAGGGGCCGGACCAAAAGACGATCCGGCCCCTTTCTCGAATCTTCAAATCAGAATCCGAGATAGCCCCGGATTTTCCTCCACAATGACGACTCCCAGCCATAGACCTCGAGTTGCTCGGGACCCAGTACGGCCACGGGCATCGTCGTTGACGCCTTGCTGGCTTCATTGGCCGCGTCATCCGGGCGCATTTCGAGCTTGCCATGGGCGCCTTCGCCCGAGGTAGTCAGGCCATCGACGGCCAGGCTCAGAAACGGCAGAATCTCGTCGTCGACGATGTCGTCCAGAAATACGGCGTCAGGATCAAATGCATCCCTGTCCAGCACGACGCCTTCTTCAAATGAGTCTCGCTTGCTAATCGCTCGTCCCCATATCGAACCAGCTACAAGAGTAGAATCATTGCCGTGGAAAGACTGTAAGGTCCCTCACAAAACTCACATTTGTCCATATTTTTATTATGAATCATGGAATTACGAGCAAGGGGGCAGGAAACGATCGGGCCCGCGCCATCAGTCGCGCGGTCGCATATGGAACTGGTGACCTATCAGACATGCCCGGGTTTTATTATGTTAAGAATGCTGTTGGCGTGATTCGACGCCAAAGTCATTGCAAGCCCGGACTCAAAAAGGGGTCAGGTTTATTCGAATAAACCTGACCCCTTTTCTTCTGTATCGCGTTGGCAGACGGCTTTATTCTTCAGCCTCAGCCTCGCCCACGGATGCATCGACGAGCTGCACGATAGCCATCGGCGCCGCATCGCCCGGCCTCGGCCCGGTTTTGAGGATCCGGAGGTAACCGCCGGGGCGATCCTTGAATCTGGGGCCGATATCTTTGAACAATTTACCGACCGCTTCCTTGTCGCGTAAACGGTCGAATGCCAGGCGACGCTTGGCAACACCGTCCTCCTTGGCCAGCGTGATCAGGGGTTCAACGACACGGCGTAGCTCTTTCGCCTTGGGCAAAGTTGTTTTAATCGTTTCGTGACGCAGCAGCGACGCAGCCATGTTGCGAAACATAGCTTTACGATGCGAGCTCGTGCGGCCCAAACGGCGGCCGGATTTTCTGTGGCGCATGGCTCTTGCCTTTCAAATATTGGGGTCGAACCTCAAATCCGGCCCCGATTTCCTTAATTCTGGCGGCGTCGCAATCGAAATTGCGGTTCAACCCCGTTTTTCATATTTGCCTGTTTTCTAAATCGAGCTCGTGCTCCGGACGAAGACTCGCAGGCGGCCAGTTTTCGAGGCGCATGCCAAGACCAAGTCCGTGACCCTCAAGTACTTCCTTGATTTCGGTGAGCGACTTCTTGCCAAGGTTTGGCGTTCGGAGCAGTTCGACCTCGGTACGCTGTACAAGGTCACCGATATACATGATGTTCTCGGCCTTAAGACAGTTTGCCGAGCGCACAGTAAGCTCCAGCTCATCAACCGGTCGCAGCAGGATCGGATCGATCAGATTCTCTGCCAATTGACCAGCGCCTTCCTCCTGCCCTTGCAGATCCACGAAAACAGACAGCTGGTCTTTGAGGATGCTGCCGGCACGGCGAATGGCTTCTTCCGGATCGATAGTGCCGTTCGTCTCGATATCAATGATCAGCTTGTCGAGGTCGGTACGTTGTTCAACACGCGCCGCTTCAACGTTGTACGTAACACGATCAACCGGGCTGAACGACGCGTCTAGCTGCAGGCGACCGATGGGGCCCGACTGCTCTTCGAACGCCGGGCGCTGTGTCGCCGGCCGGTAACCACGGCCCTGCGCAACCTTCAGGATCATGTTGAGTTCGCCGCTCTTGGTCAGGTTGGCAATAACCATGTACGGATTCATGACTTCGACGTCATGATCGAGTTGAATATCGGCTCCTGTAACGGCTCCCGGTCCCTTCTTGGAGATCCGGAGCTCTGCCGTGTCGCGCGTGTGCATGCGTACGGCAATCTGCTTTAGATTCAGAAGAATATCGACGACATCCTCCTGGACACCTTCTATGCTGGTGTACTCATGTAATACGCCATCGATTTCCACCTCGATAATAGCTGCTCCCGGCATGGATGAGAGCAGAATGCGGCGCAGCGCATTGCCGAGCGTATGGCCATAACCACGCTCGAACGGCTCGATTGTGACTTTCGCATGTAAATTATTTACCGGCGAGACCTTCACAACGCGCGGCTTTAGAAATTCATGTACAGATTCCTGCATGGGTAGTAACCCTCCTAACTATTTCGAGTACAACTCGACAACAAGGTTTTCGTTGATGTCCGGGAGTATGTCTTCCCGATCCGGCAACGATTTCAATATACCTGCCATCTTTTTCGCATCCACGTCAACCCAGTCCGGCATCCCGACCTGGCCTGCAATCTCCAAAGCATTCTGAATACGAAGTTGTTTTTTGGCCTTTTTACGAATGCCGATAGCGTCACCAGCATTCACCTGAAGTGAAGGAATGTTAACCACTTGGCCATTCACTTCGATGCCCTTGTGGCTGACAAGTTGACGAGCCTCAGCGCGGGTTGAGGCGAAGCCCATTCGGTAGACAACATTGTCGAGGCGTGCCTCAAGAAGCCGCAGCAGGTTTTCACCTGTCGAGCCTTTGAGCTGAGCGGCTTTCTTGTAGTAATTACGGAACTGGCGCTCGAGCACACCGTACATACGGCGAAGCTTCTGCTTCTCTCTGAGCTGCAGACCGTAGTCGGACAGACGCGGGCGTCGCTGGGCAGCGCCTCCCGGAGGCACGTCCAGCTTGCACTTCGATTCCAGCGGTCTTAAGCCACTCTTCAAAAACAAATCCGTGCCTTCCCGGCGGGACAGTTTACATTTTGGTCCTAGATATCTTGCCATTGATTAGTCTCTATAAACGACGTTTAAACGCGACGTTTGTGCGTCCCTAAACGCGACGTTTCTTCGGCGGACGACAGCCGTTATGAGGAATCGGTGTTACGTCCTCAATATGTTGAATACGAAAACCCAGGGCGTTCAGGGCACGAACCGCAGACTCTCTTCCGGGGCCCGGTCCGCGGACGCGCACGTCTACGTTTTTTACGCCGAAGTCCTGCGCAACCCGACCGGCCTTTTCAGATGCGATCTGCGCTGCGAACGGCGTTGACTTACGTGAGCCACGAAAACCACAACCGCCTGCGGTCGCCCACGACAGCGTATTACCCTGCCGATCCGTGATCGTGATAATCGTGTTGTTAAAGGAAGCATGAATGTGCGCTACCGCATCAACGACGTGCTTTTTGACCTTCTTGCGTTTTGGTGTATCTGCCATCTTTTATTCCCGTACGAGCGGCTTCAGCCGCAATTACCTCTTTATCGGTCGCCGCGGCCCCTTACGAGTACGCGCATTGGTTCGTGTTCGCTGTCCGCGCAGCGGTAATCCGCGCCTGTGGCGGATCCCACGGTAGCAACCGAGATCCATCAGACGCTTGATGTTCATCGAAATCTCACGTCTAAGATCACCTTCGACAACGAAATTCGCGACGGCGGTTCTGAGCTTGGCGACCTCCGGTTCTGCCAGATCTTTGACCTGTATTTCCGGGGCAACGCCGGCTGCACCGCAAATCTGCTGCGCTCGCGACTGCCCGATACCGTAGATCTCCGTCAATGCGATCACGATATGCTTGTTCAACGGAATATTTATGCCTGCTATACGTGCCACTTATTTGTCCCTACTGTTAACCCTGACGTTGCTTGTGCCGCGCATCGGTGCAAATCACACGCACGACACCTTTTCGGCGAACGATCTTGCAGTTCCTGCACATTTTCTTAACTGATGCTCTGACTTTCATGAGCGTTCTCCAATGACCGCTGAGCAAGCTCAGCGGATTGCGCCACTCCGTCCATAATTTCGAAGGTTGGCCTTTTGCATCATGCCCTCGTATTGATGGCTCATCGCGTGAGCCTGCAACTGAGACATGAAGTCCATTGTTACTACCACCAGAATCAGCAGCGACGTGCCGCCAAAGCTGAACGGTACTCCGGGATAGAACATTCTTACGAGTTCCGGCAGCAAACAGACAGCGGCGATATAAAGAGCGCCCCAAAACGTCAGTCGCGTCAGCACTTTGTCAATGTACTCAGCCGTGTGTGCACCCGGTCGTATGCCCGGCACAAATGCACCGGACCTTTTCAAATTGTCCGCCGTGTCTCTCGCGTTGAAGACCAGCGCGGTATAGAAGAAGCAGAAGAATATGATCATCACCGCGTAGAGCAGCACATAGATAGGCTGTCCCGGGCCAAGATTGACACCGATGGTCTGCAATGCTCTCTGCATGAAATTCGGCTCGGCTGCCTGGCCGAAGAACTGAGCGATAGTCGCCGGGAATAACAGGATGCTCGAGGCGAAAATCGGCGGAATAACGCCCGCCATGTTGATCTTGAACGGCAGGTGCGTGCTCTGCGCCGCATACTGGCGGCGTCCCTGCTGCCGTCTCGCGTAATTGACCGTTATGCGCCGTTGCGCACGCTCCATGTAGACAACGAAAGTCGTTGCTGCAATGGCGCCAATCAGCATCAGGATTGCCGTTGCCGGCGCCATTTCACCGTTACGCACCAGCTCGGCGGTGCCAGCCACGGCGGCCGGCAAACCAGCAACAATGCCCGCCAGAATGATCATCGAGATGCCGTTGCCGACGCCGCGTTCGGTGATCTGCTCGCCAAGCCACATCAGGAACATCGTACCGGTGACAAGCGTGATACACGCTGTAATCAGGAAGCCCGGACCCGTATTGACGACAACGCCGGGCTGACTTTGCAGCCACGTAGCAGCGGCGATCGACTGAAACAGGGACAAGCCAACGGTGCCATAGCGCGTGTACTGCGTAATCTTGCGCCTGCCGGACTCGCCCTCTTTGCGCAAAGCCTGCAAACTTGGCACGACCATGCTGGCCATCTGCATGATGATTGAGGACGAGATGTAAGGCATGATGCCGAGCGCGAAAATACCGAAGCGCGACAAGGCGCCGCCTGAGAACAGGTTGAACAAACCCAGAATGTTGCCTGCCTGCTGATCGAAGAACGCAGCAAGCGCCGCCGGATCGACGCCAGGCACAGGGATATAGGTACCGGCCCTGTAGACAATCAGCGCGCCCACGAGAAACATGATGCGAATTTTCAGCTCGCTCAGTTTGCTCGCGGCTTTCGCTACGTCTGCCGGATTATTTTTAGGCTTCTTGGCCACCTGTGTTCCTGTCTCTTTCTCTCTACTTAGTCTTCAATACTGCCGCCGGCCGCTTCGATCGCGACACGCGCGCCTTTTGTCACGGCAAGGCCTTTGATCTTCACCGCTTTTTCAATTTTGCCCGACAAAATCACTTTCACTTTGCTGGCATACGCCGGCACCAGGTTTGCTTTCTTCAGGCTTTCGATATCAATCACGTCGTCAGCCGGTATCGCCAGCTCATGCAGACGAAGCTCGGCGGTCAAGCGCGCCATGCGTGACGCAAAGCCGACTTTCGGCAAGCGGCGCTGCAATGGCATCTGACCGCCCTCAAAGCCGACCTTGTGATAACCGCCCGAACGCGAGTGCTGGCCCTTTTGTCCGCGGCCGCTCGTCTTGCCCTGGCCCGCGGAAATGCCTCGACCGAACCGTTTTCCGGTTTTCTTCGAGCCCTTGGCAGGGGACAATGTATTGAGGCGCATGTCAGATTTCCTCTACAGAAACGAGGTACGAGACCTTGTTGGCCATGCCACGATTTTCCGGCGTATCCAGAACAACCACGCTTTGACGAATTCTCCGGAGTCCGAGTCCTGCGACACACGCACGGTGGCTTTTCAAGCGACCGAAGCGACTTTTTAAAAGTGTCACTTTTAGCTGTTTTGGCTTCGCCATCGTTCCTGTCCGTTTCTTCCTATCCGATCCGGCCTGCGCTATCAGGCCAGAATTTCCTTAATTTTCTTGCCACGTTTGGCCGCGATTTCTTTCGGTGAATGAATCTGAGAAAGCGCACCGATCGTCGCGCGAACGACGTTTATCGGATTACGTGATCCGTAACTCTTAGCAAGCACGTTTCTGACACCGGCACACTCGAATACCGCGCGCATCGCACCGCCGGCGATAATTCCAGTACCTTCCGATGCTGGCTGCATGTATACATATGTCGCGCCATGACGTCCCTTCTTCGCATACTGAAGGGTCTCGTTTGTCAGGTTGACCTTGATCATGTCCTTGCGGGCCGCCTGCATCGCTTTCTGAATGGCAATCGGAACCTCGCGCGCCTTGCCATAGCCAAAACCAACCCGTCCGTTACCGTCGCCCACAACGGTCAGTGCGGTAAAGCCGAACTGACGTCCGCCTTTCACTACTTTGGCGACGCGATTCACCGTGACGAGCTTTTCCAGAAAGTCGTCAGTGCTTTGTGATTGATCAATTCTTGCCATAGTCTGGTCCCGGTCTGCGCGAAGGCGCTGCCAAAAATCCCAAAATTAAAATTTCAAACCCGCTTCACGGGCTGCGTCCGCGAGCGCCTTTACACGACCGTGATAACGAAACCCGGAGCGATCAAACGCAACGACATCGATGCCGGCTGCTTTTGCCTTCTCCGCAATACGCGCACCGACAATTACTGCCGCCGCAACGTTACCGGTTCCCTTCGTACCTTTGCGTACGTCCTTCTCGACTGTCGAAGCCGACGCCAGTACCGTTCCACCATCCGGAGCAATAATCTGCGCATAAATATGGCGCGGTGTCCGGTGAACGCTCAAACGGTTTACTTCCAGGTCGTGAATCTTTGCTCGGGTCCTGCGAGCCCGGCGTAATCGACTTTGTTTCTTGTCCAGTTTCATATCTGTCTGTTCACTATCGAAGATTATTTCTTCTTCGCTTCCTTGATCGCGACACGCTCATCGGCGTAGCGCACGCCTTTGCCTTTGTAAGGCTCGGGCGGGCGGAAGCGGCGTATTTCGGCGGCCACCTGGCCTACCAATTGTTTGTCCGTGCCCTTGACGACGATTTCTGTCTGGCTCGGCGTCTCGATCGTTATGCCCTCGGGCACGGTGAAATTGACCGGGTGCGAAAATCCGAGCGTCAGGTTGAGCTTTTTGCCCTCGGACTGGGCCCGGTATCCAACGCCGACCAGCTGGAGCTTCTTCTCGAAGCCTTCAGTCACACCCTGGACCATGTTGGCCAGCAGCGCCCTGGTCGTGCCAGCAATAGCCGTTGCAAAACGCGAACCGGAGCGGGCCTTCACCATGAGCTTGTTTTCATCCTGTACGAGCTCAACTTCGGTATTCAATTGCAAAGAAAGCGAGCCCTTGCTGCCCTTCAGGGCAACAGTAGTTCCGCTCTGGCTGAACTCGACGCCTTGCGGTATTTCAACAGGTTCTTTTGCTACTCTGGACATAATCGTGTCTCGTTACGATCTCGATGAAATCTCTGGCATCAGGAAACGATGCAGAGAACTTCACCGCCAATACCTTGTTCTCGCGCCTGCTTGTCACTCATGACACCGGCCGAGGTCGAAACGATGGCGACACCCAAACCGCCCAACACTTTCGGCAGGTCTTCCTTGCCACGATAAATGCGAAGGCCGGGCTTGCTAACCCGCTGTACCCGCTCAATGACGGGAACGCCTTCAAAATACTTCAGTTCTATCGTGAGCGTAGCTGCAACACCTTCTCCTTCCGCTGCGTAGTCGGTGATATACCCTTCGTCTTTCAGCACTTTGGCAACGGCGATTTTTGCGCTCGACGACGGCATTGCAACGTTCACTTTTCGTGCTTTCTGGCCGTTACGGACGCGTGTCAGCATGTCGGCGATCGGGTCGGTCATACTCATATTTCTTCTCCGCCTACCAGCTGGCCTTCGTCAGACCAGGGATCTCACCATTCATGGCCGCTTCCCTGAGTTTGTTCCTGCCCAGGCCGAATTTTCGGTATACGCCGCGCGGGCGGCCGGTAATCGCACACCTGCTGCGCAAGCGTGAGGGACTGGCATCTCTCGGCATGGCATTTAATTTTGCCTGCGCCGCTGCCCGCTCCTCATCGGAACAATTTACATTGCGAATGATTTCCTTGGCTGCGGCACGCTTTGCGGCGTAACGCTTTACGAGCTTCACTCTCTTCAATTCGCGTTCAATCATCGACTTCTTAGCCATGAACTCTCTTCTCTATCTCTTAAATGGAAAGTTAAACGCTTCCAAAAGCGCCCGACCTTCTTCCGGCCCGCGGGCCGTGGTCGTGATGGTGATGTCCATTCCGCGGAGCGCGTCAATATGATCGTAGTCAATTTCCGGGAAAACAATCTGCTCCTGAACGCCGAGGCTGTAATTTCCCTGGCGGTCAAACGATTTCGGGCTCAGACCACGAAAATCCCGCGTACGTGGAATTGCAATATTCACGAGCCTGTCCAGAAATTCGTACATGCGCTCGCGCCGCAACGTAACCTTGCAACCAATCGGATAACCGTCTCGAATCTTGTAGGCGGCAACAGACATTCTGGCACGCGTTATGACGGGCTTCTGGCCGGCGATTTTTTCCATATCGGCCACGGCGTTTTCGAGCACTTTTTTGTCGGCCACGGCCTCGCCTACGCCCATGTTCAGCGTAATCTTTGTCATGTGAGGCACCTGCATCAAATTGCCAAGGCCGAGCTTCTGCTGAATCTCGGCACGCAATTCGGTATCAAATTTTTCCTGTAATCTGGCCATGTTGTTTCTACTATCCTCGCTGTCGCCCGTCAGGACGGGCTCCTACGATGCTTTGTCATTCCTTTTAACGTTGCTGTCGCCCGTCAGGACGGGCTCCTACGATGCTTTGTCATTCCTTTTAACGTTGCTGTCGCCCGTCAGGACGGGCTCCTACTATGCTTTGTCATACCTTTTAATGTTTCTATCGCCCGTCAGGACGGGCTCCTACGATGCGTAATCACATTATTCATGTCAGATATCTACGGCTTCTCCGCTGGACTTGAAAATCCGCTCCATTGCTTTGCCGTCATCCGATAGGCGAATCCCTACCCGGTCGCCCTTTTTGGTCTTCGGGTTGAACACGAGCACGTTTGAGATATCAAGCGGCATTTCGTGATCCAGAATTCCACCCTCAATACCAAGATTCGGATTTGGCTTCGTGTGTTTCTTCGCGATGTTGATGCCCTCGACGAGAACACGTTCATCATCGATAATATGAAGCACAGTGCCTCGCCGACCCTTGTCTTTGCCAGCGATGACGATAACTTCGTCGCCTTTACGTATCTTGTTCATCTCTTAATACCGTTTTCGCTTAAAGCACTTCCGGCGCCAGCGAAATAATCTTCATGAATCGGTTGGTCCGCAGCTCGCGAGTCACAGGCCCAAAAATACGAGTACCAATCGGTTCGAAACGGGCATTCAGCAATACTGCCGCATTACCATCGAAACGAATCAACGACCCATCCTTGCGCCGGACGCCTTTACGCGTGCGAACAACCACAGCGTTATAGATTTCGCCTTTCTTGACCTTGCCTCGAGGAATAGCGTCTTTGACACTCACCTTGATCACATCACCAATGGCCGCATAGCGACGCTTTGATCCGCCGAGCACCTTGATGCATTGGACTCGCCTTGCGCCCGAATTGTCGGCGGCATCGAGAACTGTTTGCATCTGAATCATGGCTGCATTCCAAAAATCATCAAATTCTTCAAATTTGTCTGGCGTCGTCTACCGGTAACCGTCTACTGACTAGGTGCCCGTCGAACGACACTCACAACCTGCCAGGCCTTGTGCTTCGAGACCGGCCGGCACTCGCTGATCGTTACACGATCACCGGACTTGCATTCGTTATTTTCATCGTGTGCAAGTACTTTAGTCGTACGGCGAATGTATTTGCCATAGACCGGGTGCTTGATCAGGCGCTCGATCGCTACTGAAACTGTCTTATCCATCTTGTTACTGACTACACGGCCAACGACAGTACGCTGCCCTTTTGTTTCATCTTTTTTTACTTCTTCAGTCATTTACTTTCACCTGCCTGATCCGGCTCACTGCGCTCGAGTTCCCGGATGATCGTCTTGACCCGGGCAACATCCCGTCGTACACGCTTGTGTTCGTGCGGTCGGGCCAGCTGACCGGTCGCCTGTTGCATGCGCAGATTGAATTGCTCTTTGCGGAGCGACACCAATTCCTCGCCGAGCTCTTCTTTCGATTTCGACCTGAGATCACTGACCTTCATTACATCACCTGCCGTGTCACAAATGTCGTCGAAAACGGGAGCTTGGCTGCCGCCAGTCGAAACGCTTCGCGGGCAATTTCTTCGGAGACACCTTCCATTTCATAAAGCACACGTCCGGGTTGAATCTGGCAAACCCAATATTCGACGTTACCCTTACCTTTACCTTGACGAACCTCGAGGGGCTTTTTCGTAACAGGTTTGTCCGGGAATACACGAATCCAGATCTTGCCGCCACGTTTAACGTACCGAGTCATTGCACGCCGTGCCGCTTCGATCTGACGCGCTGTCAGACGTCCACGGTCGGTTGCCTTCAAGCCATATTCACCAAAAGACACCGTACTGCCGCGAATTGCGAGGCCGCGGTTCCGACCCTTCATCTGCTTACGAAATTTAGTTCGCTTTGGCTGTAACATCGTCTCGTTCCTTTACCGTTTGCCAGCCGCTGCTTCCGGTTGCTCTGCAGACGATGCCTCGGGCTTGTCAAAAATTTCGCCCTTAAAAATCCAGACCTTGACACCAATGACGCCATAGGTCGTTTGCGCTTCGGCCAGGCCGTAGTCGATATCGGCGCGGAGCGTATGCAAGGGCACTCGACCTTCGCGATACCACTCCGAACGCGCGATCTCGGCGCCATTCAGGCGTCCACCTACTTTGACCTTGATGCCCTCGGCGCCAACGCGCATCGTATTTGTCACGGCCCGCTTCATCGCGCGTCGAAACATCACGCGCCTTTCAAGCTGCTGCGCAATACCTTCCGCAACAAGCTGAGCATCAAGTTCAGGCTTTCTGACCTCGCTGATGTTGATGCGCACGTCCTGAAGTTTCATATCTATCATTCTGGCGATTTCGGCACGCAACTTTTCGATGTCCTCGCCTTTCTTACCAATCACGATACCCGGGCGTGCCGTAAAGATTGTGATATTGACCTTTTTCGCCTGGCGTTCGATTGTGATACGACTGACGGATGCATCTTTGAGCTTGTTTTTTATATAAACGCGTAGCTCATAATCCGTGCGGACATACTCAGGAAACGTTTTTGTATCTGCATACCACCTGGACGACCAATCTTTTACGATGCCCAAGCGAATACCGATCGGATGTACTTTTTGACCCATAACGTTCTCTTTACTCGTCGCCTACGCGAATCGTGATGTGGCTATTTCGTTTGATAATCCTGGTACCGCGGCCTTTCGCTCGTGCGCGATAACGCCGAAACGTCGGTGCCGTATCGACCTCGATGGCCGACACCTTTAATTCATCGATATCGGCGCCATGGTTGTGCTCGGCATTCGCAATTGCCGACTCGAGTACCTTCTTGACGATGCGTGCACTCTTCTTAGGTGTAAAACTCAAGGTCTTCAGTGCATCATCTACGTTTTTGCCGCGGATGGCGTCCGCTATCAGCCGGCATTTCTGCGGCGAAATACGCGCATATCGTAGTTTTGCTGCTACTTGCATGGCCGCCTTGCTCCTTAAACCTTCTTGGTCTTACGGTCACCCGAGTGACCTCTAAAAGTACGAGTTACCGCAAACTCCCCAAGTTTGTGGCCCACCATATTTTCAGAAATCAGCACAGGCACGTGTTGGCGGCCATTGTGCACAGCGATCGTCAATCCAACCATGTCCGGTAATACCATTGAACGGCGCGACCACGTCTTGATTGGACGACGGTCATTTGTTTTCACGGCTGCCGATACTTTCTTTGCCAGATGAGTATCAACAAAAGGCCCTTTCCTAACTGAACGTGGCAATGCTCTCAATCCTCAATATCTGTTACTTACGCTTTCGTCGGCGTCGTACAATCATGTTGTCCGTACGCTTGTTTGAGCGGGTCTTGTAGCCCTTGGTCGGCGTACCCCACGGGCTGACCGGATGACGGCCGCCGGAGGTGCGTCCTTCACCACCACCATGCGGATGGTCCACCGGGTTCATCGCAACACCGCGAACGGTTGGTCGAACACCTCTCCATCGCTTTGCGCCGGCTTTACCGAGTTTGCGAAGGTTATGTTCGCCGTGTCCTACCTCGCCAACAGTGGCCCGGCAGTCGATGTGTATTTTGCGCGTCTCGCCTGAGCGCAGGCGAATCGTGGCATACGCTCCGTCGCGAGCGGCCATTTGTGCCGAACCGCCGGCAGATCGAACAAGCTGCCCACCCTTGCCTGGCTTCATCTCTACGTTATGTATGAGCGTGCCCACGGGAATGCTTCTTAACGGCAGGGCATTACCGGACTTGATTGGTGCGTCCTCACCGCTGATGATCGGCGCGCCTTCCCGGATGCCCTTCGGCGCCAAGATATAGCGGCGCTCACCATCCAGGTACTTGACCAGCGCAATGTGTGCGCTGCGATTCGGATCGTATTCAAGACGCTCGACAACGCCCGGAATACCGTCTTTGTCGCGCTTGAAATCCACAATGCGGTAACGCTGCTTATGGCCGCCACCCTGGTGACGAACCGTTATTCGACCGGCGTTATTGCGGCCGCCGGACTTCGACTTCTTGTCGACCAGCCCGCTATACGGCCTACCCTTGTACAGCCCATCCGTGTGCACCGAAACAGCAAATCTGCGTCCCGGCGAGGTTGGCTTGGCCTTATGCAATGACACGACTGTTAATCCTCTTATTCCGTACCGAGGAAGTCGATTTGACTCCCTTCGGCAAGCTTCACGTAGGCTTTCTTCCACGCAACGCGACGACCCGAATTCATACCGCGCCGCTTGATCTTGCCGCGACAATTGACGACCTGAACTTCGTCGACGCTGACCTCAAAAAGCAACTCAACCGCCTGACGAATTTCTTCCTTTGTTGCATCAGTTCGTACTTTAAAAACGATCTGGTTGTTCTCTTCGGCAACGACTGTGCTCTTTTCCGACACGTGCGGGCCTTTCAGCACCGTCATGAGCCTTTCCCGATGTCGGTAACCCTGCGTTGCACTCACGACAATCGCTCCTCAATCAGCTTTAACGCAGGCAGTGTTATCAACACCCTTTCAAATCGCATCAGTACGACCGGATCAATTGATGCAGCATCGCAAATGCCGACGTCTTTCAAATTTCTCGCCGCGAGAAATACGGTCTCATCGAAAGCTTCGTTGACGATCAATACATTATCCAGGCCGAGCTTTTTGAGCATGCTCGCCAGTTCTTTGGTCTTCGGCACCTTGAGAGAGACAGACTCCGTGACAATCAGTCGATCTTGTCTGACAAGTTCCGAGAAAACTGATCGCAGCGCGCCACGATACATTTTCTTATTCACCTTCTGGTCGAATTTACGCGGCTGGGCAGCGAACGTGCGCCCGCCGCCAACCCAAATCGGACTCCGGATCGTACCGGCCCGCGCCCGCCCGGTGCCCTTCTGGCGGTAGGGCTTTGCCCCGCCGCCGCGCACTCTTGCACGATTTTTCTGCGCTTTTGTGCCGGCCCGGGCCCCGGCGAGGAACGCCGTAACGACCTGATGAACCAGTGCCTCATTGAAGTCGGCGCCAAACGCGCTTTCGGCCACGTCGACCGTGCCACTGCCCTGCATCTTCAGCTTCATGATGCGTCTTCCTTGCTGGCCTTGACTGCCGGTCGTACGACAACGCGGCTACCGCCGTGTCCCGGGACCGCTCCTTTGATCAGCAGCAGGTTTCGTTCCGCGTCGACACGAACCACTTCGAGGTTTTGCGCGGTGCGGCGAACATTGCCCATGTGGCCGGACATTTTCTTGCCCTTGAAAACGCGACCCGGCGTCTGATTCTGACCGATGGAACCCGGTGCGCGGTGTGCTAACGAGTTGCCGTGTGTCGCATCCTGCATGTGGAAATTATGGCGCTTGACGGTGCCGGCAAAACCTTTGCCTATAGTCGTTCCGATGACATCGACTTTCTGGCCTTCTTCAAAGAGATCGACTTTGATCTCCTGTCCCAGCTCGAATTCGCCGTCTTCCGACCCATCAGCAGAATCGAGGCGAAATTCAGCCATAAGATCCCCGGCTTCAACCTTTGCTTTCGCGAAATGGCCGGCTTCAGATTTGGAGACGCGGGACGCTTTTCTGCCGCCAGCAGCAACCTGTAGTGCGCTATAGCCATCACTCTCCACGGTTTTCACCTGAGTGATCTGGTTCGGCTGCGCCTCGATGACGGTGACCGGTATGGAAACACCGTCGTCCGTGAAGACGCGTGTCATGCCGCACTTGCGGCCAACAATACCCATTGTCATCTCACAACCTCGCACCGACTTCGATTGGCCAGCGCCCAAAAATATGGCTTAAAGCCTGTAACATCTTCGCAACGACTACGATTGGCCGAAGCTGCTGAAACAAGGGGACAGTTTACTTATCTCCGCACCCTTTAATGCATTGTCCATACCAGGAGATAAGTAAACTGTCCCCTTGTTTCAGACACACGAAAGGGCCAGCCATCGCCTGGAACATGTCTCGATGTTCCGCTGCTGAGGAGCTGACCCCAATCCGGTTAAAAACCGGTTTTCCGGGATTTGCCGAGTACGCCTTCGGTTTCCTGGC
>Ga0255052_10000366_pt1 | contig 36715 bp, 28 predicted proteins | sample JV7_2_21_MG_FD_188632 | JGI IMG/M metagenome (GOLD analysis project Ga0255052, IMG submission 188632) | Seawater microbial communities from Jervis Inlet, British Columbia, Canada - JV7_2_21 | ecosystem: Environmental > Aquatic > Marine > Inlet | place: Canada: British Columbia | collected...
TCTCCTGCAGGAAATGCAGGCGACGATCGGCTCGCTACCTCGACGCCTTCAGATGCTGGAGATGCGACGCATCATGGATGAGGGTTTCACAGGATCGCCGGCTGACGGCGATTCGCTTGGCGTTAATATCGAGGCGGTGGATATCGATGGAATGGCTGCCGAGTGGGTTGTGTCGCCCCGTGCGGACGCGAACCGGCGACTCTTGTATCTGCACGGCGGCGGCTTCTTTGTTGGCAGCCCACGCAGCCACCGCATGATGACTGCCGAGTTGAGTCGCCGCTGCGGCGTCGCGGTACTGGCGATCGAGTACCGCCTGATGCCAGAAAACTCGCGTATGGGCTCAGTGTACGACAGCCAGAGAGCATTCCAATGGATGATCGACAACGGCCCCGCTGGGCAAGGTGAGGCGCGGGAGATTTACGTATCCGGCGACTCCGCTGGTGGCAATCTCGCGCTGATGCTTTCAGCCTGGGTGCGCGACAAGGGCCTTGCTGACATCAACGGCGTTGTTGCATTTTCGCCGTCGACTGATTCGACGCTGGCCGGTGGCAGTATAAGGGCGAATATTCCGACCGATCCGATGCTGGGCCCGGCACTGGGTGCGTTTGCGCGCTTGCCGGTTACCTTAAAAGCGTTGGCCGCTTTCTTTGGCAGTCGTGTGAATCCTCGCAATCCGCTTGTTTCACCGTTGTTTGGCAATTTATCCGATTTGCCGCCAACCCTGGTGCAGGCGAGCGAAGCGGAGATGTTGCTCGACGATGCCCGCCGCTACGTCAATAAGGCACGCCGCCAAGGCTCCCCTGCGACCCTGCAGACCTGGCCCGGCATGGTGCATGTGTGGCCCATGTTTCACAGTATTCTGCCAGAGGGCAAGGAAGCGCTGGATCAGGTCGCAAAATTTGTCGCCAAGGTTTCTGCAGGCAGGCCAACCGCGGTTGTGAACTAACTACAGCGAACCATTGCTTGCTGATTTTTCCCGGTGGTGCCGCTGAAGCCAACAAGACCGCCGAGGAAAAAATTCGCTGGTTTGGCGTGAGCGTTAAAGGGAATGATCAGGCGCGTGTTAAGCGGATAAGTTGCGCAGTATCGCAGCTTACGCGCGCGCCCGAGCCAGGTCTTCGCGCAGTTTGACGCTGGCCAGCCAGAAGAAAATGCTCGCCAGACCACCGGAAATACCCATCACCAATAGCGAGTAGCGAATCGCCTGGTCGCCGCGCACGGCGAAGAGTGTGTCATTCATGAATCCAACCAGCAGCGGTGCCAGACCCAGGCCTATCATGTTGACCACGAATAGCAATATCGCTGATGCTGTCGCGCGCATGCGCAGTCTTACCAACCCCTGGATCATGGCGAACATTGGACCGACATACATCGCCCCCAATAGAAAGAACGGGGCAAAGAAGAGCATTGCTTCTGTGGGGCTGTCGGACAACAAGAAACCGATCACGCAGGGAAGGCCCAACAGCGATTCAATGGCAGGAAGGCGCATGTACCAGCGCTTGTCCCGGCTACCAACAATATCTGACAGCTTGCCGCCGAGGTAGGCCCCCAGGCAACCGGCGACACCAATTATTATTCCCAGCCAAGTGCCGATGTTGATGCCGCCCATGTCGTGCACGCGCCCGAGAAAGGCCGGCCCCCATACCAACACGCTGTATCCGGACAGCGATTGCACGGAGGAGGCGATGATAATGAAGACAAAAGAGCGACACGTAACGAGATAGCGCAACACTTCGCCCACGCCGACGTATTCCGGATCGACTGTGATACTCTCAGACATGCCGCGGGGTGGCTCCTTGATCGTGTAGCGGACAATCAATGCCAGCAGCAAGCCCGGAATACCCACCAGAAAAAAAGCAGCCCGCCAACTCAATGTCTCCTTGATATAGCCTCCAGCAAGAAACGCGATCATCGAACCGATGTAGACTCCGCCCGCGTAAATCGACAGTGCTGTTGCACGCCGCCGGGGAGGAAAGTAATCGGCAATCAGGGAGTGGGCCGGTGGGCTGCCGGCCGCTTCGCCGATACCCACGCCGATTCGGGCCAGCGCCAGTTGTGCAAAGTTTTGCGCCATTCCCGAGACCGCAGTCATACCGCTCCAGACCGTCAGCCCCAGGGCGATAATGCCGCGTCGCGATGAGCGGTCGGCCCAGCGCGCAATGGGAATTCCGGCAAATGTATAAAAGACAACAAAGGCAAAGCCCACCAGGAAGCCCATGGCGGTATCGGACACCTGCAGATCGGCTTTGATATCGTCCAGCAGTATTCCCAGCACCTGCCGGTCAATGAAGTTGAACACATAAACCAGGAACAGGACTGCCAACACATAGTTGGAATAGGCGGCCGAATAGCTCCCGCGCTCGTTCTGCATCACCTTAAATCAGGTGCGTCCAAACAGGCGCTTGAAGAAGCGAACCACAGCTTGTCGAATTACGTTCCAGACCACGGCAAGAACATTGATCGAATCTGCCGCCTGAGTAGCGGTCGGCGCCTGCGCAGTGGTATCGCCCCGGGCCGCGCCAGCCGCCTCGGTCAGCTCCAGGCTGCTCTTCACGTTGCCCACAAATTCCTGAATGATTTGTTGCGACACGCCCTCGATCATGCCCCGGCTCACCTGCACGATTCGACCGGTCAAATCGGTACTGGACTCACACAGTGCCTCGGTGTGCCCTTCGGACAGGGCGATCAACCGGGTAGAGATAGTGCAATTTACGGTACCTCCGCCTTTCTCCTTCGCCTCTGCCAACAATTTGAGGAGGCCGGCGTTCTCATCCATTTCGACGAAAGAAATATTGCCGTGGTACCTGGCGGTTATTGCGCCCACTTTGAGCTTGACCGCGCCGACGAAGTTCCTGTCGTCGATTGTTTGAGTCAGCGACGCGCCGGGCATGCAGGCAGCCAGATTCTCAGCATTAGTCATGAAGCGCCACACCTGATCAATCGGTGCCTCGACCTGGAACGTCTCCTTGATTTCGATTGCCATTTAATATTCCGTCCCGATTGGAAGCGCTAACGATTGTAGCCTACTGATTTGAATGACTTCATGTGATGTACAGACAATGCTGATATGGACTAATGAGTATCAGAACGGGACAATTTCTCTAATTATTTGCCTTTGTGATGCGCGGCAGCACGTAGTCGTTATTGAGGGCGGCGTCAGCTGGTTCATACAGGCGCATCACCGCGAAAAAGCTGCCCTTTGGCGTCGGTAACCAGTTGGCCTTCCCGGAATCGGGCCGCGATTGCTGCAGTCGCAGCGTGAGTGATCCGTCGTCGGCATACTCGAGTCCATCCGTCCGATTGCCAATGCTGTAGCGTTCGATTTCGTTCGAGACGAGTTTGGCGTCCATCGTGTAAACGGCGAGCGACCAGAAACCGTTTACGGGCGGAAACTCCCCGGCACTGAAGTGCAGGACGTAATCGTTCTTGCTGCTGAGCATATTGCCGTCAGCATCAAAAAGTGCGGCCGGATAGAGGCTTTCTTCAGGCAGGTTACCGTAGCCGCCTTTGACGACCGATGCGCGGTGCATGTATTTGTAGCCGTAGCGACCGATGTCGTGTGAGATCATCCAGCCGTTCGCCGAGTCGGTCGTACGAAATGTCGATGCCTTGACGACTTTCTTGCCATCCTTGATGGCCTCTTCCAGACCCTTGCGCGTGGCGTCGTCGATCGTTGATGCATCGAAGTCACAATTGGGGCCGATACCGATAGCATCGAACTGCGCCATCAGCGCTGCTTCGCCCTCGCGAGCCGGCAGTGAGCGCAAAGCCTCGTTCAGGATGTCAAAAAAACTGAGTGTATCGAGCGGAGCGCTGGGCATGGCAGACTGTTCCACGGGGCTTTCGGGTGGCTGACCAAACGCGAACTCGTCGAGTGACGCCAGCCAGATATCGTCGACGAGCGCCTTCGCGGCGTCGAAATCCTCGGGCCCGTCAACGTACATGCGGCCGAGTAACCAGCCCACATTGGACTCGATTGGAACTGGAGTTACACCATTAGGCAGCTCTCCGTGCCAATGCGGCGGCACGAGTGCAAAGTGCGCCTCATCGGTACCGGTCGTGCGCCGCCCGATGTGCTCGACTTCGGAGTAGAGGTTTGTCACCGAGATTGTGAAGTAGCGGCCGCCCGTATCCGGCGTATGGATTACTAGGGGCTCTTCGGCAATGTCGAACCAACCGGAGTAATACAGCGTGACGTTATTTGGCGCACGCAGGTTGCCGGCAGTTTCGGGACCGACAAGATCGGGGAAGCGATACAGCCGATTGACCGGTGCATAAACCTGCTGGTCGGGCGCCACGCGATGCGTCTCGTTATGCATCTGCTTGTACATGTCGACGATCGGATAGCCGTACAGGTAAGCCGCCATGCCATAGTGATAAGCGAGTTGTTGCGCGATGATGTTGTCATTTCTGTTACGCGCCGAATTTACCAACTTCGCGGGATCGATTAACTTGTAGCCAAGAAAAGCAACAATTCCTGCGACCGCCAGAACGACGAGCCACTTGTTCATTGCGGGGCTTTCTCCGGCGGTAACAGGTTGGTCGGTCGCGAGGGCAGGCCTACGCTGCTTGGCAATGCCTCGATCGTCACATCGCCGTTTATCGGTGTGACCGTCACATAGCCAAGTGCGAAAAGATTGATGTCGTCACCCGGTTCGCCGAGTGACAGGTCAGTTTCCCGATAACCGATCAACGCTTTGCCGTCCGTCTCGCTCCAACTCCAGTGCATGCGAAACAGGTTCAGTTTGGACAACGGCGCGTAGCGAATCCCCGCGATTGATTCAGTGTGTACGGGAACGTTGATATTGAGTGCGAGATTGTCCGGCATGACATCGTCGCAGCCGTACCGCGCTGTCATTGAGTCAATCACATTGACGACGATTGCGGCGGACGTCTCGAACCCTGCAAATGTACTTTTGAAAGGTGGCGATGTTTCGCTTTCCTCAATATCGATGCCAGTACTTACTGCGATCGCAGGCAGGCCGTCGTAAATCGCGGCGAGGGTAGCGCCGAGTGTTCCCGAGTTATGCACACCTTCCTGACCAAGATTCGGACCGAAGTTCGAACCCGATACGACGAGGTCCGGCCAGTTGTCGCGCAGTATGGCGCCTAGCCCAGCCCTGACCGCATCCGTCGGAGTACCATCGACCGACCAGACGCCCGGTGCCTGTTCGACGACGTCGACTTCTGACCCGACATGGGTGTTTATCGCGCCGCCTCGTCCGCTTTGTTGCTCGAGTGGGCCAACGAGCGTCACGCGATGACCGGCAGTAAGCAGTGCCCCGCGTACCGCCTGGATGCCAGGCGCGTTCCAGCCGTCATCGTTGGTCAACATGATGTCAAGCGAACATCGCTCGACCGATTCCGTCACATCCGATCGCGCCGTGGCGCAACCTGTGAGCAACGCCACCGCCACAATGAACTGTCCGCACCTGTATATTTGAAACATTACGCTTCCTCACTTGGTTGACAGATTATAGTAGCAGCCTATAGGTTCCGCGCATGTCTGATGTTCCTGGCACGGTACGAATCCCGTTTCCAATCCGTGCGTACAACGCACTGCTGAATCCTCTCGAGCGGCCGCGCATTACGGTTGACAGCGTCGAGCAATATGCTATCGCAAAGGTCGGCGGCGGTGGGCTGACCGCGAACGCACGGCGCGGGCTGGAAGCGCTGTGCGGGGACGCGGAGAACTCGGCCGATCTGTCCGCGCTGGGCCGTTATCGCATGCAGGTCGTAATGCGTGATATTGCCGTCAATCGCCTGTCGGTTGACAAGGCGCTTGCGGACAACCCGGCGTTGCTCGATGCGCCGATCGAACGACCGGTGTTTATCCTCGGTCTGCCACGCTCGGGCACGACGATACTGTTCAACGTCCTGGCGCAAGACCTGGCACACCGCTCACCGCGCACCTGGGAGGTGGACTACCCTGTGCCAGCGCCCCGGGAAGAAGACTACGCTGACGGTGCGCGAATTCAGAGGTCACAAAAAGTCATCGACGCTTTTCATCGCCTGGCGCCGTCATTCAACGGCATACATCCACAAGGCGCACGCCTGGCCGAAGAGGATCAACGCGTGCTGGCCATGAATTTCTCGGGTTGCGGATTTCAGCACTTCGTGCGCGCGCCCGGACATCAACAGCGGCAATTCGAGCACGATGGCACCGAGTCGTTTCGCTGGCACAAGCGTTTCCTGCAATTTCTCGAGACCAATGTGAGGAGACCACGCTGGTTGTTGAAGTCGCCTGACGACCAGCTCTATCTCAAAGCGATTCTCGACGTGTATCCGGATGCGATGATCATCCATACACACCGCCATCCGGCCGAAGCCATACCATCGGTCGGTAGTCTTACCTATACCGTCCGCAGGTTATTTGCGAAACACTGTCGCCCGGAAGACGTTGGTGTCGACCAAATGAATTTCTGGGGCGATATTCTGAATCGATGTGTCAGTGACCGGGACGAACTCGGCATGGAAGATCACCTGGTCGACGTCGCGTTTGCCGATCTCGTCAAGGATCCCATGCAGATTGTCAGGCGCATATACGATCGATTCTCGCTGCAACTCGACGAAAAAACCGTTACTCGAATGCAACAGTTCCTCGAAGGGAACAAGCGCCATACCCATGGTGTTCACAAATACACACTCGAACAATTTGGATTGAACGAAGCGATGCTCGAGGAGCGCTTCGGTCATTACATCGAGCGGTTCATCACCGCGTAGGGAGAACAGGTTTGCACGAAGAACTGGCGATCAGCCCCGACATCGACATCGTCTCGCCCGAAGCCTATACCGATAATGAGACTTTGCTGCGCTCGTATGCGCGACTGCGTGCCGAGCAACCCGTCGCCTGGGTCGATGCGGAACCTTACCGGCCTTTTTGGGCGGTAACAAAGCATGCTGACATTATCGAGGTCGAAAAACAGCACGACCTGTTTATCAATGAGCCGCGACTCACATTGTTGCCGAGGTCCATTGAGGACCAGGCGGAGGCGGAGCCGAAGGGACTCGAGGCGCTGAAGATGCTGTTTGCGTTGCTTAGGAATTCGAACCGCCGATGGTCTGATTTTCAGTCGCTCAGGCGCACGAATGCCAAGGCCGGCAACGCACGACACTCGAAAGTACGCACGGTCATCCACATGGATGAGCCCGAGCACAAAAAGTATCGCATGCTGACACACAGCTGGTTCATGGGTCGAGGCGTTGCGAGCCTGGAGGACCGCATCCGCATCTTGTCGACAAAGTTCGTCGACAAGATGCTTGCCGCGGACGGCCAGTGCGATTTTGCGCAGGATATTGCCGTCTGGTATCCGCTCGAGGTGATCATGACAATACTCGGCCTGCCGCCCGAGGACGCACCGCAATTGCTGGTGTGGACACAGCAATTGCTGTCCGCATCGGATCCGGAAATACAGAAATCGGATCAGTACGGCCAGGATGTCATGCTCGAGATGTACGCGTACTTCGGCAAGCTGATCGCCGATCGCCGAAAAAACCCGACGGACGATCTCGCCAGTGTTGTCGTGCACTCGATGGTCGACGACAACCCGATCGAACTCGTGGACATGTTGTCGTATTTTTTGATTGTCGCCACGGCGGGCCACGAGACGACGTCGTCGGCAATTGCCGGCGGCATGCTGGCGTTCATCGAAAACCCGTCACAGTTCGAGCTGCTGCGCGACAAGCCCGAGGTTGCGAGGACATTGCCGGATGAAGTCGTGCGCTGGGTGACGCCCGTGCGTCATTTCACGAGAACGGCAACCGACGATTACACACTGCGTGGCGTCGATATCAAAAAAGGTGAGTCGCTAGGGATTTTTTACCTGTCAGCCAATCGTGACGTAGAAGCATTCGATGTCGATCCCAACGAGTTTCGTATCGATCGCCTGCCGAACCGGCATCTCGCGTTTGGCCATGGCACGCACCATTGCCTGGGCCGGGTACTTGCGTCTCTGGAGATTCGCTGCATTTTCGAGGAACTCGCTCATCGTGTCACAGCCCTTGAGTTCGCCGGCAAGCCGGACTGGATCGCGAGCAACTTCACGGGCGGACTGAAGCGGCTGCCGATGCGCTTCCAGGCGGCGTGAGGCGCCCGCTACGGCGTCTTAGCGGAAATCGTAGAGATCTGTCTGGAAAAATGCGCAAAACGGCATTAAAATGGCTGTCAGCGTGCGATAACACAAGAAAATGGCGCTCGATCCGACTTTTTTTTGCTACAGGGACACTATTCCCATGACTACGAATCCGAACCCGAGCTTCAATTTCGCCGATCTTTTTGACGTAGTGGCGGCCGCCGTGCCTGACCGACCGGTTGTCGTTTGTGGCGAGGAATCGCTGACCTACGCCGGGCTTAACGAGCGCGCCTCGGCGCTCGCCGGTTATCTGGCCACGAACGGCATCAATCGCGGTGACAACGTCGGCCTGCAATTGGCCAATGGGCCGGCGTACCTTGAAGCGTTTATCGCGGCGAGCAAGATCGGCGCTGTACCGTTCAATATCAACTACCGTTACGTCAAGGCCGAACTCAAGTACCTGTACGAAAATTCGGACGCGGCGGCAATATTTTTCAACAGCGCGCTGGCCGACAGCGTGTTGCCCGTGGCGGCCGAAGTCGAATCACTCAAGCTGCTACTCGCCGTCGGCGAAGAGCTCGACGTCGACGACAGCCGCGTGAAGAGTTACGAAGCCGCGATTACCGAAGGTCTAAGTGAACCCGACCCAGCGGAACGCAGGGACGACGATCTCCTGATCATCTACACGGGCGGGACGACGGGTGCTCCCAAGGGCGTCATGTGGCCACACAAATCGCTGTTCTTCGGTGCGCTCGGTGGTGGTGGTTTCTATCACCCGAAGGGGCCGGTAACAAAACCCGAAGAGCTGGCAGGGCGTGTCCTCGAGACGCCCTGGGTCAAGACATTGCCACTCGCCCCGTTGATGCACGGTGCAGCCCTCTGGACGGCGATTTCTTCCCTGTTCGCCGGACACACGATCGTGCTCAACCCGGACACGGGGTTTGATGCCGGCAAGATCTGGGACATGGCTGTCCGCGAGGGCGTGAATATCATGGCGATCGTCGGCGATGCGATGGCGTCGCCATTGATTGATGCGCTCGAGGCGAATCCCGGCAAGTGGGACCTTGCTCCACTTTACTACATTGGCTCAGGCGGAGCCGTGTTTTCCGAGAGCCTGCAAGACCGATTCAGGAAAGTGCTGCAGTCCATCACGATCTCGAGTTCGCTCGGTGCGACCGAGACCGGCGTCATGGGTCCCGGCAATCGCGAGACCCAGGACGGGCTCATGCGCTATGACCCGAGGCCCGACCTCGCAGTGCTCGTCGACGGAAAGCGTCTCGCCGAACCCGGTGAACTCGGTGTCGTCGCGCGGCGCGGACTGGTCCCGGTTGGCTACTACGGGGATCCACAAAAGTCCGCGGAGACTTTCGTCAGAATCGATGAGGTTGACTACGCACTGGGTGGCGACGCGGCCAGGCTCGAAGAAGACGGCTCCATTACCGTACTTGGACGAGGGTCGACCTGTATTAATACAGGTGGTGAAAAAGTCTATCCGGAAGAGGTCGAACAGACCTTGAAATCGCACCCGGCTGTCGTAGATGCCATGGTGGTTGGCGTTCCGCATCCGCGCTGGACGCAGATGGTTGCAGCAGTGGTTGCGTTACGTGATGGTAGCGACGCCGATATCGAGGCACTGCAGGAGCATTGCCGAACTGAACTCGCTGGCTACAAAGTACCGCGGGAGATCCGCTTCGAGCGCGAATTGCAGCGCAGTGCCGTCGGCAAGCCGGACTATGCCTGGGCCAAAGAACGCCTGACGGTGTAAGTTTCTTGGCCGGCATGCGCGTCTTGGTAACCGGCGGGACCGGCTTTGTTGGTTTACATAGCGCGATCGCGCTGCATCGTGCGGGGCATGAGGTCTGCCTGTACGTGCGCAACGTCGAGAAGATGAAGCGCGTCCTCAAACCCTTCGGCCTCAATGATCTTGAATACGTCGTAGGTGACATTACCCATCGCAATACCGTGAACAAGGCGCTGAAAAATCGTGACGCGCTTGTGCACGCCGCCGCAATCGTCAATGTACACGCAAAGGACGCCAGGAAAACCGTCGCGACCAACAAGCGCGGTACTGAACTGGTCATCGGAGGCGCTGCAGAGCAGGGCATTGAGCGGATTTTGCAGGTATCCAGCGTCACCGCTCTTTTCGGCACCAATCGCACCAGCATTGATGAAAATACGCCGCTGGGCGACGCCGCTTACGGCTATGCCCGATCAAAAGTCGAGAGTGACCGCTATGTGCGTCGACTTCAGGATCAGGGTGCGCCGATCTACACCACCTACCCCGGCAGCGTATTAGGTCCGGACGACCCGGGAATGAGCGAGGCGGTACTTGGTTTGCAAAAGTGTCTGGACGATGTGCTGCTGATCACATCGAGTGGCATTCAGCTCATTGACGTACGCGATCTGGCCCTCGCTCACGTGAAGATCCTGGAGCGTGGAGGCCCGCCCGATCGATACGTATTGGGCGGGCAGTTCTTTAGCTGGGAAGACTACGCGGAGCTTCTGGAGACTCTGTTGGGCAAGCGCTTGCGCAAGGTATACGCGCCGCGATTGCTGCTCCAGGGCCTTGGTATATGGGTCGATCTGGTCAACAGGTTCATCCCCATCGATGCGCCGGTAACCCAGGAGGCCTTGACCTACGCCTCCGATTGGGTCGTGGTCGACGATAGCAAGGCAATGCATGAATTGGGCATCGAGTACCGCGATATTCGCGAGACACTGACAGATACGATTCTCTGGCTGCATGATTCCGGTCATTTGCGACGCAAGGGGTTGGCCGCAAACCTGAAGAGCCGGAGGAGGTTGCATCGCTAATGCTCATCGACGCATTAGCGACGAACGAAATGCGATCATCGTTGGTGCAGCCGATGTATTCCATGAATGCTGCCGTCCGCATTAATCGACACGATACGATCGTCACATTGATACAAGGGACTGCAGGTCTTGTGCGGAATCGTTTCGGGTGAGCCGCTTGTTACGACCACGCAGCGCTGGTCGTCTTCCACGTGCCAGGTACCGGACACCGTGCCACCGCTGTCCCGACCGGTCCATTCAGATGTGAAGCGCCCATTGGCATACCAGTGATTCGTGGCTCGACCGTTTTTCAGATCTTTGACAATGGCGCTATCCACGACGTCCACAAACGTACGTTCGATCGCGTCACCTGTTAGCCGCTCACAATGATCGAGTTTCGGGTAAGGCGTCGAGCACGAGCACAGGAACAGGCAGCACAGCGTCAATAAGCCGAATCGGCGTGGCATTGGCCGACACGTTACTCGTAGAAGCGCTTGTTCGTTTCTGCCATTTCGCGAGCGAGCGCGGGCGCTGCGAGGTATTCGCCGTACCTGGCGAGACGATCGCAGTTGGCGACAAAATCGCTCGCTCCGATCCGGTCGAAGTAGGAAAACGGACCTCCGGTCCAGATAGGAAAGCCGACGCCGAGCGTCGAGCCGATGTCGCCATCGGCTGGTGTCGTTAGCACGCCTTCTTGCATGCACTTGAGCGCTTCGATGACCTGCGCATACAGGATGCGGTCCTGAACGTCTTCTGCTGACGGCTGTTCCGCCTGCGGCGGATAAAGTTCCGCGAGTCCCGGCCAGATCGTTTTGCTACCGTCTTCCGCGTAATCAAAGAAACCCTTGCCGTTCTTGCGACCGTGTCGACCTTTGTCGACGATGGCATTAATCACCGGAGATGCGCGACCCGGGTCGTAGTCATCGCCGAGGTCAGCTTGCATTTGTTTGCCGGATTGCGCAGACAGATCCAGACCAATTTCATCAGATATCGACAACGGACCCATTGGCATGCCGAGATTGACAGCACTTTCTTCGACCAGTGCCGGGTCGATGCCTTCGGCGACCATGCCGATGCCTTCCTCGATAAACGAGCCGATAAAACGGCTCGTGTAGAACCCTCGGCTGTCGTTAACGATGATTGGCGTTTTGCCCAGTTGCTGAATGAAGTCCAGTGCCCAGGCCAGGGTCTCGTCGCTGGTTTGCTTGCCGCGTATGACTTCGACGAGCGGCATGCGATCGGCCGGCGAAAAGAAGTGTAAGCCAATGTACCGATCGGGCCGCGAATACGCTTCGGCAAGACCCGTAATAGGCAGCCCCGATGTATTAGTCGCGAGTACGTCATTGGCACCGAGGACTTCGGCTGCGCGCTTGCTAACGTCGGCCTTGACGGCGCGATCTTCAAACACGGCTTCCACTACGAGTTCGCAGCCGGCCAGGTCGGCGATGTCGTCGCTCGGATGAATGCGGGCGCAAATGCTGTCCGCTTTCTCCTGCGTCATGCGACCTTTCTCGACCAGGCTGCCCATCTTCTTCTCGGCATAGCGTAGTGCATTGCTGGCCGACTCCATATCGCGATCAACGATGGCAACCGCGAGTCTCCTCTGTGCCGCGCAGAGCGCGATACCGGCACCCATCGAACCGGCGCCAATCAGGCCGAGTCGCGTGACCGGGCGGCGTTGCGGTTCTGTCGGACGTCCAACGAGCTTGTCGGCCTTGGTCTTGTTGACGAACAGCGTGCGCATCATCGCGGTTGCCGTTGGGTCGTTGTTAAGTTGAGTGAAATACTGGCACTCGAGCCTGAGCGCGTCGTCCATTGGCAGCACGCTGCCTTCTTCGAGACATGACAGGATAGCCAGCGGCGCCGGGTAGCGGCCATGTGTCCTGGCCATCAGCATGTGCCGGCTGCCTACGAGTGCTTCCGCTACTTTCGGGTTGTCTGCCGGGGTGCCGCCCGGGACCACGTATCCCTCCTGATCCCACAAGGCGACCGTTTCGGGTTCACTAAGAATCCATTGGCGGGCGCTGTCCACGAGTTGATCACGCGGTGCCAAGGAATGAAGCAAGCCGAGTTCCAGCGCTTTGGCGGCAGGAAGTATCTTGCCTTCGAGCAACAGTGGCATGGCCTGAAAGATTCCGAGGAGCCTCAGCATACGCTGCGTGCCACCGCCACCTGGCAGCAAGCCAACCTGTACCTCTGGCAGGCCCATTATGAGCCGGGGATCGTCAGCCGCGACACGATAATGACAGGCGAGGGCGATCTCGAGCCCGCCACCCATCGCGATGCCGTTCAGTGCACAAGCGAAAGGTTTGCCGCCGGTCTCGAGACGACGCAGGATGCGCGACAGCGAGAAGTTGCGCTCGAATTGCGTTTCGGGATCGGGTCGCTCGGTCTGCCGGAGACTGGCTTCGATGCCGTTCAGGTCCGCGCCGGCGACGAATGTTGCTTTGCCCGACGTGATGATGGCGCCGCGAATTGTTTCGTCCGTTAGCACCCGCTCGACCAAGCCCTCGAGTGCGTCGAGCATGTCCTGATCGATGACGTTGGCGGCGCGGCCGTCCTGATCGATGGTACCGATCGCAATACCGTCGTCTATCTCGATACGCAAAATGTGGCTGAAAGTATTGTCTTTTTTTTCAATAGCTTGAGAGTTATTCATTAGTAACCTTCGAGGTTGTTGATTCAAATACCGTACTACCGCGCGCGATCGTCTCGAGGACCTTGATGTCCTTGAGCGTATCGGGATCGGCACCGATTGGATCCCTGTCCAGGATAACGAGATCGGCCTGCTTGCCGGCCGTGATCGAGCCTTTGCGATCTTCCTCGAAGTACTGCCAGGCCGCGGCGAGTGTCATCGCATTCAAGGCCTCGTACACGGTCGCTCGTTGTTCATCGCCAAGCACGAAGCCGCTGCGGGTCTTGCGGTTCACGGTGGCCCACAAGAGTCGCATCATGTCGGGCGGCACGACGGGGGAGTCGTTGTGAATCGTGAATGGGACGTCGCGTTCTATCGCCCAGTGCGTCGGGCTGATATTCAAAGCGCGCTCATCGCCAAAACTCTGGCGATGCCAGTCACCCCAGAAGAATGGATGCGCCGAAAAAAACGACGGCACAACGCCGAGCTGCTTGGCACGGTCGAGTTGATCGGCTCGCATGAGCTGCGCATGAATGATGACGGAGCGATGATCAGGTGAAGGGTCGTTCGCGAGTGCCGCATCGATACCGTCCATCATCAGATCGATTGCTGCATCACCGTTGGCGTGCGCAATGATAGGCACGCCGTTCTTGATCAGGGCAGCTGCAGCAGACTTGTAGTGTTCCGGATCGACAATCGGGTAGGCGACGTAGCTCGGGTCTGCGCCTGCCGGTCCGTGTGAGTAAGGACTGGTCATCCAGGCCGTGCGGCCCTGCGGCGACCCGTCGAGAGCGAGCTTGGCGCCCGCCACACGATATCCGCCACTGTAATTCTCTTCACTTCGCAATGAGCCGATCGCGGCCAGTGGATACTGGTTAACGGCTGGGTATGCCGCAATATCGATTGGCAACGGTTCGTTGGCCGCGAACGACTTGAACGAGGCGATATCGTCCGGGCTGGCGGCGCCGTCCTGGGCAGTCGTGATGCCGAAACTCGCATAGTACGCAGTCGCTTCGCGAACTTGTGCGTCAAACTCGCCGGGTTCAGCAGTGCCCAGTGGAGCCAAGAGCGCATACGTCGCCGTTTCCTCGAGCACGCCGTTGGGCTCCTGAGAGCCGTCGCGCCGCCGAATAACGCCGCCTGCCGGGTCTGCGCTGCCAGCGTCAATGTTGACCGCGGCCAGCGCCGCCGAGTTGGCGGCGCCAAGGTGTAGTGAGACGTGCATGATTGCGATTGGATGTTCGGTCGACGCACGATCAAGATCGTCACGTGTCGGATGGCGCAGATCCGCGAGCAATGAATCGTCATAGCCGTAGCCCATGACCCAGGTTCCTGCTGGAACCTGGTTGTCCGCGATGTAGGAGCCGAGCAGATCGACAATGTCGTCGATCGTTTCGGCGGTCCCAACCGGCGGCGGCGAAAGGTTTACAAATTTCAGCAGGCGCGCAGTGAATGGAAAATGGCCATGCGTATCAATGAGCCCGGGTATGAGTGCTCGGTCTCCCAGGTCTACCAAACGAGTATCGGGACCGGCAAGCGCCATCGCTTCATTTCGATCACCGACAAGCGCGATTGTGTCGCCGCGAATCGCGGCCGCTTTGGCCCCTGTATTGTCCGGATCCATTGTGATGATGTTGGCGCCCGTGAAGATCGTGTCCGCGAACCCACCCGCCGGTACCTCAGGTTCAACAGATGATTCACACGCGGCCAGCATCGCGAAGGCGATCAGGCTTAGGGTCAGACGCATAGTGATTCCCTCAGGGGCGTCGTTCGTCGGCGAATTGCGCTTCCGATCGTTCTTTGAGCGCCGCCGCGAGTCTGTTGAAGTTTTTCAGGACCCACTCGTTTTGTTTGTTGTAGAGCGTGCGCGCCAGCCAACCGTCGAAGGTGTCGCTGGTCTGATAAGTGCAGCTTTCGGCATCGACCGGAACGACTTTTTGCGTGCGGTACGCGCTAAAGATCGCTTTGTGCAGTATTTTTGGCAAGCGCCAGGCGATTTCGTGGGGTGGATCGAAAACCTCGAGGGCGAAGCTCATTTTCGACAGTGAATCGCCGCGCTTTACGTGCAACGTCACTGGCTCACCGATCTCCAGGGACGATTCGATCCTTGGAGTAAACGGATTCCAGTCGGGATAGTGCTTCAGGTCTGTCAGCACCGTCCAGACTGTCTCGGCCGGTGCGTTGATCGGATACGGTTCCAGCGCAATCGTATGTGTTGCCATCGGCTCAAGGTTCTCTCTGTATCTTACCAGGGCGCTTCGGTACCGCCGTCGAGTTCAATGATTTTGCCACTGATCCACGATGCAGCGGGGGACGCGAGGAACACAGCCGTTGCGGCGACGTCCTCGACCTCGCCGAGACGATTGAGCGGTATCGCAGCGACGATGTGCGCGCGCGCTTCGGGAGTCATGTACTGTTCGAGCGCCGCGGTCGCGATCGGTCCGGGTTCGATGGCATTGACACGGATGTCCGGCGCAAAGTCCTGCGCGAGCAAACGTGTCAGTTGACTCAGTGCGGCTTTCGCCGAACCGTAGGCGCTGAATTTTTTCTGCCGCAGCCGCGCGGCCATCGACGAAATGTTGATGATGCAGGCGTTGCCCGCGTCTTTGAGATGCGGCGCAGCGGCCCGAGACAGATCGAAAGCCGGCACCACGTTCCATGTCAGCGTACCTGCGAAATCCTCGGCGCTGGTCTTGAGTGGATTGTTGGGTCCGGCACCGCCGGCGTTGTTAACCAGGATGGAGAGGCCGCCGAGTTCGGCAACACAGGCGTCGATGAGTTCCTGTCGTCCGGACTCGGACGCGACGTTGCAACTTATCGCGGCGGCTTTCTGACCCATGCCACGAATTTCTTCGGCAACCTTGTCGATGTCTTCCTGGGTACGCGCGGCACAGGCGACATCGGCCCCGGCTTCTGCGAGTGCGAGCGCGATGCCCTTGCCGATGCCCTTGCCGGCACCGGTTACGAGGGCGACGTGTCCGTCAAGATTGAATTTATCGGCTATGCTCATGGGGTTACCCGCCCGGACTGGCATCCGTTTCGTTATGCGTAATTATTCAGCGATTTTATCAACGAGAGGGCAATACTACAATCAACGGTGCTATCATATTCGTACTAAAGCCTATAAAAAACTACGAAAATGAAACCTGACGATCCCAACTGGCATTCCCTGATCGAAGCGCCGCGCGTCGTTGAAGACGAAGCGGAAATTAGTTGGGACAACGATACCGACCTTGTCGTTGTCGGCTGGGGCGCCGCCGGAGCAGCCACGGCGCTCGAAGCACGAGAACAGGGCTCGCAGGTCATAGCGCTCGATCGTGCCGAGGGCGGTGGTGCGACGGCCTTGAGCGGTGGTGTCATCTATGCAGGTGGCGGCACGAGCACACAGCAAGAAGTCGGCGAGGAGGACACGCCGCAGGCGATGTTCGATTACTTGAAGCTCGAGACGCAAGGTGTCGTCAGTGACGTGACGCTTATGAAGTTCTGTGAGGACGGCCCCGAGACCATCGATTGGTTGAAGGGCCACGGCGTGCGCTTTTCGGGGCCCGTGTGGAAGAAGAAGACCTCGTATCCAAATGTAAAGTACTTTCTCTATCATTCCGATAACTCATTGTTACCAAAGTACAAAGCGGTGTCAAAACCGGCTGCGCGCGGGCATCGTGGCGTCATCAGGAAAGGCCGAAGCGCGGTTAATCTCGGCGTGTCGATCATCGGGCCGATGACGCACTCGGCGCTCGCAAAAGGCGTGCAGCTACACAAGAAGACCGAAGTCAGGCAGTTGATCACCAACAAAGACGGTCGTGTTATCGGTGTAAAAGCGCTGCAGATCGTTTCAGACTCGGATGAGTATCGAAGCCACAGCAAGTATCTTAGGCGTGCGGAACTCATTGGCAAGATCTACCCGTTTTTCCTGCCGGGAGGCGGCCTGGCACGGAAGTTGGCCATCAGCTACGGCGCGAAAGCGGCGGCAATCGAAGCCAACGAACGCCATGTCCGATACTACAAGGCGCGGCGCGGTGTCGTGTTGAGTGCCGGCGGCTTCATCTTCAACCGGAACATGGTGGAGCACCACTGCAAGAAGTTCCGCCCGGGCATGCCACTCGGAACGCCGGCCGATGACGGTGGCGGCATCCGTCTGGGGGAGAGTGTTGGCGGGGCTACAGATCGCATGGACCACGGTACCGCATGGCGTTTCATCAATCCGCCGCTGGCATGGTCACAAGGCATCATCGTCAACGCGAAGGGCGAGCGCTACGTCAACGAGTCATGCTACGGCGCTACGCTCGGCGACGCCATGGTGGAGCATAACGACGGCAAAGGCTGGTTAATCCTCGACGACAAGCTGGTCAAAGAGGCGTGGCGCCAAAGCACTCCGGGAAAGGTCCTGCCGTTTCAGTGGCAGCTGGCCGCATTGAACATGTTATTCGCCAAGAGCAAGTTTGACAGTGTCGATGAACTGTCGGACAAGTTCGGATTCGATAAGAACGTCCTCGGAGAAACGATCGATGAATACAATCGAATAGCCAATGGCGAAAGTGACGATCCATTCGGCAAAGCACCCGACGATGCGCGTGGCCTGCAGGCCCCATTGCACGTCATCGACGTTTCACTGGGTGCGAAACTGTTGCCCTGTACGGTCCTCACGATGGGCGGCCTCGTCGTCAACGAGGAAACGGGCCAGGTCAAGCGCGATGGCGGCAGCGATGTCGATGGACTTTATGCAGCCGGACGCACCGCCGTCGGAATTCCCTCGAATTTGTACATGAGCGGCTTGTCGATCGCCGATTGTGTGTTTTCGGGTAGGCGTGCGGGACGGCACGCCGGCAAGAGTTGATCGAAATTATGGGAGACACAGATGGGCTTATACGCTATGACAGGTGGTGCTACAGGTATAGGCGCTGCCATTAAAGATCGTTTGCTGGCTGAAGGTCACGAAGTCATCGTTATCGATATCAAGAATGCGGATATCGAAGCAGATCTGTCTTCAGACGAAGGCCGCGAGAATGCGAATTCGGAACTTGCCAAAGCGGCGTCAGAAGGACTCGATGGCTTCATCGCTTGTGCGGGCGTCGGGTCGCACGTAACGCCACCCTCGTTAATTACCCGTGTCAATTATTTTGGCGCAGTTGCCAGTATTCAGGGGGCGAGGGATCTTGTTGCCAAAAAAAATGGGTCGATGGTCATCGTGTCCTCCACTTCTGCAGTTTTAGACCATGACGAAAACTATGTTGAGTTGCTGGAGCAAGGCAAGGAAGCGGAAGCCTGCGCAGCAGCCGACATGCTGGATGGTATTACTGCCTACGGCGGCGGAAAATGTGCGCTGACCCGCTGGATGCGCAAGCATTGCATTGAATGTGCGGCGATGGGTGTAAGGATGAATGCGATTGCCCCTGGATTTACTGAAACGCCGTTAAATATTGCGGCCGCATCCAGTCCCGAGTACGCAGACGCAATTGCCCAGTACAAGGCGTCGATTCCGGTGGGTTTCGTGGGCATGCCGGAAGATCAGGCAGCTGCCACTTGCTTCCTCTTGAGCGCAGAAGCTCGATATGTTTGCGGCACGATATTGTTTGTCGATGGCGGTAGCGACGCCCTGATGCGACCGACCAAATTTTAGTCGCTGACCCTCCGATTGCCAGCAGGAGTATCTATGGATAGCTATCGTGAAATTGAAAACCTGATCTATGCCTATGCCGAGTTGGTCGATGCAGGAGACCTGGAAGGCATGGCGCAACTATTTAGCCATGCCGAATTTTTTGGCCCCGATGGAAAAATTGCTGCCAGCGGTGCAGGAGAGTTTCTCACCCTTCAGCGTCAGGCCATCAAAATATATACAAGCACGGGAACGCCGTGTACGAAACATGTAACCACCAACGTTATCATTGAGATCGATGAGTCTGCAGATGCGGCGACGGCCAGATCTTATTTTACGGTCTTTCAATCGACTGACGAATTGCCATTGCAGCCCATCATAGCGGGTCGCTATAAGGACAGCTTCGAGCGTGTTGACGGGCAATGGCGATTTAGTCGCCGGCAATCGATACCTGAATTCTACGGAGACCTGTCAAAACATCTGCTATTCGATGTGAATGATGGCGGGCACTAGGTGAGGCCTGTGTTTTTCGGCTGGTACGTGGTTGCGGGCACCTTTGTCGCTCAAGCGTTCGTCATCGGTTTTTTTACCTATTCGGTCAGCCTGTTGGTCCCGTTTGTCCGCGAGGAATTTGGCGTCAGCATGGCAGAAGTCATGTACAGCCTTAGCGCCGGCACACTCATGGGTCTGGTGCTAATGCCACTGGCGGGAGTGATGCTCGACCGTTACCCCGTGCGATGGATCATGGCGGCGGGCACGCTGCTGTTTGCTGGCGGTCTCTGGACCCTGGCTAATACGACCAGCATCACCCAGTACATCGTGGTATTCGGTGTGACTATGTCGGTTGCCAATGCCTTTGCCGGTGCCCCCGCCAGTCAGACCACCGTATCGCGCTGGTTTACTACCAGCCGGGGCCGTGCGCTCGGGATTTCTGCCGTCGGCACTTCGGTAGGTGGTATTGCAATCCCTGCGCTGGTGATCTGGTGGCTGCAGACCTCCGACTGGCGCGCCGCCCTGGAAAACCTGAGCCTGGGCATCGCGCTAATTGTGCTTCCGTTCCTGGTGCTGACCATCCGCGGCAAACCTGCCGACATTGGAGTACTGGCCGAGGGTGGCGAGGCTGATGCTACCGCTCTCGCGAGCAGCCCTGAGCTCAGGTTGGCCGATATCATTCGCCATCCGGGCTATTGGTATATTGGCATAACCCTGGGCCTGCTATTCAGCGTGTACACCAGCATTCTCGCCAATATCGCAACCTATGCTATTGGTCTGGGCGCCACCGCGGCGCAAGCTTCCACCCTGATTATGGCGGTTGCCGTCACGGGTATTTTGGGCAAGCTGGTGTTTGGTGTGGCCGCCGACAAACTCAACCTGAAGCTGGGCCTCTGGCTATCCATGGCGCTGGTAATCATTGCCTTCCTGATTCTGGCCGGCGAGTTTGGCTACCCGCTCATGTTGCTGGCATCGGGGCTCATGGGCCTGGCAGCCGGTGGAATGCTGCCGGTCTGGGGAGCAATGATGGCCAGGGTGTTTGGCCTTGTAAGCTACGGCCGCGCCATGGGCCTGATGGGGCCACTGATCACCTTGATGGTCATGCCTGGATTCGTCGTGACAGGTCGCCTTTTCGATGCCACCGGCAGCTACCAGCTTTGCCTGCTTCTTTTTGCCGGGATCATTGTCCTGGCTACGCCGCTGCTGGTGCCGTTGAAGCTGTCTGCATCTGAGCCGAATGCAGCTGCCCCGGGTTAACGCGGATTATTTCCCGGCGGTCATCTTGCGCGCGGCCTTCTTGCGCGTGGTTTTCTTGCGTGGTTTTCTTGCTTGGCCGAGAACAGCCTCTTTCAGCTCGGCGTAGGACTCTTCAAGTGACTGCCGGTAGAGGTCCGGGTCGGGAATGCAATTCCGGTCAGCCAGGAACGACATCGAGACATTCTGATTCATGCTGAATATCGCGTTACAGACACCGCTGCCCGGCGTCAGCACACCCAGGCAGTGATAGTCGGTAAGCCGCGCGCCCGCACAATACAACTGAACCGGTGCGCCCGGGATATTCGTGATGATGCCGCAATAGCCCATTGGTAACCGGCGTGTGAGTTCATTGTCCACGAAAATGCCCGCCAGGCGTTTCGCGATCATGGGGCTGAAATAGCCAGCGAGTTTCAAGGTATCGGCAAAAGGCGTATCAATGAATGCCTTGGCGTCCTCCATGCTTTTTTGAATCGCTTTCAGGCGCTTTTTCGGATCGGCAATGTCGGTATGTACGAGACCCATAATGGTGCCGATCTGGTTGGCATCTTCGGTTTCGCCTTTTCGCGTTCGCATATTGACCGGCATCGATGCCGCCAGCGGCTCTTCCGGCAACTCATCGTGCGCAATCAGATATTTCCTGACGGCGCCGGCGATCACGGTGACGACGACATCGTTGATCGTCGCATTGCAGCCATCCTTGATGGCTTTGAGTTCGGCCAGGTCGAGGGAAATTGCATCGAAGACGCGGTGCGGACCGACCGGTTCATCGAACCGTGTTTTCGGCGCATCGGTTGCTGCATGAGGCAGATCGCCTGTGCGTATGCGATTCACCATGCGCAGGACATCCCCACTCAGACCGAAAAAACCGCGGACATCCCCGGGGATGTCCTTCATGCGATTCAACAAGGCCTTGCCCAATAACGTCGCGTCACTCGGCTGGGTGTCCTCGATGACGTCTTCGGCTGCCGGTTCGGATGGATCGGGTTCCGCTTCCAGGTCGTGCAGCGCCATCATGAATGCCTGGCCACCCGCGCCGTCGACAAGAGAATGGTGCATCTTCGTGTAGACCGCGAAACCGCCGGGAGCGACACCGTCGATGTTGTCGACCCCCTCGATGATGTAACACTCCCACAGGGGCCGCGACATATCCAGCGGGCGAGCGTGAAGACGGGCCACCTGTATGCACAGCTGTCGCCAGTCTCCCGGTTTGGGCAGTGCAATGTGGCGAATGTGAAATTCGACGTCAAAATTCTCGTCGATTACCCAATAGGGTTTATCCAGTCCGAGGGGAACGTCGACCAGCCGCGTACGAAATACCGGTACGCGGTGCAGCCGATCCTCAAAATTCGATAACACCTGCTTGAAGCGAACAAATCCGCCGGGAGCCGTTGATGGATCGTAGATACCAAGGCCACCCACGTGCTGAGGAACATTTCGATGCTCCAGGTTGACGAATGCCGAGTCGACTATCCCGAGTTGTTTCATGCCGTTTGCTCCAATCTAAAAGTGAACGCCTTTCATCAATTGCGCCAGCGCCACCTGTTCGCTGGTTGGTTGCTCGCCCTTGGCCGGTTTCTTGGTGTGCATTGCTGCACTGGAATCATCAAACATGCGGAACGACACGTTCATCATCGTTGCGTGCATTTTTGGTGCCACCAGATTGAGGATCTGAAACATCGTGCCCATTCCGGTCGTAATGCGGCTGGGTTTGTTGATAACGGCGTCCACGACCATGTCAGCAGCCTCTTCAGGCGTCAACGTCGGCGCGTAATCGTAAGCCTTGGTCGGGCCAATCATCGGGGTCCGAACCAGCGGCATGTTGATGTTTGTAAAATGAATATTCTGATCACAGAACTCCGATTCTGCACACCGCGTCCAGCCTTCCAGAGCAGACTTTGATGCGATATAGGCTGAGAACCTGGCTGGCGGCCCGACCACACCCATCGACGAAATATTGATGATATGGCCGTCGCGACGCTCGCTCATGCCGGGCAGCGCGTTCAGCGTCAGCCGCAGACAACCGAAAAAGTTTAGCTGCATGGTGCGTTCGAAGTCGTGAAAGCGGTCATACGAATGTTCCACTGCACGCCTTATTGATCGACCGGCGTTATTGATCAGAACGTCCACCTGCCCGTGATCCTCGATGACTTTGGCTATGAACTCATCACAGGACTCCAGGTTGGAAATGTCACAGGTGTAAGTGTGGCATTCGCCAGCAACTTCCTCGATCTCCTCGATCTCCTTTTTGACTTCATCGAGTGTCTCCAGTGTGCGGCCGCAGATGACGACCTTGGCCCCCGCCTCCGCGAGGCGCAGGGCAGATGCTTTACCAATGCCGGTACCGGCGCCGGTGATTACGACGATTTTGCCCGCAATGTTGCCCTTGAGCGTCTTGTCAATAAAAAGGTCCGGGTCCAGGTTTCTTGCCCAGTAGTCCCACAGCTTGTCGGCGTAACTTGCCAGCTTGGGTGGCGCGATACCGCTGCCCTTTAGCGCTCGTTCGGCCGCTCGATTGTCGAACTCGGTCGTCCAGCTAAAGAACATCCCCGCAGACTCGGGCATGCCTATCCCCTCCATCGCGGTTTTGATGAATCGTTTGACCGGCGGCAGCTTGGTCAACGTCGCCAGCAGACCGGACGGAATGAAGGAAAAGACCTTCGTGTCCAGGCGCACCGCAAAACCTGGCGTATCGCCGGCTTTCGAGAATATATTCATCATCTGGCCGGCCGAATAATGAGCCGTGTCGGTCAGGTGAAAGCATTCGCCGTCCAGACCGTCCTGGTGCGCGATGTGATCCATGGCGTCGACCACGTAGTCCACTGGCACAATATTGAAACTACCGGACTCGAGGCCGACCAGCGGAAACCAGGGCGGCAGGGTCTTGCGGAGCTTTTGTAACGGCTTGAAGCAGTAGTAGGGTCCGTCTATTTTGTCGGCTTCGCCCGTCTTGGAATGCCCGACCACCGATGCAGGGCGATAGATGCGGTAGGGTACCGAGCACTCGTTACGCACCACCGCTTCGGACTCGTGCTTGGTGTAAAAGTATGGGTGACTCAGCTCGCCGGCTTCCTCAAACATGTCTTCACGGAAAGTACCATTGTATTTTCCGCCGACCGCGATCGAACTAACGTGCTGGAAGCAACCGGCCTTCAAGTCTTCGGCACATTGCACCGCATTTCGTGTGCCCTCGACATTGGCCTCGAACTGGCTTTCCTCCGAGGCAGTCAGATCGTAGATCGCGGCAATGTGAAAGAAATGATCGATATTGCCGCGCAGCGACTTTCGGTCGGCGTCACTCACCCCCATCAGCCGTTTGGTCAGGTCCCCATGAACTGGAACGATGCGGTCGCTGGCGCCCGGAAAGCGCTCCCTCAGCGCCTGCAACCTGTGGGCCGATTCCTTGCGGACCAATACATGAATCGTCCCTTCACGCTGTAACAATTTTTCGACAAAAAACTTACCGACAAAACCAGTTGCACCGGTTACAAAATAGTTCATAGTCATTCTCCACTTCTTCTTTTTTATGGTTGACACACGTCGCCAACAGGCACTCTAGTCTCGCAGCCGTAAAGCAATCGTCCGCGCTCCCCAATGTTCTGGTCCAGAAAGTGAATCGTTCCCGGTGGTGGTGTTCCGGGCGCAGCTTCGTCCTGCAAGGAATCGAGCGGCCTCGGGTAGTCGGCCCAGTCTTTGGGTGCTCGCCATCCTGGCGGAGGCATGAGTTTGGATCGCGTACCGTTGATCGGATAGATAGCCCGCCAGTTGCGAATTTTTTTCGAGAGGTACGCAACAACATCGGGGTATTGCTCGGCGAGGTCGTTGTACTCGTACGGGTCTTCGCTAATCTTGTAAAGGTGGGTTACGTTGCCCGTCGTCAGTTGATCCTGTTCCAGTTCCTGAATCAGTTTCCATTCGTCATTGAATATCGTCAGGTTGAACTGGCCGTAGTTTGGCGTTTCCGAGGCGAAAAAAACGTAGTCTTCGCGTGGCGCCGGTTTGCCTTCGCTGATCGAAGACCAGAGGCTGGTTCCGTCCAGCGGAAAGCTATTCTGTATTTCGACCCCGACCGCTTCAGCCAGGGTTGGAAACACATCCATGACGGTCATGATATCGGTCATTTTTTTGCGACCGGGAACTCTGCCCGGCCAGCGCACTACCGAGACTGCCCGGATACCGCCCTCGAACACCTCACCTTTACCGCCGCGCAAAGGCACATTATCTGCACCGCCAATCGAGTAGGCGGCACCGCCGTTATCGCTCATGAATAACACAATCGTGTTTTCGGCAACGCCTTCGTCGTCGAGCGTATCCAGCACCTGGCCGATCGCCTGGTCCATGCCATCGACGACAGCCGCGTACATCGGCCGGGCGCTGGGCCTTCCCATCATTTTGGCGTTACGACGAGTGTTGTCGGTGTGTTTGCTGCGTGCCGGTTTCAGATTCGTGTTGATGTCTTTGTATTTTTCGACAAGTACGTCGGGTGCGTCGAGCGGCGTATGCGGTGCGAGAAACGGCATGTAGACGAAAAACGGCTTCGTCTTGTCGCGCTCGCGAATATACCGCTCGACTTCATCGGCCAGCAGGAAGGTCTCGTAGCCCTGATCATCAATGGTTACGCCATTCCGTTGGAAGTCCGTGCCTCCCTGGTTGCCGAAAGGCGGAAAGAAACCGACCTCTGTATGCAGATGACCGTAAAAATGCTCGAAGCCGCGTTCATTCGGATGATAGGTCTGCTGCGCGTGGCCGAGGTGCCATTTGCCAACCATAGCCGTCTGATAACCGGCGGCCTGAAAACTCTGTGGCATGAAGTGTTCATCTGGATGCACGCCAATCGTATCCCACGGAAGAATTACACCGTAGGCGACACCCAGCCGCATCGGATTTCGACCCGTCATCAATGCGGCACGAGTCGGCGAGCAAATCGGTGTCGTATAAAAGCGATTGAGCTCTGTGCCTTCCCGGGCCAGCCGATCCAGCGACGGCGTTTCGATGTCGCCACCATGAAACCCGACATCGGCCCAGCCTAGATCATCGGCCACGATGATGATGACGTTCGGGCGATCGGCTGCATGACATCCCAAGGCGACAAGGCTCAAGAGCAATATAATATGTTGGCGCAATGTGACTCCTTTCAGGCGTTGCGGTTCGCGACGAGCAACTTGTCGAGGAACTTCGTGGGCAGGCGGCTCAGTACTGAGAGAGCGAAGTCGTTGTTGATCTTGTACAGGACTTTTTTCTTCGGATCGGTGGCAGCCTTGTAGACGACCGCGGCCACATCCGCAGGCGGCGATGGGTGTTTCGGTACACGCTTTGCGACGCCCTTGGCGTATTGTCCGAAATCACTATCAAAGCGGCTGTTCTCGACCGCATTTTTCAAATGAGCGATTTCGCCGAACATCTCCGTCTTGATCGCACCGGGGCGCACGATTGCAATATGCACACCCTTTGGAATGAGCTCACGGCGCATGGCGTCGGTTAATGCCTCGAGCGCCATTTTGCTGGATGCGTAGCTTTGAAACGGGGTTCTCAGTGGCGCCGATTCGCTCGAGATGTTGACGACGCATCCCTGCGACTCGATCAGCAAATCAAGACAGGCACGAATAGTTCTAAGGGCGCCGAAAGTATTGATCTCGAATGCAGTGATGGTCATCTGCGTGGGCGCTTCGCACACCGGATAAAAGGAATTTATACCGGCATTGTTGACGATAACATCGAGGTGACCGATGTCAGCCTTGATCATGGCGGCCACATTGTCGGCAGCCGCGTCACTGGTAACGTCAAGCGCGGCCGTCGTATAGTCTTCCTGGCCCGCAATATCTGCGAAAAGACTCTCGTCGTAGTCGGTTGCAACGACGTGATATCCGTTGTCGTGAAACAGGTCGGCGATCGCCCGGCCAAGACCCCGGCCGGCACCAGTTACAAGCACGCATGGTTTATCAACTGGCACGGCATTCTCCTGTCGGGAAATGAGATTAGAAAGGTGCGCCCGGAATTCCCGGAACATACAAGCCGGCGGTCATTCCACCGTCGACAACGAGTTCCGTGCCGTTGCAATACGAGCCCTGGCTTGACGCAAGAAACAGGACCGCTGATGCGATCTCCTCGGGCTCACATCCGCGTTGCTGCGGTACGAAACGAAATCTCGCCTGGAGTTCTTCGCTCGACAGGTTCTGCGGATTGGTCATCGGCGTGTTGACTCCACCCGGATGTACGCTGTTAACGCGTATGCCAAACGGGCCGAGCTCGAGCGCCGCGGTTCTGGTCATGCCGCGAATCGCAAACTTGCTCGCGGCATAAGCCCCGGTCGCGTTGTGCGGCAATATTGCCGATGACGATGACATATTGATGATGGCTCCGGACTTTGCCGCTTTCATCGCCGGTACAACGGCACGCAGGCCGAGAAAGCTACCGGTGACGTTTATTTCTAGCAGGCGGCGGAACAACTCCGGGTCCGTTTCATCGAGTGTTGCAAACGCAAGGATGCCAGCATTGTTGACGAGAACGTCTATGCGCCCTGTTTGGGCGAGCGTATCGTCGACAACTTGTTGCCAGCCGTTTTCGTCAGACACGTCGAGTCGCGTTGCGCTCGCACGCTGACCAATGTCAGCCACCGTTCTATGAAGGTCATCCTCGAGGACGTCGGTGGCAATAACTCGCGCGCCGGCGGCGGCGAGCGAGGCTGCGACAGCCGCACCAATTCCGCGCGCAGCGCCTGTGACGATGGCTGTCTGTCCATCAAATAAATCGGTAGCGGCCATGGCAGTTACTCTTGTTATTGTGGCGTGAACCAGATCGGCGATGTCCAGGCTTGTTCATTGATTGCGGTGGCAATGCGTGGGTTGTCGCAGACATCGGGCCGAGCGTCGTCGGCGTACGACACGCAATCGAGCAGGCTCCATCGCGGGCTCGGGTTCTCGACGGCCTTCATGTAATAGTATGTGTTGAGAGACGAATCGAATTCAGAATCTTCAAATATTGCACAAAGGGTGCTGTGGCCCTCGCCAACGCGCTCGCCTGTCTGCAAGTCGACGCCGGCGTCGGTTTCTGCATCGCCGGCAACGTCGAAGACCTTGTAGTTTGGAGCGCCGTCGGCATCAATCCAGCCTTTGACAATTTGCAATTTTTGCAGCGGAGTTGCCTCAGGGGCGGCGTCCTGCAAAGCGCTGACAAGAAATTTCGGCGTTGCATTGTCGGACGGCGCCGGTGGCAAATCGGCTCCCATCGGTACACCACCTGAGTATGCCTTCGCGAGCAGATCGGGTGCTTCGCAGAGCCCAGCATCGTAGTCCCAGCTAGCGAAAAAACGTGGCTTGATTCGCGGGCCCGAGGTGCCGAATACTTCGCGGCGTTTGAGCGCCTCGAAAATCGCGTCTCTCGAATTTTCAACCGCATAAACACCAGTCAGGCCGCCCGGGTTGCCGTCTTTGCCGCTTGGTATCAACGACGGCTCGAGCAGCCGGCCGTCGCGATTCCACTCGGTATAAATGTGTCCACGCCAATCTCGTTCACTGACGCCACCGGCAGTCGACATATGTGTATCGGTGCTCGCTATTCCTCCGAGCTTGACCGGATTCAGGCCGATTTCATTTTGCTCGCTCAGACCGGTTAACAGTGCCGTGCGATAGAAATCGTTGCGATGCAGACAGCCCATGCCGATGATGCCGCCAAATCCGATTTCTCCTTCATCGCAATATCGGGTCGGATTATCCTGGAGTTCCGAAAACGAGAGCTTTCCATCCTCAAAGTAAACGAAGCCGCCCCGGCCCGGATTCCCGATGCGCCGGATTTGCTCAAGTTCACACAGCTCATCGGGTGCGCCGAGGATGCCCGGAATTCCGTTCGCGCACTCGGAATTGCCTTTGTGCTGAAAAATCTCCATCAATGGCTCGCGCGCGAGGCGTGCGTTTGCGTATTCGGTTTTCGCTTCGGCCGTATCGGGCATATCGGCATAAGGCGATAGCATCTTGCCATTTGAAAGATTACTGTTGTGTGGAATGGTCAGGTAATCGCAGCCCATTTCGGCGGTGCAGACGCCGTCGAGCTGTCGCCAGAGGTAGATATCGAGCGGTGCTTCGAATTTGCTGACCGGCAGCTTGGGAACGGCACTGCTACGAAAGATGACGTTGCGGTGGTAGTTGCTTGAGTCAGGTGAACCCGAGTATTCGTATCCGACCAAAGCCGTAAATGAACAGTCTGACGACGTGTCATTTGCGGCGTCTGCCGCTTCGATAGTGCGCTGCCATGGAATCATGGTCGCGGTCAGGCAATCAGCATCACCAGCGGGACAGATCGGGGATATGCGAACCGCGGGAACCAGCGTTAATGCGGTCGCAATGGTTCGCATGACCTGCAAGCCGCCGGCTCGGATGCCAATGCAGTAGTCCGATGTGTAGCTCGAGGAATCCGTATCAGTACACAACTGAACTTCACCGAGGAATTCTGCATGGTCGGTAACGGCCACAAAATCCAACGGCCGATCGATCTGTGCGGTGCCCGACATGTTGCCAGCGTCGTCAATCGGCAAGTGTGGAATGACCTCACCCTTGGCATAGCGGTAGGCATCGGCCGGTGTCGTTTGAACACCGTACGCGTACGCATCAAAGGAGAATCCTGTGTGCACATGCAAGTCGCCGAACAGTGCCATTCCCAGCGGTTGCTGGAAAACGCAGTCTTCGCGTTCCTGGCTGTAGGCGATTTTTTGTGCGGCCGCATCCGCGTCATCCGCTACGTTGTCTGTCTGCCCCGACGATTGCCAATGCGCCAGAAAAAACAACGGGCCAATGATGCCCAGGAACCCGAGCCTGGCGAGCCGCGCATATTTCTCGGTGGGGTGATTCCAAATACCCAGCGCTCCGAAAGCGCCGGATGCACCGAGAGGCCCAAACCAGAATCCGCCAATGCCGATAAGGCCGAACAAACCGCAGAGACGGACGAGTCCACCGGGCGTGCCGGCCGGAATGCGGTGCTTGAGCCCGATCAGGCCGAAAAGACCGATGAGGCCGATGAGGCCCACCCACTTCTCCATGGTTTTCCCCTGTTTGTTCTCGCGAACGGGTCGCGACGTTATTGTCGGCAGAAAGTCTGCATTTTATCAAAAAACTGTAGTAAAGATGCTAATATTCGCAATAATCCAGCTATTTTTCTGCGGAAACGGAACGAACGCGGGTATCGCCCCGAATAATCAGGATAACAACATACCGTGAGCAGCGATTCTTTCGATTACATCATTGTCGGCGGCGGCTCCGCGGGCTGTGTGCTGGCCAACCGCTTGAGCGAGGACCCGTCGGTCTCAGTTGCGTTGATCGAGGCGGGCGGCGAGCACAATCGTTTCCTGCTCAACATGCCGCTCGGCTATGGCAAGACGGTCTATTCGCCCACTTATTCATGGCAGATCTTTAGCGAGCCCGAGCCGGAGGCGAACAATCGGCGTTTCTATCATCCACGCGGCCGCGTGCTCGGCGGCAGCTCAGCGATCAACGGACTGCTGTACATACGTGGCCAACATGCCGACTATGATGACTGGGCAGCCGGCGGCGCGACCGGTTGGGGTTGGCAGGACGTCAAGCCATACTTCATGAAGTCTGAAGATCAGTGCCGCGGCGCCAACGAATGGCACGGCAGTGGCGGACCACAGCGCGTCGAAGATGCTCGCGATACGTACCCGATTGAGAAGTGTCTGATAGAGGCAGGCGTCAATACCGGGCTCAGGCATAACGACGATTTCAACGGTGCGAGTCAGGACGGTATTGGTCGTTATCAGGCGACGATGAAAAACGGCCGGCGCTGGTCAACGGCCGATGCATTTCTTGCACCGGTGCGAAGGCGCAACAACCTGACGGTGTTGACAAAAGCGACCGCCGAGCGAGTCGAATTCGAAGACCGTCGTGCAACCGGAGTCGCTGTCCGCAAAGGGCGCGGTCTGCGCCAAATCCGCGCAAACCGGGAAGTGTTGTTGTGTGCCGGCGCGTTTCAGTCGCCGCAATTGTTGCAACTGTCCGGAATCGGGGCGGGTTCGCTGTTGCAGAAATTTGGCATCGACGTAACGGTGGACAATCCGAACGTTGGCGCAAATCTCCACGATCATGCGGGCGCTCCCATGTCCTGGAAGCTCAGGAATGAGAATGACAGCCTGAATCAGCAATTACGATTCCCAAACGTGGTATTCGCAGCAGTGCGTTACCTGTTCAAGCGGCGCGGAGTAATGGCGATGCCGGCCGCGTCGGTCGGGATCTTTGCGGACAGCAGCGGCGAAGGTGGGCGGCCCGATTTGCAGTTTCACTGCCTGCCCGTGACCGGTGATGTAAAGGCAGAAATCGAAAACGGTGCATTGTCGCTTGACCCATTTCCCGGTCTGACGATCATGCCGTATCCGACAAGACCGCGATCACGTGGTCGCGTGCAAATCAATTCGCCGGATCCGGGTGCGCTGCCCAGTATCAAGATGAACTGGTTTAGCGATCCGCAGGATTTGCAGGTCTTGTTGCGTGGCATGCGAATGGCGCAGAATATCATCGACACCGAACCCTTGGCAAGCCATGTCGCGTCGCGTGTCTACCCGGGTCCAAAAGACGATAGCGATGACGCATTCATCGATTTCGTACGTAGTCTGAGTCACACGGGATACCATCCAGTCGGGTCGTGCCGAATGGGCAGCGACGACGCGTCTGTTGTGGACTGCGACCTCCGAGTGCGCGGCGTCGATGGGTTGCGCGTTGTTGATGGGTCGGTGATTCCCTCGGTAATATCGGGTAACACAAATGCGCCGATCATTATGATCGCCGAGAAAATCTCGGATTCGATTCGCGCGGCCGACCGCTAATGTTGGACGGGTGGGTAACGGGGATTCCCGCATGACAGCGATAAAAACGCCATTCTCAGCTGTCGATGAAGCGCTCGACCTGGCCGACTCTGCACACTATCCGGTTAACGTGCATATTGAGGTGAAGGCAAACAGGCATCTCAATGCCGACAAGTTGCGCGCCGCTGTACAGATCGCCATGCAGAATCACCCGCTGGCCCGCGCCTGCAAGCTGCCGCCGAAACCCAAAGACAAACTCGTGTATTGGGAAGTGTCTGAGTTCGCCGGAACTGACCCCCTTCTCGTCGTTGAAGGTGGTGATCAGGCCGGCGTCGACAGAGCACGAAATCAATTGCTCAGCATTCAGGTACCGTTGCATGAGGCGCCGCCGCTACGCGTGTGGCTGGTGCGCTGCGACTCAGGTGACCATATCATCCTGAACGTGCACCATGCGGCTGCGGATGGAATAGGCACGTTGCGGTTTCTGCGATCGATGTTGCACGCCTACAATAATAAGGACGAACAGACCGGTGGTGTAGATGGCCTCGAGGCACGCGATCTCGATCAATTCTACGGCGCCTCGAATCGTGCGGAGAAAACAAAGAGACTGATGAGTTTCCTGTCGGCAATGCGCCGACAGATGACGGAACACACACGGGTTTCGGAGTGTGGTGCTGTTCAACGCAGCGGCTACGGCTGTTACCACCTCACTCTTGAGGCCGAGGAAGTAGCGGCACTGAATCCGAAAAAACATGTTGCGGCCACGTTTAACGACCTGTTGGTCGCGGCAATACACCGCAATGTCGAGATCTGGAATAAACGGCAACACGACGACACGGCTCTGGTGCGTATCATGAGCCCGGTTAACCTGCGGCCGAAAGAATGGTGGTTCGAAGTGTTCGGTAACTTCGCCATTTCCTTTGCTACAAACTCAAAACAACGTGATCGCAAAAGCCCTGAACGGCTGATGGCCGTCGTTACTGACCAGTCACGCATCGCCAAGGAAAAGGGCTTCGCCGAATCTTTGCTCTTGGGAATGAGCGTGAGTGGTAAGTTGCCGGCCTGGGCGAAGGACCTGTTGTTCCAGAATGCCGGGGAAAAAGGTGCGGCCAGCGCCGTCCTGACTAATGCCGGGCGTATCACTAAAGAGTTGTCGTTCGGTGACGATGGAGATGCTACAGAAGTGTGGCTATCGCCCCCGGCGCCCATGCCCGACGGGCTGGGAATTGGTGTCACTCACTACAACGGCAGGATCCACCTGTCGTTTCGCCACTGCCACAAGCTGCTCGGCGACGAGGCGGTGGCGGATTTCGCGGAACTCTACCGGGAGTCGTTGCACTGGCTGAGCTAGCCGGTCTGCGGGTCGAGTTTTTCTCGCATTTGCGCTATTTTTTTTGACTATTTCATAATAGTAATAATAATCAATTACTTACTAACGTTAATTTATCTTGCAATTGCGAGATAGATTCGTATAATGATCTCAAGCATTTGGACATCATCCCATCAGGAGAAAAGATCATGAGTAAGTTCGACGAAATCAGAAATAACGTAGGTACACGCAGCAAGTCAGTTTTAACCGTTGTTGCAGACGTCATGGAAGCAGTATTCAAGCCGACACTGGCTTTTGCCGACGACTTTGCAGGCTTTACGGCCGCACAGGTACGGCTGCCGACGCAGGCTAACGACTTTGCTGACTACCGTAGCCGCAGTAAGGACGCGTATTCGAAGCTTGGTACGACTCTGAAGGGTCATGGCAAGGACCTGATCGACGTAGTTCGCGAAGTTCCGGGCCAGCTGAAAGGCGCACTGACCGTTGAAGCACCGGCAAAGAAAGCTGTCAAGAAAGTTGCCAAGAAAGCTGCCAAGAAGTAATACAGCGTAACAGCGTCAGCTGTAGCGCGGAAGGCCGGTGTTGCCCCTTGGCACCGGCCTTTTTTATGCGCGCGATTTCCGGTACAGGCTGTAGATATAATTGACGTAGCGCATAACAGCAAACATGACGTAATCACTTCGCGGCGATAGGAAAATATCGAACGCGTGTTGCGTGTACGGTAGCCTGTGATAGACGATCGTTGCGCGCGATACTGAACGCAGGCGCTCTACAAATAGGTCGGCCTCCGGAATAGCGGCGAGCGAGTCGTTCTCACCGTGAATGACGAAGAAGGGCGGTGTATCTTCGTGGACTCGGTGCATCGGTGAGGCTGCCTCAAAAACGCCGCGTTCTTCGTCGAGGTCGCGTTTGAAGACGGTCTCCTGGGTGTAGTCGACCAGCCCGGAATTGTGATGAGCGTCGTTGGTGTCGGTCATGTCATAGATGCCATAGAATGGCACACACGCATTTACCGATGTATCGACGTCTTCGAATCCGGGCTGGAACGCCGGATCATTGGCCGTCAGTGCAAGCAGCGAACTCAGGTGACCGCCAGCCGAACCGCCAGTGGCTACTACGAAATCAGGGTCGCCGCCATACTCGGCGATATGTTCACGTATCCATTTCAGGCTGAGCTTGCAGTCGATAATATGTGCGGGCCAACTCGAGGTGGGACTCAGTCGATAATCAACACTTACGCAAACCCAGCCCATGGCCGCGAGCTGATTCATCAGCGGTAGCGCCTGATGATTCTTGTCACCCATCTTTTCGGTCCAGCCGCCGCCGTGAATTTGCAGAAGCACGGGTGCGTTCTCGACTTTTGCTTTGCTGCGATAGATGTCGAGCTTCAGCTCGGTGCCATCCTCGCTGCCGTAGACTATGTCCTTGATGCATTGCACCTCTGGAAGATGCGGGCTGAACGGTTTCGACAAGCGCCTTCTGTCCAGTTCAGTTGGGATCTGTTCGAAGAGAGCCGCGTCGATAGAGTCGGCGTAGTCACTGCCGAGAGATTGTTGTAATGAGGCTTCGGTGCGTGCGCCGGTCTTGAGCGAATCGAAAAACAGAAATGCCATGCCCACCCAGGATATCAGCGACAGCGTGAGGCCAAGCGAGCCGAGCAGGCCGACCACGGCCCCGGCCAAGACAAACAGCATCGTGCCAACAATCTGCAAGACCAGCAGGTGGGCAGTCAGCTCGCTAAGGAGCCATCCGAAAGCGAAACTGAACATCGCCAGGATCGGCCGCTGGTAGACAGGCCGAAACGCGTTAACCGTAAGCAGCAGGCTTATGAGGCTGAGAACAAAATAGCTCGTGGTCATCCCGTCGGCGCGCCGTTAGCGGGTGAGGCCGAATTGCCGTGCGGCGAGTTCCAGCATGATCTCCTCGGAACCGCCGCTGATCGCGTTGGCGCGTACCTCTCGATAGATACGCTCGACTCGGCAGCCCCTCATGAAACTTGCGCCGCCCATTATTTGTGCGGCTTCGCGCGCGCAGAATTCCATGGTGCGGGTCGCCTGCACTTTGAGCAGTGCGAGCTCGCCACCATTGTCGTTGCCTTTGTCAAACTCCACGGCCGCCCGATCGACCCAGGCCAGGCAGGCATAGATTTTTCTGAGCATCTCGGCGAACTTGTGCTGGATGACCTGCCGCGAGACGAGTTTCTTGCCGAAGGTCTCGCGCTCACGCGCCCAGTCGAGTGCTTCCTCGAGACACACTGTCGAAAATGCCGTTGCAGTGCTGGCGATGCCAAGGCGCTCGCCGTTGAAGTTGGTCATCATTGCGAGAAACGCGTCGCCGTCCGGGCCGATGCGATTCTCGACCGGTACCTTGACGTTGTCGAAGTAAAGCGTCGCTGTATCGGAGCAATGCCAGCCCATTTTCTTCAGCGCGGTGCGCTCGATGCCCGGCATGTCGGCTTCGAGCAGCAATAAGCTGATGCCCCGTGGACCGTCGCCGGCTGTGCGTACCGCTACCGTGAAATAATCGGAGCGCATGCCCCCCGTGATAAACGTCTTCGAGCCGTTGACGACATAATGATCGCCGTTGAGTTCGCCGCGTGTTTGTAACTGGCTCACGTCCGAACCGCCCGACGTCTCGGTGACGGCCAACGAGATCAGTTTGTCGCCCGACAGAACGTCGGGTGCGATGCGTTGTTTCATCGCTGCATCACCCAAAGTAAGAACGGGCGCAAGACCAACCGCGTGGACCATTAGGCCGGCGAGCAAGCCGCCCGCGCCGACCTGCGCCATTTCATGCGCGGTCACCATGCCGTGAAAACGATCGATACCTTCGTCGACGCCGCCGTATTCCTCCGGAAAACCGAGCCCGAGTATGCCGACTTCGGCCGCTTTCTTGTGTAATTCGCGCGGAAGCTCGCCGGCTTCCTCCCAGGCGTCGATGTTCAGCGCAATCTCGTTTTCGACAAAACGCTTGACCGTATCCGCCCACTGTTCGTGGCTCTCGTTAAAGTTGGGGCTGGTGCGGCGCCATTGTTCAAGAATTGTCACTCCGATTCTTCCAGTGACGATAAGAACAGTTCGCGGATTTTGGGTTTGGGAATTTTGCCTGCCGGATTGCGTGGTAGCGGGTCCTCGACAATTGCGATGATCTTGGGGAGTTTGTATCTCGCGAGATGTTGGCCAAGGAAATCGTCTATCTCGGCGGCGTCGGTGGATTCGCCATGCCGCAAGCGGACCATGGCAATCAGTTTTTCGCCGAGACGGTCATCGGGAATACCAAACGTGACCGCTTCGAGGACCGCGGGATGTTGTGAGAAAATGCGATCGACTTCCGCGCAATAGATGTTCTCTCCGCCCGAAATCACCATGTCTGTCTTTCTGTCGACGATGTACAGGCGTTCGTGCTCGTCCAAGTAGCCAATGTCCCCGGTGCAGAACCAGCCGTCCTTGAAGGACTCGGCGTTCGCCTCGGGCCGATTGTCGTAGCCCGACATGATCGTGGCACCGCGCACGCAGATTTCCCCGTCTCTCCCTGCTGCGGCCCAGCTGCCATCGTCGGCCATCAGCCGGATTTCCGTGGTAGCAACCGCCTTGCCGGCGCTGGTTGGGGCACCGAGTAAGTCCTCGCCGATAGCCAGCGTGATCGCACCGTTGGTTTCCGTCATGCCATAGCCGACTCCGATGATGGCAGTCGGAAACGCCTCCCGAATAGCGTCCAGCAATGGCACCGGCGTGGCCTGTCCGCC
>Ga0255052_10000367_pt1 | contig 36666 bp, 32 predicted proteins | sample JV7_2_21_MG_FD_188632 | JGI IMG/M metagenome (GOLD analysis project Ga0255052, IMG submission 188632) | Seawater microbial communities from Jervis Inlet, British Columbia, Canada - JV7_2_21 | ecosystem: Environmental > Aquatic > Marine > Inlet | place: Canada: British Columbia | collected...
TCCAGGCGCTAATCTTGTCGTGATTGATGACTGCGGCCATCTGTCGTCGATGGAACAACCCGAAGAAGTCACCAAAGAACTCTTGCATCTTTTTGCCAAATAACAACAGAGGTTTCCGTATGCAACCAAGCACAGACAGGATTCTTACAACGCATGTGGGCAGCCTGCCGCGCTCCGAGGCTGTCACCGATGTCGTGTTTTCGCACGAAAAAGGCAAAGAAGTTGCAGGCGCCGACGCGATCATTCGCGATGCCGTTAATGATGTTGTCCGACAACAAGTGGAATCGGGTGTTGATCTTGTCAGCGACGGCGAAATGAGCAAGATTAGCTATGCCACCTATATTAAAGACCGCATTTCGGGCTTCGACGGTGACAGCGACCGCCAGCCTCCCAGTGACCTCGAGGAGTTTCCTGGCTTTCTGAAGCGCCAGGCAAGCTCAGGCGGCACGCCGACATACCGACGCCCCTGCTGCGTCGGCGACATCGAGGTCAAGGATATGGGGCCCGTGCAGGTCGATATCGACAACTTGGTGCACGCCATCAGTGTGCACAAGCCGACGCAGAGTTTCATGAACGCCGCCTCACCCGGTGTCATCGCGTTGTTTCAGCCCAATAAGCACTACCCGACGCACGAGGCGTACCTCGAAGCGCTCGCCGATGCTATGGCCCACGAGTACAAGGCGATCGTCGCCGCCGGCATAGTATTGCAACTCGACTCACCGGACCTCGGATTGGGCCGTCACATGATGTTCAAGGACAAGAGCGATGAGGAATATGCAGCGCTGGCGGCCATGCACGTTGCCGCGCTCAACCATGCGCTGACCGGTATTTCGAAGGACATGGTTCGCCTGCACGTATGCTGGGGCAATTATGAAGGACCTCACCACCACGACGCGCCAATGGAAATAGTGCTGCCGATCGCGCTAAAAGCAAACGTCGGCGCCCTGCTCTTCGAGTCCTCCAACCCTCGGCACGCGCACGAATGGGAGACCTTTGCAAACACCAAGCTGCCCGACGATCTTATCCTCGTACCTGGTGTAATCGACTCAACAACGAATTTCGTCGAACACCCGAAACTCGTTGCGGAGCGCATTTGCCGTTTCGCCGACATCGTGGGCCGCGAACGTGTGATTGCCGGTAGCGATTGCGGGTTTTCGACTTTTGCCGGCTTCGGTGCCGTTGACGAAGACATCGTGTACGCCAAGCTGAAGAGCATGGCTGACGGTGCCGCGATCGCCAGCGATCGACTTTGGAGATGATGTAATGGGACGTAACACCGATTCATTTCGCAAGCGGCTCGCCACTGGCGACCTTTTGATCGGCACTTTTATCAAAACGCCGTCGCCAATCATCGCCGAAGTACTCAGCCTCTCTGAACTCGACGTATTTTGCATCGATACCGAGCATGCACCGTTTGGCAGGCTTGAAGTTGATCTCTGCGTGAGTGCGTTTCGTGCAGCCGACCGGCCGAGCCTCGTGCGCATTGCCAACGATTCGTCGACGGAAATTCGCTGTGCGCTCGACAGCGGTGCAAGCGGCGTTCTCGTTCCGCATGTTACAAGTGCCGAGCAGGCAGAAGCGATCGTCAAAGCCGCTCACTTCGGCGAAGGTGGTCGCGGCTACGCCGGATCATCTCGCGACGCTAAATACACGACCAAGTCCATGGCCGATCACATTGCCGACAGTCGTGAACGGACCACGGTCGTCGTGCAGATCGAAGATATTGCCGCTTTGGAACACGTCGCTCAGATTGCTGCCGTCGACGGCGTAGACGCTTTATTTGTCGGACGCTTCGATCTTGCCGTTGCGATGCAGAAAAGCGCGTCGGATACGGAAGTCATTGCGACTGTTCGGGATATTTGCGCAGCCGGGCGAAGTGTTGGCACAGCGGTTGGAATGTTCACATCCAACCTGGATGAGATCCCCGACTGGAAAGATGCGGGCGCCAGCCTGTTTTTGCTGAATTCGGATCAGTCGATGATACTGGCTGGGGCGAATGCGCTGGCTCAATCGATCCGGTAGAAGCTGCGAGCCGTATCGCCAAACAACAGTTCTTGTTCCTGCACGCTAAGCCCCGCCGAGATTTCCTCGTACGCACTCCATACCTGGCTGTAACTTGCGTGCAGCTTGTCGACCGGAAAGTTCGAACCGAACATGGCGCGCTCAACGCCGAAGATCTCTATACAGGACTCGACGATCGGGCGAATCGAATCGACGGTCCAGTCATGATCGAACATGCCGAAACCGGAGATCTTGCAGTACACGTTGGGCAGCGACGCCAACAGACGAAGTCCCTCACGCCACGACTCGATGCCGGGCTTGGACTGATCCCACGGCGAGCCACAGTGGCACAGCGCGATGTCCGTATCCGGCGCGTCTGCCAGTACCTCCGCGACGTGCGGCACCTGCCCCGGCGTAAGTTGTAGATCGAAGGAAAGCCCTAGCTCGCCCAGCAAGCCGAGATTCTCGCGCCAGACGGGGTTGTCGATCAGCTCGCCGCTGCCGGTGACCGCGTCTTCCTCATCGGAACGACCGATAATCTGGCGTGCACCCCTGAGACGCGAGGACTCGAGCTGCGCACCAAGAAACTGCGGCGCCTCCGGAGAATCGAGCTCGCAGAATGCAACGATCGCGCTGGGTAAACCCGTATCCTCGCCCGCCTCTTGCAACCAGGCCGTTTCTTTCAGTTCATCGCCGGGCGCAACGCCAACCTGCACGTGTACCGACGCCGCAAGTTCATAGTCGGCAGCATCGTCGCGAAGATCCGCGACGAGGTAGTTTTTCTGGATGGCTGTTGGATCACCGAAGAAGCGGGTGACGCCGCGCACCATTAGCCAGGGATAGTGGCAAGCCCGCAGGTCCCACAAGTGATGGTGGGCATCGATGATGCTGCGCTTTTCAGGCATGGTTATAGAAGCTGACTCAGCACGCCGAGGCTGTCAAACACGGTCCACTCGACAGCGATGCGGCCGTCGACGATGCGGCGGTGAGTCACGCCCATGATGTAGACAGGTTTGCCTGTCGCAGCAACGCCAAGGTACTCGCCGGCGTGCATACCACACACCGCCCAACGCGCAGCGACATGGACAGCGTGCACACCGGCGGACTGAACGGCGACGTGATCAACAGTCGCCGCAGTGCAGTCGAGCGCGCCGCGCAGACCCGCATAATGCTCAGCGATGGCGGGGCGGCCCGAGATGATTTCGATCGGGGAACGGTGCATTATCGAGTACGGTGCATAGGCCGACTCTATAGTCGTCGAGTCGCCTGTCATCCAAAGCGCATTGAGAACCTGCTGCGAAAATTGTTGTGGGTCTGCGCCAGCGCTGCAAAGCACCGTGTCATCTACTGGCTTCGGTGAATTCGAGAGGCGCTCGGTCTCTTCGACAAACCATGCACTCAGCTCTGGCGTACGTTTACTGGCGATGAGCCTCGCTGATTCTGAGATGCCGAATCCAAGTTGTTTGATCAGTGCCAGGTTGTCTCGGGCAAGCCACTCCAGGGTAATGACACCCTCTTCCACGACACAGTCGGCCATATTCATAATGCGAACAGATTTGCCCGTCGCCGGACCCCACATCGAATCACCCGTATTGGTCATCGGGCTCAGGACACGATGCGAGGAATAACCGTCGTGGCTGTCGCCTTTGCCGATAACGTCGTCCCCAAGCAGCAGGCGGTCGGGAAACGCCGCCAGCATGGCTTGGGTCCCGTCGATCATCGCCTTCGAACCACGCGTGATGCCATCGACGCTATAGACGAGCGTGTCGGGGCCGTAGTACTGGTCAATCAGATCGACTTTGCCCTCCTCCCAGATCTCGAAAGTAATGCCGAGGATATAGTCGACGAGGTCGTCGTCGGCGCTGTACGCGCCCGGGTGCGTCGCTGTCATGGCGTCTTTTCCTGTTCTCATCAGAGTCGGAGCGCGCGGATTGTACTTCGAATGCAGGCCAAATTCATACAATATCCGCAACTATTCAAGGAGGATTGCTAGTGCACTCCTACGCCGTGTTGAATTCATTTTGCATTCGAAGTACATTCCTACGCATCATACTGCCGCAAATATACGCTTGAAGGAAGACGATCATATGGACAAGGCCGCGCCCGCCAATAGCCAATATGCAGAAATGCTGTCGGAACGCCTTGTGCGATATGAAGACCTTCGCCCGTGTACGACCGCATTCATCGACACGCGTACGCCAGGACGGCAGGAAAAAGAGAATTTTACGATTATCGGGCCCGGCGTCGCCGAAAACCCGGACCAGTTCGTACACATCGACATTCCGCACGGCTTCAATATCGGCGGCGCCCGCCAACCGCCGGCTTGCATCAACTCGCAGCACAGCCACGAAACGGCTGAGGTGTTTATCATTCACACGGGAACATGGGCTTTTTACCTGGGGCCCGAATGTGAGGACGGCGAAGTCGTACTCGGTCCCGGCGACACGATTTCAATTCCCATACACATTTTCCGCGGCTTCAAGAACGTTGGCGAAGAGCCTGGCTACATGTTCGCCGTATTGGGCCGCGACGACCCCGGTAGCGTCACGTGGGCTCCGTACGTTTTCGACGAGGCCAGCAAACACGGTCTTATCCTGCTTGAAGACGGCAGCCTGATCGACACAACCAAAGGTGAGACGATCCCTGACAGCAAACGGGCGATGCCGGCGACGACAGCCGAGGATGTCGTACGCCTTCATAGAATGACGGCGGACGAAATGGCCGGCTGTGTCGTCGTTCATAGCGAATTGCAGCCCAAATCGGCCGACGAAATCGCACCTGCGGGTCTCGAGGAATTCCCGATTATCGGTGCATCGTCTCCCAAGGAGCATTTGGGCGCCGGCAAGATGTCCTGGCCACACGGGTTTCACTTACGTCATATCGCCGTCGATCCCGGCACGTCGACGAAGCAGCATGCAAGAGACGAAGAAGAAGTCATCCTGATGCATGCGGGCGACCTGAACGTGCACTTCCCTGACGGCGATGTCGAAATAGGACCGGGCGACGTGTTCACGATCCCGATCGACATGCCACACGCTTTTTCAAACACCGGCACAGACCTGGCCGAAGCTTACATCGTACGTGGTGGGGACCATCCGAAACCGCCGCGTCTTATCGACTAAAACAATACTCACCTAAATTATTGAGGAAAGCACCGTGATCAAGGTTATTAAGCCCGGCGTCAGCCAGGAAGCGGCCGCCGATATGGATGCCAAAGTAAAAGCAACCGTGGAAGCTACTCTCGAAGACATCAGAACACGCGGCGATGCGGCCGTTCGTGAATTGTCCGAGAAATTCGACAAATGGTCGCCCGAGTCTTTTCGACTGAGCGACGATGAAATCAAGGCAGCCATGGCCCGCTTGCCCGAACAGACAATTGACGACATCAAGTTTGCGCAGACTCAGATTCGCAAATTCGCCGAGATTCAGTTGGCATCGATGCACGACGTCGAGGTAGAGACTTTTCCAGGCGTGACGCTGGGCCACAAGAACATCCCGGTCAACAGTGTCGGCTGCTACATTCCGGGCGGCAAGTACCCCATGGTTGCCAGTGCACATATGAGCGTGCTCACCGCTAAAGTTGCGGGTGTTAAACGAATCATTGCCTGTGCCCCGCCCCACTCTGGTGGGCCAAACGATGCAATCGTTACCGCGATGCATCTCGCCGGTGCCGACGAAATCTATTGCCTCGGTGGAATTCAGGCTGTCGGTTCCATGGCTTTGGGTACAGAAACCATCGCGTCCGTGGACATGCTGGTTGGCCCGGGCAACGCATTTGTCGCCGAAGCCAAACGTCAGCTCTATGGCCGTGTCGGTATCGACCTGTTTGCCGGCCCTACGGAGACGCTGGTTATCGCGGACGACAGCTGTGATGGTGAAATGGCTGCAACCGACCTGCTCGGTCAGGCCGAACACGGCACGAATTCGCCGGCGATTCTGCTCACCACATCGGAAAAACTGGTTGCAGACACGCAGGCAGAGATTGAGCGCCAATTAACAACTCTGGCGACTGCGGATGTCGCGGGTCAGGCGTGGCGTGACTACGGTCAGATCATCCTCTGCGATACCGAGGAAGAAATGCTGACAGAGGCCGATCGCATCGCCAGCGAGCACGTTCAGGTCATGACACGAAATCCGGACTATTTCCTCGAGAACATGACCAACTACGGCGCAATGTTCCTGGGACCGGAAACCAACGTCGCTTATGGCGACAAGGTAATCGGCACCAATCACACGCTGCCAACCAAGCTCGCTGTCCGATACACGGGCGGTCTTTGGGTGGGTAAGTTCATCAAGACCTGTACGTATCAGCGCGTGTCACCCGAGGCGACGGCGACGATTGGCGAGTATTGTTCACGTTTGTGCGCCCTCGAGGGTTTTGCCGGCCACCAGGCGCAGGCGGACCTCCGTGTCGCTCGGTATAAATCAAAAGCAGCCTGATTATTTGATCATGGACAATCCTGTGTCCGGCCGCCTGGAACAAGTTCCATCCAACGAGACAAGCATCATGAAAGGTTCCCGTCCCGAGCAGTCCCCACTTACCAGAAACAATCGGCTGGATAAAACCGAGGAGACTCTCGCGACGATCGACGCGATGGCTGACGGTATGAACGATCATGACATCGACAATATGGGTCGGTTCTTCAGCGAATCATTTCGTTGGATGGGTAACGCCGGCTGCGGTTTCAAAAAAGGCCTGAAGGAATTCCAGGACAATTGGCAGCGACCGTTTCAAGCCGCTTTTTCGGACAAGGTCTGCTTTGATGAAGCGCGCATAACGCAAGGAGAATGGTGCGCCGCGTTCGGACGGCAGGAAGCGGTCCATAGTGGCCCGTTTATGGGTATCGAACCGACCGGGAAACGCGTCGAGATTCGCTATATGGATTTCTGGAAAGTCGTCGATGGCAAGATCGTCGACAACTGGGTAATGGTCGACTTTCCTTACGTCATGCAACAGCTGGGAGTTGATCCCTTCAACGGGCAGGGCTGGGACAGTCTCGATTCCGGCCACATGCCTGTTCAAAACGGCGAGTAACGAGCGTCCGAGAAGCGCTATTCGCTGTCACGCAGATTCTCCAACGCCTTCGCTATTTCATCGAGAACCACCGGCTCCTCGATAGTCGCGGGCATCTGCCAGGGCTCACGGTCCGCCATAGCGCGCATGGTTCCTCGCAAGATCTTTCCTGAACGAGTCTTGGGTAGCCGCTCTACGACAACGCATTTGCGGAACGCGGCGACCGGGCCGATCTCATCGCGTACTTTCTGAACGACTTCTGCCACGATTCCCGCCGTCGGTTTTTCCGCGCCGGCGTTCAAGACCAGCAGCCCGAGCGGCAACTGACCCTTCATCGCATCATTCACACCGAAAACGGCGCACTCTGCGACATCCGGATGCGCGGCCAGAACCTCTTCTATCGCGCCGGTCGAGAGGCGATGACCCGCCACGTTAATGACGTCGTCCGTGCGCGACATTACGAACACGTAACCGTCATCATCGATATAACCTGCATCGCCTGTTTCGTAGTCGCCAGGATAGCGACTGAAATAGGTGTCAACAAATCGATCATCGGCTTGCCACAACGTTGTGAATGTGCCCGGTGGCAACGGCAACTCCACGACAAGTGCACCAATTTCGCCATGCTCACACGGTTTACCGTTGGCGTCGAGGACAGCCACTGTGTAACCGGGCACCGGCCGGGCTGGCGAGCCGGGCTTGACTGGCAGCATCTCGATTCCGAGACAGTTGCAGCAAATCGACCAGCCTGTTTCTGTCTGCCACCAATGGTCGATGACAGGCACACCCAGCTTTTTGCTTGCCCAGTTCAGGGTATCGGGATCGCAGCGCTCGCCCGCAAGGAACAATGCCTGCAGATTGCCCAAATCGTACTTGTCGATGTACTGACCGGCCGGGTCTTCTTTTTTGATGGCGCGAAACGCCGTGGGTGCCGTAAACAGGACTTTGACATCGTACTCAGAGATGACGCGCCAGAAGGCACCGGGGTCTGGCGTTCCAACCGGTTTGCCTTCGTAAATTACGGTGGTACAGCCATTGAACAAGGGGCCATAAACGATGTAGGAGTGGCCGACGACCCAGCCAACGTCGGAAGCGGCCCAGTAGACGTCTCCCGGTTGAACGTCGTATATCCTGGACATGCTCCACTTCAGCGCAACAATGCTTCCGCCGGTGTCGCGAACGACGCCTTTTGGTTGACCGGTCGTACCGGAGGTATAGAGGATATACAACGGATCGTTGGCGGCGACTGGCACGCAATCTGCGGCTTCAGCGTTCTGCATTGCTCGCTGCCAATCCAGATCGCGAGCCGGGAGCAATTCTGCTCGCTGTTGCTGTCGTTGCAGAATGATGCAGCGTTCCGGCTTGTGCTCGGCCAACTCGATGGCGCGGTCGAGCAGCGGCTTGTAAGGCACGATGCGCGACGGCTCAACGCCACACGAAGCAGAGACGATAATCGTGGGTGTAGCGTCATCGATCCTGACGGCTAGCTCGTTGCTGGCGAAACCGCCAAAGACCACCGAGTGAATAGCACCCAGGCGCGCACAAGCCAGCATGGCGATCAGCGCCTCCGGCACCATCGGCATATAGATCAGAACACGATCGCCTTTCTCGATGCCTTCTGCAGCCAACAAACCTGCGAACCGGGCGACACGATCCAGCAACTCGGCATACGTGAGCGTATATTTCGAATCTGTGACGGGACTGTCATAGATGACAGCCAACTGTTCGCCGCGCCCTTCTTCGATGTGAATATCCAGCGCGTTGTAGCAGGCGTTGGTCACGCCATCGGGAAACCATCGATAAAATGGCGGCGTGCTGTCATCCAGTATCCTGGACGGCGACTCGTACCAGAATATTTCCTTTCCCGCCGTCTCCCAGAGTTTCGTATCGGTCATTAGGCAGCCCACCCAGATTTGCCTGCGATTTGCATTCGAAGTCAAAGTCCTAAAGTATACCTTGTTGAGCCGACTATCAACGTACAAGGAGCAGATGTGAGTAGCGAATTAAATCAGCAGAACAAGCAGCTTGTATGGGATTTCTGGCAATCGCTGGAAACCTCCGATGGCCAGCAGTCTGAAGCAACGGCTCGCCAATACCTGGATCCGGAGCACACATGGCACGGCCCCGACCCGATTAACGATTTGTGTGGCATCGGCGCTTTCGCGTCTGACTTTTGGCAGCCCCTCCTGCATTCGTTTCCTGATCTCAAACGTCAAACTCATATCTTTATTGGTGGTAAGTCGAACGGTCGTATCGATGGATCGCAGGACGGCCACATGTGGGTTTCCGGTACAGGCTATTTCAATGCCACATTTGCAAATGACTATTTGACGATTCCTGCGACCAGGGAAGCCGTCAATATTCGGTGGGGTGAGTTCTGTCGCGTCGAACGGGACAAGATCGTCGAAACGTATTTTCTGTTGGACGTTATTGATCTGATGCAACAGGCGGGCATTGAGGTACTACCGCCGAGTCGCGGTGTCGATGGCGTGTATCCGCCGCCGCGGGCCAAGGACGGCATACTTCTCGAGGCACAGGACGAGGAGACATCCGCGCACACCTTGGACCACATTCGTCGATTCATTTTCGACGCGCTGAATAGCTATGATCAATCAGCGCTGAAGAGCATGGGGATCGCTGACTACTTCCATCCCGAGGTTCAATGGTACGGTCCCGGTGGCATCGGCGCGTGCCTGAGTCTGCAGGAATTCGAGGAAAATCACCAAAGACACTGGTTGCGCGCTTACCCGGACCGCCAGGTTCAGGATCTCGATGCTCTAATCGCCGAAGGGCCCTACAGCGGCGGGCCGGGTTGGGCCGGCGTACTGGCAACACACACCGGCGACTACCTCGATGCGAAGGCGACGAACAAGCCGGTTGAATTCAATGGCATCGACTTCTGGAAACTCGAGAACGACCGATATATCGAAAACTGGGTATTCGTCGACATGGTTCACCTGTTTCGCCAGTTCGGCATCGATCTGTTCGAGCGTATGGCGAGATAATCAGGAGGCTGAGGCGGCCGAACGCCTTGCTTGAAGCAATTTTCGTGACGGCAAATCGGACGCAGATCGAAACATGCTTCGGCGGCCTCTCAACACAAACGGTTGGCGGTTCAGATATAACTTCGAATGCAAAAAAACAACAATTGTAAATAGCTGATAATTAAACGTTTTCTCTACAAATAACAAAGCGTTGTCGCATATGTCTTGCATTCGAAGTACATTCGCGGCACACTCCCTTCGGTTACTACGTATAAGAGGCCGCGTTTCCCGCGGCACGTCAGTTTCACCCCAGGGGGCACAAAATGACCAGGTTCAATCTCCAAAGAAATGCGATCTCGTCGCTTCATACGATCGCTCTGAGCGGCTGTTTGCTATTGGCGCCGGCCGTCAACGCACAAATTGAAGAAATCATCGTTACCGCAGAAAAACGCGAAGAGAGTTTGCAGGACGTTAGTATTTCTGTTTCAGCGTTTAATGAAGCGGCTCTGGAGCTTGGCGGTATTGATGACGTTTCGCGGCTGGAATTGCTCGTTCCCGGCTTGAACTACGCGTTTGCGGGCAACGACGCGAAATTCAACGTCCGCGGCGCCAACTCAACCAACACTTTTGGCGACAACAGCTCTATCGTGGGTGCGTTCGTAGATGGCGTGTACAAGGCGCGTGCGTCACAGCAGACTCGGGCTTTTTTTGATGTCAAGAATCTTGAGTTTCTGCGTGGGCCGCAAGGCACACTTTACGGCAGGAATTCGTTTGCCGGTGCCCTGAACGTCTATACACACACGCCAGACACGGAAGAAATCAGCGGTGCTTTGAGCATCAGCCATCAGGCTTTTGACCGGAAAAAAGGGGAGGCCCATTTAAACCTGCCGCTTGGCGATACTTTCGCGGTTCGAGTGGCTGGTTTTTTCGACAAGAGCGACGGCTACATCGAGAATCTGGCCGGTCCCGATGTCGGCGCCCAGGACGACAAGGGCTTTCGCTTATCGGCAGCGTGGACGCCTTCAGATCGCGCGGACGTCATCGCGCGCTACACTCGCGTCAGCGAAGATGGCAACGAAGCGGGTCTGTTCGGATATACGTTTAATTGCCGCTTTGAAACGCCTGACGGCGTGACAGACCCATTCGGTTCCGTTCGTAACTGCACCAATCCGGTTCGTGGGTCCGGCGGTCGTGGAATAGCATCGAACGGCCCTGGCGGCGACCCTTGGGTCGTCAGCCAGGATTACGTTAGGCCCGTCGATCTTCTGGACGAAGAGTTTTCCCTCCAGGTGATCTATGATTTCGATGCCTTCACATTGAAGTCGATTACGTCCGTCAACGACTACAAGAACGACATCAATTTCGATTTTGATTTCGGACCTACACCGAACCAGCACGGCGGCTATCTCGAGGAGTCAGAAGGTTTTGCGCAAGAGTTTGCACTGATTTCCAGTGGCGACGCCGCTCTTCAATGGACGGCTGGTGTTTACTACTCCGATCTTGAAGATTTCAGCAGCTTTTACATTTATGACAAGACGGTGCGCGAGGATACCGCTTCGATACGTCCGATTGTGACGGTCGATATTAATGGCGTCCCGACCGACTTCACCGTGCTTACGGCCACAGATATTGTGTCGGGTGAGACGTTGCTCAACAACTTTTTCGCCAATGCCGTCCAGATTGACACCGAGTATTTCGGGATATTCGGACAGGTCGAATATTCTGTGAATGACAGGCTTCGTTTGATTGGGGGCTTGCGCTATAACGACGAGGATAAAAAGGCGTCGTGCGGCGGATCAAACTTTACCGGTGACGACAACGGCGACGGTACTGTTGACCGGGTTGTGAATATTTTGCCGGGTGTTGAGGGAAGCTCACCCTTCATTTTGCCTGACAGTGCTATCAACGTCTTTTCGATAGACTGCGGCGCAAGCGATGCGATTACCAGCGCGAATACAACTCAGGCCAGCAGCAGCTTCGGGGAATTCGACAATGTGACCTGGCGCGCGGGTGTCGAGTACGACGTCGGCGATGCAATTATGGTCTATGCATCAGGTTCCACCGGCTACCTGTCCGGCTCGGCAAGCACACAGACAACGACCGATGAGCAGGAATCACAAGTTATTGAAGTCGGGTTCCGCAGCGTTTTGCTGGACAACACCTTACAGCTCAATGGCGCCGTTCACTTCACCGAGTACACGAATCTTCTGACACAACGTCAGGAAATTGACCCAAACACGGGCATCGTTCTGACGTTTTCTGACAATGGTGGTGATATTGAGGCCTTCGGCGTCGAGTTGGATGCGGTCTGGCTGCCAACGGATGAGTGGACAGTTACGGGAACGTTAGCTTATCTCGACTCTGAGTTTGGTACGTTCGGTCAAACGAACCCGTATCAACTGTATAGGGGCGAGATCTCGCCATTCGTTGACCAGAACGGACAGACAACGCCGTGGTCACCCGAGCTGACGCTTGGCGGCAGCGCAGCGTACCGCTTTGATCTGGCCGACAATGGAACCCTGACGCCGTACTTGCAAACCTATTGGTCGGACGAGTACAACACGTCGAACCTGCTCTCGACCGATCCGGCACATCAACAGGATTCCTATTCGAAAACCGATTTTCGCCTGATCTGGGATTCGCCGGACGAGAGGTATTCGCTCGAGGCGTTCGTCGAGAATATAGAAGATTCAGACGTCCTGGCGCGCGGCAACAATAACAGTGATGACGTTGTCCAAACCTCCTATCTGTACCCACGCAATTACGGTGTGAAATTCAAGGCCCGTTTCTTCTAGAGCGGCCTCGGCGTAATTTGCATTAGGTGAAGGGGCTTCGGCCCCTTCTCTTTTTGATAAACCTCCTGCTGGGGGCCAATTAATGAAACGCAGGCAATTCTTGCAACTGGGCGCGGCTGTTACTGCCGCTGTCTCTGCACAGGTCCCGGGCGCCGCGACGAGCGATGACGACGTTTCCACGGGATTCACACCCGGGTGGCGCCCGCGCCAGGGAATTCGAAAACCCAATATCATAATCGCCGTACTTGATGACGTTGGTTTCGGTGACCTTGGTTGCTACGGTGCTGAGCACAACACTGAGGCCATCGATTCTCTGGCGAAGACCGGGGTCCGATTCAACAATTTTCACGTTACCGCGCTATGTGCACCAACGCGTGCTTGCCTGTTAACCGGGCGCAATGCTCACGCCGTGGGAGTCGGCAATATCGCCGAGTGGGGCCGTGATCACCCTGGCTATCACGGCTGGATTCGAAAAGATGCCGCAACGCTCGCAGAGTATTTGCGGCCGGACACGTACACGACATTGGCTACGGGCAAGTGGCACTTGTCAGCCATACATGATCAGAATGGCAGCGGCCCCTACGACCATTGGCCGGTGGGACGGGGTTTCGATCGCTGGTATGGCTTTCACGGCAACGCCATGGATCACTGGCATCCGGAAATGTTTGAGAACACCGTGGCCGCTTACCCCGACAAGGACGCCGACTATCACCTTAGTAAAGATCTCGTCGATCGCTCAATCGGCTACATCGAAGACCATCTGGCTGCCACGCCTGAAAATCCGTTTTTTCTGTACCTGGCGTTCGGGGCCTGCCATTTTCCGCTGCACGCGCCGGCGGACGACATTCGGCGGCATCGTGGACGGTACGATGCGGGCTGGGACGCGATTCGAAGCCAACGCTTCGAACGCCAGCAGGAAATCGGAATTATTCCGCCGGCCACCAAACTCGCGCCACGGAATCCGAATGTGCCGGCGTGGTCAGCTCTGAGCGATGAACAGCAGAAGATCGCTGCCCGGGGTCAGGAAGTGTATGCGGCCTTTCTCGAACATACTGACAATCAAATGTCGCGGTTGATCGATTTCCTCAAAGCCGAAAACCAGTTTGACGATACGATTCTGATCGTGATGTCGGATAACGGTGCGGCCGGCGGCGGCTCGGTCGAGGGAATACTCGATGTGCGCAGAAACGCCTATTACGAAAAAGAAACACTGGCGGAATTATCCGAGCGCTTCGACGCCCTCGGCAGTGATGACTCCTACGGCATGTACTCCAGCGGTTGGGCGCAGGCCGGCAATACGCCGCTGAAATGGTACAAGGCGGATACGTACGGCGGCGGTACTCGAGCGCCGCTGATTGTCAATTGGCCTAATGGGCAAATCGGATCCGGACAAATCAACAGTCAGTATCACCATGTAATCGACGTCGTTCCCAGTTTATTGGAGATGATTAATAAACCAGCGGCCGACGTGATTGGAAACCAGACTGTACTGCCTATACAAGGTACAAGTCTCGCCTACTCATTCGACAACCCGAATGCGCCAACTAACAAGAAGGTTCAGTATTTTGAAACGGCAGGGGATCGTGCGATCTGGGCGGACGGCTGGAAAGCAGTAACAAAGCACGTGGCCGGGGACGAATACGATAGTGACGTCTGGGAGCTCTACAATACGGCGCAAGATTTCTCGGAGGTCGAAGATCTGGCCGCCGGCCAACCGCAATTATTGGCGCGACTGGTAGAGCTTTGGCATCGCGAGGCGAAACGGGACAATGTCTTGCCGATGGAAGATGACTTGTTCAGTTTGTATGAAAACGTGGTGCCGAAAGCGCGCAACCGGTATGCGTTTTACCCGGGTATGACGCGCCTTGACCGCCTGAGTGCACCGGACTTCTTTTCTTACAGCGGCAGGATCGAAGCCTTTGTGGAGTTGCGCAACAATCGTGCGAACGGAGTGATATTGGCATCGGGTGACAGCGGCGCCGGCTACGAAGTCTTTATGCAAGACGGATACCTCGTGTTCGTCTACGTGTACACCCGATTTCAACGATTTGTAATGAGATCACCGAAGCGCATTAAATCCAGTGCGTCCGTTCTGGGACTAGAATTCACCAAATCCGGCGACAACAGGGCCTACGTGCTCATGCAGGTTGATGGTTCCCTGGTGGCATCGCTTGAACTGACGAAAATGTGGCAAGTATTCTCGCCCAACTCGGGTATTCGCTGTGGCGAGAATCGACACGCGCCGATTAGCCGTGACTATGACGCGCCATTCGTATTCGACCAGACGCTAAATCGAGTGATAGTCGATCTGGATCTGCCGAAAGTCATAATTGCTAGCTAAGAGGTCCTGACCGCTTTGAAAAACGAACAGATAACAGTCCCCGAAAACCTGTTGGAGACGATGCGGCATTGCGACACGCCAACCATCTGCAATGCGATCGAGGTTGCACAGGGGGAACGTGGATTTGCGGATTACACCAAGTCGACAATGTTGTGCTCCGCACCCGACAACGGCCCCATGGTTGGCTTCGCCAGAACGGCGAAGATCGCAGGACGAGACCCGCCAAACGAATCACCGGAAGAGATTCGGGCGCGTCGAATGGCCTATTTCCGGTCGATGGCGACCGGGCCTCGCCCGGCGATAGCGGTTGTCGAGGATGAGGATCACCCTGAATGTATCGCAGCATGGTGGGGTGAGGTTCATTCGGCTGTGCACAAAGGGCTGGGAATGGCCGGAGCGCTCACGAATGGCGTGATGCGAGATCTGGGCGATTTGGAGCCGGGATTCCCCATCATTGCGGGATCAGTCGGGCCAAGTCACGGCTTTGTTCATGTTCGCGAGTTCGGAACCCGGGTCAAGATTTTCGGGCTCAGTGTCGGTGAAGGTGATCTCGTGCATGCCGACCGTCATGGGGCGGTAGTGGTCCCTCCTGATGTCGTTCCAAGATTGGGCGCGGCGATTGAAACGCTTCTTTCGACTGAGCAAATCATTCTCGGGCCTGCACGCGAGAACGACTTCGACATCGAAAAGCTGGAAGCGGCATGGGCCGAATTTGAGCAAGCGCGAACCTGATCGGATCAGTCGAGTTTGCGCAACTCCCTCAAGCGACCCAGCACGTCCAGACCCTGTATCTTGAGGTAGTGCAACAAATCGATGAAGACCCAGTTTTCCGCCAGCTTCTCACCCTCACGACGGTAAATGTCGACCACGCGCATATCCGCCTTGACTTCGTTGCCCGGCAGGCCAAGAAAGCCGCCGGTTGGCGTATTCGTCAGATTGGCCCAGCCGAAGAAGCCTGCGTAGTTGCCCTCGGCGAACCGCGCAATGTGGCCATTAAAGACTTTGTCTTTAATGTGCCGCCGAAACGGATACTCATGCTGTTCCTGGTAACGCGGAATGGTGTAAGTCGCGCCGATTCCCGTGGGCCCGTACCAGATCATGTCGTCGTGCCACGTTTCGGCGAGTAATTCCGGCGGGCAATGATGCGAGTCGCTCACGTTGAGCGCACTCAGATCGGCAATCATACGATTAACCAGCGCCATTGTTCGTTCGCTTTCTTTGGGCAACTGCGCATCGAGCAGAATTCCATCGTGCGTACGAGGCCCCGGGTGCAGGAAGGCAGCGCCGGTTTGCGGGGGTAAGGGATAGTGTCCCGCTTGTTGCATGACACTGATGACGTCGCAGAAGAACGCCGACTCGACGATCTTGTCATTGTCGACGCGATGAAACTCCGCATAACGCAGGAACGCCATCTTGTGGGTGGCCGGAATTCCCAACCAGTCATGATCGAACAGGCCCATCATGTGACCCATGCTGGCGACCCAGGTCGTCTTGCCGCCGTCAACGTCGTTTCGCCCGGCCATGAAAACGTCTTCCCGGCGTTGCATGGAGGTCAGCGACCTGCGCAGCGGCAACCAGAAAACCTCCGCCACGGCTTTTGCCCCTTCTTGTTCGTAGAACGGGTGCATGCCACGCCACCGATAATCATCGGACGTGTTTGCAGCAAGGATTCCGGCCAGGTCCTCGTCGGTGGCTGAATCGAAGGCTTGGTGAAATGTGCGAACCGTTTTTTTTGCGGCTTGCAGCAAGTCGGTACTCATTAGAGATGGACCCGTTTGCGGTAAGGACGTCGCGCAATAGTATTGGAACTGACTTCGAATGCAAGCCCTATTCAAGGACAACTAAGTTTCTTCGCTGTCAAAACTGAGCTCGACGCCATTGCCCGCCGGGTCCTGAAAAAACAGCTGCGTCATACCGAATTCCGGAACAACGGCTACGTCGTACTGCACACCGGATTCCGACAGGCGTTGTTCGTATGCAGTTCGACCGGAGCACGCAAATGCTACATGAGCGAAAGTAGACCGCACATCCGCTGGATAAACATCGCCCGCATCCGCCAGGCTAAGGTGAACCACTGCCTGTTCGCCAGCGTACAGCCAGTACCCATGGTCCGAGAATGCAGGACGACTGCCAAGTGTCAGGCCAACCACATCACGATAAAAATCACGTAACTCGTCCAGCAATTCACTCGACGCCCGAAGGTTAATATGATCAAGTTTGCTTACCGGCATCTTTTCACCTTATCTGGGTTTCTCAGGCGATTCTTGATGAGGTATAGCCATCGCCGCCACATACAGGTCCTGGAAATCGGGTCGGGTGGCTGTTTCTATCTTTTCCACGTTGCGAACCTGTGCTTCGATCAGTGGCCTTGCCTTTCGGTCAAGCAGCGCGATTCGGGCGCCTGTCCCTGCCGCATTGCCTGCAGACGATACGGCACCCAGGTCGCATTCCGGAACCATACCTAAGACCATCGCATAACGGGCATCGATTTGCGCCCCGAAGGCCCCTGCAAAACGAACCCGGTCGACCCGTTCGACGCCGCGCTCTTTCATTAAAAGCTGCGCGCCCGCATACAGCGCCGCCTTCGCCAGTTGAATCGCCCGCACATCGTGCTGCGTGATCGATATGCGCTGATCGTCATCGAATAGAACATATTCGTGTACCGTGCCATCTTCGACGATTCTCGTGGAGCGCTCCGCCTGTTCTCCGTCTATGCGGCCGTTGGGCAATACGATGCCGGCCGAGTACATCTCCGCAATCGCCTCGATGATGCCAGAACCACAGATGCCGGTTACGCCACCGCTTGGTAGTGCGTCGGCGAAACCAGGAACATCAGACCAAAGTTCACAGCCGATCAACTTGAATCGCGATTCGAGGGTCTCGCTATCGATACGGACTCGTTCTATTGCCCCGGGTGCCGCACGTTGCCCGCAACTAATCTGTGCTCCTTCAAACGCAGGACCCGTCGGGCTTGATGCCGCCAGCAACCGCTCGCGATTGCCGACCAGTATTTCCGCATTCGTGCCCACGTCGACAATCAGCGACATGTCATCGCGTTCGAAAGGCATTTCCGCCAGCATTACACCGGCCGTGTCCGCGCCCACGTGCCCGGCAATGCATGGCAAGACATAGGCATAGCCGCCTGGGTTGATGCTGATGTCGAGTTCACTCGCGCGAACATCGACGCTGCCATCGTTTGCGAGCTTGAACGGCGCCCTTCCCAGTTCAATTGGGCTGATGCCGAGAAATAAATGCTGCATGATCGGGTTGCCGACGATCGTCACTTCAACGATGTCATTGATCTCGATATCTGCATTCGCGGCGACTTCGGCGATCAATTCATTGACCGTGCGACGAATCACATCGCTTAGCTGCCGCTCTGACCCCGGATTGGACATGATGTAAGAAACGCGGCTCATCAGGTCTTCGCCAAAGCGAATTTGTGGGTTCATCTTGCCTGCGCTCGCCAGCACGTCACCATTTCGAAGATCGCACAGCTGCACTGCCACGGTGGTCGATCCGACGTCGATCGCCACGCCGTAGAAGCGCTCTTTGAGCCCAGGCCAAACGGCGATGATCTGGCGATCATTGCGAACGGCGACGGTGATTTGCCAGTCACCTTCCCGTAACGCATCCTGCAGCTGCTGCATTGCGGGCAAGTTGCAGGTCAGCCCATCGAGTTGCCAGTCACGACTCAGAGCCGCAAATACCCGTTGCAGGTCGCCTTCCGGCAGGAGGATGTCGGGTGTCGTTACCTCGACGAAGCAGGGCTGTACAACCGGGTTAACGTCAATGTCGTGGGCTTCATACGGTTTTCGGATCACCTGCCGGTGTACCTGGCTGCTCGCCGGTACGTCAATCGCGAGGTCACCCTCGATCTTCGCATGGCAACTGAGTCGTCGACCGCTATCGGCACCGTCGCTGCCCAGGAATCGTTGCTCGGCCTGTCCTGGCGCCGATAGATTTTCTGCACGGGATACGATGCCGTGTTTCGACAGCTCTCCCTCGGTTACGTCGACCTGGCAGCGCCCGCACATCGCACGGCCTCCACAGACGGAGTCGATATCAACGCCCAGGCTACGCGCCGCCTGCAGCACGGGCGTCCCTATTGAGAATCGACCGCGCTTGCCGGAGGGTGAGAATACGACGACTGCATCCTGTCGGATTGTCGATGCCATTGCCGCGGTCCGCGTTATCCCTGCCCTGCCCGCCGACGACGACGCCCCTGACCTTCGGTCAACGCGGGTCGGTTGGCGCTAATCCATGCCATGCATTCGGGATCATGACCCATTACAACATTCGCGCCGCGAATTGCCTGCATCAGATCCGCATGCAGCGGGTTCGTGATAGCGGATGTCATGCCGCTTGCGATCGCCATGCCGATGAATGCCGCGTTGAGTCCGGTTCGATTTGGCAAGCCGAAACTTAAGTTAGACGCGCCGCAAGTCGTGTTGACCTGAAGTTCGCTACGCAGCCGCTTGACGAGGTCCATCACCTGCCTGCCCGCCGAATTCACTGCACCGACTGGCATGACAAGTGGATCAACGACGATGCGGCTTGCGGGAATACCGTGATCGCTCGCTCGCTCCACTATTTTCTTCGCGACTTCGAAGCGCACGTTAACGTCCTCTGATATACCGGAGTCATCATTGGAAATCGCGACAACCGAGCACTCATACTTCTTGACCAGCGGAAGTACGCGTTCAAGTCGTTCTTCCTCTCCGGTGACCGAATTAAGGAGGGCCCGGCCTTCATACGCTTCGAGGCCCGCTTCGAGTGCCTCGACAATTGACGAATCGATGCACAGGGGCGTATCGCTAATCGACTGCAATAGCTTTACGCATTCCGCAAGAATTCGTGGTTCGTTTGCCATCGCGATACCGGCGTTGACATCGAGGATCTGCGCGCCTGCAGCGATCTGTGCCAGCGCATCCGACTCGACACGACTGTAGTCACCGTTCTTCATTTCTTCGGCCAGCAGTTTTCGCCCGGTCGGATTGATGCGCTCACCAATCACGACAAAGGGCTGCTCAAAGCCGATGACTACTTCCTTGCTTGCCGAACTGACTACTGTGTTTGTCATGCGATTACTCCTGCCAGCGAACAACCTGTTCTTTCAGGCACTGTTCGACCTGCGCGGTACCGGTGAAATGGTATTGGTATTCGAGCCCGAGAAACCGCGCGTGCTCCGCAGCAAGTTCGCGGAGTTCCGGATTATCGTCTTGCGCCAGGAACAGGAGTCGTCGGTAATTGCCAAAATACAAATCTTGCAATTCCGGGCGTTTGTCGAGGCCCAGACCTTTACGAACCAGGCGGTCGAAATGTCGAGCGAGAAAATTCGTCAGGTAGAACGTGCCGGCCTCTGCCTCGGCCAATAATTTGAAGTCGTTACCGCCCGTAAAGAACTCGTAGCAGTGTGCACCTGGCAATCGTTCGATGCCGTACTCCGAAAGCACCTCGTCCAGTTTGCCGCCGGTGCCGCAATCGCCATAGGCCACGAAAATTCGTTCGTATTTTTCACGGCTCTTTTCGATCTGGGCGCGAACAGCGTCCGGGATCTTGCCAGGCTGATTGTGCAAACCAGGCGGCAAACAGCGAATATGGACATGCGTCCACTGATTGAGCCGAACGAGTTGTACAAGCTCGTGCGCGAGTGCCCCACAGGCAATAAGAAGTATTTTCGCCGTCATCAGCCAATACTGCCCCTTGGCAGTGAATGTTGTCATGTTCCCATCGTTTGTACTTCGAATGCAAGACCTTGCGTCATTTCACGCGCATATACGTAGATTCCGAAAGTGTAAGTGATTGATTTTATTATCGTCACTATTTTGACTTCGACGTCACTTATTTTATAATTACCAAACCTAATTGGATGGCGACAGCCCATGAGTATCAACGACGAACTGTACGACGCGATTGTTTTCGGCGAGCGGGATCGCGTGGTCGAACTCGTGCAGCAGTCCGTCGACGACGACGAGGACGTTGGCGAACTCCTTAATGTCACGATGATTCCTGCCCTGCGCGAGGTCGGCGACCAGTTCTCCCGCGGTGAAGTGTTCGTACCGGAAATGCTGGTATCAGCCAGAGCCATGCAGGCAGGCGTCGACATTATCGAACCCTTACTCGTGAAGTCCGGACATGAACCGATCGCGCGCGTTGCCATCGGTTCCGTCAAGGGCGACCTGCACGACATCGGCAAGAACCTCGTCGTAATGATGCTAAAGGGATCGGGTTTCCAGGTTGATGACCTCGGCGTGGATTGCCGCGTCGAGGCATTTGATGAGGCCGTTACGAGCGGTGCACAGGTGCTTTGTCTCAGTGCTTTGCTAAGCACCACCAGAAACGAGATGCGGCCGGTCGTGGAACACTTCAAAGGACGCGACGATGTCAAAATTGTCGTCGGTGGCGCTGTCATTACACAGGAATTTGCTGACGATATTGGTGCCGACGGCTTCGGCGTTGACGCTTCAGACGCGATTCGAGCCGTGCGCGAAAGCCTTGGCCTCCCAGCGATACCCGCCTGAGATTCATGGCTTTCTAAGTGATAATGTCCGCCGCAACCATCACCAGCAGATCTGTCAGCGGCCTTGATGTAATCATCGAACCCGGCACTGCGCTCGAGCAGGTCCTCACAGGGTTCGAATTCGTCGAAGGACCGGCCTGGCACCCCGCAAAAAAGACCCTCGTATTTAGCGACATCATTGGCGACACAATGTATAGCTGGCACGAAGACGGTGACCTTGCCGAATTCCGAAAGCCCAGCCACATGGCTAACGGTAATGCCTGGGACCGAGAAGGCGGACTGCTTTCTTGCGAACATGCCACGAGTCGCGTTAGTCGCACCGACCCGGACGGCAACTACGAGGTACTGGTCTCGCACTACGAGGGCTGTGAGCTGAACAGCCCAAACGACATCGTCGTAAAGAAAGACGGTAGCCTTTACTTCACAGACCCAAACTCCGGCCGCACCGAAAAATACGGCGTCGCCCGCTATCAGGAACTCGAATTCCAGGGCGTTTTCCGATTCGATCCGGACAGTTCCGAATTGACGTTGCTGGCGAGAGACTTTGCCAAACCGAACGGACTGTGTTTTTCACTGGACGAGTCCTTGCTATTCGTCAACGACACAGACAGGCAGCACATCCGCGTCTTCGACGTACTAGACGACGGTAGCATCGCCAACGACCGCATCTGGGCCGAAACGGGTGGGGACCGGCCGGGCGTGGCAGACGGAATGAAAGTCGACAGCGCCGGCAACCTTTACTGTTGTGGCTCTGGCGGCATTCATGTGTTTGATGTGAACGGCGCACGCACAGGCGTTATCGAAACACCGGAGGTCGCGGCAAATTTCACCTGGGGTGGCGACAGCCGTGCCGACCTGTACATCACCGCGACGCACTCTGTGTATCGGCTCAAGACGAAGATTCCCGGGCATGTCTGACAACACAATCAACGTATCCGCGGAATCCCTCGAGACCTTTGTTACCCAGGTTTTTCGAAAAGCAGGCTGTAACGAATCGAGCGCCAGGGATATGGCGCAAGGCCTGGTGCAGACCAATCTGTGGGGCATCGATTCACACGGCGTGTTGCGGGTAAAGAAGTACCTTGATCGCATTCGCTCGGGTGGCATGAATGGGACGCCGGAACTCAGGACACTCAAGTCGGACGCAGCCCTCGAGGTGCTCGACGCCGACAACGGATCCGGTTATGTCGCGGGAAAGGCAGCGATGGCCCGCGCCATCGAGCTCGCCGGGCAACAGAACATTGCCGCCGTCGGCATCATCAACAGCAATCACTGTGGCGCCACCTCCCTTTACGCCCGCATGGCGCTTGACCACGACATGATTGGCATAGCCATGTCCAACGTCGCACCCAACATGGTCATGACGGGCGGCAGCCGCCCGATTACAGGCAATAACCCGATCGCGGTTGCGATCCCGACGTTTGGCGACTTCCCGTTCGTTCTCGATATCTCGCTATCAGCCGTCGCCGGCGGAAAATTGCTCGTGGCGGCGAAGAACGGCGAACAAATTCCATTCGGATGGGCCACCGACTGTGATGGCCGGCCGACGACCGATCCGCAAGTAGGGTTCGACGGATTCCTGTTGCCGGTTGGCGAGCACAAAGGATTCGGACTATCGCTCCTCGTCGACATTCTGTGCGGCGTCATCACTGGCGGCAGTTTCCAGCATCAACTGAAAAGCATGTATCGCTACCCGAATGATCCGAGCAATACCGCACACCTGATGATCGTCATTAACCCGCTGGCGCTCATCAGCAAAGAGCAGATGAAAGAACGAATGAGCGACTTCATACGGACCGTCAAGGAGTCACCCATGTGGGATCCGGACAGCGAGATGTTGTTGCCCGGGGAAATCGAGTATCGCAAGGAGCAGGAGCGTCGCCGGGACGGTATTCCGATACCGGCTGCCCTTTACGACGAACTCGCAGCGATTGGCAGTGAATTAAACCTGGACGCGGCGCTCGAACGCACCGCCGCCTGAACTGGAGGAATGAACATGTCTAACGGCGAAAGATCATCGGTATGGTTTCATGAAGTGGCGGCACCTGACATCGTCAACTATGCGAAGAACGTCTGCGACCTGGCGATCCTCCCGATAGGCGCGATCGAGCAACACGGCCCGCACTGCCCGTGCGCGAGTGACGCACTCAATGCGATAGGCATGGCCGAGCTCATTGCGAAGAAGTCCGGTGCAACGGTACTGCCGTGCCCGATGTACGGCTCTCACCCGTACCACCACTGGGGCGTCGAAGGAACCATTCCGCTGCGCTTTGAAACGCACATCGCGTTGCTCGAGGACATTGTTCGTGGCGCGTCTGTTGCAGGTTTCAACAAGTTCATAATCCTCTCCGCCCATGGCCAGGTGTCGTCGACCATCGTGGCTGTGCACAAGCTTGGAATCGAAGGCAACTTCGTCCTTTCACTGCACTGGTACGACTTCCTGCGCGACAACCAGGAAATTCTGGACGATCCGATGTGGCACGCCGACGAAGCCGAAACGTCTGTGGCGCTGTATCTCTACCCGCAGTTTGTCGACATGAGCAAGGCCGCGCCGGGCAGTAGCACCGGGCTGATCGATCCCAAGTGGAAAATTGCGCCGGGCGTGATGCCGAAACCGGGCCAGATGTATCACTTCGAAGGCACGTTTGCGAAGCCAGAGAAGCTCGAAATGCTCGAGGGCGCCAACGGTGTCGTCGGCGACCCGACCAAAGCCACCCTCGAAAAGGGTGAAATCATCGTTACGCGGCTCGTCGATCACGTCAGCTTGCTGGTCCAGGAAATCATGGATCAGTACCCGGTTGGCACGCGGCCGCAAACGGCCTGAATCGGAGCAGCTCGATGACTGATCAGTCCATGGCGAAGCCCAAAGTTGCGTTGATGACCTTTGGTGATGACCGCGACTACATGTGGGAAGCGTACTTTGCGGGCCTGACCGAGCCACGCCACGAGGAAGCCGTCAATTATCTTCAGACGTTGCCGATCGACGTTATCGCCTTCGATGAAGTCGCCCGCTCGAAGCAAATTGTCGACCGGCAGGTTCGGGAACTGCGGGCAGCCGGTGCAGAGTCTTTGCTCGTGCATCTGCCCTGCTGGGCGACGCCGAACATTGTCGTCAGGGCGGTACAGGGCCTGGAACTGCCGACGGTAACGATGACAGGTAAGGACGCGTCGACTCACGGCATGGTTGGTCTGTTCGCTGCTGCGGGCACGCTTTCTCAGATCGGTATCGAGCACATCAGGGTGCGGGACGACTTCGGGGCACCTGTATTCGAGACCACATTGTTGCCATTCTTCCGCGCCGCCTCGGCCAAAGCCCGGCTGCGCGGCAGGGTGATGGGCCTGTTTGGCGGCCGCTCGCTTGGCATCGATACCGGCACATTTGACCCTATGCAATGGCGCTCGCAGTTCGGCGTAGACGTCGATCACATCGATCAGCTCGAGATTATTCGCCGAGCGGAACTGATTAACTCGGACCGAGTTGACCAGACCATGAACTGGATCGCCGATCAGTTTGCGTCGATCGCGTACGACGCCGAAAAACTCACCGCGGAGAAACTGCAGTTCCAGGTCCGCTGTTATCTCGCCAACAAGGACATCAACGCTGAGAAAGGTCTCGACTTCATTGCCGTCAAATGCATGACCGAACTGTCGGATCACTATGTCCCGCAATGCATTTCCGCGGCGTTGATGCCCGGTCCCTACGACGGTGAGGGCAAGAAACAACCGTGCTCCATGTCTTGCGAGGCTGACGGCGATGGTGCCCTGAGCATGGAAATTCTCAAAATGGTGTCGGGTGGCGGCGCAACCCTGTTTGCCGATGTCAGCCACTTGGATACGGACAAGAAGATCTTGTACCTGCCAAATTGTGGTGGCATGTGCTCGTGGTTCGCCGGCCGCTCGGACAACGCCAAGGACAACCTGGGGCACATCGAGCTGCGCCCCTCGGTCCGGCCCGGTGGTGGTGCAATCACCTACTTCACGGCGGCGCCCGGTCCGATCACGCTCGCGCGGCTGTACCGGGTCGCCGGCCAGTATCGAATGGCCGTCATCCCCGGCGAAGTCGTCAAGTTGTCCGATAAAGACCTGGCGTCATTCGTAGCCGCACGCGGCACACACCAGTTGCCGACTGCTTTTGTAAAAGTCGAGGTTGATCTCGACCATTTCATCGACGAGTTTGGTTCAAACCATATTTCCGGAGTTGCGGGTTCCTGGGTACGCGAGCTTGTGTCTCTGTGCGCGATGCTGGATGTCGATCCCGTCCTTATGGACAAGAACTATTGACGAGCAGGCGATGAGTTAGTGATGACACCAAGAGAATGCTTCCACGCTGCAATGAATCACGAGCAGCCTGAGCGTCTGCTTCTCGACATGGGGAAGCACATTGGCTCTATTCACCGTCGTGCCTATGTCAAGTTGAAGGAGTATCTCGGCGACAGCAGCATGATCAACGAGAACGTCATCCTGGACCGTATGGCGCAAACCGTCGTGCCAGACGAATCGTTGCTGCAACGTTTCGATATCGACTTTCGCTGGATCGTACCGCACTGGGTGCAGGTCACAGAGCGAAAGGACGTGCCCGGCTATATCGACATGTGGGGTGTACCGTACAAGGCCGCAGGGGACTGGGATCACTGTGTCGTCGATGGCGCACCGGTACGGCACGCAACGCTGCAGAATATCGATGACTTCCAATGGCCGGACCCGAATGACCCGGAGCAGTTCAGAGGGCTTCGTGACAAAGCGAAGCATCTTTACGAAAATACCGACTACGTGATCGGTGCTGATGCTATCAAAGCCGGCGTGCTCATGAATTCTCTGCAGATGAGGGGCTATGACCAGTTCTTCATGGACCTGGTCATTGACAGGGGCTTCGCCGAGGCGCTGATGAACCGAATCCTGACGACGCTCAAGGAAATGTGGAGCCGATACATGGAAGAGGTTGGCCCGTACGTGCAACTCGCCTATGTAACGGACGACCTCGGGTCGCAGAGTTCATTATTAATCTCACCAAAGATGTTCCGCGAGATGCTCAAGCCCAGAATGAAAGAACTGAACGATCACATCAAGAGTCTCGCCGATGTGAAACTCATGTTCCATACCGACGGCGCCGTGCTGCCACTGGTTGGTGATTTCCCGGAGATGAACGTCGACATTCTTAACCCTGTGCAGACTTCGGTGAGCGGGCTCGACGACACGTTTGCGCTCAAGGAGTCATTTGGTGATCGCTTGTCGTTTCACGGTGCGATCGACGTCCAGCAGATGCTGCCCAACGCCACGACGGAGCAGCTGGAGCAGGAAATCGCCCGGCGTATTTACGATCTGGGCCAGAGCGGTGGTTACATACTCGCGCCCTGCCACAATATCGGTCACGACATCCCGCCGGAAAACGTCGTCACATTGTATGAAAAAGCCCGCGAATACGGCCACGATCCGGCGGCATTGCAGAGCCGCGTCGAGAATACGCCCTCTTTTTTCTCACGAACAAAATAGAATACAGGTTGCAACGCCCATGCAGAACCCAGTAAAGCAAAAGCTGAAAAATGGCCATAAGACCGTTGGTGGATTCCTCCAGACATTGAGCCCGGTGGCCGCCGAAATCATGAGCCAGTCCGGCTTTGACTGGTTGATGGTTGATCTTGAACACGCCCCGGGGGACTTCGCCAACCTGCAGGCGCAATTGCAGGCGATGAACGGCTCCGGAGTCGTCCCTTTCGCACGTGCTCCGTGGAATGATGTGGTCGCAATCAAGCGGATTCTGGACACGGGTGTGCTGGGCGTCCTGGTTCCATACGTGAATACGCGCGAAGAAGCCGAAGCTGCGGTCGCGGCGTGCAAATATCCACCCGACGGCATTCGCGGCGTTGCGGGCAGCCCGCGCGCAGCGGGATATACCGCTAACGCCAAAGCCTATCTTGCTTCAGCTAACGCGGAAACCATCGTCATGGTTGCTGCAGAGACCGCCGAGGCCGTGGAAAATCTTGACGCCATACTGGAAGTTGAAGGTCTTGATGGGATATTTATCGGCCCGATGGACCTTGCCAGCAGTATGGGGCACCTGGGCGATCCGGAGCATCCCGAAGCGCAGGCGGCGATTGCCATCATCGAGGAAAAGGTTTTGGCATCGGACAAGTTCCTTGCGACGATAGCGACCAACTGGGACAAGGCCAGAAGTTGTTTCGAGAAGGGCTATCAATGGTTAGTTCTGATGCAAGACGGTGCATCGCTGCGGCAAGCGGCCGATCGCGCGGTAGCCGACTTTCGCGACACCTTTGGCGAAGGGTGATGGCAAACAGAGGCAATGCAATCACAATTCGAGGCGCAAGCATATGAGACTCAAGGATAAAGTGGCAGTCGTTGCCGGCGGCACCAAGGGAATCGGTCTCGGCATCGCTCTGGAATTCGTTCATGAAGGTGCGATAGTAGTCGTCGGCGGCAGTACGGACGAGAATGGACGTGCGGCGCTGAAAGAAATTGCAGCCGCCGGCGGCGATGGTTTGTTCGTTAACTGTGACGTTTCCAGTCTCGGCGACCTGGACAAGATCATCGAGAAGACGGTTGATCGATTCGGTCGTCTGGATATCTACGTTGCGAACGCCGGCATCAATGATGCCAATAAAACGCACTTTCTCGACATTACGCCCGAGCAATACGATCGAATCATGAATGTGAACTTGCGTGGCATGTTCTTTGGTGGGCAAAAAGCCGCACGGCAAATGGTGACCCAGGGAGAGGGCGGCGTGATTATTAACATGTCGTCCGTGAACGCGTACCTCGCCCTGGATTCCCAGGTTGTCTACACAACGTCCAAGGGCGGCGTCCAGCAGTTAACCAAGGTACAGGCTGTTGCCCTGGCAGACCACAACATCAAAGTGAATGCGATAGCGCCGGGCCCTATCGAGACAGATCTGATGCGCAGGGTCGGGTCGGACAAACAACTGATGGATACAATTCTCTCCAGGACGCCACTGGGCCGTATCGGTACGCCGCAGGAATGTGGGCGGCTGGCCGTTTTTCTGGCGAGCGAGGACTCGGATTTTATTTTTGGTCAGTCGATCTACATCGATGGCGGACGAGGATTCCAGGCCTATCCAACGCCGGGCTACCGCACTGTGACCGAGGAAGACTACGAGCGCCTGCAGGAACTCTGATGGCACTTGCTGCGCCGGTGCGTACTCGAGTTGATTACTTTGAAGGAGTTCGGCTTTGACTGATACAAGAAAACACTTATGGGATTTACGACTCCAAGGCAAAATCACCCTGATTACGGGTGCCGGACGTGGTATCGGGCGCGCCTGTGCCGAAGCGTTTGCCGATGCAGGCGCAACGGTCATCGCGGTTGACAAGACCGAAGCCGATCTTGCGACGCTTGCCAAAGAGCACGCCAGCGCTATCGAAATCTGGACCAACGATGTTACCCGGGAATCGTTTTACCAACGCATCGAAGCAATGGCGAAACTCGACGTGCTCGTTAACAACGCGGGCACGAACCGGCCTCAGCCACTCACCGCCGTCGATACAGAATCGCTGGACACAGTTATCGATTTGAATGTCCGGGCAATGTTCCGGACGGCTCAGTCCGCTGCTCGCGTCATGCTCAGGGACAGAGGAGGATCGATTATCAATATGTCGTCACAGATGGGACATATAGGTTCGCCAAACCGCAGTGTCTATTGCATGACCAAGCATGCGGTCGAGGGACTAACCAAGGCGATGGCCGTCGAGCTTGCTCCTGATGGCGTGCGGGTGAACGCATTAGCGCCAACTTTCATCGAGACTGCAATGACCCGCCCGATGCTCGATGACCCGGAGTTCAATGAGTTTGTAAAAAGAATGATTCCCCTCGGCAAAGTGGGCCAGCCGGACGATGTCGCCGTCGCCGCACTTTATCTCGCGTCGGATGCATCTGCGATGGTGACCGGCCACAGCCTGAAAATTGACGGCGGCTGGACGGCCGCCTGATGCAATTCGATTACGTCATTGTCGGTGGCGGCTCGGCAGGCTGCTGTCTTGCCGGCCGGCTGAGTGAAGATCCCGGAAAAAGCGTATGCCTGATCGAGGCCGGTCCACCGGACAATTCAATGGAGACTAAGACGTGTCAAAGACCGATGAAACCCGCCAATTAATTAAAAAAATGGTGAACGCGTTGAATGAGCACGTCATCGACGGTCAGGAATCGTTCTGGCACGACGATGCAACCTGGCACGGGCCTGTCGGCGCCGGCGTCAAGCCATCACTACGTGACTTCCAGGAAGGTTGGCAAGAACCGTTCTTGAATGCGTTCCCCGATAAGGTGACCACCGATGCGACAGTACTGGCTGATGGCGAGTGGGCCGCAGCTATTGGCCAGGTCGAAGCAACTCACAGCGGTGAATTTCTGGGACTTCCCGGGGACGGCAAGAAAAAAACGTTGCGCTACATGGACATTTGGCAACTTGAGGACGGCAAGATCATCAATAATTGGGTCATGCTCGACATCCTTGATTTTTTCAAGCAATCGGGCATCGATCTACTCGAAGGCAAGGGCTGGGATGACAGATGCGCCGGCGACGAAGTATGTGATTAGGCCGGAGTTTTTTTCGTGACAGCAGCGGAATATTGGATCTGCGCGAACAAATCGACATCCATTTGCAGTAACAGTTCGGGAATATCGATCAGCACCCAGTTCTCACGGAACCGGTCCCCGTCGCGGCGCCAGAAATCCATCACGCGCATGCCGATTCTGCGATTCGTCGCGGCAAGACCCAGCCAGCCATCGCCCGTGTGGGTTGCTTCGACACTCGGCCATCCTGTGGACCCGACATAGTTACCGTCTACGGGCCGCGCAGCGTGATTGGCGCCGGCCCAGCGATCTGGGAATGCCGTCAGGAAAGGCCGTTGATGATTCTGGATGAATCCATCAATACCGAATGTCGTGCCGATACCGGCCGGTCCGTACCATTTCATGTCCTCATGCCAGCATCGGTCGTGCCGCATGGCCGAGTAATCCCTGACCAACGGATTGAAGCGCCGCAGATCCGCAATCATGTCTTCGACAAGTTGCGCTGTTTTCCCGCTTTCGGCTTCAGGTTGCTCGTTAAACACTATGCCATCATTGGTGTCGGGACCTGGCACTACTGAAGTTTCGCCCAACGAAGCAGGCAGCAATCGAATTCCCGCCTGCTCCATGACGCCGATCATGTCCAGAATCACGAACGCGACACTGACCATGTCGTTTTCGACTTTGTAAAACTCACCGTACCTGATGCGGGCCGGTTTGCCGGTCGCCGGAATGTCGAGCCAGTCGCTCGCGAAATGCCCGTGGTAATGACCGGTCGCACACACCCACTCGGCATCCCGCCACCGGCCTGCGAAGAACAGATCATCGTGTCTTTCAAGATCGGGAAACGACGTAAACAGTGGTCCATAGTGGTCGCCGGCGAGCGACTCGATACCGTCGAGCTTATTGATAGGATGCGGCCCCTGCCAGGCCACGTCCGCGACAAATCCGCGTACCAGATGTTCTTTGTAATTCTTGGCGTTAATGCCGTTCAGGAAATTCCGAACGATTCTTTTGTTTCTCAGCCGTATCGATTCTGTGGTCATTCAGTAGAGCCTTGCATCAATGATCGAAAAAAAATGAGGTCGCGGGCAATGGCAACAGCCTGTTCTTCATTCTTGAACAGGTGATTATCGCTGTCATAGCTATAAAACGTGTATTGCTTGTCTTGCAATTCCAGCTTGGTCACCAGGCGTTCAGACCACGCGTACGGTGCGGACGCGTCGCCTTTGGCATGGTGTATGACAATTGGCGTGTCCAGATAGCGAAGAAATTGTCCCGGCTCGCTGCTGTCCGGATCGTAGGCAAACTCCAGTTCGTCGATGTCTTGCTTGAGTTCGTCCATTCTTGTTTTCGGCGTGTCCCGGCTGTCGGTATCCGCGTCGCTGTCAAACCACGAATAGTAGTAGGCCTGCTCCCAGAGGCTGCCGCCGACCGGCGACCACAGCGTTGCACCACGAATCGAATCGTTCACGAGAAGAGTGCGCAGCGACACCTCGCTACCGAGCGAATGGCCCCACATGAACACGTTTTCCAGATCGGCATCATCCAGACCCTGCAATGCCGACAGCAGTGCAAGAACATCCAGCGTGTAATAGTTTGTGGCAAGAAAGCCGTGGGTAAACTCGAATCCTTCCGAGATATTGTGGCCCCGATAGTCGGGCATGACTACGAGAAAACCCGCACTGGCATAATTTTCGGGGACGTCACGATAATAATCACCCGGCCGGAAATCGCGATCGTCTGCTGTTATACCGTAACGCTCCGGTGTTGGATGGAAACCGTGGTTCGCTATGAGCACTGGATAACCGGTGGCCGGTTTCGGAGCCTTGGGCACCGCAACCATCGCATTCACTTTGAGTCCTGACGACTTGTAGGAAACGAGATAGGCCGTGAAGCTCGGGCCGCCTTCGAGCGTGCGTTCGAACTCGAGAGTCGCCGCAAAATCTCGTGCGCGCATCCCATCGATCGACAACAACGCCGGGTCGGAACACCCGACTGTGGCCATCAGAAACAAGAACAACAGGAACAATCGGCAGCGCATGGGCGCAATTTATAGCAATTTTGCATTCGAATGCAAGCTACGATGCAAATCAACAAAAGCCACAGCGCCAAACGCCGTCGAGGATCGAGCCACCTCACGACAAACAAGCAATCACTTGCACAGAGGCCGGGAGGAACCAGGCCCTCACCGAGGCGCGCTGCGCCGACAGACGCCGCAGGCGAGGCGGCGAAGCCGCCGTTCCATCCGTTCGTGCCAGACATGGAGAGAATTGGCCTGACGCAATCGGCAGATCAGCTAAAAGACAGTGTCAAATGGTGGCTGAGATGCCACCATACGGTGAAATGCGTGCCAGGAGATCGACACCGAACTGGCGGAAAAGGTGGAGCATGTCCACGAACACCCAGTTCTCGATGAATTGGTCGCCCGAGCGGCGCCAAAAATCCAGGCCGTTCACGCCCAGGACCTGGCCGGTGGCCGGGCAGCCCAGGTACCGGCCCAGGTGGGTCGCACTGACGCCATGCCAACCAGCGGCGGCCGTGTAGTCCCCTTCGGCGAACAGGCAGTCCAGCGGCTGCACGCTGCGGTCTGGGAAGGCATGCAGCCAGTGGCTCTGGTGCATGTCCTCGAATTCTTTCAGGCCGAAACAGGCACCAATCCCGCCCGGACCATACCAACGCACGCTGGGGTGGAAATAATCGGCGACGCCCATGCTCGACAGGTCTTCCTGGTCATAGACGTTGAGTCCCTCGTAGATGAATCTGCGGATCATCTCGAGCGTCAGGTCCGATTCCCTTTGATCCTGCGGATCCAGGTATATCGCATCGTCATCCCGGGGCGGGGGATAGACACCATCGCGGCCGCGGGTGGGCGGCAGGACCCTGAACCCAGCCTGCTTCATCAGGTCGACCACGTCCAGCAACAGGTAGATCTCGCTGATCCGGCCATTCTCCACGCAACATAGTTCGCCCCAGCGAATGCGCACTTCCCGGCCGTGGGGCGAGATGGAAAGCCAATCCCGGGTAAATGTGCCGATGAACCAGCCGGTTCCTCCGACCCACATGCGGCCATCGCCCTGGCCGTCCGGATTGCCACTGGAGGGGCCGCCCAGGAACATGTGGCAACTGCGGCGCAGGTCGGGAAACGCGTTCAGCAATGGCCGCCAATAGCGGTCGGCAAATTCACTGGCCCCGGTGAGCTCGTTGATGGGGTCCGGGCCGTGCCATGGCATGTCGGGCGCCATGCAGGATGCGGCCACGTACTCGGCGGCGTCCGGTCCGGAAGCCTCCAGGCTCGTCCAGAAATCCCAGACCAGGCGCTTGTTTGCCTGGTTTAGTTCGATGCTCATTTCATTAATCCTCCAGAAGTCCTACACCAATTGCTTGTTGAGTTCGTTAGTTGCGTTATTGATCATATGAGTTTTCTGAATGCCCGAGTGTCCTTTCTATTCGTCGGGGAAACTCAGTTCGACCCCATTGCCGGCAGGATCACTGAAGAACAATTGAATGCAGTCCAATTCGGGAACGCGCGCTGTCCTGAATTCGATACCGGATTCGGAGAGCCTCTGCCGAAACGCATGAAGATCCGTGCAATTGAATGCCGCGTGGTTGAATATTGTTTGGCCTGACGGCACCGCTCTTTCTTGCGAAGACTCGGACAAGTGCAAGACAGCTTTGTCGCCCGCATAGAGCCAATAGCCAAAACTCTCGAAAGGCGGGCGATAGCCTACGGCCAGGCCAATCGTCTCCGTATAGAAGACGCGCAGACGTTCAAGGAGATCGCGAGGCGCACACAAATTGTAATGATCGAATCCGAGTGTCTTCATTTGGCTGCTGTTCAGGGTCGGCGATCGCGATTGTATCTCAGTCTGTCCCTCCTATTAATTCGTCGGCGTTGATTCCACTGAATTTTCTCGACGGCCATATAGCTTCGGCAGATGACTGAATGGCTCTCGGTTCTTCTGCATTCCTTTTTGTGGAACGGCTAATCGGCACAATCCGAAGGGAATACCTGGATCAGGTTCTCTTTTGGTCATCGAATGATCTTGAGCGAAAGCTCTCCGAGTTCACGGATTACTACAATCAGCATCGCACGCATTCCGCCCTACCCAGTGATGCTCCGGTTCAACTAGCTGGCGAAAATAATGCTCGAAAGGCGAGCTTGGCAGACTACTGTTGGCAATCCCATTGTCGAGGGCTTTTTCACACGCCTGCACCTGTATGAATACGAATTCGCCATAGACACGTCACAAAGAAATCGGCTGGCAATCGAGGCTCTGCTAATATCCCGATAGGATCACGCTTTACCAGACTGGGGAACGCGCATGAAAATCGATCGCTTCCAGATGGAAAGAACGCAATGCCTGTTCGAGAAAGAGGTCAGGTTCAATCTCTCCGAGAGCGGCGTATCTCCGCTCAGTCTCAGCGAACTGGTACCGGGGAAAAAACAACGCCACGAACTCGATAGATTGCCACTCGGGTACCCGCACTCCACTGGCCGGGAGAGTCTGCGCAGGAACATCGCCCGCTTCTACGGGAGCAGCGACTACAAGAGCGCATTGGTCGTGAACGGTGGATCCGAGGCCAACTACGTGACCCTGTGGGGACTGGTCGGCGCGTCGGACAGGGTAGCGTTCATGTTGCCGAATTACCTGCAGGGCTGGGGGCTCGCGCGCGCTTACGGACGCCAGGCCGACGGCTACAAGCTGGTCATGAAACGCGATGCCAGCGGCAACTGGAAATGGCAACTCGACGTCGCCAGCCTGAAGAAAGCCGTCACCAGGAAAACCAAACTGATCGTTGTTACGAATCCGAATAACCCGACGGGCTACGTACTCTCGGAAGATGAAATGCAGATAGTCATGGACGAGGCTCGCCGCGTCGGTGCCTGGATCGTGTCCGACGAGATTTATCGCGGCGCTGAAGTCAACGGCCCCCTGACGCCGACTTTCTTTGGACGCTACGAGAAGGTCATTGTCACGGGTGGACTTTCGAAAGCGTTTGGGCTGCCCGGCCTGCGCACCGGCTGGATCGTCGCACCGCCAAAGGTAATCAGCCACCTCAGCCAGTACCATGACTACCTGACGCTGACGCCTTCGTACTTGTCCGATTACCTGGCCAACATTGTCATGCAAGCAAAGCGGCGCGATGAAGTCCTGCAGCGGACGCGCAGCATTATCGGCAATAACCTGCCCGTTCTCGAAAAATGGCTGGCGAAACACGCAGACATCGTCGACTACGCGCGGCCCGACGCCGGTGCGATAGCAACAATCAGATACCGACTGCCGATTTCATCAGTGGCCCTGTTTAACCGACTAAGAGAGGAACAATCAGTACTAATCACACCCGGCGCACATTTCGGGATCCGCGGCCGCTACCTGCGCATCGGATTCGGTTATGACCTGGCGCACACTCAAAAGGGCCTGCGTCGAATTGACCGCATGCTGAAGGAGTTGCGCGGCGATTAAGCAAGAGCAGCCCGTGTGCCGGGTTGGCGAGTGCGGTGTCCTGGGCACGCCTCTCAAAAAAAAGCCCCGAAAAGGGGCTTTTTTTGTTGAGCTGTACAAATGCTCACTTGAGAACGAATATATTGTGCTTTTCGCAGACCTCGTGGAGCTGCCTGGGCCACACGGTAGTGCTGACCTCTCCGAGATGTGCCTTTCTGAGTAGCAGCATCTGGATCCTCGACTGACCGATACCACCGCCAATGGACAGCGGGATCTCGTTGTTCAGTATCATCTGGTGATACGGCTGAGAGAGCTCGTCCTCCCTGTCGGCGATCTTCATTTGCTCCTTGAGTGTCTCGGGTGTGACTCTGACACCCATCGAGGTCAGTTCATGCCTCCTCTTGGTCAAGTGGTTGTACACAAGAATGTCGCCATTGAGACCGTGCATGAGTTTGCCGTCTTTCTCGATGGTGGGCGTGACCCAGTCATCGTAATCGGCAGCCCTCATTTCATGCGGATAGCCGTCATCGAGAACCCAGCCGATGCCGTAGATGAACACGGCGCCATATTCCTCGATGATCTTTGTCTCCCTCTGCTTTCTCGGAAGATCCGGATATTTGGCCAGGATCTCCTCGGCGTGAATGAAGTGAAGCTCTTCCGGGAGTGGTGGGAACCTCGGGTCCTGGAGCTCCGGGTACTTGTCCATGACCATCTTCTCGGCACCCGTGATGACCTTCCAGATCTTCCTGACGACCTCGGTCAGGTATTCGAGTGTCCTGTCCTCACTGGTGATGACCTGCTCCCAGTCCCACTGGTCGACATAGGAGCTGTGGTCGTGGTCAAGGAAATAGTCCTTTCTGACGGCCCTCATGTCCGTGTTGATGCCCTCTCCAACTTCACAATCGAACTGCTTGAGCGCCCACCTCTTCCACTTGGTGGCTGCCTGCACGATGGATGCGTGAATCGGCTCATCTATCCCAAGTCCGCAATGGAATTCGACCGGTGTCCTCGAGCCATCCCTGTCA
>Ga0255052_10000369_pt1 | contig 36573 bp, 32 predicted proteins | sample JV7_2_21_MG_FD_188632 | JGI IMG/M metagenome (GOLD analysis project Ga0255052, IMG submission 188632) | Seawater microbial communities from Jervis Inlet, British Columbia, Canada - JV7_2_21 | ecosystem: Environmental > Aquatic > Marine > Inlet | place: Canada: British Columbia | collected...
AACACGTAAAATAAGCCTTTTTTGATGTAAATCAATTTCCGGATGCGCTATAACAGGTATTCTAATGCACCAGACAACCCTACACCCAGACGAAACATTTTTAGAGCAATTGGAAGCCGACGGTAAATTTGATACCAACGCCTGCTTTCAGTGTCGCAAATGCACCAACGGTTGTCCGGTCACTTTTGCAATGGATCTCTACCCCGATGAAGTGATTCGACTGGTTATCCTGGGTCAGCGGGAAACGGTTTTGAAATGTCGAACGATTTGGGTCTGTGCCGCTTGTGAAACCTGCACAGCACGTTGCCCAAATGGGGTCAAAATCGCTGAACTGATGGACGCCATCAAAGAGAGAACCCTTTTAGAGCGTGTCCCAGGACCCCAGCCCCAGATTTTAACACTCCATCGAACATTTCTAAAAAATGTAAGAAAATGGGGGCGTGCTTTTGAAGGGACACTCCTGCCTGCTTACCTGCTGCAAAGCGGTCAATTTTTACATAAATGGCGCGAGGGGTTATGGGGTTGGGACATAAAATTCGGGTGGCGGTTGCTTTGCAAAGGAAGATTCTTTCATTTCCCAAAAAGGATAAAAGGGAAAAGAGAAATCCGTAATATTCTCATTCACCATAAAAAATAAAAAAACCATGAAGATCTCCGAGTTGGCCTATTACCCCGGCTGTTCGCTGCAAGGAACAGCAAAAGATTATGCAGAATCGATCATTGGGATTTGTAAATCTCTGGGCATTCAACTGACAGAGGTTCCGGATTGGAATTGCTGTGGGGCAACCGCGGCTCACAGCATTGATCACCGGGCAAGCCTTGACCTGGCTGGACGAATTTTGCGCCTGGCAACTAAAATGCCACAATCGGAGATGCTGGTTCCCTGTCCCATGTGTTTTAATCGATTAAAAACAGCTATTTTAGCGCAGCCGTTCGATCAGAAGGCTGAAGATCCATATCGGATACCCATCGAAAAGGGATTTCCCAAAATCTGGGATACAGCCAATTTTTTCGCTACCCAACAGATGATGGAAACGATTTCAAATAAGGTTCAACAACCACTCAAGGGCTTGAAAGTCGTTTGTTACTACGGTTGCATGGCCAACCGACCGTCTGAAATCAGCTATGAAACCGATTTTGAAAACCCCCGGAGTCTGGATCGAATCGTCATGAATCTTGGCGCCACACCTGTCGTTTGGCCTTTTAAGACAGACTGCTGCGGAGCGACCCAGGTGCTATCTCGCCCGGACATCGTTTCCCATTTGGTCGGCAATCTTTATGACATGGCCATACGGGTTGGAGCCCAGGCTGTTGTGGTATCTTGTCAGATGTGTCACGCCAACCTCGACATATATCAGGAAAAGATTGAAGCGGATTGGGGAAGGCGTTTTAATTTGCCGATATACTATTTTTCTGAGCTGATCGCGCTTGCAAGCAATGTAAGCGGGGTCGGGAAGTGGCTTTCTAGTCACCTTACAGATCCTTTTCCCCTTCTAAGGGAACTTGGCTTGTGGAACCAGCCATAGAATTTGCTTTAGAGTTTTATCTTGTACAACGAATAAATAAAAATGACAAAAGTGAATACAACGAAAGGATCCGGTCAAACCCTTGCGGAGCTCCACTCGAAATAAAAATAAGATCGGTTCGATAACCATTGCGGGCGGAGGGATAGCCGGTATTCAAGCCGCTCTGGATATAGCCAATTCCGGCTTTAAGGTATATCTGGTTGAGGAAAAACCCGGCTTGGGCGGGGCAATGTCCCAGCTTGACAAGACTTTTCCTACCAATGATTGTTCATCCTGTATGATGGGGCCAAAATTGGTGGAACTCGACAATCACCCGGATATTGAGATTCTTGCATATACCGATATCATCGGCCTGGCCGGCGAGCCCGGCCGCTTTCAACTGACGCTCAAAAAGAAGGCCCGCGCCGTAGACCCGGAAAAATGTATCGGTTGCGCCGTTTGTGCTGAAAAGTGTCCGGTAAAAGTGGCAGATCCATTCAATTTGGGCCTTAGCAAACGAAAAGCCATTTATATTCCGTATCTCCAGGCGGTCCCGTTTGTTTACACAATTGACAAGGAACACTGCCGTTATTTTACCCGGAAGAAATGTCGGATTTGTGAAAAGGTTTGTGAGAGCAAGGCGATCCGGTTTGATCAGGAAGATGAGGTGGTAAAGCTTGAAACCGGGGCGGTAATTTTAGCCGGCGGGTTTGAGCCTTTTGATGCGAGTTTAAAGGGGGCATATGGACACGGGCTTTGGCCCAACGTGGTCACCAGCCTGGAATATGAGCGGATACTTTCGGCCGCAGGTCCTTTTCAGGGACATATTCAACGTATCTCTGACAATAAAACACCTCGAAATATTGCATGGATTCAATGCGTCGGTTCACGCGATCCGGCCTTTGGACAGGATTACTGTTCCACAGTCTGTTGTATGTCCGCCACCAAACAAGCCATGATCACCAAGGAACACGACAACAGCATTGATACCGCCATTTTTTGCATCGATATCCGGGCTCAGGGAAAGGGGTTCGATCGTTTCTACGAAAGGTCGATGTCGGAAACCAACACCCGCTATGTTCGGTCCATGATCTCCCGCGTGGTCCCAAATCCGGAAGATAATACCCTTTGTATTTCATATGTGACACCCGAGCACCGAATCCAGGAAGACACTTTTGATATGATCGTGCTTTCCGTCGGCCTTTCGCCAAACCCTTCTGTTTTAAGGCTGGCAAAGGAGATCGGCCTGAAAGTGGACGAGTGGGGCTTTATCACAACAGATCCCCTCGATACGGTGGCTACCTCCCGTCCTGGAATCTATGTGTGCGGGGCGGCCCAGGGCCCCAAAGATATTCCGGATTCGATCCAGCAGGCCGGCAGTGCAGCAGCACGAACCACGGCATTGCTCGCCGATGAAAGAGGATCCATGATTGAATCAAAAGCCCTCCCTGTTGAACGCGATGTGGCCGGGGAGGAACCGCGGATTGGAGTCTTTGTCTGCCACTGCGGAATCAATATCGCCGGCGTGGTCGATGTCGAAGCGGTTACCGACTATGTAAGGTCGCTCCCCCATGTGGCCTATGCGACCCATTGCATGTTTACCTGTTCCACCGATCAGCAGCAGGAAATAAAACAGGCAATAAAAAAACACCGTCTTAACCGGGTCCTGGTCGCAGCATGCACACCTCGAACCCATGAAGCGCTCTTTCAAAACACCTTGCGAGAGTCGGGACTCAATCCTTACCTCTTCGAGATCGCCAATATTCGTGAACAGGATTCCTGGGTACATCGGTTAAACCCGGAAGCTGCCACCGCCAAGGCAAAAGACCTGGTTAGAATGTCTATCGCCCGCTCTCGGCTTCTGCAACCCTTGCACAACACCACCTATGAAGTGATTCAGCGGGCGCTGGTGGTTGGAGGAGGATTAGCGGGTCTCACGGCGGCCCTCGGCGTGGCGGAACAAGGATTTTCTGTTGTTTTGGCCGAACGGACCGCCGAGTTGGGGGGAAATGCGCAGACGCTGTTCTATACGGAGGACGGGGCCCAACCCGCCGAGCACCTCAAGGAACTGATCGGGAAGGTCGAGAATAATCCTTTAATCACGGTTTATAAAGAGTCCCTTGTGGATTCGATTACCGGCAGTTGCGGCAATTTTAGCACTGCGCTCAATGTAAGGAGAAAGGTTCAGAATATTTCCCATGCTGTTGTGGTTGTTGCCACCGGTGGAGAGGAATATCAACCAACAGAGTTCCTTTACGGCAAGCATCCCAAAGTGGTAACTCAAAAGATGTTTGAAAAGTTGCTGGCAAAAAAACCAGATGAAGCCAAACAGTTTCGACGAGTGGTGATGATCCAATGCGTAGGATCCCGGGAGCCGGAGCATCCCTATTGTAGCCGGATCTGCTGTACCGCTGCGATGAAGAACAGCTTGAGGATGAAAGCGCTGAATCCAGATACCCGGGTTTCAGTCCTATATAGAGATATTCGTACATTTGGTTTAAAAGAATTGTCCTATACGAAAGCGCGAAAACAGGGAGTTCGTTTCTTCCGTTTTGAAATAGATCAAAAACCGACTGTAACGTCCAACGGCGATGCGCTTGATATTTTGGTTTTTGATCAGCATCTTCAGATACCGGTGAAATTGCAGGCAGACCTTCTGGTATTGAGTGCAGCCATCCGACCGAGGCCGGAAAGCAAGCAACTATCGGAAGCCGCACGGCTTCCTTTTGAAGAAGATGGATTTTTTATGGAAGCACATATCAAGCTCAGACCCCTCGATTTTGCAACAGCCGGCTTTTTTCTCTGTGGCCTTGCCCATGGCCCCAAATTTGCTAATGAGGCCATTGCCCAAGCCCACGGCGCGGTCTCAAGGGCCTGTTCAATCCTTTCCAAAAAGGAGATGATGGCCGAAGCCGTGATAACCCATGTCGATCCCCATCTCTGCCGAGGGTGCGGAGAATGTGAGAACACGTGTCTTTTCAAAGCGATTCAAGTAAAAGAAGTGGATGGGAAACAGCAGGCAGTGGTATCCGAAGTATTATGTACCGGCTGTGGTGCTTGTAATGTGGCATGTCCCACAGGGGCGTCGTCACTGGCCCATTTTCAGGATAATCAGGTCCATGCGATGATCAAATCGATCGGGTGATAGGTCGAAAAGTTTTGATTATAAAATAAGGACAATCGATATGTCTTTTTCCGAAGAACCGAAGATAGTGGCGTTTGTATGCAACTGGTGCGCCTATGCCGGTGCTGATCTGGCAGGGGTTTCGCGGATGCAGTACCCCACGAATGTCCGGCTGATTCGTCTAATGTGTTCAGGAAGGGTAAATCATGGCTTTCTGCTCGATGCCTTTGATAAGGGGGCGGACGGCGTCATAGTATCCGGGTGACATTTAGGGGATTGTCATTACCTGGACGGTAATAAGAAATGCCAGAAAGTGGTTGAGGAAACCCGTGAATTCCTTGTCCTTCTCGGGATCGATCCAAAACGTTTGCATTTGAAATGGATTTCAGCGTCTGAAGGAGCGGAGTTTGCCGAGGAGATGCGTGGCTTTGTTCAGCTGATCAAAACGCTTGGTAAAACTTTGCCCCCGGAAAAAAAGAACGATGCCATAGAATCCGTCTGAGATGGATCTTGCTCTATGAAGCAGAAAATGAAACTGACAAAAACACAAATTGATTACTGCATGGAGTGCGGTATCTGTACCGGAAGCTGTCCCATCAGCCGGGAGCTTCCCACCTTTTCACCACGGCAGATGATCAGACAATCCACGATGAAACAGGATGGGGGCCTGCTTCAAAGCCCGGAACTGTGGGCTTGTCTCAGCTGCGCTCGCTGCAGCGAGCGGTGTCCCGTAGATATTGATTTTCCGGAATTTATCCGCTCGCACCGGGAGAAAGCCCGGAAAACAGGAAATTTTCCAAGGGAAAGTCATCATGGGGTTCTACAGTTGGCCGCAAGCCTTCAAACACATAATATCAAGCAACAACGCACCGGATGGGCGGAATCGGCAGGGGTTTTCAAAGATAAAGGAGACTATTTTTATTTTGTGGGGTGTCTCCCTTTCTTTGATATTACGTTTCGGTACCTCGGTCTGTCCCCCCTCAATATCGCACGAAGTGTGCTCAGGTTGCTAAACAAAATGGGAATTGAACCGGTGATCAGTAATGATGAACGGTGCTGCGGGCACGATGCGCTGTGGTGCGGCAATGAAACCACTTTCAAAAAATTGGCCGAGTGGAATCTTAAAACAATTAAGGCGACCGGGGCAAAACGAGTCCTCTTCAGCTGCCCGGAAGGATATTTCACATTCAAGGAGCACTATCCGAAATATGTTGGTGAGCTCCCCTTTGAAGTGCTCCACATGACAGAGTTTTTAGCCCGTGAACTACCGAATGCCGAGGTTTCCTTTCAGCCGCTTTCCAAAGATGTGGTTACCTATCAGGACCCGTGCCGGTTGGGTCGCTGCTCGGGAATTTATGAACCACCACGCCGGCTTTTGCAGCTTTTTCCTGAAACCCAACTGATCGAAATGGAACGAAACAGGGAAAACGGGCTCTGTTGCGGGACCAGCGCATGGATGGAGTGTTCCAGTTGTTCCAAAGCGATGCAAGTAGAACGACTTCAGGAGGCCATTCAAACAGGGGCACAGACCCTGGTCACCGCCTGCCCCAAATGCCAGATTCACCTGATGTGTGCCCTAGGCACGATGGACCAGGATCTGAAGGTGACAGACATTTACACCTATCTGGATGAACGGTTGAAAAAGGAATAGAAAGCGAAGCCGCTGGCGAGTTAGTTCGCCCGGGTTATGCGGCTTTCGATAGGCTTACCGCACACACCTTATATTCCGGAATCCCTGAAACAGGGTCCAGAGCAGCGTTTGTGAGTTTGTTGGCAGCCGCCCTGGCATAATGGAAGGGAATAAAAACCGTACCCGGTACGGCTTTTCGGGACACCTTGACACGCGCAATTATTTTTCCTCTTTTGGAAGCAATATCGACCATGGTTCCATCTTCAATCTCAAGGGCTCGGGCATCCTTGGGAGAAATTTCAACAAAACTTTCCGGAGCACGCTCGTTGAGCCCCGCAGTTTTCATCGACATCGTACCTGTGTGGTATTGGTAGAGAAGACGGCCGGTGGTTAAATACATGGGGTATTGCTTGCTTGTTTCCTCGGCCGGCGGACGGTAATCAATGGCATGAAAAAGCCCCTTGCCGCGGGTGAACTGATCACGATGCAAAATCGGCGTTCCCGGATGCTCCCTATTCGGACATGGCCAGCAAATTCCTTCCTGTTCGATACGGTCAAAGGTGATTCCGGCATAGGACGGCGTGGTCCTCGATATTTCTTCCATGATAGCACTGCTGTTCGCATATGACATCGGATGCCCCATAAGGGTTCCGATTTCACAAATGATTTTCCAATCCTCCCATGCTTCTGCAGGGGGATCTACCGCTTTTCTGACCCTTTGAACTCTTCTCTCTGTGTTGGTGAAGGTCCCATCCTTTTCCGCAAAACAAGCAGAAGGAAGCACAACATCGGCAATTACGGCTGTTTCAGATAAAAAGATATCCTGAACCACTAAAAAGTCGAGGTTCAATAGGCTTTTTTCCGCATGATTCAGATCCGGATCAGAAACGAGCGGATTTTCACCGATGATATACATCGCCTTCAGATTCCCGTCAAATGCGCTCGGGACCATCTTTGTGGCGGTCAAACCCGCTTTTTCAGGGAGATCGGTGACCCCCCATGCAGCCTCCATTTTCTTTCTCAGCTCAGAATCCGTAACCGCCTGATACCCTGAAAACACATTTGGGAGACCACCCATGTCACAGGCCCCCTGGACGTTGTTTTGCCCTCTCAAAGGGTTGACCCCTCCCCCTTCCATACCCAGATTGCCGCAAAGCATCGCAAGGTTTGCCAGGGATTTGACGTTGTCGGTCCCGGTGGTGTGTTGAGTGATTCCCATACAGTAAAGAATACTCCCCGTCTTTTCACCGGCATAGAGCCTGGCAGCGTCAATGAGGCTCTGTGCGGGAATACCGCAAATTTCCTCTACAAATTCGGGGGTAAATTTTTTGACAATATCTTTTAATTCATCAAACTTTTCAGTTCGATTGGTTACAAAATCCTTGTCAAAGAGTTCTTCCTCGATGATGACATGCATTAAACCGTTAATCCACGCCACGTCTGTTCCGAGGTTGGGCCTCAGCCATTGATCGGCAAAGGTTGAAATTTTGATTCGCCTGGGATCTACCACGATCAGCTTGGTTTTTTTGAAAGTGACCGCCCGTTTGACAAAGTTTGACAACACCGGATGGTTTTCGGTGGTATTGGATCCGGTGATGAGAATAACGTCTGCTTTTTCGATACACCCGATGGTGTTTGTCATTGCCCCGCTTCCGAATGCCGCAGCCAGACCGGCCACAGTAGAAGAATGTCAGAGGCGGGCGCAGTGGTCAATGTTATTGGTTTTCAATACGGCACGGGCAAATTTTTGTGCGATGTAGTTCTCTTCATTCGTAATTCTGGCAGAGGTCAACACGCCGATACTGTCAGACCCGTGTTCATTTTTAATCTCTTTGAATCTGCTTGCCACCAGATCAATTGCTTCTTTCCACGTCGCGTCTCGAAAGGTCCCGTTCTCCTTGATCAAAGGCGTCTTCAAGCGTTCGGGTGAGTTGATAAAATCGAACCCGAATCTTCCTTTTACACAAAGGCTGCCTGAATTGGGTACAACATCCTTCACACCGGTAACCTTCACCACTCGATTTTCTCTCACATGCAGATAAAGCTGGCACCCGACACCGCAATAGCTGCAAGTGGTCCGGACCTGTTTTGTTTCCCATGGCCGGACATTATACCGCACCTCTTTTTCGACCAGCGCCCCCACGGGGCATGCCTGGACACATTCCCCGCAGAAGATGCAGTCTGAATCTTTAAGCGGTCTGTCCCCCGCAGCAATGATTTTGCTTTTTGACCCCCTGTATCCGAAATTGATGGCATTGTTGACTTGGATTTCATTACACGCCTGAACACATCGACCGCAGTTGATACATCTTGAAAAATCCCTGACAATGAATGGATTAACCGTCTCCATCGGATACGCGGTTTCAGTTGCTGAAAACTTCTCGCCAGATACCTGATACCGGTATGCAAGGTCCTGCAGCCGGCAATCGCCCCAGACCGGACACAATTCGCTGCTGTCATCTTCCATCTGAACCTTGAGCTGAAATTGGGTCCAGTCGTCTCCATCTGAACCCCGAATCGAGCAGTTGTGATTACCCGATGACAAAAGAAGCTCGATCAGCATTTTCCTGGCTTCGATCACCTGGGGAGATTCGGTGCGGACCACCATGTTGTTTGCAGCCGGAGCGGCACACGAGGCCACCAGGGCACGCGCCCCCTCTACCTCAACTACGCAGATTCTGCATGAGCCGGTTGGGGTGGCGCCTTTTAGGTGACAAAGCGTGGGGATATCTATATGGTTACGATTGGCGATTTGGAGAATCGTTTCCCCAATGTCAAAAGAAAATTCATTTCCGTTGATGATAATTATATTTTGAACGTCCATCATGCTGAAATCTCTCCTTAAAATCGAATCGTTTTTTACCGGTCACCCATAGAGGCTGAGCGGTCAATGCTTTGAAAAAATCCACCTGTATTTATAAGATACTCCCAACTTTGTCAACCGGGCTTTTCTCCATTGTTTTTTCTTTTTTAAGGTAATATCTGCCGATTTCCGTCATACCCACGATGTGCTGAATAATCAGAAGCTCGATCGCTTTGGGTCTAAAATCCCTCATCTTAAGCTGCAAAATAGTTTTAGTTATGCTCGTTTTGTCATAGGGGAGCTCGACCGCTGAATTCGGATCAAAGGCGCCTTTTTGTCTTAAATCTTCAATCACCATAAATAAAGCCCGTTTTATTCTCCAATCATATATCTTTTTGGCCAGAAAATAAAATCCGGTTAAAACTAATAGACTTAAAATAATTTGGCTGGTTTGTGACATATCCGTACTGCTTTTTTTACGAACGAGATTATTGTCAAGACAGGCAATCCGGCCGAAGAAATTCTCCTCCAGGCTGATGCCGGTGATTACGACCTCGTAGTGATGGGCGCCCGCGGGCATGGAATCATGACCGGCGTGATGGTGGGAAGTATTTCAAGGCGGGTTGTAAAGCGATGTAAAAAGCCCGTTTTGGTGGTTCACCTACCTGAAGGAAAAATGGAATAATAGGCCGAACTCCGTCATCCTCTTTTTAACGCCCCCCTACAAACAGTTTGGGCAGCCAAAGCGCAACTTCGGGGAAAAAGAGCACAATCGCCAGGCCGATACACTGCAGGATCATAAACTGCATCATCCCCTTGTAAATCTTTCCCAGGGGCCAATCCGGGGCCACACCCTTAAGATAGTATGCGGCCATCGCGACCGGCGGCGATAGAAAAGCGGTCTGCAGATTCACCGCCACCAGGGTGCAGAACCATACCAGACCCATGGACGACCCCACACGGTATCCCGCCACCATCAGATCCAGCTCCTGGATTACCGGCAGAAAAATGGGGACAAAGATAAACACGATGGCCGGCCACTCCAGGGGCCACCCCAAAAGAAAAATCACCGCCATGAGAACCACGATCATGGCCATGGGAGAGATGGGGAGCGCCAACATGGTATCGGTAATCAACGAAGCCGTTCCCAGACGAGCAAACACGGACCCGTAAACGTTAGAGGCCACGGCCAGAAACAGGACCATACTGGAGGTCGCCAGGGCTTTTAAAACAGCCGCTTTCATCCGCTCCATCGTCATCCGCCTGTAGAGAATCGTCAACAAAATCGCGCCAACTGAGGCCATGGCGGCAGCCTCGGTAGGCGTCGCCAACCCGGCGATGATACTCCCCAGGGCCGCAAAAATAACGACCGCCAGCGGCACGATCCCTGAGATGAACTCTAACAGAATCGCCTTTGGCGACGTCAGCCGCTCTTCGCGGGGCAGGGGCGGACCCAGTTCAGGATTTAGCTGACAGCGAATGATCGTATAAGCTAAAAAGAGGCCTGAGAGGATTAGACCGGGAATCATGGCCGCAATAAAAAGGGTCACAACCGAGACACCCACCACCGGCCCCAAAACCACCAGGAGCACACTGGGCGGGATCAAGATCCCGAGGCATCCGCCGGCTGTGATCACACCGGCCGACATGGCCACATCGTATTTGCTCTTCATCATGGCCGGGGCCGCCAGAAGGCCCATCACGGTGACCGAGGCGCCGATAATACCGGTGGCCGTGGCAAACACGGTGGCCGTCAGGAGAACGCCGATAAAAAGGGAGCCTTTGAGCCCACCCAGGATGGACTGAAAGGACTTGAAAAGCCGCTCCATCAGGCCCGCTTCTTCCATCATATGGCCCATAAAGACAAACAGCGGCACGGCCGCCAGGGTTTCCTCCTTCATTAAGCCGACGGTCTGATAGACCATCAGATAAAAGACCTTGTTTCCGAAACCGATGAATCCAAAAACCACAGCAAGGATAATCAGGGTAAATGCAATGGGAAAACCGACAAAAATGCCTGTCAGCAGCGCTCCCAGGAGAATCAGACCCAGAAATTCAGGACTCATATCCACCTCCCTCGAAAGGCCGCATAGGCGCTCTTCAATGTCTCCGAAATCCCTTGTATCAGGAGCAGTGCAGCTGTAACCGGAATGACGGTTTTAAACGGGTATATGGGCGGTCGCCAGGGGGTCGCCTCGGAAAGCTCATTGATCTCCCAGGCGTGCATGGCCTCATCCCATCCGGCCAGAAAGAAGTAGATCATCCCGGGGAAGAAAAACAGGATATACAGGGTGGCATCCACCCGTCCCTGCCATTTAACAGAGTACCTTTCATAGAAGAGGTCGGTGCGGATGTGTTTCCCCTTATACAGGGTATAGGCCGCGCCCAGCATAAAATGGCTTCCATAAAGCTGGTAGGTGGTTTCGTAGGCCCACATGGTGGGCGCATTGAACAGATAGCGTGCAAAGACTTCGTAAGCCAAACCACCCGCCATCGGAATGATGAACCAGGCGAAGATTTTCCCGGACCACTCACCGATCCAGTGGTCAATAAAGCGTACGATTACAAGCAGCGCCTTTGGGACTTCCCCCTCCGGTATTTCCTCAGGTTTTTTATCCGGCAATTCCACAAGATCGTCCATGCGTGGTTCTCCCTCTTTACGATCAATCAACGTATTCAGCCACCCCTTCGGTAACAGCGATCGGGTTGGCTGTAAACGGTTTAAATCGTTTGTGGTTCAAGAAAGAGGGGTTAACACTCCGGTTAACCCCTCTTATGAACAGGTCTCAATTAACGGTTAGTTTACTTTTTTGGCCAGTAATACTCTCCCGCAAATGAATAGGGTGGAAACAAGAACAGCTTTGTGGGAACCACATAGGACGCATAATCCTTCTGCGACGCCAGTACTTTCTTGAAGAAAGGGTTCTTGGCCGATTCTTCTGCCGCAAGCTTATCCCAGGTCTTGAGGAAGGCATACAGAATGTCATCAGGTGTCTTCAGAATCTTGACATCGTGCTGCTCCACCATTTTCTTAATGGCATCTGCATTCATCCTCTGGAATGAGGCCCAGTGACGCACGAAGGCTTCCATGGCAGCCGCTTCTATCATCGCTTGGAGGTTTCGGGGCAGACTGTCCCAAACGTCCTTGTTGATCAGCAGCTCGCCGACCGTGGTGAACTCATGCATCCCGGGGCTGTAGTAATACTTCCAGATGTTTTGAAAGCCGAGGCGGTAGTCTTCTTCTCCGCCAATCCATTCTGCACAGTCGATGACGCCCCTTTCAGCCGCCGGTAGGATTTCGCCGCCAGGCATGTTGACCACAGTCATCCCCATTGCTTTATAAACCTCGGCAGCCATTCCGGTTTGCCGGCACTTCATGCCTTTGAAGTCATCCAGGTTATTAATCGGCTTCTTGAACCAGCCAAAAGCCTGGGGACCGGCCGCCAGGATGGGAAATACGACCACATTCATCTTGAGTACTTTCTGGTAGAATTCATTATAAAGCTCGAGTCCGCCGCCTTCATACATCCACCCCATGTAATCGATGAAGTCCATGCCGAAGGTTCCGCCCGGGCCGCCGGTGAAGAGAACCGCGGTTTTGTCTTTTCCGACCCAGTAGGCGCCCCAGGCGTGGGCGCCGTCGATGACGCCCTTGCTGGTAGCGTCCAGGACCTCAAATGCGGGTACGATGGCGCCGGCCGGCAGATGCTTTATGTTTAACTGGCCGGCAGACATCTCATTCACCCTGTTAACAAAAAACTTAAAGTTCTCGTAAAGCGTCAGCCCGGAGGGCCAGGTGGCCTGAAATGTCAGCTTGAAATTTTTGGCCATGGCCACTTGCGGTTGGGCAATCAGCATCAGGCCCACCGCCAGAACCAATAGGGTGATCAATACTTTAACCGAAATTTTAATCCTCATCTTTGCGCCTCCTTTTGGTAGTGGACGAATTTGGTTATTTATACCGAGATGTCTCTCACCAATCGCCCATGGTTTGCACGCCAATCCATATATAAAATAAAAAAGCCCCCGAGATGAATTAAAAATCTCTCAGAGGCTTTATTATCGGCACTTTCGGACACGTCTTCATCATATTCCCTTTAGGCAGTAAAGGTTACGATTTGGCGATATCGGCAAAGCAACTATGACAAGTTATGGACAATTACTGAAATTATATCGATTGTCAAGCAGAATTTTATAAACCTGTGATACAGCGTGGCATATTACTAAGCCTCGGTACATTTTTCATTTTTATGTTTGATTGACACTGATCAACGCTCTGCAGTATATGAATCCAAAAAGGATTGGTGAACATCTTTTAAAGCCCATGTATTCCTGACGCTCAAACTGATTGATTGAACCACTTCAATATAGAGGAGAATGAATGAGCATTTTATTTGACCCGATGAAAACAGAGAATATGGATCTTAAAAACCGGTTTGTCCGGTCAGCTACCTATGACGGCTGCGCAGATAGAGACGGCCATGTGACGGAATACCAGCTCAAACTGTTTGCAGATCTTGCTGAAGGTGGCGTCGGGCTGATTATCACCGGCATCACACATGTCCACTCTTCCGGTCAGAGCCTATTGTTTCAAAACTCCATAGCAATAGACGATGTTATCCCGGGGTTTAGACGCTTAACAGAGACGGTTCACGATCGAGGGGCAAAAATTGCTTTACAACTTTTTCACGGCGGGAGGGAGGCGGCAAAATTTTTTACGGATAAAGATTTTCAAGCCATTGCGCCGTCGGTCGTCCCGGATGATCCGTATTTTGATGGAGAATCCAGGCAAATGAATGAGGATGAAATTTGGGAAATCATCGATGCATATGGCGACGCAGCAAAAAGAGCCAGAAGGGCGGGTTTTGACGCAGTTCAGCTTCACGGCGCCCATGGCTATCTGCCGAGCCAATTTCTTTCTCCGTATACAAATCACCGGGAGGATCAGTGGGGAGGTGTGTTGCAGAACCGGCTTCGCTTCCATCAGGAAATATATAAAAATATAAAGGCAAAGGCCGGAAAGGATTATCCGGTGCTCATCAAAATCGGCGTCCAGGACGGCTTTCCGGGTGGTCTTGAGTTTAAAGAGGGAAAAATTGCCGCCAAGCTCCTTGCACAATGGGGATATGAAGCGCTGGAAATCAGCCTGGGACTGAGAGGGAGATCATACAAGGAAACCGAATTTCGCACCAATGTCAACAAGCTTGCTCAGGAGGCCTATTACCGGCATTGGTGTAAGGCGATTAAATCTGAAGTGGATGTTCCCACGATGATCGTGGGAGGCTTAAGAACATATGACCTTATGGAAGAGGTGATCCAAAAAGGGGAGGCGGATTTTGTCTCATTGTGCCGGCCATTTATAAGGGAACCCGATATTGTCAACCAATGGGAAAAAGAGAATCGCCATAGAGCCACATGTATTTCGTGTAACAAGTGTTTGGAAGCGCTCAGAGAGGGTGGAAGGTTAGAATGTGTTCAGGCAAAGATGGATAAAACCGGTTGAGGATGCGGAGGAAAAACATGGATACGATTTTTACGAATGGAAACATATTAACGATGGAAGATAAAACGCCCCACGCCGAGGCAATGGCCGTACAATTCGGCCGGATTTATCGAATCGGAGACAGGCAGGAGATTGAAAATCTGGCCGTTCCCACGACCGAGCTCATCGATCTCAAGGGCCGGACCCTACTACCCGGTTTTATTGATACCCATAATCATTTCTGTCTTTATGCACTGCTCATCGACCAGGCGGATTGCCGGCCGGCTGCCGGATGTGTGCGGTCCGGGGATGTGCTGGAAGCCCTCCGGCTAAAAGCTGAAAATACACCGCCCGGAAAATGGGTGATGGGTTGGGGGTACGCATCTTATATGCTTGACGACAAAAAAGAGTTGACCCGGGACGACCTGGATCGGGCATCGAAGAAACATCCGATCTGCCTGGTCCACGTTTCTGTCCACGGTGCGGTTGTCAACAGCCTTGCCCTAAAAGAGTTGGGTTTCACAAAGGCAACACCCGATCCGCCAGGCGGAAAGATCCAAAGGGATGAGAACGGGAATCCGAACGGAATTTTAAGCGAATCGGCTTTCATGGGTCCTATTTTTTTCAACCGGCCTTCCATCTACGGAAAAATGATGTCCGGATATGATAACAAAGGAAGGGCTGAAATGATAGGCCGCTGTGCAGCATACTACCACCGGCTCGGTATTGTCGGCGCCCACGATCCATTTGTTGACCCCTTGACGCTTCGTACCTACCAGGAGGCGGCCGACGCCGGATCTTTTCCTTTTCGTCTCTATGCATACACCCTCAACCTTTGGGCGGACTCTCTCCTGTCGACTGGAATCCGCCGGGGTTTTGGTTCGGAATGGATCAAGATCGGGGCCATCAAAATATTCCTTGACGGGGGAATGAGCAGCCGGACTGCGGCGGTTTTTGAGCCCTATGCGGGCGGTGGAGGCGGAACCGGCATTCTCAATTACGATCAGGCGGGCATCAACCATGAAATCGAGAAATTTAACCAAGCCGGATACCAGATATCGGTACATGCACAGGGAGACCGTGCCCTGGACATGCTCCTTCAGGCTTTTGAGCGGGTCATGATAAATGGCAACCCGCTTCGCCATCATATCGTTCACGCCGGAAACCTAACCGACACACAGATCGATCGTGTAGAAACATTGGGCTTGCAAATTACCAGTCAACCCAATTTCTTCTCGCTCCTCGGTGATGGATTCATAGAAGCCTACGGCCCGGTTCGTTCCCAAAACCTATACCGTTTTCAAACCCTTTTGAAAAGAAACATAAAATTGGCCCTCTCCTCCGATTGCCCGGTGGCGGACCCCAACCCCCTCATCGGTATTCGCGATGCTGTCTGCAGGAGGACGGGCAGCGGAAAAGCAATTGGGCTCTCAGAAGCTATTACAGCTGAACAGGCCTTGAAGCTTTACACCCGAGAGGCGGCTTATTTTTCCTTTGAGGAAAAGGATGCCGGATCCCTGAAGGCTGGGAAACAGGCTGATCTGGTTGTATTGGATAAAGACCCGATGAAGTTGCCGGCAGAAGAAATTCCCACCTGCCTGGTAAAAATGACCGTCGTTGGCGGCAAAATTGTTTATGACGGTAGGTCATAACCCCCCTATGGCCATAGTCGTATCGTCATTATTGGTTCAAACCTACTTCATCTTTCGGATGCGGATTTTACCATGTATCGCCTTCGGCAAAGGGCGAACCGGCGTGTGGTTATCAGCACCGGCCCAAAACCATATAGGGGTTTCCTTAACATATTTTTCATAAAATCAAAATAGAGAGATCACGGGCCTAACCAAGGTGATTTCCCCACACATTGACACCATTTCCACATGAACTTATATTCATACAGCAGAGGCAATTTGAAGAGCCCTGCAGCGGGGTATGAATTCCTCGAAAATTTAAACAAGGAGAAACAACATGAAAATATTAATTGTTTACTACTCCATGTACGGACACATACACAAAATGGCGGAGGCAATCGCTGAAGGTGCAAGAGAAGTCAACGGTGGGGAAGTGACTTTAAGACGGGTTCCCGAAACCCTTTCTGAAGAAGTTCTTACAAAAATGGGTGCCCTTGACGCTCAGAAATCATTTTCCCACATACCGGTTTGCACAATTGATGAGCTTGCTCAAGCAGACGCAATCATATTTGGCACACCGACCCGTTTTGGCAATATGTGCGGACAGATGCGCCAATTTCTAGATGCGACGGGGCAGCTCTGGGCGGAAGGCGCCCTTGTCGGTAAGGTCGGTAGTGTGTTCGCGAGTTCGGCGACCCAGCACGGTGGGCAGGAATCTACAATACTCAGCTTTCACATCACCCTTCTCCACCAAGGATTTGTTGTCGTTGGGCTCCCCTATACGTTCCAAGGCCAGATGCGTATCGATGAAATCACAGGAGGCTCTCCCTACGGGGCAACCACAGTTACCGGCGGACAGGGCGAACGGATGCCGAGTGAAAACGAACTCGACGCAGCCCGTTTTCAAGGAAAGCATGTGGCAACTTTAACAAAAAAACTAGCGGGATAAACGACGATGAAAAAAAGCTTTTTGCTAAGCCTTATGCTATCGTTTTTTCTGTCTTTTGGGCCAATCGGTTTGGTATCGTCAAGCCGGTCCCAAGCGACAGTCGACAACAGCATCTGGACATTGTTGCTGAAAAAATATGTAAAAAATAGCGTTGTGAATTACCAGGGTTTTAAAACAGACGAAGAAAGTCTGAACCAATATCTCAAGGTCCTTGAAAAAATAGACCCTGATACACTCACCCCGAATGAACAGTTTGCCTTTTATGTAAATGCATATAATGCCTGGACCATCAAGTTAATCCTGAGCGGTTATCCCGGAATTAAATCAATCAAGGATTTGGGCAGTCTTTTCAAAACCCCGTGGAAGAAAAAAATCTGTCGTATCGACGGGGATATTATCACCCTGGATGATATTGAACACAAAATACTCAGGGCACGGTTCAAAGACCCCAGGGTTCACTTTGCCATTAATTGCGCATCGAAAAGTTGCCCGCCGCTAATCTCTGAGCCCTATCGAGGAAAGGACCTGGATAAACAGCTCGACAATTCAGCCAGATCGTTTATCAACAATCCTTTGGAAAATCGCATCGAATCCGGAACACTTTATGTCAGCAAGATATTTAAATGGTTTCCCGAGGACTTTAATAACGACGTGGTCGGGTTTCTTTTAAAATATGCGGATGGAGATTTTAAAAAGGAGCTGATCGCCAAAAAGGGAACACTCAAAATCAAGTATCTGGAATACGATTGGTCTTTAAACAACAAATAGCTGATTGAAAAATGAACATCTCTTTAAATGAAGGAAAGCGCCATGGCTGTTTATGAATTCGATATGGGTGTTATCGGGGGAGGGGCAGCTGGGCTGACCGTTACTTCCGGTGCCGCTCAACTGGGAGCCAAAACGCTTCTCATTGAAAAGGAGAAAAAACTGGGGGGTGATTGCTTGCATTTTGGGTGCGTTCCAAGCAAAACCCTTATCAAAACGGCATATGTCTACCACTTGATGAAGCATTCCGGAAAATTCGGGCTTCCCCGTATTGACGTACCGCCTGTCGATTTTCAAGAAGTGTCTAAAAGGATTCAATCGGTTATCTCTGTGATACAGCAGCATGATTCTGAGGAAAGGTTTTGCAACCTCGGGGCCCAGGTGGAATTTGGGGAAGCCAAATTTGAAGACCCGCATACGATTCAATTAAACGGAAAGCGCTACACAGCTAAAAACTGGGTCATCGCCACCGGCTCTTCGCCGGTCGCTCCGTCACTAAAGGGTCTCGATAATACCCTTTTTATTACCAACAAGGAAATTTTTTATCTCGATCATCTGCCGAAATCGATGATTATTCTAGGAGGCGGTCCAATCGGTACGGAGATGGGACAGGCATTTTGTCGTTTGGGTACCGATGTAACTGTTGTGGATCGTGCCAATCAGATTCTGGGGAAAGAGGACAAAGACATGGCTGATGGCGTCATGAATGTCATGCGCTCTGAAGGTGTCGTCTTCCATCTCAATATCTCAATTGAATCTGTAGAGGATCTCGGAGCTGAAAAAAAGGTGGTCATAAAGGCGGGCAACGGAAATACGACCGACCTGAGAGCCGAAACAATACTGGTTGCCATGGGAAGAAAGGCCAATACAGAGGGCTTGGGTCTTGAAGATATCGGTATTGAACTGTATCGAAGTGGTGTCAAGGTCGATCATCGACTGAGAACCAGCCGGAAACACATTTATGCTGCCGGGGATGTTAACGGTGGCTTTCAGTTTACCCATGCAGCCGGTTATGAAGGGGGGATCGTCATCAGTAATGCCATATTCCATCTTCCGCGCAAAACAGACTATACTTTTCTCCCATGGTGCACCTATTCCGACCCCGCACTCGGAAGTATTGGAATGAATGAGAAAATGGCAAAAGCCGCCGACATCAATTATTCGGTCTGGACAGAGGCGTTCAAGGATAATGATCGGAGTCTGGCAGAGGGTGAAAAAATCGGGAAGATCAAGATGATTTTAAATGAAAAAGAAAAACCACTCGGTGTACAAATTTTAGGGCCGCATGCAGGAGACCTGATCAGTGAGTGGGTGGCGCTGTTGAACGGACAAGTGAAGTTGTCTACCTTGGCTGCCGCAGTACACCCATATCCGACATTGGGTGAAATCAACAAAAAAGTTGCCGGGACATTTTTTTCTCCAAAGATTTTTTCCGACAAGGTTAAAAAGGGCCTCAAATTCTTTTTCAACCTGAAGGGGAGAGCTTGTGGAGAATAAAATGGACGAAACCATATATTCCCCACCGAGAACCTTTTCAAAAGCAGCGTTTAAAGCGATCCTTCTCTTGGTGTTTATCGCAGGCGCCATTTTTTTGATCCGTTTCACGCCGATTCGAAGTTACCTCACACCGGAAGCCTTGGGTAATTTTTTAAAAATCGCGGGAATCTGGGCGCCGGTTGTCTATATTCTGATCTATACTGTCGGTGTTTGCCTATTTCTCCCGGGAACATTGCTGACCGGTTTGGGGGCCGCGATATTCGGCGCATATTGGGGTTTTTTATATGTCTGGTTTGGCGCCATGTTCGGTGCAAGTATTGCCTTTTTTATTGGCAGGACATTGGGCAGGGAGTTTGCTGCATCGTTGATCGGCGATCGGCTTAGAAAGTACGACGATGCCGTTGGGCGAAACGGTTTTGCCACTGTTCTCTATTTGCGATTGGTTTATTTTCCTTTCACACCCATGAATTTCGGGATGGGGCTTACCAAGGTTCATTTCAGAGACTATGTCTTTGGAACCGGGCTGGGTATTATTGTTGGGACCTTTATCTTTACCTTTTTTGTCGGGACACTAAAGGATGTCTGGACTTCGGGAAACTGGGGAGAGCTCATTTCTTTGAAAGTCTTTTTCTCTATCGCCCTTTTTATCTTTTCTTTTTTGATTCCCAAGATTATTAAAAAGCTAAAAGCCGAAGAGGCCTAAATACAAATAAAGGAGAAAAAGGATGATGGAGATTGACAATTTATGCGTGAATACCATTCGGATGTTATCAGCAGATGGTGTTGAAAGGGCCAATTCAGGGCATCCAGGGATGCCGATGGGTGCCGCGGCAATGGCATATGTTTTATGGACGCGTTTTTTGCGCCATAATCCCGCAAATCCAAAATGGCCGGACAGGGATCGATTTATCCTTTCTCCCGGACACGGTTCCATGTTGCTCTATACCCTGCTTCATCTGACAGGGTATGATTTGACTTTGGATGATCTAAAAAATTTTAGGCAATGGAAAAGTAAAACTCCCGGCCATCCCGAATACGGTCTTACGCCGGGAGTTGAAACCACAACCGGCCCGCTGGGACAAGGTTTTGCCGCCGGAATCGGTATGGCCATTTCGGAGCGATATCTGGCCGCCCGATTCAATAAGCCAGAACATGTCCTGGTCGATCATTATATTTATGGCATTGCCAGCGACGGCGACTTGATGGAAGGGGTCTCCCACGAGGCGGCATCTCTTGCCGGCCACCTGGGGCTTGGCAAAGTCATTTACTTATACGATGACAACCACATCTCCATCGAGGGGAGCACGGATATAACTTTTACTGAAAACCGCTCGGCCCGCTTTGAGGCCTATGGATGGCATGTACAGAAAGTTGATGACGGAAACGATCTCAACGCCATTGAAAAAACAATCGGTGAGGCACAAAAAGAAATCGGTAAGCCTTCATTTATCGCCGTTCGAACACATATCGGATATGGAAGCCCAACGAAACAGGACACGCCGGCTGCACATGGTTCGCCCCTCGGGACGGAAGAAATTCAGCGGACAAGGAAGAATTTGGGATGGCCGGCAGATTCGGCTTTTTTCATTCCGGATGAAGCATGTGATCAATTCCGGAAGGCGAAGGAGAAGGGGGAGAGACTTGAGCAAAAATGGCTGGAGACATTATCCGACTACGAGAAAGCATACCCGGAACAGGCCAAAGAATGGCATCGGTTTGTAAACCGGAACCTGCCAGCGGGATGGGATTCTGATATTCCTGTTTTTCCGCCGGACAGCAAAGGCAGTGCAACGCGAATTTCTTCCGGCAATATACTAAATGCCATCGCGCCGAAAATTCCAAGTCTGATCGGTGGCTCCGCCGATCTGGCGCCTTCCACCAAAACACTGATTGACGGTGAGAATGACTTTCAGTCGACCCATTTTGAGGGTAGAAACTTGCGCTTCGGTGTAAGGGAGCACGCCATGGGGGCCATCATGAATGGGATGGCTATACATGGCGGCTTGATTCCGTATGGTGCAACCTTTTTGGTATTTTCTGATTACATGCGTCCGGCCATCCGCCTGGCTGCCCTATCCGGGCTGCAGGTCATATATGTATTTACCCACGACAGCATTGGTCTGGGAGAGGATGGACCGACCCATCAACCCATTGAACATCTGGCCGCCCTTAGGGCCATTCCAAGCTTAACGGTCATCCGACCCTGCGATGCCAACGAAACTGTTCATGCCTGGCGGTTTGCTCTCAATAACAATAAAGGTCCTGTTGCCCTTGCCCTGACCCGGCAAAACGTTCCAACCTTGGATCGTGAAATCTTTGGTGCTGCAGACGGTCTCGATCGCGGTGCTTACATTTTGAGCGATGACACAGCTGATAATCCGGATCTCATCCTGATCGCCAGCGGGTCAGAAGTACAAATCGCCATTGAGGCCGCACAAAAAATCAGGGAAAAAGGTGCGGCAATACGGGTGGTGAGCATGCCTTCGTGGGAACTGTTTGACCTACAATCTGAGGCATATCGCAAGCAAATTCTGCCTAGGGAGATAAAAGCCCGAGTCGCGATTGAGGCGGGGAGTTCCCAAGGCTGGCACCGCTATGTTGGAAACAGGGGGAGGGTGATTACCCTTGACCATTTTGGTGCTTCGGCACCTTCTAAAATTCTTTTTGAAAAATTCGGAGTAACCGCCGATCGCGTGGTCGAGGCTGCCTATGATCTATTAAAGCAGGACGGGAAAGTGATGTGAGATCCACTTTTTCAATGCATGCCGCGCGGTTATTCGGCATACAAAAAGGTATTGATGGAAAAAATTCGCTTTTTACCCGGTAAAAAAGGGTATTTCATGGGTTTTGAAAAATTCCAGAAAACGATTGATCATGCACTGTTGCAAATCAAAGAAAAAAAAATCTTCAATCGAATCTGGGCACATGATCACACGGTTTGGAACGATGATTCATCGGAAATCGGTAATCGTCTGGGTTGGCTGCATAGTCCTGAAGTGATGGTGGGGGCGATTGATCAGATCACAGCTTTTGTTGATGAAATCCGAACGGCCGGGTACACGCGTGCATTGCTGCTGGGCATGGGTGGTTCCTGTTTGGCGGCGGAAGTCTTTCGAAAAACCTTCGACGTAAAGGATGGATACCTGGATCTGGAGGTGTTGGACAGTACCGATCCCGGAGCAATTCTGGAAAAAGCAGAAGGGCTCGATCCATCAAAAACCTTATTTCTGATCTCCACAAAATCCGGCGGCACGATAGAAACCATTTCATTGATGAAATACTTTTACAATAAAACTCTCAAAGCCGTTGGCGAAGAAACCAGTGGAGGCCACTTCGTTGCCATCACCGATCCCGGCAGCAGTTTGGAGACCATGGCAACTCAGCTACAGTTTCGAAAGATTTTTTTAAATGATCCCAACATTGGAGGTCGATTTTCTGCCTTGTCCTATTTCGGACTCGTCCCTGCAGCATTGATCGGTATGGATCTAAACTCGATTCTGCGCAGGGCATCAAAAATGGCTGAAACCTGTGATTATCCTGTGCACGGTGACAATACCGCTGCCCGTCTGGGTGCAGCCATGGGAGTACTGGCCATGGCAGGGAGAAATAAAGTAACAACAATTATTTCACCGCCCCTTTCTCATTTCGGCGCCTGGGTGGAACAGTTGATTGCCGAGAGTACCGGTAAAGATGGTAAGGGCATACTGCCTGTGGTTGATGAAGCGGTTTTACCTCCCGACAAATATGGAAACGATCGATTATTTGTCTATTTGCGCCTTAAAAACGACCGGACTTTCGACGAAAAAGTACAAGCATTAAAAGATGACGGAAAGCCGATTATTCAGTTGGATCTGCGTGATACATATGATTTGTTCGGGGAGTTTTTCCGCTGGGAAATGGCCGTTGCGATTGCGGGGATGCTTATCGGGATTAATCCTTTTGACCAACCAAACGTGGAATCGGCTAAAATTTTGGCAAGTGAAATGGTCACGACATATCAGACAAACGGGATGCTTCCGGAATTGATGCCTACATTTGTATCAGAAGGGATTGCTGTCTATACCGATCAAGTATCAGACAGCGTCGGCGAGGCACTGAAAAAATTTCTTTCCCAGGCGGAACCCAGGGATGAGGAAGCATCAAGCCGAAGCTATGTCGCGCTGCAAGCATATGTGAACCCGACACCGAAAAACAAGGCCACGCTTCAGGGATTGCGCAATAAAATTCAGCAGACCTATCGTCTGGCAGTTACGGTGGGATATGGACCGCGTTTTCTCCATTCAACCGGCCAGCTTCACAAGGGAGATGCCGGGCATGGCTTGTTTATTCAATTCACATCAGAGATCGACAAAGATTTACCGATCCCAGATCGACCGGGTGAAAATACTTCATTAATTACCTTTGGCGTTTTGAAAAGCGCCCAAGCCCTTGGGGACCGGCAGGCATTGTTGGATGCGGGGCGTCGCGTCATTCGCTTCCATTTGGGAACAGACATTTCATCGGATCTGAAAAAACTGACGGATGCGCTGGTGTAAGGGAGAAAACACCAATCGAGGAGCAACTATTTTAAATAGAAATCACGCTTTGCATTGGGCATGGGTCATCCTCGCTGTCTGCTTTTTTGATCTTTTTGTCAATTATTCAATCCGCCTTGGGTATACTTTGTTATTACCCGAAATGATCCGAACCTTGGGTTTTAGCAGGACTGCCGGTGGATCCATCTATAATTTCTTCCTTTTCACCTATATTTCTATTACCCCGATTGCAGGTTTTCTTACCGACCGGTTTGGCGCACGTTGGGTGATAACCATTTGTTGTCTGATTCTTGGAATCGGGGTTTTCATGATGGGAACGATTCAACATCTTTGGATGGCATATCTTTTCTATGCTGTTGCCGGGCTGGGCGCAACCGGCATGTGGACTCCGGTAATCACTTTGGTCCAGCGGTGGTTTGCCTACGACCGGAGAGGAATGGCACTCGGAATACTTTCCACCGGCTATGGCTTGGGCTTCGCAACCCTAGGAGTCGTATTCCCCTGGGTCGTCCATAGTTTTAGCTGGCGGTACGCCTGGTATTTTTTAGGGGTTGCTGCTTTGGTCATGTTTGTCGTCAATGGTATATTTTTAAGGAGCAGCCCTGAAATTTCCGGGTATCGCCCTTGGGGTCAAGGAGAGACGCTGCAGTCTTTGAACAATGGAAAGAAAAAATCAAACCAGACCATTTCTTTAAAGGTCCTTTTTAAGACCAACAGATTCTGGGTAATCGGTTGCTCATATTTCATGATATCATACAGCCTTTTCGGAATCACGACCTTCATGGCGGACTATGCCAAATATCAACTCGAACTGCCGCTTGAAAAATCTAGCCTTTTGGCCACCATTCATGGGATTGCCCAAGTGGTAGGAGTCCTGACGATTCTCCCCCTATCGGATTTCTTAGGCCGGAAAAAAACCATCATGATTTCCAATGGCGCAATCACCGTTGCGCTTACCGGTATTTTGTTTACCGGAAATTCATTTCAGATGCTATCCGTATTTATCGCCTGGATGGCCATATTTTATGGCGTTACTTTTCCCATATACGGCGCTGCTGCCGGCGATTATTTTCCAAAAGAGGTCCTGGGGACAGTGATTGGGGCATGGACGCCATTTTACGGCCTCGGGGCCATCATCAGCCATTGGGTTACCGGCATCTTACGGGATGTGACCGGCGTTTATACCTATTCTTTTTGGATTAATGCAATCATGGCTGGTTTATCGTTTATTCTAATTAGCCGCCTTGAAAAGAGGACAGATCAAGCTCATATTGTTTAAGGCCCAAGGTACCCTTGACATACCACATGGTCTTTGCGATATTTTCGCGCGCAAAAAGAAAGAATCTTTTAGGGAGTGGTCAATTGACGATTTTAAAAAAAGATTATGGTGTCACCTCAGAGAGCTTTGACAGTCTTTATTCTTACTGGCAGAATAAAAAATTTTCTTTAAGGTGGGACTGCCTCTTTGTTCTTCCTCAATGGCTGGAAGTTTGGTGGAACGAATTCGGCGCCACATCCGACCTCTATCTTTGTTCTATAAGGCAAAAGGAAGATGTGATCGGTATCGCCCCCCTTTTGGTCAAAGGAAAAAAAGCCCTGCTTATTGGCGACACCAATGTTTGTGATTATCTTGATTTTATTGTAGCTCCTGGAAAGGGGCCGACGTTCTTTAGCCTGTTGCTTGAACATTTAAGTCAGGAAGGTATCATTTTTTTGGATTTAAAACCTCTTCGTCCTGACTCATCAGCACTGACAGACCTTGTGGCCGTGGCCAGGAAGCTGGGGGGCGAGGTCTCTTGCGACCCGTTGGATACTTCATTCGAAATGGAATTGCCTACTACCTGGGATCAGTATCTTTTTATGTTGAACGGAAAGCAACGACACGAAATCAGGCGTAAGCTCAGGAGATTACATGAAACAGCCCATGTCGACTTTCGGGTGGTTGAGTCCCCTGGAGAAGTTAGAAATGAAATGGATACCTTCTTTGAGCTGTTCAGGTCGAACAGAGAGGATAAAGCGGCCTTTATGACCGATCAAATGGTTTCATATTTCAGGTCGCTGGCAGAGGCTATGGCAGAGGCAAAAATATTAAAATTATATTTTCTCGATTTAAATACCACAACTTCCGCTGCAGCGATGTGTTTTGATTATAATTCTACAATCTATTTATATAACAACAGCTATGACCGCCGATTCAGCTCTTTGAGCGTCGGTTTATTATGTAAGGTGATCAGTATCAAAGATAGTATCCAAAACCAAAAGAAAAAATATGATTTTCTGAAAGGTGTCGAAGCGTACAAACATCGACTGGGGGGTCAAGAGGTCCCTTTGTATCGGTGCCGGATACAAATTTAAAGATTCCAACACTATGAGGAGCCGGAGAGTTTTTGAAGAACCCTATGGTCCGAAATAAAAAATGAGATGAATGCATCAAAAAATTCAGCTTTGGAAGCAAAAGCCTTACACCTAGCGATGTTCAGTGTCCATTCCTGTCCGGTGGGAGAATTGGGAACAAAAGACACCGGCGGGATGAATGTTTATATCCGGGAGCTTGCCTGCGAGTTGGGAAAGCGGGGACATCGCATCGATATTTTTACGCGTCTTCACGACCCAAATGACAGCCAGATTATCGTATTGGGGAAAAATGTTCGGCTGATTCATCTTCGGGCCGGATATAACGGATATATGTCCAAACTGGCCATATATCCCTACCTCCCGGATTTTACCAGCGCGCTGGAAAACTTTAGAAAAAAGGAGGGGCTTCATTACGATCTGGTGCACAGCCATTACTGGTTATCAGGTCAGATAGGAAGATGGGCTCAGGATAGTTGGAATGTTCCTCACATTTTGATGTTCCACACCCTTGGAGCGGTGAAAAACGCGACCGGTGTGGGGGAGAAAGAACCCGGGATCCGTATAACCTTTGAAAAGCAATTGGCCAAAACAACTGAACGTCTCATTGCCGCCACCGAGCTGGAAAAAACCGAACTCATCCGATATTACGAGGCATTACCGGAGAGAATCGGTGTGGTCCCCTGCGGCGTAAACCTGGCACTTTTTCGACCTGTGGACAGGGCAAAGGCACGACAAAAGCTGGCCCTCGGCCACGATGAAAAAATTATGTTATATGTGGGCAGGTTCACCCATTTGAAGGGAATCGACAGATTGTTGAAAACCATGACATTTCTGCGAAACAATGGGAGACCCAGGCTGGTGATCATCGGTGGTGATGGGCAAGACACACCTGAGTTTAAAAAATTGCAAAAGATGACATGGGATTTCGGGATAAACGACATGATTCACTTTGCAGGAAGGGTCGAACAAAAAGACTTGCCGTTTTATTACAGTGCAGCCGATGTTTTGGTGGTATCATCTTACCACGAAAGTTTTGGGCTGGTTGCGCTTGAGGCCCTTGCCTGCGGTACACCCGTGGTTGCAACAGATGTGGGAGGCATGAAGCACATTATTGAGGAGGGGAAGACCGGGGTTGTGATAAAAAATAATGACCCCTATCCCTTCGCAAGGAAGATAAGTCGGTTTCTTTCAATGTCCGGCGACAAAGCGGCATCTGCTGAATCAACACGTGCGTCAGTCCTTAGATTTGGCTGGTCTAATATTGCAGATGCAATCATCAGTGAATACTGGACCGCTTTAAAGGATCATAATTAGTGCCCAATCGAGTTAAAACTCGATTAGATGTTATTCGTTATCAGTCAACCCAATCCCTTCTCATACCAATTTGTGACCGATTGCTCTTTAAACCCCATTGAGTAGTAAAGACGGCGAGCTGCTTCGTTTTCACTGTCTGTGGTCAATTCGACCACATCGATACCTTTGTCTTTGAGATAGGACAATCCGGTTATCAATACATGTTTTCCGATCTTTTTTTTTCGATGGTCCGGATCCACACCAAGCATATGAATCTGACCTTTTTTTCTCCTCCGGGCTGCATTTTCTTCTGCGTTTATCCTGGCCCAGCAATAGCCGACCGGTCTATCTTCCAAAAAGGTTATCACGACATCTTCCAGGGATCCGCCGCCCAGGTTTAGCTGGTAGACGATTTCCTCATTTGTATTGGGATTAAAACCCCATGTACCTTCAAAAGAGCGATTTTGAATTTTTTTCAGCATCTCTTCTTCGCCTTGAAGAAGACCTCGGCTTATTAGTAGACCATACTTGACATCGCGCAGGGAGGTATTATAAAGGTCGAGCTTCAACTCGAGGAAACGGTGGATATATCTGAAACCCAAACGGATCAACAAACTCCTGGCTGCTTCATTGGTTTCGGATATGCTGATTTGTGCTACGACCATTCCCGAATCCTTGGTGCGTTGTAAGGCCAAAGCGGACAGTTTGCTTGCCGTCCCCTTTCTTCTGTACCAGGGGTGGACAAGGCATTCTAATAAAGCTCGCTTGATACCCAGTTCCACGGTGACGCTGATATAGCCGATAATTTTCTTCTCGCTTTCAGCGACAAATACGTTTTTTTCCGGGAAATAGTTAGGTCGATCCAATTCTTCGGCCAGACCTTGAGTTGAAATGTAACGGCCCGATCGATCGATTTTTTCAGCCTCGATACGTAACTCGGCGTAATTGTTGAAGTCGCTCGTACGATAGTTTCTATAAATGACATTTTTCATTAATTTTTCATGGAAGTCGGTAATTTTTGTATTTGGTAAGGAGGTTTGATGTGACGATACCCGTTCATGTAATGGTTGTAACACCACATCCTGATGACGCAGAATATGGAGTCTCCGGAACAGTTGCTCGCTGGACGCGAGAAGGAAAACAGGTAATGTATGTGGTATGTACCAAAGGTGACAAAGGTACCAGCGACGTCAAAATGAAACCGGAGAAATTGGTTGAAATCCGAGAGAAGGAACAATTGGCTGCCGCCAAAATTCTCGGCGTATGTAAGGTTGTTTTTTTGCGACTTCCGGATCAAGGACTGGAGGACACGCCAGAATTCCGAAAGCAGATAGTCCGGCTGATTCGGATGTACCAACCTGAAATCATAGTGACTGCGGATCCATACCGGCGCTATATTTGGCATCGGGATCATCGCATTACAGGGCAGGTTTGTATAGATGCTGTTTTTCCTTACGCCAGGGATCATCTCGCGTATCCTGACTTATTAGAAGAAGGTTTAAAACCTCACAAGGTAAAAGAGATGCTGTTCTGGGCCTCGGAGGATATAAACTGCCGCTTCGACATCACAGGCACCTACGACCTCAAGATGGCGGCCCTTCTATGTCATAAAAGCCAGATGAAAGAGCTGGATATCTCCCGCGCGAAAAAATGGTTGAAGCAACGAAGCGAGGAGATGGCCGAAGGAGAAAATTTTCAACTGGCGGAAGGTTTTCATCGTGCAGAGATAATTTGGTAATTGTATATGGAATATCTCCGATAGTTATGATGAAGACCAAAGCACGTCGCCGCACAGATCAGGGTCATGTGGTTTGGAGGAAAACTCCTCAAATGCTCGTTTCTCTTTTTTCAATATTGTCGATCCCCCATGACCGGGATAAACTTGGGTGTTGTCGGGCAGGTTAAAGATTTTACTGGTTATCGATTCGATGATTTTTTTAAAATCAGCGGGCGACCATGTTTTCCCGGGACCTCCCGGAAATATCGTATCACCTGAAATCAGATAGTTATCTGTAAAAAAACTCAAACTACCCGGGGTGTGTCCCGGTGTATGCAAGACATTGAGTCGAATTTTCCCGAAGGAAACAATATCGCCTTCTTTCAACAAAATGTCAGTAGGTGCCGGTAATGTACCGGCGTCTGCTTCATGGGCGGCAACCGGGACCTTCAGGGCTGCTTTTAATTCTGAAAGCGCACCGGTATGATCCATGTGATTATGGGTTATTAATATATATTTTGGATTCGTTTTTTCCAATCGCGCCAAAATCTTACTTGCTTCACCTGGAGCATCTATGACCACACTCTCAAGCGTTTTACTACAGGTTAAAATGTAAGTATTGGTGCCGAAAGGGCCTAACTCCATCTTCTCTATTTGGAATTGTTCATTTTTTTTCTCGATTTCCATTTTTTCCTCCGGTGACCTGCTTTATTTGACTTTTATTTAATTCAAACCCGATTTAACTAGTAACCGAGCCAGCCCTTCCCTTTTAACAAACCCCGCACATAACAGACCTGACCGGCGTGCTGTAAACAATCGCTTATGACACTCACCAGCCGAACACCCACCGTCGGCAAGGGTTGAAACCACGGCTCATCTAGCTGACGGTTAAGCTCGGCCTCGGAAAGGCTGCGGATATGTCGTTTCGACCGTTCCAACACCGCACGATGATATTCCAACAGTATTTCAATATCAGGAGATTTAAACGCCGATACCTCTTCTGAGCTTTGACCAAACCCGATGTCCTTGCGATCAGGCGCTCTATTAAACTTAGAGTGCCATTCGTCTTCTATCCACAGCTGCTCCTCTCCCATCAGATCCGCAATATGATCATCCTGAACCCGCGTCAGGTGCCAAACGAGCCAGCCAATGCTGTTGGAGTCTGAATGGGGCTGCACATTCAAATCATCTTGCGTCAACCCTTCCAACGCGCTTTCCAGAATTTCTAATATTCTTCCATAGCTGTCAATCACCAGTTCTTGCCATTCCATCATCCGCCCTCCGTTCCGTGTGCCTTTTTATAGGGAATCATGTATTCACTGGTTGGTACCTCCTCCTTTGATGCGGTTTGATAAATAAATGTGGTAATTGACGCATGGGCCAGAGATGCCTCTCGATAGAGCAAAAGCCTATCTTTTGGCGTAACCGGCATACCCTTCGCCCATAGCACCATAAAGGCGATCACATCTCCATGGGTAACGGCAACAACATGGTGTCCGCGATACTGATGGAGCATCTCACTCACAAATTGGTGCACCCGTGCAAGAACATCGCCTGGTTTTTCAAACGGCGTTTCATTTCCGGAATAAACGTCCCACCCAATCTCGTCCATTTCGCTTATCGGCCGACCTTCAAAGGGTGTGTATACTTCATTGAGAAGTTCTAAAGCGCGGACGGTCAAACCGGCGTGTCGAACGGCGATGCACTCTGCCGTCTCCACTGCTCGTCGCAGGGGGCTACTGAAAATCGCCGCGATAGGCTTGTATTCGAGGACGTCAGCTGCCGCTTGCGCCTGGCGGCATCCTTCCTCGCTTAGAAAAAAGTCCGGCAAACGACCATAATTTACCAACAATGGATTATCGACCTCTCCGTGCCGGACAAAAGATATCCGAGTTGTATTCGTTTTCAATTAAACCTTCTCAGATCAACGGCTACCTCATCTTTTCTTTCCGAGATAAACGACGTTTTTAAGAAATTGGATCGTCTAAATTTGTTGATAAAGTGTTCTATGTTCTCAGGACTCAAGTTTCGCACCTTTGATTTTAAAAAAAAATCCGGATGAGGCTTTTCTTAAGATATCAGGTGCGAAATTTATGAATTTATATCACATCTCCAACGCAATATGCAACTGCCAGCTTTTTCGTTATTTGTAACATTCGAAATCGCATTTTATCATATGATGCAATTATAAGGAATGTGACTTTGAGGCCGTTGAGTATTGTTAGGACGAAAAAATTGTACTTTTTTTTAAAAAAACTGCTTGACATTAATAGACGACTGGTCTATTAATTTTTTAGCAAAGAAAAAATTTTGGCTTTCGGCGACTTGTATGAAGGAAAACATTAAAAACAAAATCCTTGAGGCTGGTGCTCAAATCATTCATCTCAATGGATTCTATCACACCGGAATTCAAGAAATTCTCGATGTAGCAGGGGTGCCAAAGGGCTCTTTCTATCATTATTTCAAGAACAAGGAGGACTTCGGGCTCCAGGTAATAGATTATTTCACGGAATACTTTATTTGTCTGTGCAAAGGCATTCTAGAGGGCGACACGCAATCTCCCCTCCAAAAGATAAATGAGGTTCTTCAGTTTTTTATAAATTTTTTTAAATCCAAAGACTACGCCTATGGCTGCCCGATCGGCAACCTCTCGCAGGAGATGGGAGACCTGAGCCCTTCCTTTCAGCATAAACTCAAAGGGGCTATGGACTCCATGGTCGATATCTATGCCGGTCTCATTCAGGAAGCCCAGAAATCCGGGGAAGTATCCCGACTTCTTGATGCCAGAAAGGCGGCTGATTTCCTGGTTTCCAGCTGGGAGGGTGCGCTCATCCGTATGAAGATTGAAAAAAGCCCGGAACCTCTGGAAAACCATCAGCAGTTTATTTTCAGGTATATTTTAACGCCCTGAAATAAGGGAAAATGTCGATTATCGGGATTTTTTTAAAGTATCTGTTAATAGACCGGTCTATTAAATAAAACAAAAGGCACAATCAACTGACCGATCTATCTGCTCAAGTACCTGTATCGAAAACAAAAGGAGAACCTAAAATGAATGTGAAAGAAACAGTTAAAGAAGTTGTTCAAGGCCATAACCTGGTCCATCTTGCCACAATTGGGTCGGATGGCGTACCATGCGTAAGGGGTGTAGATTATGCAACGGATGATAATGAAAACATCCTATACGTTGTCACTCGAAAAGACTCAAGGAAAGCAGAGCAGATCAGAAATAATAGGAAGGTCGCATTTGCAATCGACCATGATTGTCCTGAATGGGATGATATTCAAAAATTGAAATATATAAAAGGCACCGGGACTGCCTCATTAATCGAAGACCCCGAAGAGATGCAAAAGGCTTTTGGCCTGCTCATACAAAAATTTCCTTTTCTTAAAAATCTGCCGGGAGATCCTTCAGATTTTGTAGGAATAAAGGTCGAATTAAAGGAAGTACTGGCAACAGATAATACCATTTCTTTTGGGTATACTGAGGCAGTCACGTATTGAGGATTATACAATCGATCCTGAAATGAAAGATATGGATCTAATTGTTGCAGCAACCCTAGCGCTGTAAAAAGTGAAATTATTGCAGCGTTAGGGCGACTCGCCTTTCACGACCACCGCTTCCTCGATGATTACATCGTATCGGTATCCGGAACCGAAATCTTTATCAGCGGATAGAACACCTTCTATGGAGATGATGGCGCCTTTCTCTGTGGTTTCCGATGACGTAATCACCAGGTCATGTGTATTTTTCGCCGGGTCTCCGGTACCGTCTTGAATATGTATCCAGTTTCTTCCCATGATGTTAGGGGAAAACTTCACAACCTGCCCTTTAACCGTTATTTTTTGTTTATTCAAATCGACAGCTTTCGCGAAAAGTTCATCGACTGTGTAGCCGTTTTGAGCGGTTGATTTTTCAACTTTCAGGTCTGCAAAAGCCACAATCGTACGACCGCTGCCACCGGATGACTGTGACCCCATATCACTGGGGCTGACAGAGACCTGGGCCGTCTTATCTCCGGAACCTCTAACTACACCCGAGGCAAAGATGATCGACTCAAATGTCCGGTTCAAGGATTTGCTGGTAAAATTGCTCATAACAGTGCCACCCATCAATGAAATTTCCTCCCCTATCTCTAATTCCGTTTTGGGAAGGGCAGCCCAGATTTCATTTCCGGTACCGTCACCCAGCCGCACATAGGTGTAGTTGTTCGCATCCATTTTTTCCAACACCTTTCCTTTAGTTGTGCTGGGTTGACGAGCGGTGGAAGCTTGAATCGATGATTGGCTCTGCTGAACGGTCGGTGCTGTCTGGTTGGTTTGAGTAGTATCGTTGCTGCATGCGATTAATCCAACGATTAAAATCAGGTTGCATAAACTACAGACAATTTTCTTTATTACCATGATAATGGATCTCCTGTTCTTTCATTTATTCACGCAGGTGATACGATATATAGTTTCTTGATGTGTTGCCACAAGATGAAGATCCGGACAACGAAGATAGCCATTTTATATAAAACCGAAATTGTATAGTCGCTTATTCAAAAAACATCAAGCCCTTTAAAGGCAAAACAATGGGAACCATATCAAATATTAGATATTGACCGGCAGGCCCACCTTCCGTATACAATTTTTGTTCGCCAACCAGTTCCAAATAAACAACGCTTTTAGGTGATCCATTCTGAAATACTTATTTATTGAAACATACTGTCTCGGCTCCCATGCACTTTTTGTCAACGGACTGTCTGAATTCTCCTCCCATGATATCGATGTTGTTTCCATGCCCGGGGAAAACTGGCGCTGGCGAATGCTTGGAGCAGCGCTCCATATCGCGGATATCATCCCTCCACTTGACAAATATGAAGGCATCATCGTCACCGATCTCTTCAACCTGGCGGATTTCAAATCACTTGTCGGTTTGCCCTGTCCACCTGTCCTTGCATATTTTCATGAAAATCAGATGACTTATCCCCAGCCGCCCGGCGACAAAGGCGCCTTTCAGCTCGGAATAATCAACATTACCACTGCGGCTATAGCCGACATGGTTGTGTTTAATTCGCAAATGCACAGGGATGCCTTTTTAACTGCCGTACCGGAGTTTCTGAAAAGGGGGCGCGATTTCAGACCCCGGGGGTTGGCCGATAAGATCCGTGAAAAATCCGAAGTCCTCTATCCCGGTATCAAGCTGCAGCCCTGCGGGGATGTCGATGCCGAAAAGCAGAGGAATCCGCCTCTCATTGTCTGGAACCACAGGTGGAGTTTTGATAAAAACCATGAAATGTTTTTTAAGGTGCTCGGAGAGCTCAAGGACCGAGGGCTCGATTTTCGTATCGCACTCATGGGAGACAACTTTGGGATGATACCCAACTCTTTTATCCAGGCCAAAGAAAAATTTAAGGACAGAATTCTTCAGTTCGGCCATGTTCCTTTAAGGGAGGAATATGAAAAATGGCTTAAACGGGGCGCGGTTGTCATCAGCACGGCCATACAGGAGAATTTCGGCATGTCCGTGATAGAAGCGATGATGATGGGATGTGTGCCGCTTTTGCCTGACAGGCTTTCATATCCTGAGATTCTCCCCGAAGCGTTCCATGGAGACTTTCTTTATAAAAACAGACGCGACCTTGTTGAAAAGCTTTTTGCGATAATTTCGGATTACAAGAAGTATGAAACCATCCGGACCCGACTGGCACAGGAAATGAGGTCTTTTTTGTGGGAAAACGTCGCCGGCGGGTATGACAGACTGCTTGAACGCCTTGCGGCGCTCCGGTGAATATAGGGCGTTAAAGTGGAGTTAAGTTTTTATCATATACGATGTGGATGAGATCTCGGTGATCATGTGACGACTCTTCCGGTTCATTGGTTCGAGCGCTGCCATTCGACAACGCTCCTGTATGGGATGTTTCCGCCGAAAATATCCAGGGCACTCCCGATCGTCAGATCGACTCGTCCTCGCCCAAGATCCTTCACTCTGTCCAAGTCCGATAGATCCTTGACGCCACCGGCGTACGTCACGGGGATGGGGGCATGTTTGCCCAGGATCTCAACAAGGTCGGGCTGAATCCCCTGCATCTTTCCCTCAACATCAACACCGTGCACAAGAAATTCGGCACAATAATCTGCCAGTTGGAAAAGCGTATCTCGGTTCACCGGTACATCTGTGAAACGCTGCCACCTGTCAGTCACAATCCAGAATTCCGATTCCCGCCTTCGGCAACTCAAATCCAAAACCAGCCGGTTCCTACCAACTGTTTTCACCAGCGACCGGAGTCGGTTCTTTTCAACATGACCGCCGGAAAATATGTAGGAGGTGACAATCACATGGCTGGCTCCGGCATCGAGATAGCCCATCGCATTGGCCGGGGTAATGCCGCCACCCATATGGAACCCCCCTGGGAATGCGCGAAGGGCCGAGAACGCCGCGTCCCGATTTCCGGGGCCGAGAGAGATCACATGACCGCCCGGGAGATCATCCTTCCTGTACATTTGTGCGAAGTTTTCTGCAGAGCGGTCAGTCTCGAAATTGGTCTTTGGAACATCGGGGGACCCATCCTTAAGAGAACCACCCACAATCTGTACGACCCGCCCTTTACGCAAGTCTATACAAGGTATGAATCGCATTTTACTTTTTCTCTTCTCTTTCCTGCATGTCAACGTTGCTCATCAGCTAGCCTTTTTGCCATACAATTTGTCAAGACTGAAAATATATCTTAATTTTAGCGGAAGATACAAATATTATAAAGGGGAAGCGTTCGCGTTATTTTGTTCAAAAACTGAACGGCCTAATTAACACTACCGGACATTTTTTAGCAATACACTCGATTTTCCATATCGATAAGAGAGCGACAAGTATGTTACGAGTTTGTTAATCCTATTATCCTTTCAGATATTTTGGGGTCGACTTGATCAATCCGCATTTTTACATTTTATTCCTTGACAGCATTTCAATTTTTTTAATATAACAGATGCCACATTGTAGCCCTTCGTTTGTTTTCCTTTTTTTAAAGAATCTATTATTTTCAGCCAATCCCGTTTAATTCGGCGATAAAAATCGATCGAAAGGAGGTGAAATTTAAAACATTTTTCAACTTTATTACCTTTTATGAAGAACATCATCGGTATCGGTGTGGATTTGATTCAACCCATCGACCCGACCTGCCTGGATATCGTAAAATTCAAAGAAATGTTCGGCGATCGAATTTGCCTTGCGGGTAATGTAGCCAACGAATTGTTGCGAAGCGGCACCCCATCCGAAGTGGAGACACTGGTAAAGGAACTGATTGAAAA
>Ga0255052_10000370_pt1 | contig 36490 bp, 28 predicted proteins | sample JV7_2_21_MG_FD_188632 | JGI IMG/M metagenome (GOLD analysis project Ga0255052, IMG submission 188632) | Seawater microbial communities from Jervis Inlet, British Columbia, Canada - JV7_2_21 | ecosystem: Environmental > Aquatic > Marine > Inlet | place: Canada: British Columbia | collected...
GCGGGCCGATTACGAGGGTTTCGTGCTGCCGTTCGCCGCCGAGCTGATGAAACTTGCCAAAGAATACGACAAGCCGGTCAAGATCCGCCTGTGTGATACGCTCGGATTCGGTCTGCCCTGGGCGCAGGTAGCGTTGCCTCGGAGCATTCCGAAACTCATCCACGGGCTTCGACAGGTCGGGGTCCCCTCTCAATGGCTCGAATGGCATGGTCATAACGATTTTCACAAGGTCGAGGTCAATGCCGCAACGGCGTGGCTCTACGGCTGCTGCGCCGCCAACGTCTCGATATTCGGCAACGGGGAGAGAACGGGCAATCCGCCGCTGGAGGCGCTGGTTGTCGAACACGCCCAGCTCAAAGGGATGGTCGAGGGTGTCAACTACGCCGCCATTACCGAGCTGGCCGAGTACGCCGAAAAGGAACTGGCCGTGGAGATTCCGCGGAACTATCCTCTGGTTGGAAGGGATTTCAACGTCACCCGGGCTGGCATCCACGCGGACGGCTTGCTGAAGAACGAGGAAATCTACAACTGTTTCGACACGCGGAAGCTGCTTGGCCGCCCGATCGGTGTAGCAATAACCGACAAGACCGGAGCGGCGGGCATCAAGCACTGGATCGAGGCCCGGTTCGAGACTGAAATCCCCAAACACGATCCGCGCATCACAAGAGTCAAGGACATAATCGACGCCGAGTATGCCGCCGACAGGGTGTCGAGCATTTCGGACGACGAAATGTTCGAGTGGGTGCGGGAAGCTTTCGCCAGCGACTTACCGAAAGAAAAGCCGAATGTCAGACATTAGATATCAATCCCGGCACGCCGGGATTGATTTTTGATATTCTTAGAATTGAGGATTGAGAATCGAGAATCCGGAATCGAGAATCAAAGCAGTTTTGTTCGACCTGGGCGAGACTCTGCTGAACTTCGGCAGATTCAGCCCTACGCGAATATTCCGGCAAGGCGCGAGATTATCGTACGATTATCTCAAGAGTTGCGGTGAGTCCGTCGGCAGCTTCGAGTATTATTGCTGGACAAACCTGATAGCACTGCGCATCCGGCACCTTATCTCCAACATAATGAAAAACGATTTCAACTCAACGGCCCTTTTGCGCAACCTTGGCAAGAGAAAGGGTGTCGCGCTCGACGGCCAACAGTGGCGGCATTTTGCGTGGCTCTGGTACGAACCTCTGAGCAAGATCGCAACGGTCGAGCCGAAAATAAAGGAGACTCTCGCCGCGCTTGAAGAATTGGAGCTCAAGCTCGGCATACTCTCCAATACTTTCGTAAGCGGCCATTCTCTGGAGAAGCATCTCCAACAAATAGGCATACTGGATTTCTTCGGCCTCAGGGTGTATTCGTACGAGTTCGATTTTCGCAAGCCCGACACGCGAATTTTCAAAATCGCCGCCGAGAGAATCGGAGAGCGAGTTGAGAACATAATGTACGTCGGAGACCGCATCGACAAAGATATCAACCCCACGCTGAAACTCGGCATGCACGCGGTCCTCAAGGACGCATACACCAACGCTGGTAAAAAGCTCCCCGGAGGAGCCTGGAAAATAAATCACATTAGCGAACTGCCCGCCCTGATAGAAACAATCAACGTGGGAGCGGTGAGTTGACTGAGAATCAGGGCGCGCCGGTTCCCCTGCCTTAGACGGACACGTAGGGTGAGGCTGGCCCACCGTTATCGATTAATTCGGCAATTCGTCCGGATCAAAAATCGCTTCCGGAAACTCCGGATTAGTCTCAACAAACAGTCGTATCACAAGTCTTTCCTCTTCCGGTTCCCAGCCTTGACCATTATGTCTCCATGATCGCGAGTTCGTAGTCATTTCGCTGGGATACCATTGGCCTGCATCGTCCTGTTGGAATCGTGTCACCTCTGTTACGGAATAAGGCTCTGAAGGCGCACCATTAGGGTCAAAATCCAGATCATCAACTTCAGGGTAACTTTGGGGTACAATAAAATGTTTGTAACCTTCTATACGAGAACAGATATAGCCGTGTTCAGGGTCGATGTAGTAGAGTGCTTTTTCGGTAGACCGACGTAGTTTGTTCTCTTTGACGATTGCTTTGCTCCATTTTTCGATACACAGGAGATTATTCTCGGTAGCATAACTGTTCTCAACAGGTTCTCCTTTGTCTATCCTCGGCCAACCACGATGAATTAATCCTCCTACAACGTAATCCGGCTTACGATTTGGAGAATACCTTTTGCTCTTTTTCCAGCGGTCCCGGTAGTCACGCTCTGAGCGATATGCGCATTCTCCGTCATATAATTGTGCCCCAAATTCGTCACTCCTTGCATTGCGGACCCAATCCAGAATCTTCTCAAAATCATCTGTGGTTGGGGGCACATTATTCCTTACCCACATCAACTGTTCAAATCTTTCTTTTCTACCATCGGTATATATTACACATACACGATAACGAACATCGTTCTCGTTTTCCAGATCTATGACAATACGCTGTGTCGGAAGGTTTGCTTTGGCCGCACGATACGGCTTGATGACTTCAAGAAAATCGGGACTGGGTCTGCGGTCAACTACTTTGACCTTCGCATTCATGGGTGCTCCCGCCTGAAATATGTCGGTAGGACCGCTATCAGGATACGAGAATTCAACCCTACCTATTGCAGTTTTGCCGGAGGGATTGATCCTCTTGAGTGTCAAGAGTCGCGGCAAATGAGTCGCAACATCAACCACAAAGGAGTATCCTGAATGCATACCGTTTTGGGCAGTGGCGTCCATCTCAATATTAATGGTCTTAGCCGGCCGGCCATTGTATATGGTGTCGCTGAATTCAACTTCCCGGCCCTCGCTTTCCAAGCGTGTAATCTCTTCACGAAAACCATTAACAATCGAATCAGATAGAAAACCGCCTACGATATCACCTGTATAGGTCGTTGTTATCGTATTAGTCTGAGGATCATACAACTGGCTCTTGAGTTCTTTTTTGAAATCAGCGTACTCTGAAAAGTTGATGAAACCCGTAGTGGAAACTCCAATATTTCGACGAGGATTAACTGAAATCCAACTTTCGCTCGACACATTCTCATTATCATTGGGCTCAGCATCGGCTTGCGTCCAACGCCACGTCATGTGCACCCATTCAGCCTTTCCCATGGAAACCCAAACATCGTCGAAACCAAAAGCCGGAGTCGTCATATCAACCGAACCATTGTGTAAGAAAAGCATCACCATAATGATTACCACCGCAGCAGCGGCTATCTTTGTAACCGGACTTTTCATGATTCTTCTCCAAATACTTGCCTGCTCGACAGCGGCCTGTCTCTTCGATTGGTCCAACTTCTTCAGCAGCTTATCGAGAACCCTGTCATGTACGCGGTCGCCGGACTCGACCGCTAATTTCTCAATAGACTGTTCTATATCTTTGGCTGATTTCATTTTTCTTCTCTTGGTCGGATAAAAGTGTTCTAAGTTTATCGAGCCCGTATCGGTACCGACTCTTTGCCGTATTGATCGAGACTCCCTGCAAGCCGGCTATTTCTCTAAACTTCATGCCGCCTCGAAGATGCAGCATTATCACTTCTCGCTGCTCGTATGCAAGTTGTGCAATCGCATAATTCAAATTCCTTGTCTCTTCCCCGAAGATTGCATGATGCTGCGGCCCGTTCGTATCCGAAACCGTCGCCGCCGCTTCATCCAATTCGCAGGGTTGTGATCGTCTTGCTCTGAGCTTATCGCGTGCAAGATTCACGACGCAGGTGGCAAGAAAGCTCTTGAGACTCCCCGTCAGCTTAAACTTCTCTCTGGATTCGATGAACTTACAGAAAACATCGTGCACAACGTCTTCAGCCGTGTTCACATCTTGTAAAAGAGCCGCCGCCAGGGCCAGCAGATAGTCACCATACTTGCGGTAAATCCGGCAAAGGGCCTCACTGCTGCCGCACTTGAACTTCCATATCAACAGCTTGTCTTCCAGCATTCGGTGCTTTCCCGACCAAATAAAGAACGTTCTTCGCTTGTTACACGAACCGATACCCTATTTTGGTTTATACATTATCAGAAATCTATTCCGGTTTTTACGGCTTTTTGCAGAAGAAAAATGAAAAAGGCATAATACTTTGGCGAAGTGAAGCATTTCGCTAAAGCGGTTCAGGGTTTACAGTTCCGGGTTCACGGTTCCAGGTTCCGGGTTCACGGTTAAACGAAGGATTATTCAACCAACCTTGAACCGTTGAACTTTGAACCTTTTTAACCGTGAACTTTCTAACCCGGAACCAACACTTTTGCCACACACCGCTAAAGTGTTACAAGAAGGCCGAGCTAAGAACAAGCCCGGCCAGGGAACATAATGTACGTCGGAGACCACAATCGACAAGGACATCAAACCCGCGCTAGGAACCGGCATGCAAGCTGTTTCAAGAGCAGCCTACACCAACACCGGCAAAAAACTACCAAAAGAAGCTTTGAAAAGAACTCAATCTATGCGGATCCATGCTCGCTCATAGGAACGACTGGCGTGGATTTTGTGACCTGGAGCCGATGCGGACGCAGCTAAAGGGGGGAGGGGGTCCTCCGATTTAAGAGGGGACAAGGGGATCGATCTCAAAGGAGCCGTTCTAATCTTGACTGGAACCAATCAAAGACCTCCTGCGCGGCCCCTCTGGCATCGCTGGCATCGTCAGACGTGGGCATCCAGGCATCGCCCGGGTAACGAACTTCAACCGAGTACGGATTAAGCAGCGCGAGCGTCTCACGCAAAGAATCGGCCGTGGGATCACATTCGAGAACCTTCTCCAGGATGACAAATAGATTGTGCGTTATCGGATATTCGCGACCGCGCGCCACCAGAAAGCCTTTCAGGAGTTTTTCAGCGGCCTGTTGACAGTGGAAGCAGACCGTATCGTACGGCACTCTTCGTGCGGCAAGATTGTTGTCCGCATTGAGCAAGTCACTTCTTGCCTTATCGATCCATCGCTTCGCGTGCTCAGACTGTTTGTCCATACAGTCTTTTACCTTCCCGCAGTATTCTGGAGATGAATGAAAGCTCGAATTCGCGCTCTGAATCCACTTCCTCAGGCGTATAGACCAGAATGTCCATCGCAAAAGGATATGGTTTGAACATGAGGTGCAGTTGCCGACTGCGTTTGTGTCTTGGCAGATCGCTTTGGGCAATCACCAGCAGGTCAACGTCGCTGTCCATTCCGGCCTGGCCTCGGGCGTGCGAGCCGAAAAGAACAACCGCCTTGGCCTCGGTTTGCTCTCCGATTCTCCTGGCGACTTCTTCAATTTCACTGAAAGCGACCATAATCGGATGATAGTTGTTCTGGCCTGCTATTGCAACCATGTAATCGTCCGCTTGGGGAATCTTGCTGCCGCTTTGACCCACAACAGCGTTAATGAAGGCTTCGAGCGTCTTTATTCCCTTCTGTCCGCAATCTTCTGCCTTCTGCATTCAGACAAGGGTCCACGGTTCCAGGGTTCACAGTTGATCGAATAAACTAGTTTTACCAGCCACCAACCGTGAACCTTCTAACCCGGAACCAGCACTTATGCTGATAGCTGACTGCTGAAAGCCTTTATTTCATGCTTCACACTTCATCCTTCATTCCTTTGCCCCGTGCTTGCGCAGCAGTTCGACGACCTGTTCATGACCTCTCTGCTTTGCCAAAGATATGGGCGTTTTACCGTTTTTGGTTTTGGTTTTGGCGTTGATATCGGCGCCTTTAGCTATAAGCAACTGAGCCACTTCCATGTAACCGTAACCGGCCGCATAGTGCAATGGCATCCTACCTCTCTCATCTGTTGCATTAACATCCGCGCCCTTGCTAATAAGAAATGCAGCTACATTTGGCTGATGTCCGTGAAACGCCCAGACTAAGGGCGTCCATCCACACTCATCTCTTGCATTAATATCCGTTCCCTGTGCGATAGACGTTTCTACTTTTGGCAAGTCTCCTATAAAAGCCGCTCGGTGGAAGCTGGAAACATGGGAACCTTTGTCAATAAGAAGTTTTACGACATCCTTGTGGCCTCGGTACGCAGCAACATGCAGTGGCGTCAAACCTCTAGCCGTGTTCTTTGTGTTTATGTCGGCCCCATTGGCCAGGAGCAGTTTCACAATATCCTTACCGCTCGACCGGATCGCATGGATTAGCGCCGTATCACCCCTATTATCCGCAGCGTTGACATCAGCTCCCTTGTTAATCAAAAGTTCCACGATATCCCTGTCATTCTCCCGGATCGCATGGATTAGCGGTGTTATTCCATCAGCGTCCTTTACGTTAACCTTGGCTCCTTTGTTAATGAGTAGCTCAACTGCATCCTTGTTGTATTCCCAGATAGCCTCATGGAGCAAGGTAGAATCCTCATCGTCCTTTGCATTAACATCGGCGCCCTTATCTATCAGCAGGTCGACGATGTCCTGATGGCCGTTCAAAGCCGCAACAAGTAGCGGCGTCCAATTCATGTTGTCTTTTGCATCGACCTGGGCGCCTTCGTTGATAAGAAACTCTACAACTTCTTTTCTGCCTGAACAGGGCGCAAAGTGCAGAACCGTGCAGCCGGTCTCTTCCTCTGAATCGATGTCTTCACCTTCTCGCAGGAGCTTCCTGAGTTTTTCCATATCTCCCAAATAGGCAGCAAGGTGTAAGGGAGAATATTTGGCTCCTCTGGCGACCAGCAGTTCAACCACTTTTTTGTTATTGCCTTCAACGGCATAGTCTAAAGTCGAACACTTGTTATTATCTTTTGCATTGATATCAGCACCTTTGCTGAGCAATAGTTCGACAGTCTTAATGTCCCCATTCCAGGCTGCAAGGTGCAATGGCGTCATACCTTTGATGACAGTTGTGTCGACACCTGCGCCGCTTTCAATAAGTAATTTTGCAACATTGGCATGGCTCTTATAAGCTGCAACATGAAGAGCCGTCACGATCCAGCGCCGGCGTAGTTCGCCCCTGGCGTTAGTATCGGCGCCTTGTGAAATGAGCTCCTTGAGATGTTCAATATCACCATCTCTTGCTACCTCGAAAAGTGATTTGCTCTTCTTTGCCTCTTGAATGCGCTCTATCATCTGTTTTGTTGACGGGACAATCTTACTGGCCGGATACTCATCGAGAAGTTTCTGAAATGCAACTAATGCGGCATCCAACTGCCCCGCTTTGAAATGGGACTGGCCTATCCAGTATTGTGCATCCTGAGCGATCTTTCCTTTCGCTGACAGGCTCATTACTTTTTTGTATTCGGTTATGGCGCCATCGTAATCGGCGGCTTTACGCAACTCATTTGCCTTTTCGAAGTGTTGTTCAGCCTTTGTATCTGTCTCTGAAGCAATATCGGCAAGAATCAAGGACGATGTTCCCGGGACGGTTGCCAAAATCAGGCATGCGGTTAATGAGATTAGTCTTTTGTTATTCATTTCATCTCCTTTTTGAGGATCGGCAACAAATAAGTTAAATAAGTGAACTTAACCCGGCTTCGCCGGGGACTTTTTTAGAACCACTAATCTCCACTAATCCTCACTAATCTTTGATTCACTCATTAGCGGTTTGTTGGCCATTAGTGAAGATTAGCGCAGATTAGTGGTTAAAAACAACCTATTGCGGCCGCAGGTCGCACCAAACACATTCTCGTGGTTTCACAGAGTTACTTTCCGGCGCTGATTGATTGCGCCATATTCATTAATTGTGACATTTCAATATTACCGATCAAAACATAAGAACGAGCATCATCCTTCCATGCAAGAATGGTTCCTGCGCCTTGCTCGCGGTTGCGATATACGGCATACTCTCTGAAATCATTCGCCGATAGCCCGCGCTGCCCATCCAAAGATTGCTCGAACAACGATACCGAATTGATGCCGTCGGTATACAGCAGTTGCAAGGCATCGCGTCCCTCGATCCTCCTGATCTGATCGAGTGAATAACCGGGATGAAGCCTCGCGGGCGCCCGCAAGGCAAAGTCGGCGGTTTCTCGCGCTTCCGACAGCGTCAGTGTGTGCCCATTGGAAATCACGGGAGCTTCGGGCGAGCCGATTTCTCGCTGAGATGGAGATCCTCTGACAATTATGCCGGGATGCAAATATTGCGGCTCATCGTCAAAGAACTCATAATACAGTATATCATCTCGGTTGATTCGCATCTGCACCGGCTGCGGTGCGGCCGCACTAAAGGAAACATGTCGAGCGACGACATCCCGATGCTCTTTCAAGTATAGGTTGATGGTGGTTGTATCATCAGGCCGAGCAGGGGCGATATCCCGCCGGGCCAGCTCCAGTTCGGCTTTCAGGCCGGTGACTTTCCCAGACAGGTCGGTAACTCTTCCGGATAGAACAAAGCAGGCCGCCCAGGAAGAAATGATAAGAAATGCCGCAGCCAGGCACGCAGCTTTCTTCCACAGCGTAATCCTACTTATGTTTGGCTCAAGCGTGGCCGAGGTTGACTTTCTCTGTGATTGGAAGACTTCGATTTGTCCTTTGTGTTCTTGTTTCCATTTGTCAAAATCGAACTGTGGTCTGTCCCGGCTGACAGCGCCGGAGATTAGCTCGTCTAACTTTTCATTGCTTCTATCAGTATTCATGACCGGTTCTCCGGAAAACCATTTCTCTTCAAGTAATCTGCCATTTTTCTTTTTGCCCTTGTCAATCGGCCGTTGATCGATGCCTTTGAAATTTCCAAAACAGAACCTATTTCTTCGTAAGACAGGTTGTTGTAATAGCGCAGGGCTATCAACTCTCTCGCCGGGGCGGGCAACTGCTCAATCGCCCGGCGGATCAGCATGCCGTTTTCATTGTGGCTGCCACCCGAGGCCGCTTGCGAGAGATCCGCGGCGTTGACCCGCCTGGCCTTGGCTGCGACCATATCCTTGGCGACGTTCCTGCAAATCGCGGCCAGCCACGGGGCAAATCTCGCTCGGTTCTTCAGCTTTCTCACGTTCACGAGTGCCCGGGCGAAACTCTCCTGGGCTGCGTCCTCAGCGAGTTGATGATCGCTCACGACCGAATATGCAATTGCCACCATAGGGCCGTAATACTGCCGACAGAGTTCGCCGAAGCTCTCGATATCGCCGGCAGCGGCCGCGTCAACTAATTGTCGTTCCAGATTGTCCTGCACGTGCTAAGGCTCAGCCTCCAATCTTGCCGATCAGCATTCGTCATACTGTCTGATTCTACACCCAAAATAAGCGCAAAAAGAAATTATTCTATTCTTATTTCAGATATCTTCCGGTTGGATAGGCACGGGCTTGAGGACTTGCATTCTTGAACGGGCTTTGGTATTACAGGACGGTCAACATGGAAAGATGGATTCATAAGGATGCAATATCATGGCTACGCTCGAATTTATCGATCTGTTTATTGTTGTTTGTTATCTGGTCATTGTGGTGGCGATTGGCCTTTCCTTCGCCAGAAAGGAACGAACCAGTGAGAATTATTTCCTTGCAGGCCGCAGTCTGACATGGCCGGTTATTGGAGCCTCGCTGTTTGCCAGCAACATCGGAACTGAACATCTCGTCGGCCTGGCGGGAGATGCACACCGTGTCGGACTGGTAGCAGGCGGCTTCGAATGGATGGCCTGTTTATGTCTTATAATTCTGGCAGTGGTTTTCGTTCCACAGTATTTACGAACTCGCATCTATACGATTCCGGAATTTCTGGAAAGGCGGTTTAGTCTGACTGCCAGGGTGTATTTGTCGGGCTATTTCACCGTTATGATTGTCCTGACCAAGGTCTCGATAGCCTTGTACGCCGGCGCCATTGTAATGGAGCAATTCTTCGGTTGGGACCGTACCGCTGTTATGTGGGGTATTGGAATCTTCACAGCTTTATATACTGCCATAGGGGGCTTATCAGCGGTTGTTTACACAGACCTCCTGCAAACAGTAATTCTTGTATTTGGTGCAACTCTGTTGACTGTAATCGGTCTGGAGCGGGTGGGAGGATGGTCAGGGCTTACAACCTCTGCCCCTGAAGGCTTTTTGAGTATGGTAAAGCCAATCGACCATCCCGACTATCCCATCACAGGATTCATGTTCGGAAACCTCTTTGTCGGAATCTTCTACTGGTGTATGGACCAGGCAATCGTCCAGCGTGCTCTCGGTGCTCGCAATATCGACCATGGCCGCAAGGGTGCAATTTTCGGCGGCTTTTTGAAGATCCTGCCGGTCTTTATTTTTGTACTTCCGGGCGTCATTGCAGTCGTTTTGTTCCCTGACATCGAACACGATAAGGCTTTCCCTACCTTAGTCTCAGAACTGCTGCCGGTCGGAATTAAGGGACTGGTACTTGCAGGTTTGCTTGCTGCATTGATGTCGTCACTCGACAGCACCTTAAACGCTTCAGCTACACTTGTAACCCGTGATTTCTTCGTGCGTTTCACTAAGACCGAACCCTCGCAGGCAGCCCAGATCTGGCTCGGCCGAATTACAATTGCCGTGGTCGTCATCGCTGGTATCCTGTGGGCTCCGGTTATAGGAAAGGCCGATACAATTTGGAAATACCTCCAGATGGTATCAGCCTATATGGCAGTGCCTATAGCTGCTGCGGTTTTAACAGGTATATTGTGGCGGCGTGGAAATAATGCCGGTGCCCTCAGTGCTATGGTCTTTGGCATTGCTGTAGGGATTCTTATGATGGTCGATTCTATGTGGAAAGGCGGTCTGATACCAATTCTACAGACTCCGATTATGGCCTCATTTATGCATCGTTCTCTCGTTGCATTCTTGCTCAGCGTAGCAGTAATGGTCGTCGTAAGCTTACTCACTGCCGCCCCGCCCAAGAGCCGGATAGAAGGGGTCTGCTTCGAGTGGTCGGGTTTTGCACCCATCGAGAAAGTGCCGGTCTTTCGCGACTACCGACTCTGGATTGTGTTGTTAATAATTTGTGTTGTATCCTGCTGGATTGCCTTGCGCTAATCATTTACAATTGCAGTGGCCAGCAGAAAAGGCCGATACATAAATTCGTCGCCCTTGATCGAACGACAAGATACGAAGTACGAGATACGAGAATATGGCCGAAGCAGCTTTTCAAAAATGTATAAATCCCGATTGCGGGGCGCAATTTGATTGTGGGCAGGCGATTTTCAAGTGTCCGGCGTGCGGCGAGCTGCTGGATATACGCTATGACTGGGACAAGATCGAGGTCCCCGGCAAATTGAGCGAATTTTCCGAACGATGGGGCACCAGGGACAATCGGCTGGACTTCTCGGGTGTATGGCGTTTCCGCGAGCTGCTGAACTTCTGCGAAGACCGGCACAAAGTATCAATCGGCGAAGGCCAGACGATCCTGCAGCCCAATGACGCCGTGGCTGAGTATGTCGATATACAAGCCCGGCGTCTGCATCTGCAATACGAGGGGCTGAACCCCTCGGGCTCGTTCAAAGATAACGGGATGACGGCCGCTTTCAGCCATGCCAAGATGGTCGGCGCAAATGCCAGCGCATGTGCCTCGACGGGCAACACGTCGGCATCGATGGCCTTGTACGCACATAGCTGCGGCGTAAAATGTACCGTCTTCATCGGCTCGGGCCGAATCGCCTTCGGCAAGCTCAGCCAGGCGATGGACTATGGCGCTCAGACGATTCAGATACTCGGTGACTTCGATGACTGCATGCGGCATGTCCAGGATGTCTGCACCCAACTCGGGTTGTACCTGCTCAACTCGCTGAACCCGTTTAGGCTCGAAGGGCAGAAAACGATCATGTATCGAATCATCGAGGGCCTGGGCTGGGACGTTCCCGACTGGATCGTCGTGCCCGGCGGAAATCTGGGCAACTCCAGCGCGTTCGGCAAGGCCTTTCTTGAACTCAAGCAGTTGGGTCTGATCGACCGGATTCCAAGGATGGCGATCATCAACGCCACCGGCGCCGACACGCTGAGTGACCTGGTCAACAACAAGAAGCTCTCCTGGAACGAGGGCAAAGTCGACCAGCAAATCATCGACGATTATTACGCCGACCTGACGGCCCGCAACTTCTCTCCTCACACGTGCGCCTCGGCGATAGAGATATCCCGGCCGGTTAATCTCAAGAAGTGCCTGCGAACAATCGACATATGTGACGGCGTTGTGCGCGCGGTTACCGATGAGGAGATCGTGGACGCCAAGGCGATCATCGGCAAACACGGCCTTGGCTGTGAGCCCGCCTCCGCGGCGACAATTGCCGGCTTGAAGAATCTCCGCCAAGAGGGCCTGATCGGCGGTGACCAGCGCGTCGCCTGCGTGCTGACGGGCCATCTGCTAAAAGATCCCGACAAGACGGTCAACTACCACAAGGACAAACAGGGCCAGTTCAGCAACCCCCCCGTAGAGGCGCCGAACGATCTCGAAGAGATTTTGAAGCTGATAAAATGAGACTCGAGCACCTAGTACGCTTTCTTCCTGCGTTTGGCAGAGACTGCAAGCGAAAAGTTTTCAATCCGAGCGACAAGAGCAGCGACGTCACCATCCTGGTTGTCGGTTGCATACGATTTGACGAGCAATTGCTTTAGTTCGTCATCGAAGTAATCATCCAGCATGCTGTGGTGCAGCCTGCCGAGGTTCTTTAACTTCCGATTCTCGTTCGTTACGTTGCGGGACATCCGATGCAAATCTATGACTGCAAACTGATACTCGCCCGCGGCGCTCTCATTGACGTATATGTGGTATATGTACAGGTCCGGCAGGCTGACGTTCAAGGCATGTATCCTGCGAATAAACGTGCCCAGAGAGGCGATGATCTTCTCCTGTCGCGATCGCTCCATAGCGTTCCATTTGCGCCCGACAAAATCGCTCAGGCACTCGGTCTGCAGCTCTTCGGTGACAACGAAGGATTTGGTCTCGATGCCCCACTTCTTTTCTTCGCCGTAGCAGACGGGTCTGTACGATTCAATGCCGTTGTCGAGAAGGAACCTGGCACTCTCGGATTCGTACCGGCCCTGGGAGCAGGATTCGCCAACGTTTCGCCGGGCAAAAAGCACGTCCTTGAGGTGAGGGTGAAAGAAACGTTTGATGAAGAACGTCTTCTTTTGCGAATCCGCGCCCAAACTGAACGAGACGACATTGCGTCTGCTGTTGCCGCCCCTAGCACCGGCGGCCAGACGTTCGAAGAAATCGTCGAATGTCCCGATGTCGAATTCGGCGAAGAAATGAGACCAGGAATTCGCAAAGACCACTCGTTGCACTTCTGTACGGTCCTTTCCTTAGGAACCGCGCATAAATAATTGATCCGTTTCTCATCTCATCTTCACGCCATCTTCAGTCGCTTCTCAATCGCGAAATCCGCGACGTAGAACAGCTACGCCTGTGGTTTCGCTCAATCGGGCGCGACTGAATCTGACACAAATCTGAGAGATAAATGAAGCACTTATTTATGCGCGGCTCCTAATAATCTATCTGACACCTTGACATACTAACATCAAAAGGCTATAATGTCAATAATGAGGTGATAATATGAAAACAAATACAAAAAGAACCACAATCTATCTGGATTCTGACTTGCATCAGGCATTGCGCATAAAAGCAGCAGAAACAGAGCACTCAATGTCAGAGCTGGCTCAAGAGGCAATAAGGCTTTCTCTGGCGGAGGACTCCATCGATCTGGCAGCCTTCGATGAGCGTAGGAAAGAACCAAGTTTGCCTTTCGAGAATGTCCTGAAGAAGCTCAAGAAAGATGGCAAAATATAGAGTAACGATAAAGAAGTCTGCTGCAAAAGAGTTAGAACATGTCCCCCAAAAAAACCTCCGACGAATAATCAAACGTGTTCGATCGCTCGCCGAAGATCCGAAACCCCAAGGATCACAGAAGCTCTCGGGGCAGGAGCATTTCCGCATTCGACAGGGAGACTATAGAATTGTCTATTCTGTCGATGACAAAGATTCAATCGTCGACATAGTAAGAATCGGCCATAGACGGGAAATCTACCGCTGATGACGGATCCCTCCGCCCGAGTAGAAAGCCTGCGACCCATACACAGTTATCGTCTTTCGTAACCGTTCTGGGCGTGGAGGATTTCGATGAAGGCCAGCATGTTCTCCAGTGGGACGTCGCCCTCGACCGAGTGTGCCGCCGAGAAAATGTATCCGCCGTCGGCGCCTGCTTTGAGCAGCTTGCTCGTTTCCTGCTTCACGTCCTCAACGGAGCCGTATGGCAGGGTTTGCTGTGTGGACAGTCCGCCGTGAAAGGCGAGCCGCCCGCTATACCTTCTCATGAGATCGAAAACGTCCATGACCTCGGGCTGAAACGGGTTGAAGCAATTGAGGCCGATTCCGATCAAATCGTCGAACAGCTCATCCACCTTGCCGCACGAATGGATCATGACAAACTTGCCCGCGCCACGAATGTGCGAGTACATCCGCTGCAATTCGGGCAGGATAAACTCGCGCCAGATTCGCGGTCCCATCTGCAGGCCACTCTGCTGGCCCCAGTCATCCCCTAGATAAACTGCGTCTATATCGTATTTCAAGGCCTCGGTGACCTGCGCAACGTTGTAGTCGGCTATCGCGTGAAGCAAGCGGCGCACAAAATCAGGCTCATCCAGGAAATCCATCATCAGGTTTTCCATGCCGCGCAACGTCCAGGCCCGCTCGTAAAGTGAGAACCCAATCTTGAAAACGCGGAAACAGTCGGCGTACCTGGAAAGTTTCTCCCCGATACCATCGAACAAACGTCTGTCGAGAGGATCGGGAAAATCATATCCGTCGAGCGCCGGCTCGGGCAAAATCCTTCCCTCGACGATACCGATGTCCTTGTCCACGCTCCGGTCCCAAACGACGCCGAATACGTCACAGAAGCGGTCGTTGCCGAGGTCGGAGAAGAAGCCGATGTCACTGCCCAGCTTGACGAAATGGTTGTCCAGGGCCTGTTCGAGATCGTCCTGGCCAAAATGCTCTCGCAACTTGGCGGCGGCCTCCACGGTGAAACCACAATGCCACGGCACATAGGGCGCCTTGTGTCCTTCGATCGCCAGCCTGACAACCTGCCTCTTATCCATAGACCGTTTCCGAAGCTGCGCAGAGATCGGCGTTTCTGCCGGGAGGGTTTGAGACCTCGCGTGTCGCTTTCTCGGTCAGGCCGCTGAGCCGGGCATCATCGCCAAAGTTCGTGACATCGACGTTCTGCAAACCGACAGCTTGAGACAATGCCGCCATCGGTCCGGTTATGCCCGCACTACCCCGGCTGCCGAGTATCTTCGGTGCGACGTAAACAACGATCTCGTCGGCGAGATCCTCTTTCAAAAACGATGTCAAGATGCTCGGTCCGCCCTCGACGAGCAACTGCGTGACGCCACGATTGCTCAATTCATCGAGCAGAAAATGGAGGTTGGAGCCACCTTGTGTATCCGGGTAGGCAAGCAGCTCAACTCCTTTGCCGGTCAGCTCCTGGGCCAGTTGAGGATTCTGGCGGGCCGATTCCCGCCTTGTGAAGATCACTACGGGACTTTTGGCGGCCGTCTCAACAAGCTGACAATCCAGCGGGATCCGGAGAAAGTTGTCCATTACGATTCTGGTTGCTTTTTTGCCTTTGCTCGGTATAGCTGTCAACAGCGGGTCGTCGGCGATCACCGTATTTATGCCCACCAATATCCCTTGCGCCCGCCGGCGTAACTTGTGGACATCTCTCCTGCTCTGGCCGTTGGAAATCCACCTTTGTTCGGCGCTTTGGTCGGCCCAGGCGACTTTGCCGTCGAGGCTTTGCGCCCATTTCAGGGTGACCCAGCACTTGCCGGTGACGGCGAATTTCACGAAGGGGGCGTTGAGCAGTCTCGCCTCGGCCTCGCAGAGGCCGGTCTCGACTTCTATGCCCGCCTGGCGCAACTGCTCGATGCCCTTGCCGCCGGCGTGCTCGGACGGGTCGGTCATGGCGACAAAAACCTTGGCCAGCCCCGCGGATATGATCGCCTCGGTACACGGGCCGGTCTTGCCCTGATGAGAGCACGGCTCAAGCGTAACATACATCGTACCACCGCGCGGCTTTACGCCTATGGTCTGGCAATCTTCCATCGCGTTTATTTCTGCATGCGGGCCCCCGAATTTCTTGTGCCAGCCTTTGCCAATGGTCTGACCGGCCTTTGTGATAATGGCTCCGACCACAGGATTCGGCTCCACCGAGTTGATACCTCGCTGCGCCAGCTTCAACGCCATCTGCATGTACTTCTCGTCTTGCGTACTCATTTTATTGTGCCCTTTCTTCCATGAGTAATTTGCCTTCTTCCAACTCCATCGGTACAATTCGAGCAAAACTTCAAGCATTTGTCAACAAAGTAAATCTTCCTGGGTGTGTCCAAATATCCTGACAAAGCTATGAACCCAATCAAAGCCAATTTCAGACACCCACAAACACGGCCCGGGCAAAGGAGCTGGCAAGATAGTCAGTGGGGTTGCCTACCTTGCAGATGTATGCTATTATGTAAAACAAAGCCAATCTGCCGGCCTTAGGCCGGAAATCCGAAGCACTAAACCGTAAATCCTTAACAGGCTGAATTCGCAGAGGCATTTTGAAAGAACAAAGTCAATTCAAACCTGATTTGCCCCCGAGTCCGTAGCCGCCAATGAACAGGAAAGTGAGGTCGTTATATGATATTGCACGATCAACGCACGTTAATATTCTCTCTTACAGTAGTTGTCAGCTTACTTACAGGGATTCTGCCTGAGTCCGAGGCGCTGGGCGGTGTGGCCACGGCAAAGCTCAAGCCTCTGGTCGCAGTGGCGGACCTTAACGTGGGGGAATCTCAGACTGTGGAGCTTTGCGATGGCTCCCGGGCGACTGTCAAGCTGCTCGATCTGAAAGAGACGCGGGACGACATTCGCAACGCCGTTCGCCGAGCGGTGGCAACCGTTGAGGTCAACGGCAAAACAGTCTCGCTTGTTTCCTCGACGTATCGTCTGCCGGCGACTATCGCCGGCGTGCAGATCGACTGTGCGGTGACTAAGGGCTACTTGCAGAACAGCAGCAAACAGAACGCATGGGGGCTTGAAAAGGACGCCAGGCTAAGACTGTGGCCTGCCGGTTCGCCTTTGGTAAAACCGGGCACATTTGTCTATCCGGTGAAGCAGCGTTGGTTCGCGACCGATACACAGATGGCAAATGTGCCGACGTTTGTCGACGGCGGCGAAATCCCGAAGAACAAGAATATCTACTACCACTACGGGCTCGACTTCGGCGGCGCCGAGGGGCTGGTCGACGTGGTGGCCGCCACCGATGGATTGGTGATATCGGCCGGTACGGAAAAACTCGACGGTTACGAAGACTCGCCGGTCGCCACTCGTTACGATGTGATTTACTTGCTGGACGACCGGGGCTGGTTCTATCGCTACAGTCATCTGTATAAGATTCTCGATTCGGTAAAACCCGGGCGGCGTATGCGGATTGGTGAGAAAATCGGCATCCTCGGAAAGGAAGGCGGCAGCGGTGGATGGTCGCACCTGCATTTCGACATAAAGTGCAGGCAACCGTCCGGATTGTGGGGAATCCAAAATGCCTACGCTTTCGCATGGGAAGTGTACCAGCGCCAATATCAACCGAAGCTCATCGCTGTCGCCCGGCCCCACCATCTGGCGTGGGCCGGCCAGACGGTCGAACTCGACGCCGCCCGCTCATGGAGCCGGGCCGGTGACATCAGGAAATTCGAATGGACGTTCTGTGACGGGACTTCTGCTACCGGTTCGAAGATCAAACGCGTGTACGGCGAGCCCGGTGAGTATAACGAGATCGTGAAGATTACGGACGCCGCGGACAACGTCGATTATGACTTCGCCGTCGTCCAGATCATCGACAGGCACAATCCCGACCAGGTGCCGCCGGCTATTCATGCGGTCTATTACCCTACCTTCGGCATTGAGCCCGGCGATGAAGTCACCTTCAAGGTACGCAGCTTCCGCATTAAGGAGGGCAGCGAGGCCTGGGACTTCGGTGACGGCACGCCAAAAATAACCGTACAATCGGACGGCAACGCTCAAGTACATAATCCGCAAGGCTACGCCGTCACGAAGCATCGCTATACGAGACCCGGCCATTATATCGCCACAGTCGAGCGCAGCAACGGGCGCGGTCACCGGGCCGTAACGCACCTTCACATACGCGTGGGGATTGGGGATTAGTTTATTTACAAATAGGAGTATCAGGATACCCGGTTATCAGGATGCAGGGGATCAGTATATCAGGGCATCAGGGAAAACAACAGTCCGGCCAAAACTCACCTGATATTCTGATAGCCTGATAACCACTACCTAATTTCCTGATACCCGGATAACCTAATACAAATTCCCTTACTTCGGACTTAGGTTGCGCCGCATCCGCCTTCAGAGGAGTTCTCGTCGGCATGAGTGCCTTTGAGGACAGCCGGAATAAACTCGTCCATCTTGGACGCGGCGCCTTTTCGCACCATCTTCCCCACGGCAACCGCCTCGGCGATTTCCTGATCGTTGGCGCCATTCTCTTTGGCTTTAGCAACATGGTATTCAAGGCAGGGCTTGCAATTGGCGGTAATCGATGCTCCGATGGCAATTAACTCTTCAATCCTGACATCCATAATCGGTCTCCTTCGCTTTTGCAGCTTCTCACGCGACTTCGATATCTCTAACCCTGATCAGCAAGTGTGCCTTTCGTGAACGTCCTGCACTCTACAAGCATTACAGAATAGGAGATTGAGCAAATCAATCCCACGCCGCGGGCTTGGCGTCCCGCAATAAGCCTCCGATATCCCTGATACCTACGCCCGGTCCCTGCGGAACTGTGATGGCGCCGTCGTTGATCTTCAAGGGCGGGTCGAACCAGTCGGCGTACCGCTCGATGTTTCTCTTGTACTCCTGATACAGGCCGATGTCGGGCGTAAAGGATGCAAAATGCAGCATGTAAATGAATCCGAAGCCTCCCGATATGTGGACCGTTGTCGGCATCCCTGCGACTGCGGCCATGCGCGCGACGCGTGTAGATCGGATGAGCCCGCCGTAATAATGCAGATCAGGCTGGACAATATCGACGCCGCGGTTGTAGATCATCCAGCGGAACCGACGCTGGCTGAATTCCTGCTCGCCGCCGGCAACAGGTATCGTTAAGGCGTCGGTTACTATCTTCGTATCCTCCAGATGATCGAACGGGCACGGCTCCTCGAAATAGACCGCGTCAACGTCCTCGAGCATCCTGCCAACTTCGATCGCTTTCGGTGGGTCATAGGAGCTGTTGGCGTCGGCGTGCAGAGCAATCTTGTCACCGAGCTTCTTGCGGGCCAGCCGAATCAACCCCTCGGTTCGCCCGGGCATGGCATCGGCGTTCTTACTCATGCGCCCGCCGACTCTGAACTTGACTGCCCTTGCGCCCGTTTCGGCGACCAATCCCGCGAGATACTCTACCTCTTCTTCCGGCGTCGAGTCACGCTGTCCGCTCGCAACGTAGAAATCAACGTTCCGCCTGATGACACCACCGAGCATTTGCCCGACGGACTTGGCTGTGACTCTGCCGATCATGTCCAGGATTGCGAACTCGACCCAGGCCAGACAGCACCAAAACGCCAGGCCCTGGAGCTTGTAGTTGCTTCCGTGCCTGTACACGCCCCATAGATGCTCCTCAAGATCGCGGGCGTCCTTGCCAAGAAAATACGGAATTACCCGCTTGTTCAGTATCGGATACACATACTGCTCCCTGCCGTTGGTCAGGGCGACGCCTTCGGCGCCGTCTTTGGACCTGACACGCACAAAGGTGTCCCGCCCTTTTCGCAGCAACTCGATGGACTCTATCACAAGCGGCGAGTCGGCCCCATCCAATTGCAGAACGGGCGCCGCTGCGGCCTTTTCCAGCTTTTCCAAAGTCACACCGGGCTTGCTCGAAACTGTGCCGGATTTGCTTGACGTTGATTGACACCCTTGAACGAGTGACAGCACACTTGTGCCAGCAGCTAGTTCGAAAAGATTGCGACGGTTCAAATCCATGATAGATCTCCAGCTTAAGTAAAGAAACGGCTTTCATGCCTGCTTCTCTCAGCAGGCGACCGAGAACAGATAGAGTATATGTCCTCGGCCCGATACATCAACAATAAACTCGAGTTCAGGGCCCGGCCTAAAGGATCCGTAGTCAAATAATATTATTTAGAGTATTTTGAACGAGCAAATCGTATTATTCATTGAGTTATGTTGGTCCGATATGAAGTTAGAGAATTTTGATGTTAGAAGACACGTTACTTGCATGGCGATTCAAGAAGGGCAGTCGCGCGGCACTGCGTAGAATCTACGAGAAGTACTATGATTATTTGCTGACGGTTGCAACGGCTTTGCTGCATGACGTTACCGCGGCGGAGGATGTCGTGCATGACAGCTTCTTGAAGCTGTCGGAATCGGCGCATCTTCTGAATCCGCAGTGCAGTTTGAAGTGGTATCTGGTGGTTTGTGTTTCCAATCGAGCCCGTGATAAACTCCGCGGACGGCGACACGAAGCCGGGGGCTTGGACGAATCGTTGTCCCTGCCGAGCAAGGCTTGTGGGCCGGTATCGGCCGCCATACGCAACGAGGAAATGCAAATCATCTCGGACGCCCTGCAGCAACTGCCTTATGAGCAACGGGAAGCCGTGGTATTGCGGACGCGCGGCCGTATGACCTTCAAGGCGATCGCCGAGTTACGGCAAGTATCTGTCAAAACCGTCCAGAGCCGGTACCGCTATGGATTGGACAAGCTTGAGATCCTATTAAACGGGCAGGTGAAACCATGAAATCTGAAAGACGCATTGAGAAATTTCTCAGACGAATCGATGTCATTCCCGACGCCGAAAGGAAGCGCTTGAGGTTGGAAGAACTCCTTGATGTCGGGGACAAAAACAAAAAGCCAACGTCGGCTGATGTGCAGCCGACCATCAGGAGATTCATTATGAACAGACAAATATTGAAAGTGGCCGCTTCACTTGTGGTCATAGCCACGGTGATTGGTGTTATCGGGATAGTGCAGAACGGCAATCAAGCAGCTTACGCCTTTGAGCAAACTGTGTCCGCCATGCAGGGCGGACATTCCTATCACATTCAAACCTATTACCGATCACCTACGCAACGTCACGATGAATTCTGGGCCGAATTCAACGAGCACGGTAAGCTGATTCGTGTTCGCCAGATAGACCAGTGGAAAAAAGAGGACTGGCCGGTTGAATTCTTATGGGAGAATCAGGTCGAACATAAATACAAACCAGGTTACTGGGGGGGGCTTCACGTGATCCGCAAGACCGAGCATCACGTTGATGAAGATAGACTCGAGCAGTTCAATCCCGAAACGATGATAGAAGAAATCATCAGGGAGGTCGAGAATGGCGAATCAACCGTTGCTTATGGCGATTCAGAGCCCCAGGATGGATATACTGTCTTCGAGGTTACGGGCAACCATCCTTACCGGTATGTGATATTCGTGGATCCGGAGACCAAACTTGTGCGCCGAATGGATCAATATAATCGGAATGACGACGGAGACGATGAATACGGCCGTGGCATTGAAGTGCTGGAGTATAACCAGCCTTTCGATCCACAGCTATTCCAGCCGGACTTTCCGGCCGATACCATCATCATCGATCAGCTCTCAAGAAAGGTGGGGATGGCTCAGGGTGGTCTGAGTGATGAAGAGGTTGCTTGCGAGGTCGCGCGCCAGGCGCTGGAGGCTTTGGCCGCGGATGATTATGGTACCGCAGGTCTGCTTTTCGGCGGGGCGCCACCGGAATATTTCGAACAACGGCGACCTGCATTCTTAAAACCGGTTGCTGACATTGCTGTCGGCGAACCGCGTCCATATGAGTGGTACGGCTCTACGTTCATGGTTCCCTGCAGTTACGTGGCTAACCAAGGAGGCGAGCTAACAACGATCAACTGGACTTTTTGGGTGATAACAGGAGAAGGACAACCTGGTCGATGGTTTGTAAATCCCACCTATTTAGAATTTTCAGTTGAAGAATAAAGACCGAGTACCCGGGGAGTTGAAGAGTCTTTTGATTTGAGTATTCGAAACGCATGTTCGAATAGTTGCAAGAAACAGTAATTCGTGACATATGCTAACAAGTCATTTGAGAGGGGCGGCTTCGCCGCCCCTCAATTCATCGTTGCGAGCAATGTATACCAGAGAGGCAAAAGGGGTGATTATGTAGCTGTTGACACTGGCACACACAATGTATAGGTGTCATGTGCTGTACACACCACCCCACCAAGAGCGAAATAGACTCCCGTTTCTTCCAGTAAAAGCAGTTTTCATGGCAAAATGGCAGCGAGAGGGCCAGAGCCCTACCCGGCGGCCTTCTTCATTTCAGGTCCCATCTTCCGGTCTTCGAGCCTGGGATCATCGTATCTCTTGCAGTACGCTATCAATTCGGCTGTCAGATTCTTTACCACGTCGCCGTATTGTGGGTCCTTGAAGAAATTCGTCAATTCATCGGGGTCTTCTTGCAGATCGAAGAGCCAGGGGACATCCTTTTGCGAGTAAACGATCTTGTGCTCTTGCGTCACGGCACACAGCCAGTCGTTCGTGCCGCGCATAAAGCCGACGTCCTTCCAGTCGGAAGGTGTTCCTCCGACGAAGAACGCCGACGCATCGCGCCCCTGCTCCAGTCCCGCCGCCTTAACACCCATCAGGCTCAGCACGGTCGGCAGAAAATCCACGCAACTCAGCACGTGGTCGACCACGGTGCCGCCCTTGATCTTCTTGGGATAATACATGACAAATGGAACCTTTGCAGATCCTTCATAAGGAACGCCTTTATTGAGTTTCTTGTGCTCGCCGCAGAGATCGCCGTGATCGGCGGTGAATACGACGATGGTGCGATCCAGCACGCCGTTCTTTCTAAGGGCAGCGATGATTCTCCCCACGTTGTCGTCGATACACTTGACCATCCCATAGTACGGGGGCATAAGCCTCTTTAGACTCTTCTCGGTCAGGTTCTTCTGCGGCAGCGCCCATCCGGGGGTCTGCTCCTTGCTCTTGTAAAAGCTCGACGGGACAGACACCTGACTTGCCTTGAACATCGTATCGTACGGAGCACGGACGGTGTTCGGGCCATGCGGATCTGGGATGCTGACCATGTAACAGAAAGGCTCATTCCGGTGCGCGTTGACAAAGTCGATGGCCTTGGTCGCAAGCCAATCGGTTGTGAACGACTTCTCATCCGCACCATCGACGGCGTAATTCGGCTGGCCCTTGCTGTTGCGCGCCGCCACGCGCGGGCCCGACGGTGAGTCTTCCATCTTCTTGTAGTGGCCCCGGTTGAACATGTAGCGGTTGTCTTCGAAGCCGAATTGTCGCTTCGGCGCCCATTGCGGCTTGCCCGTACCGTCTATGTGCCATTTGCCTGCGTATCCCGTCGCGTAACCGCGGCGGCGCAGGATTTCGGCAAATGTCACTATCGCGTCGCTCATCGGAATATTGTTTGTCACGACCGGCGTATTCTGCGGATAGCGCCCGGAAACAAAGGCTGCACGCGAGGGAGAACAGACAGGCGTAGTAGCATAGAATTTCGTGCACATCGCGCCGCCAGCGGCCAGGAAATCAATGTTAGGCGTCTTGACGATCCTGCCGCCATAGCAGCCAAGCGTGCGAAAGTTGTGCTCGTCGGTGTGAATGATCAATAGATTGGGACGCTCGGCGCGGCGTGCATGTATTGTGCGACCCATCGTGAGGGTTGCAATCGTACCTCCGGTTATTCTTAGGAAACTTCGTCTGTTCATTGGTGTTACCTCAATAGTCAATCGGTGGGTCAAAGTCCGTCCAACAGGTCGCTTCATCACTCAATCTTCCATGTTCGATATTGGATATTCATTCTACCGGCGAATAATGAATATCGAGCAAGGAATGTCGAATTTCGAAGTCGGCAGGGAGGGACCTGTCCTGCCATCCTCAATTCATGAATCTCCCCATACTTCCACAGCCCTTCGGGCGATGTTCCCGTATATGTGTCGCGCTTCTTCGAAGATGGCCTGTGTCTGCATCCGCTGCTCATCGGACTTGTACCGGCCCGGTTTGCTGCTGACTTCAAGCAAGCGGTCGATCCAGCGAATCATGTATTCGGCATCGGCTTTCGAGGCGGTAGGTTTGCCGTCCACAGTGACATACACGGGGCTGGTGTGCGCCTGGCGCAGATGTCCGTCGGGACTTCTGAACGTCGCTCGGGCAACTACCCAACCGCTGCGCAGGGGCTTGAGCCCCAGGGCCGCCGATTCCCTAAGGACCGGCGAAGGCGCCTCGTCGTCCAGGTTGACCCTCTTAATCACCTTGCCATTGTAAAGAAGTTCCAGTGAATCAATCCGTTGGATGCTCCGCAACTCGGCTTTGATCCAAATAGGCTCGTCGCTGCTCATCGAATACTCAATCTCCGCGCCGCTGTCTTGCCCGTTGGCGGTGAGTGTCAGGATCGGGCCGTTGGTTGCGAACGTGCGCCCGGCACGGATTGCATTGAGATAGCCGGCTTCTGAGAGTGGCCCGTCAAGCCTGGCATACGTCCTTCCGTAACCAAGCGGCACCGCCATCACACCCATCGCCGAACCGCCCGTGGCGGCAAGCTTGAATCCACAGTTGAGAAAGCGATAGTACGTCGAATTCGTCCGGTGGAAAAGTGCATCGCGGTCCGAGTCACTCTGTCCATTCATGAGGTCCGCCATTCCCCAGCCGATACCTCCGTTTTGTAAGGTCACCTCCCTATGGTAGTGGTTGTGACACAACTGGACCGAGTCGAACAATCCCAAAGCTACGCCGACGACGTTCTCGCCCCATATCGGCTTATCGGTATCGATGATGCACCGCGAGGAGGTCTCTCTTGCTATCCGGCCCAGAACTGCATCGCATGGATATTTGTCACCTCGCGGAGGCATCACTACGGGCTTGGTCAGTCCCATCATAAGCAAGGCACCCACGGATTCGAACGCATCGCCGCCTATGCGCTCAATCTCCTGGTTGCGCAATGTCACCAGATGAGTCTCGTCGGCATAAACGCTCGATCCGCCGGGCCAATCGGGCCAGACCCCGCCCGGTGGCATGGGGCTCTGATGATTCCAAAGCGTGAGAATCGGCTCGAAATTCACGTCATCAGCCAGCGACAGTTGCTTTAGCACCTTGAGATCGTTGAGACCGAAGTGACAGTGAATGTCGCAGGAGTACCAACCCTCCTTGGACATGTGTACCCATCGTTTCAAGGTTATTTCAACCTTCGCGGTCTGGCCCTTTTCCACGACGATCTCTTTGTCGACGGGCCAATACTCCTTGCCCCGCTCGACGTGGATCACAGCTTTGCCGACGGGGACTTTCATGACGAATCGGCCGTCACAGGAGAAGCTGCGGTCCTTCACGTACGATGTGCCCGAACCAGGTTCCGGCTCAAAGAACCGCTTGTTACCGACACTCACCCAGGCCCTGCAAGGCAAAGGCGCCTGCACTCCCGCCTCGCGGACGGTTACCGAAACGTCACCCGTATCGGCCCCGAGGGCGGGAAGACAAACCAACATCATCCCCAGAAGAACCGACCACACTGCGATTGGCTGAAATCTGTTCTCTTTCATGCCGCCATTCTAACTCATGGGACCATTAAGACAAAGTGCTTTATCATCGATGAATCGACAAGAGAACATGGTCGATCTTTTCAATGGGGACTTTCTTTGTTTCGTAGCCGACTGTCAAGCCGTATGGATGCCCGGTGGAGGTGCTTGCGGCATTGCGGGCGGAAAGTTCATCGCCATCGGCGTTGAAACATCGGAAGGAACACTTGCCGACGCGCAGGCCGTCGATTTCATAAATGATCGTCACCATCGAATCTGTGTTTTCGAAAGGCTCTTCGGTCATTTTGACCCATGCCTGATTTGATCGACTCCCTACGCCCGAAGCCCTTGTGCCTTTGAGAACTCTGACATTGACCTTGGCCGGCGCAAACGCCTCTATCATCATGCCGCCTTCTTTGCCGTTGACGGTTATCGGGACCGTCGGTGGAGGGGCCGAGGGCGGACTGTCAACATGAGGTAGTCTGATGCCGTCGAAATAGAATCGGTCGCGGCCAAGGAACGGCCTGATCTCGAAATGGCTGACCTGTGCGGCGGGTAGGTCAAACTCGATCACCAGCGTGATTGCGCTGCGCGCAGCCAGGAAATGCGGGAAGTCGGGAATGTGCCGCGTGCCGTCTTTTGCGATGGCGGCGATCTGATACATCCTGCTCTTGCTGATCGGGCCTCTCTTGACGTTGACAAAATCGAACGCCGCCATGCAGCGCCCCGTATCGGTCTCGTTCTTCTTGGTCCATTGAACCTGTCCAACCGGGAACTGCCCGGGATCGAGCGGTGGATTGGAGTCTCCACTTCTTGTCGAGTAGCTCCATTGTCCATCTCGCAGTTCGCGGAACAGAAGCGAAATGTTGCCAAGACTCGCCGAGGAGCCCCTAACTGCGTTGAGTCTCCACATTGGAGAATTCTCAGGATTGTGCAGAACTCGCATCCAGACATCGACGCTGTCAGGCAGCAGTCCGCCCACGCTGCGCAACTGCACCACGCTATTGCTAATATCATAGCCGACGGCAAGGCGATTCTCGAGCTGCAAGAACTCCTTGGTGGCGTGATCGAAGACGCGCAGCTCGAGAACGTCGTATCGGTCCGCGCCGGGGCTGACGTAGATGTTGGCTGTGTCCATCCACGGGGCCTGATCGGAATAATCAGGCGTCTTGAAATCCAGTCTGTCAAGCGTCCGGCCCAGGCCGTCCTCGATGACTGAAATTCCATCGCTATTCCGGCGGGCTACGGCACTGACGGCAAATTGCGTGGGGCCTACCTTGATTTTGAGGTTGGCAGTCCCGTGCGCGTTCTCGTATCCCGGGACGTTTGGCTCAGAAGTAAGCGGTTGCTGAGTTCCGCTCTCGCCAGTGACTGATTGGTATCTAATCTGCGGATTCTGGCGTGCATTCTTGATACGAGATGCAGGCACAGCAAACATTCTATACAGCACAAATGGTGTCAACACGAACAAAGCCAGGATGATAAGGACCAATACAATCGACCATAGAGGAAAGCCCTTTCTTCTGGGGGCTCCCCCCTTTGCGGCGAGAGTGAAGGCCTTTTGCACGTCTGAGCGGGTCAAAACAATGAGGGCCCAGATTCCCATTGGCAGGCCGAGAAGGAAACCTGCGTGGATCGGCATGAGGGCAAGAATGGCGGCTGCGACGGCCAGGCCGTGAGACTTGAAATGGGACATCCTCCGTCCGCCGGTAAGTATGATCAGGGCGGGCAGGCACGAAACGAACAAGATAGCTACCGGCGCTACTGCAAAGCCGCCGTTCGCAAGGCCCAGGCTAAAACAGCCCAGTAACAGCAGTACGCCCACGAGGCCGAGCAGACCAATCAGGCCGGTGACAACCAGACCGATTGCGGGGATTCGCACGTGCTGCCATGCTTTCTCGGGTTCGTCCTCGGAGGTTGCGTAGTCTTTCTTGCGGCTTGAGACTGCCGGTGGAGACTTCTCGGCAGGCTCATCTGGCATTGCGGCAACGCCGATAGCTTCTATGTCGGTCTTGACTTCGCTGACCTGTTGGTAGCGGCGCCGGGGTTCTTTTTCGAGGGTGTGGAGGACAACCTCGTCGAGGCGAACGTCGACGTGTACTTTCTGAGAAGGCGGATCGAATCGACCCAACGGCAGTTCACCGGTTAACATCTCGTAGAAGACAACGCCGAGCGAGTAGATGTCAGCACGATGATCCACCTGGTGCGCGCCCTCGATCTGCTCGGGAGCCATGTAGAGGGGCGTTCCCATCCCCTGCCGTGTTTGAGTAAGCGTGAAAGCCGTCGCCGGTCTGTCCAGAAGTTTGGCCAGGCCGAAGTCGCCGATCTTGACGCCTCCCCTCTTGTCAAGGAAGATATTCTCCGGTTTGATGTCGCGATGGACGATCCCCTCTTCATGCGCGTATTGGAGCGCCTCGCAGATTTGAGGCACTATCACGAGGGCCTGGTCGCAAGCGAGTTCACCCGTCCGGATCACATGCCGCAGGTCCGTTCCGTCGACGAACTCCATAATGAAATAGTACAGGCTGTCGTCGGACTGGCCGAACTCGTAAAGTGTAACGATGTGCGGATGATTCAGCTTGGCAAGTGAGCGTGCCTCACGCGCAAATCGCTCGGCGAAGGCGGGATCCTTGCCTACTTCGGGAGGCAGAATCTTCAAAGCTACAATGCGGTCAAGCTGTTTCTGCCGGGCCTTGTAGACGGCCCCCATCCCGCCCTGGCCCAATAGCTCAATGATTTCGAGCCCGGGCAGCTTCTCGTTAAGTTCTGCCGGCTCGGGCGGCACGAATCCGCCGGGCGGCGTGGCGCTTGTGGGAACAGCACCCTGGCCGTCCGCTGCGGCGGGCTTTTCAGGATCGACCCCTGTAGGCAACCCGAGCTTCATGACGCACTTGGGGCAAACGCCCCCGGGGGCATTCGCGGGCAACTCGGCGCCACATTGTTGACAATTCTTTTCTTCGGCCATGATAACACGTCCTTTCTTTTGCTTTCTTCTTACCTTTTACCTAAGCAAAAAGGCCGATACGTTACAAAGAATCTACACTTTCTTGGCTCACAATACAAGATAAGCAGGATACTGGGCTCTTTCTGAAAACTCGATCTGGCTTCGAGCGGCTTATTTTCCGCCTGACTGCATCTCCGCCGGAGGCGGACATCGACGATAAAGCCAATATCGCCTGCTTCACCGTCTTTGCCAAGCGAAAAACCGTTTCCTCTCGGGCCGACGACGGAGTTTTCAGAAAGAGCCCTGGTGCGAAATGACCTTGCCCGCGCCACTACTGCAAGCGACCGACTTAGGGCCGTGCACGAAATAAATTCAGAACTCCTGATCTCGGCCCTGTCCCTGCGTAGGCTTCTATGGCGCATCTTCTTCTTTTCATACAGGTTAGCAGAGAATTGACGCATCTGGTCTGTTTGCGGAATTGGAAAATAACATGGGACCTTCATCGAAAATGGTCCCAGGAATAAAATTCGCAAAAACTATTAACTTATTAAAATACAAGCAGTTATGTGAATGGACCGGAAATTGAGGTGGGACCAAACAGCGGCTAGACATGAATCCCTTGAGATTGTGGTCCTATGTTAATTTCCGCTGAGATCAGGAGTTCTGAAATTGCTGAATTTGATGTTCAAGTGTGCCGTAGATTTGGCTGCGACGATTGAGTGGAACCGCCAAGCGTAGCTATTCTACGTTGAGGATTCCGCGATTGAGGAGCAGCCAAAGATGCGGTGCAATTGGGCAGCAAAACGGGAAGTTATTTCGTGCATGGTCCTTAGCCACTTAGAGCCGCGAAAAGCCCCCGGATTTCATCGTCAATCTGCCCCTCGTCGGCTACCGTCTGGGCAATTTCATCGCGCAGCAGTTCGCGGCATCGCTTTCGCAGGCGATGAACGGCGACCCTCGCAGCCCCTTCAGTCATACCCAGTTCGGCTGCTACCTCGCGGTAAGGGATAGCGCTTGGTTCGGCGGCCAGGTATACTCTCAGATGGTCGAAAAGCTTCTGCTTGCCTTTGCCCGCCAGTTCGGCGCCGAGACGATCCATGGTCCGCTCCAACACCGTCAGCGCCCAGGATTTCTCAAAGAGCTTTTCAGGCGTCAAGTTGTCGGCCGGCTCGAGGGCGTACTGACTCTCGGCGCTCTCGAAGTCGAGAGAAAGGATTGCCCGGCCTCCGCCCCGCTTCTTTGCCGCAGCACGGGCTCGTTCGTTGGCGACGAAATGTTTCAGCGCAGTGAGCAAAAAGGAGCGAAACTTGCAGCCCTTGGGTTTGACTTTCTTGAGATAATCCTTGTCCAACATCTGAGCAAAGAACGCCTGGGTGTAGTCCGCGGCTTCGTGCGCGTCGCAGCCGTGCCGGCGCAGATAAGCATAAAGCGGAAACCAGTACGTCTGGCACAACGTGCTCAGCGCCGGCTCATGCCGGGGGGACGAACTGCGCCCGGCAGCAAGGACGACACTCCAGTGCGTGGTCGCAAAGCGTCCCTGGCCGCCAGGAGTAGAATTTGTCGGTCTATTATGCGCCATCTTGTGTCACGCTCGTTCACTCGATGAATTGGTCTGCTGGTGGAAACTCGTAACTCGACTTGAACTGCATGGAATACAGATCGGCGTCCTTCATAACAAAGTGAAGCCGGATTGGCTTGCCGGCAAGTGCGCTTAGATCGGTTCCATGTCGCCAGGAGGCGGGATGCTCGATGTAATTGCCGATCAGTTCGCGGGAGTCCCTGCGTGAGTAGCCGGCGATGGGTTTGCCCTCGGCATCCTGGATTTCGACACGGATGAAGCCGGGCGCAGAAGTGGCGAAGTTCAGCAGGAGTTCGTTCCCATCGAAAATAAACGCCTTTGTGGTCATGCTGCCGCCCTCGTAAGGGGCATTGACTGAAGCAAAGCCATCGAGGCGAAGCGCATAGCGGCGAAGATGTGCACTTGGCTGGGCATAATCGTGCTGCACATAGAGTGACATTTCATCGGGGCCGGTTTGCACGACGTTCAGGGCGGGATAATTGGAGCGGGAAACCCAGTTTTGCAGACCGATTCCGGGACGAATAAAACCTTCCATAAAGGTCCGGTCATAGATGTTGCCGCCGCGGGATGACATCAGTACGGCGTCGGAGCAATCCTTGAAGTAGTTGGGATTAACATCGACCTTTTTCGCCTGCTCGCCGCTCAGGATCTGTCTGCCGGGCAGGAATCTCGCGGCGATGGCGAGGTAGATGTGAGCGGCTCGGAAATACGGATGTGTCTGGTTGGTATAGATATGCTCGCGGGGCGTATCGCCGAAACTCATCTCCTCCGGATCGGTCCAGTGCAGAAAATCCTTCGACGTCGTTCGGCTGACGCCTCTAAAACCGGCGAACCCGGTGCCGGTCCATGTGCGGAAGTCACATAGATAACATTGCTCGGCCACGGACCAGAAGGCGACATTCTGAGAATCGAACAGCCCCTTCGTGAAGACAGGTTCTTCCTGGAGTTTCCTCCACCGGATGCCATCAGCCGAAACGTACGCAATCAGGCCGCTCTTCCGGGTTCCGCCTAAGGCCTTGAAACGCTGGTCTTCCGGCGCGCCGCCCCTGGTGTCGAGCAGCGGGCTGAAATTGTGATGGACCGGCGCGGCGCCGGCCAGGATCACGTTGTTCGACTTTGACCCGTTTACGGCGAAGAGATTGAGCCTGGGTTTGACGATGTGGATGCCGTCAGTGGATTCGGCGTAGCATGTGGTCTCTCCACCGCTGCCGTCGGCGCCCGCTTTGGGCAAACCCCGGTAGTAAAAACGGTATTTGTCCCGATCCTTGATGACCGTAACGTACCCGCAAAAGGGGCCTTCCCAAGGCTCATCGAACTTGAGCACGGGCCCTTCATCGCGAGGCTGATGTAATCTCAAACGCGCACCGTTGAGATCGGCAATCAAGTAACGGTCTACAAACAGCTCACGCCTCCAAGCGATGTTGATATGCTCGGGCTCCTGCGCAGATGCGGATGCGGCGAGGGTAAACAAAAGATATAGTGACGCAACCACAGTTGTTCTTAATGACAACCTCATTTGCCGTGACTCCTCTACATGCGATGGTATCTTAGTTCTTCCTGAACGACATATGATTCTACCGCACGGTATGCCTTCGGTCAAAGAGTTGCCGGTAAGCACCGCACAATATAGTGGATTTTTCGATCCTGATATGTTATCCTGACCGCTGTAATCAAGTGTATTGAAGCTGGAGGTACCTAATGTACAAGTACGCGTCTCTATTCGTAATTGTTGTAGCGGCCCTTGTCAATCCGGGATCCACCTGGGCGGAGGATTGGCCCACCTTTATGCACGACAGGAACCGAAGCGGCGTCACCGCAGAACGCCTGGAGCTGCCCCTGAGCGAATCATGGGTCCTCAAGGCGGCAAATAAGCCACAGCCCGCCTGGCCCGGACCGGCAAAACAGGACTACTGGCACAGGCAGTTCAACCTGCGGTCGACAGTGGCTTATGACAGGGCTTACCACGTCGTCGGAACCGGCGATACGATATTCTTCGGCTCATCCGCAGATGACAAAGTTTACGCGTTGGATGCTCGGACGGGGAGGCAGCGCTGGGCGTTTTTCACAGAAGGACCTGTCCGGCTGGCTCCGTTTGTCTCGGGCGACAAGGTGTATGTCGGCTCTGACGATGGACATGTCTATTGCCTCTCGCACGACGACGGATCACTCTTGTGGAAGCATAAGGCCACCGACGCCGATCGCATGATTCCGGGCAACGGGCGAATAATGTCGGTGTGGCCCGTGCGAACAGGATTGTTGGTAGATAAGGGGAATCTGTACTTTACCGCCGGCTTGTTCCCCAATCAGGGGACATTTCTATCCGCACTCAACGCCGAAGATGGAACCGTCAGATGGAAGCGGAAGGTAGCCATATCGCCACAGGGTTATATGCTCGCATCCGACGAGCGGCTGTATGTCCCTACGGGGCGAACGAACCCGGCGATTTTTGCCCGGGCGGACGGCAGACCGTTGGGCGAACTGCCCAGCGCAGGCGGAACGTTCGCGTTGCTGACAGAGAACGTCCTCGTGACCGGACCGGGCCGCCAGTCTCAGGAGCTTAACGCCGCCGATGTGGACACAAAGGACAGAATTGCAAAGTTCGGCGGCGTGAGGATGCTGGTTAACGGGCCAACGGCGTACATGCAGTCGGAGAAGCAGATATCCGCCTTCAATCGCAGGCGATATCTTGAACTGGCCAGAATGCGAAATGCTCTCATGCGACAGCATGACAAGATCAAGGATCAACTCAAGAAGATGGGCAAGGATGCCACCCGGGCAAAGCCATTGCAGGGCCAGATGCGCAATCTCACTACACAGATGGGCGAATTGTCCCGGAGAATGAAAGGTTGTTACCTGTGGACAGTCGAGTGCAAGTATCCGTACTCGATGATTATGGCGGGCGCGGTTCTTTTCGCCGGTGGACAGAATGAAATTGCTGCGTTTAGAGCCGAGGACGGCGAGGTTGTCTGGAGTGCTTCGGTCGAAGGCAAAGCCTACGGCTTGAGCGTAGTGAACGGCGGACTTTATGTGAGCACCGACGAGGGCCGAATACACTGTTTTAGAAACGGCGTGAGAGATGGCGCGAAAGTTACGGCGGCAAAGACAGACGCCGATCCTTACCCGGATGACAGTCAAACGCAACGGTACGCCGAAACTGCGAAGCTGATAATCAAGCAAACTGGAATCGAGAAAGGATACTGTCTTGCACTTGACAGCAGCCGGGGAAGATTGGCGTGTGAACTTGCGGCAAGGAGCGATCTCAAGATTGTCTGCGTCGAAGAAGACGCCGGCGAAGCAGTCACGGCTCGCAAAGCCATCGACAAGGCGGGACTCTACGGAAGAGTGGTTGTCCATCATGGAGACTGCGAGTCACTACCCTATACAGACTACTTCGCAAACCTGATCGTTTCAGATAAAACCCTTGCCGCTTCTTCGGCAGATGAGATACTCAGGGTGCTCAGGCCTTGTGGCGGCGTTATCGCTCTGGTCCAACCGCGCGACAAGTCCGACTCGGTAAGGTCGATACATTCATCTCTGAGTGAGTGGAAGTATCACAGCGAAGGTGACATCCTTCTGACGTGGGCCAAACGCAAACAGTTGGAAGGCGCCGGCGAGTGGACGCACATGTATGCAGAGCCGGGCAACTCCGCATGCAGCGGCGACAACCTCACAAAGGGAAAAATGTCGCTCCAATGGTTCGGTCGACCCGGGCCGCGAGAGATGATCGACCGTCACCACCGAAACGTTCCGCCCCTCTTCAAGAACGGGCGCCTTTTTGTCACAGGCGATTGTGTCGTCTTTGCGGTGGATGCCTACAACGGGACGATCGAGTGGAGAATCGAGGTCCCCAATTCACGCCGGCTTGGTGTATTCCTGGATTCGGGCAGCATGGCGGTGGATGACCAATACCTGTACGTGGCGGCTGAGAACAAATGCTACGGCTTCGATGTCCGGACCGGTCGGCGTCGCATTACCTATGAAATGCCTCAGTTGATCGAGCCCGAGCCGCGTCACTGGGGCTACGTCGCATACTCGGGTGACATCATTTTCGGAAGCGGTCGCAGGCGTGGGGCTTCCTACGCCGAGACCAGCTATGAGGGTGACAACGCGTTGTGGTATCAGGATATGAAGCTGGTAGTCAGCGATTACCTTTTCGCGATGGGCAAGGCAAATAACAAACTGCTGTGGAAATACAATTCCGCCCTTGTGCTTAATACGACTATTGCCGTCGGCGACGGACGAATGTACTTCGTCGAGACTTCCAGCCCCAAAGCCCTGGCTGACAAACTCGGGCGCATGCCCGCCAGGACATTATTCGACGGTGGTGACCAGCATCTGGTCGCCCTTGATGTTCAATCCGGCAAGACCATCTTCAAGCGAAAAATCGACGTTGCCTTTTTCGAAGAACCCGTCTACCTCAACTATGCCGAGGGAGTTCTTCTGTTGAGCGGATCTCGACTAGCGGGGCGTACTGTTCGTTATCACTACCGCGCTTTCGACGCTCGCTCAGGCGACGTTCTCTGGGACGCGGATCACGGTACGGATCTCGCCCGGGACGGAAGCCACGGTGAATACAATCGCCACCCAACAATTATCGGCGAGACAGTTTACGCCTGGCCTTATGCGTACAACCTGAAGACGGGCAGGAAGATCGAAGGTTGGGAATTCGACCGTCACGGGCACGGTTGCGGCGGCGTCTCCGCCTCGGCACAGGCCCTGTTCTGGCGAGGCGGCAATCCCTGGATGCACGACCTTGGGCCGGGAGGCGGACCGCAGCAACTCACAAGCTCCACCCGACAGGGCTGCTGGATAAATATCATCCCCGCCGGCGGCCTTGCCCTTGTCCCCGAAAGCAGCTCGGGTTGCACATGCGGCTTTGCTATGCAAACTTCGTTGGCGTTCGTCCCTCGATAGACTCTTGAGACGCAAGCATGAATTCAAAACAACGGATTGCAGCGGCGATGAGCCACGAAGAGCCGGACCGAGTCCCCGTGATGTGCCAGCTTGCACTTGGGCACTACTTTCTGAACTGCGATTACAGGCCGTCTGAGATATGGTTCGGCAGCGCAGGTTTCGCCGGGGCTTTGGTCGAATTGCAGCAGATGTACGGATTCGACGGCATCCTGGTGAACCTCCCGGGCAGGCCGCCCGACTGGAAAGACAATCTCGAATCTTGTCAGAGAGTCGATGCCAATGAGCATCTTCATTGGAAATGCGGATCGGAAACTGTTTTTCCACCGGACGACAATCCGCAAACGTACCGGCCAGAGCGAAAGCCCTTGGAACGGGCGGACTACAGATCGGTCGATATCGATGACCCTGGGACGTACAGGCTGGATGGTTATGTGTGGAACACGTGGCATGTGCCCGAACTCTGGGACATCGACCCTCAAGCCGATCTTTGCGACCCGGCCGCTTATCCTGCGTGGTTCACAAGCACATTGGAGCAGGTTCAGCAACTTGCGCCGAGCATCTCGGTGCATGCCGAAGTCTTCTCACCTTTTACCCATCTCATGGAGTTGTTCGGCTACGAGCAGGCCCTTATCGCCTTGGTCGACGATCCTCGCATGTGCCACGAGGCTCTTGCTGTTCTCACGAGAATTGTGCTCGCGCAGACGCAAGTTTATACCGCGTGCAAACCTGATGCGATTCTCGTGAGTTCCGCTTTCGCCGGGGCGGGGTTTATCAGTCGCGGGATGTACGAAGGATTCGTAGTCCCGTACGAAGATCAGGTTTTTCGCACGATAAGCGGACACGGTCTAAAATCGTATGTACACACTTGTGGCGCCATCGGTGACCGGCTGGATCTTATGAGCGAAACCAACGTTGACGGAATTGATACGTTAGACCCCCCGCCGCTCGGGACCGTACATCTGGAAGATGCAAAGTCGAAGTACGGCGAGAGATTCTTTTTCAAAGGGAATCTCGATGCCGTTAATGAGATGCTCGGCGCAGATGACGAGACTTTCGAGAAGGCCGTGAAGCAGCGAATCAGGATCGGCAAGCCCGGCGCCGGGTATATACTCTCCTCAGCATGCAGCGTAGCCCCCCATGTCAAACCCGAGAGGCTCAAGAAATTGACTGAGCTGGCAGCACAGTTGGGTGAATACTGAATAATCTGTGACAAACGGACCCACGTTTGATAGCACATGACTATTTTACCTTGATGAGTAGGTGTACGACAGTGGTCCTATAAATGATGGACTTTTATATAGAAAGCCAGAGTGCAATGTGCTGGTGAATACGCTCCCATAATAGTTTTTTCGATGCTAAACTTGCTTCTTCCACAAGACGATAGTCTAAGCATTACTGAAGTTTATCCCTATAATGGAATTGCTATTTGAATAGCATTACAGGAATCAAGAATATGCTGAATACGGTGAAAGTCCCGGAACAGTTTGATCCCGTGTTCCAAAAAGCCCAAGAATGACGCCTGCGTCAAAAGGTGTCACCACCCTATATATTTTTCGTAAATCTATAACAATAAGTCATTTATGCTGATTTTAGTGTTGACTTTCTTCCGGTTGCAGATATGATGTAACTAATTAACAGAA
>Ga0255052_10000372_pt1 | contig 36439 bp, 30 predicted proteins | sample JV7_2_21_MG_FD_188632 | JGI IMG/M metagenome (GOLD analysis project Ga0255052, IMG submission 188632) | Seawater microbial communities from Jervis Inlet, British Columbia, Canada - JV7_2_21 | ecosystem: Environmental > Aquatic > Marine > Inlet | place: Canada: British Columbia | collected...
GATTTGTTGTCGTATAATCAAGAGCGTGAGGGTGTTTTTGAGTATTTCTGGCAGTAACAGTTTGTCCTATCCGGTTTTGCACAGCATCTGGCTTCACATTTCAGCCGATCCTTCTTGAACCATAGCTACTGCTATGATTCTGCAAACGATCGTCCAAACTGTTTCGCCAGCTACAGCGCAAATCCCGGATCCTTGGCGAAATGTCCGGGCTAGCGCTTTATTCCCACTCTATCGTGGCCGGAGGTTTTCCAGAAATATCATAAACAACACGTGATATACCACTGATTTCATTTATTATTCGTCTCGAGACGTGTTCCAGAAAATCATAGGGCAAACGTGCCCACACGGCGGTCATGAAATCAACGGTTTCGACCGCCCGCAAAGCCACCACCCATTCATACCGTCGCTGGTCACCAACGACGCCAACGGATTTTACCGGCAGGAATACCGCAAAGGCCTGGCTGACGTTGTCGTAAAGCCCGTAGTTGCGTAGTTCCCCGGTAAAGATATGATCCGCCCGGGCCAGTGGTTCGAGGTACTCCTCGCGTACTTCGCCCAACACCCGGACGCCGAGACCTGGCCCCGGGAACGGGTGGCGGTACACCATTTCACGCGGCAGTCCCAGCTGCATGCCGATCCGCCGGACTTCGTCCTTGAACAATTCGCGCAACGGCTCGACCAACTGCATTTTCATATAAGCGGGCAGACCGCCGACATTGTGGTGGGATTTGATCACGTGGGCTTTGCCGGTGCGGCTGCCGGCGGACTCTATCACGTCGGGATAGATGGTCCCCTGCGCCAGCCATTTGACATGCTCGTCAGACCTCGCGCACGCTTTTGCCTGCTCCTCAAAGATATCGATAAACAGGTTACCGATGACTTTGCGTTTTTCCTCCGGGTCGCCAACGCCTGCGAGACCGGCCAGAAACCGTTCACGGGCATCGACGCGTATGACGTGCACACCCATGTGACGGGCAAAGGTCGCCATCACCTGGTCACCTTCCTTAAAACGCAACAGGCCGGTATCGACAAAAATACAACTTAACTGGTCACTGATGGCCTCATGCAGCAGTGCTGCAACCACGCTGGAATCCACCCCGCCCGAAAGACCCAGCAGTACGTGGTCGGTGCCGACATCGCGGCGTACGTTCGCGATCGCATCCTCAATGATATTGACAGCCGTCCAGCGTGCCTCGCAGGCGCAGATATCCAGCACAAACCGCTTCAGGATATCCATGCCGCTGGAGGTATGCGTTACTTCGGGGTGAAACTGGATGCCATAATAGCGGCGTTTTTCATCCGCGATGGCACACACGGGAGCAGACCCGGTGCTGGCCACCAGTTCAAAGCCCGGCGGCAAACTGACAACCTTGTCACCATGGCTCATCCACACATCCAGTTGCCCCGTCCCATCCCCACCCTGGCGGTCTGAGATGCCATCGAGCAAGGCACAGGAACCCACCAGTTCCACTTCTGCATAGCCAAACTCTTTTTCATCCGACGACTCAACTTTGCCGCCCAACTGGGCTGCCATCGTGTGCAGGCCATAACAGATACCGAGCACCGGCACCTTTAAATCAAACACGACCTGCGGTGATCTGGGGCCGGTATCACTGGTCGCAGACTCCGGCCCTCCCGATAACACAAAGCCGCCGGGGCTGAACCCGTTGATTTCTTCTTCACTGACGTCCCATGGCCAGATTTCACAATAGACACCGATCTCACGGATACGCCGGGCGATCAATTGCGTATATTGGGAGCCAAAATCCAGTATCAGTATGCGATGCTGGTGAATATCCTTGGTCATCGAACGACTTATCCCAGTTTGTAATTAGGTGCTTCTTTTGTTATTTGCACATCATGGGCATGGCTTTCACGCACACCCGCATTGGTGATGCGGACAAATTTTGCCTCGTTGCGGAACCGCTCAATGTTTTGACAACCCATGTATCCCATGGCCGAGCGCAAACCGCCAATCAACTGGTGGACCACCGCCGACATCGGTCCCTTGTATGGTACGCGGCCCTCGATGCCCTCGGGCACCAGTTTGTCGAGTGTGACATCCATCTGGAAATAGCGGTCCCTTGATCCTTCCTGCATGGCACCCAGCGAACCCATCCCACGGTAGGATTTATAGGAACGGCCCTGGTACAACTCGACCTCACCCGGCGCTTCCTCGGTGCCCGCGAACAGACCGCCGATCATGACCGTCGACGCACCGGCAGCGATCGCCTTGGCAACATCACCGGAAAACCGTATCCCGCCATCGGCGATACAGGGCACACCTATTTTGTTCAGCGCCAAGGCCACATTATTGACCGCGGTAACCTGCGGAACACCGACTCCGGCGACCATGCGGGTGGTACAAATCGAACCGGGTCCCTGGCCCACCTTGACCCCGTCTGCACCGGCTTCCACCAATGCCAACGCACCGTCACCGGTGGTGACATTACCACCGATGACCTGTACGTCCGGAAAATGCCGTTTGACCCAGCTGACCTGGTCGAGCACGCCACGGGTATGGCCGTGTGCCGTGTCGACGATAATCACGTCTACGTTGGCTTCAATAAGAGCCTCGACCCGTTGTTCGGTATCGCCGCCAACACCGACGGCGGCGGCCACCAGCAGACGTTCACGGGAATCCTTGGCGGCGTTGGGGAAATCACTGGACTTTTGAATATCCTTGACCGTGATCAAACCACGTAATTCGAAGTTACGGTTGACCACGAGCACTTTTTCAATGCGGTGGCGGTGCAGCAACTCCAATACCTCGTCCTGGCTGGCATTTTCATTTACCGTTACCAGGTCCTGCTTATCTGTCATGATATTACGCACGGGGTCGTCCAGACGGCGTTCAAACCGCATATCGCGGGAGGTCACGATCCCTACCAATTCGTCGCCGTCCACCACCGGCACACCCGAGATGTTATGCCTGTGGGTAATATCCAGCACTTCCTTGATCGTGGTATTGGGTCCGACGGTGATCGGGTCCTTGATCACACCCGCCTCGTACTTCTTGACGATCCGTACCTGCTCGGCCTGGCTTTCCAGGTTCATGTTTTTGTGGATGACACCTATACCGCCTTCCTGCGCCATGGCAATGGCCAATCGGGCTTCTGTCACGGTATCCATCGCGGCTGACATCAACGGTGCGTTCAGGTCTAATTCTGTGGTAAGGCGGGATTGCAGGTCGACGTCTTTTGGCAGGATTTCGGAATAGGATGGAACCAGGGATACATCGTCGAAGGTGAGCGCTTCACCGATTACTTTCATCAGGGGTGTACTCCTTCTTGAATGCTGCAACGCCCGGATCAGGCCGGGCGCGTTAGCCCCTCATTATAGTCCCGTAGGAAAATTAATAACAGCCACGGTCAGGGTCTTGCACGCAGGCTTGGCTAAGATAAACTATGTTGGAGGCGGCACGGTAAGCAAAAAATGCCCTTCCTGACCATTAGATTTGCCTGACCACAAGGAATTATTTTGCAAAAGAAGTCTGATCTGCCAGTATATTTCCTACATCTGCTGACCTTGAACGGTTTTGCAATCGTGCAACCGGTTCTGGACGTGCTGGGAGGTAGCACCGAGTTCTTTGTCGCCCGCGGTTCACATCAGACAGACCTGGTGGTGTTGGTCGCGGTGCTGGTTTTTGGCTTGCCGCTGATTTTGCTGACAGGCTACAAACTGATCACAAAATTATTCACCCCCGCTCTGGCCCTCACCCATTACCTGGTGGTGATGATATTTAGCGCCGTCATCTTTTTGCCGGTGCTGAAAAATTCGGACTTGAACGGTGGCTGGCTGGCCCCCGCCGTGACAGGTCTTGGATTTCTGTTCGCTTTTGCATACCGGAGATATCGGGGCATGAGGATGTTTGTTTCCGCTCTAAGCCCGGCAAGCCTCATATTTGCAGGGCTATTCCTGTTTGGCCCGATAAGCCAGGAGTTGGGCCCTGCGCAGCAAACGGCGGCGACAAACAAACCACTCCCAAAGGCCAGCGATACGCCGGTGGTCATGCTCATTTTCGATGAACTGGCGGTATCGGCGTTGATGGATGCAAACCGGGATATCGATGAAAGCGTTTTTCCAAATTTCAAACGGCTTGCAAACCACGCGCACTGGTATCGGAACACAAGCACCGTCGCCGGCAGCACCACGCTGGCGGTACCGGCAGTTTTGACCGGGAAATACCCGCAAGAATTTGTCACCCAGTCATTTAAGAATTACCCGCATACCCTGTTCAGGTTACTGGCCAACAGCCACCGCATGAACGTGTACGAATCCACCACCAGCCTGTGCGCCCCGGCGCTGTGTCCGCATGGCAACAAACACGCGCCATCCACCGCCGCACGGATCACTCTGTTGCTGGCAGATGTGAGTGCGGTATTCGCGCATATCGTCGCACCCGAATCGATGCGTTCAAATCTGCCGGTTATCAACATGACCTGGGACAATTACTGGCAACTGGGCGAGTCACTGGCCTATCAAAGACACAATTATGGCGGCCGGCTAAGCCAAATGGCCCATTTTATAGACTCGATCAAGGCCCAGGACACCACCGGTCTGCATTTCATGCATGTCAATTTTCCGCACGTGCCGTACCAGTATCTGCCCTCCGGGAACAGGTACCAGGGCGAATGGACATTACCTTCACTGGATTTTTCAACCAATCGCTGGAGTGGCAACCGGTGGTTGATCACCCAGGCCTATCAAAGGTATTTGCTTCAACTGGCGGCGGCAGACCTGATGCTGGGCCGTCTGCTTGACCGTTTACAGTCGGAAAAGCTGTTCGACAAGACCATGCTGATCGTGTTGGCGGATCATGGCGTATCCTTTCTACCCAATAGCGGAAGACGGGACGCCCCGCCATTCCGCGTTCTGGAAAGGGATATCCTGCCGGTACCGTTATTCATCAAGTACCCGAACCAAAACAACGCAGGTGTTTCAGACGAGAACGTCGAAACCATCGATATTGTGCCCACCATCGCCGATGTGTTGAATATTCCTGCCTTCCCGGGCACCGATGGCCGTTCCCTGTTGGGTAGTGAACCACTGAGGCCTGAGAAACGGGCGTTTCACGGCTACAAGGATTTCCGCCGTTACACCCCCGCCCTGGACGGTGAGGCAAAATACGCAACATTGCGTTGGAAACAAGGCATCTTTGCTAATGCCAGCGGCGTGGATGGCTTGTTCAGGATTGGAAAGCAGCGTCATTTGGTGGGTTCGAGGACCGCCAGCCTGCCTGTGGGCCGGCATGAAGGACTGGCCATTCAACTCGACATGCCGGCGCTTTATGCTGCGGTAGACCCGCACAGTGGTTTTGTCCCGGCGCAGGTGAGTGGGAGCCTGCAACTCAACCCGCCGCAAACGAAACCGGAGTTGGCAATCGCCGTCAACGGGGTGATCCGGGCGGTCACGCAGGCATATCGCGCCAGCGGTCGTTATCTATTTGCAGCGATGGTGCCTGAAACGGCATTCGATACCGGGCAAAACAGGGTTTCCGTCTACCTGCTTGCGCATGCTTCAGATGACGCAGTAAAGTTACTCACCGGTGCCCGACAGCCTGTTGCGCACACGGGTGCCGGCTCCTGGACGCTTGGCACGGACACGCTTAGCAACGGTGAAACACAACTGGCAATCGATAAAACCGGGCTCAAAGGGAAACTGGAGTACGCCATACTGGATGGGGGAACTGTCGAATTTTTTGGCTGGGCGCTGGATGTCGCCGGGCACGACGTTGCGGACAAAATTATTATTTTTGACAATGGTAAATCGGTCTATGCCAATGTTACCTCGATGCCACGGGGTGAGGGCACACTGTATAAGGTCCCGGATGCGCTACTGACGGGCTTTCAATTTATCATGCCCGCCAGTGTGTTAAATATCCACAACGCCAGCGACATCAGGTTGTTTGCGGTTTCCAAAAATGGCTACGCATCGGAACTCGACTATTTTGCTGCTTACCGCTGGAGGAAAAACAGCGGTCAGTAGCTACTTTATATACCCCAGGCCTTTGAGTTCATCGACGATTTCATCGTCCATGTCCTCCAGTTTTACCCGTTGGCTGTCGAGCGCCCAATCCAGCACGTCCGACTCCCAGGCACTCAGTGCCCCCACCAGTTCGTTGCGGGCGTGGGCGTAGTTATTGTCGTCGATCAGGTTACTTGTCTCGAGCGGATCACCCTCGAGATCAAACAACTCAAGCACCACCTTGTTTGCCTTGCGCTTGTGCCAATAAGTGGCGAGCAGTTTTAGCGTGTCGTGCCGGATCGTGGTCACGCTTTTGTTCTCGAAAAAGTGCAATTCCGCAAATACGTATTCCAGTCGCTCCTCGCGCGCCAGGCCATTGATCAGCGGCAACAAGCTACGCCCTTCTATTTCTTCGGACGGGACAATTTTCATGGCGTCAAGTATCGTCGGGGTAATATCGACCACGCTCACTGCTTGTTCTATACGCAGCGTTGAGGGCGGTTCCATGCCGGGCAGCTTGATCATGAAAGGAACCCGGATTTCTTCTTCATAGAGCGATTTGCCATGCCCCCGTTTACCATGTTCCCAAAAAGCTTCCCCATGGTCTGACACAACGATTATCAGGGCCTCGTCATACAGCCCCATGCGTTTCAGACCATCGATCAATTCACCAAAGGCATGATCGTTGTACGCTACCTCGCCGTCGTACAGATATCGCAGGCGGGCGATGTTGTTTTGGGTCCGGGCTTTTTTGCCCGCGGCGACCATGGCATCAATATCACGGCGCGATCCCGAGTATTCACCGTCGGGTACCGGTCCGGGCATAAATTCAGGGTTTGGAAAATAAGGATCGTGCGGGTCGATATACTGGATGAAGGCAAAGGTGGTATCCACACCGGCCTGCCGCTCGTCTTTAAAAAGTTCAAGTGCATGCCCGGAAACCGCCTCCCCGGGGACCAGGCCGATCTGGTCTTGGGGGTAGCGCCTTTTTTCCGCCCCCAAAACGGGGCCATAATGGTCATACCCCTGCCCGAAACCGATCCCGGCACTGGTATTCGCATTGGTCGTTATTCCGAATGACCAGGTCGGCGCATTTGATTCGAGTATCTCCGGCAGCAACAATACTTCATCGGGCAGTATGTCGAGTTTGCCCAGTGCCGTGTGGGAAGTCGGGTAACGTCCGCTCAGCATCGAGGCAACCGAGGAACGGGTCCATGACGAGGAGCCATAGGCATTCGCAAACACCACCGCCTGGTTGGCAAATGCATCCAGGTGTGGGGTCAGACCCCTGGCAGACCCGTAGGCACCAAGGATATCGGCCCTCAGCGTATCGATCATGACGATCACCACCGTTTCCGGAACCGGCCAGGCGCGCTCGGAAAAAACGTGTCTGTCAGTGGCATCCACAGCCCCGGTTTCGCTTTCCATACCCGGTTTGCAGGCGGCCAGCGCAATGAACGCCAACAGTGAAAAAACGGGCAGCAATCGTTTCATACACGTCATGATTCGGGCTCCTCTACGGTAATGAACCGGTTCGCTTCAACGGGAAGTACGCTGCGGGCCCCACTGGGCCATTCCACGGTCAAGGTTCCGTTGTTTGCGTCGGCCATGCCAAAATGGACCGGCCGCCAACTCACCGACGCGCGACCGGTGGCGGCCGTGACTTCCCTGGTCTGGGTCAAATCGTTGCTCTCCAATATCAACCTGGCCCCCAGCGCCATTGTATTCGATCGGGACGCGTGTAAATTCACCTGTAACCAATTGCCTGCACCGGACTCATTACGCAACAGTTGTACCGGACCCTCGTTTCCCGGCGCCGGCCCGTATCCATTTGTAATCAACAGGTCGATGTCACCGTCACGGTCGTAGTCAAAATCAACCACCGACGCTCCGCGCCCCAGGGAAGTGCCCTGGCCGTTGGCCTCGGTGGTCACGTCACGAAAATGTCCCGCACCAAGGTTTTCATAGAGCGTGTTCGGTGGATTTCCAAAGATATCACGACCATTCAGAACATAGATATCAAGATCACCGTCATTATCAAAATCCGCGCTTACGACATCCTGCCCGGCACCCTCATCACCGACACCCCAGCTCCCGGTATTTTCCACGAATCGCCCGTTCTCATTGATGAACAACTGGTTGGCTCTTCCAACTTCCTTGTCCCCGGCGCCATACACACCGACCAGTTCCACCTCGTCATCCAGTGCGTCTATCCACCCGGTGGTCGCCTGGATCTTCTCCGGGTCGGCTTGAAAATCAAGCCGGACCAGACCATCTCCATCCCGCCACAAGGTCACTCCCGGGTCAAAATTGCCGGGTGACCCGGCACCCCGGCGCAGCCTTGTATCATCTACCTGCAACTCCAGCGGGTAGTTCTCTATTATCCCGCCATCACCAAACCTGCCCCATCTGTGGCGCTTTGCACCTTCGGCCAGGATCTTCACGGAAATACGCCCGGATGCCTTTATGCTCAGCCCACCCTGTAAACCGCGGGTGTGAACAAACTTGAAGTAGATCCGCCGCCCGACCTGCCGCACACCCTCGTTGACCAGTCCGGTCAGAACAAAGTACAAATCCTGGTCACCGTCGTTATCGACATCTGCCGGAATCACCGCGGACACCCCGGCATTACGGGGCAGTGCCACGCCGATTTGGCGGCTGATATCGACCAGGCGGCCGGCATGGTCGGTCCTGAGTATCCTGGCGCCGGCGTTACTCGCAACCAGGTATGAGACCGGTGAATCCGCCCGCAAATGTACGGCTGTCAGGTTTTCCGACTTGATATCACGCCATCCCGACCCGGCCGCCAGATCCTGCATGCGGTCGGCTCCTGTGACCAGTTTCTGCTCGGTCGCAAAATTGAGGACAAACAGTTCCAGGGTGCCGTCTCCGTTAATGTCCCATGGTGTCGCCGACCGCCCGCGTCCGCCGGTATTGAGCGCCGGGCCAACAAGGTCTGTCGGTTTCAATTGGCCTTGGTGGTTCAAAAACAGTGCGTTTCCGGGACCAACACCACGTCCGCGATTGCCGCCACGTGATACATACAGGTCTGGCCATGTGTCGTTGTTCCAGTCCATCCATGCGAGTCCATGAATGTCTCCGCTGGTCAATAGCGTCGGTTCAAAACGGCCGCTATGGTTCAGATAGAGCACCAGCGGGCCATGCTGACTCATTGCAATATCGGGCCAGCCGTCGCTGTTTACATCGGCCACCGACGCCGTGTAGCTGGGCCCCGTGTAGTCGAGTTGGGCCTCTTTTGCCACGTCGGAAAACCTCAGAGCCGTGGTCCTGGCCTCGATTTCTTCCTCGAGCTGCGGTGGGGGGGTGCTGTCGCTCCGTTGCCATACCAATTCCCCATCCAGCCAGGTCTGCAGAACCCGTACCGATGGGATTTCTGCTGCGTCCACCTGCATTACATCGCGGTCGAGGACGATAAAATCGGCACGCTTGCCAGGTTCCAGTGAGCCGACACTGTCTTCCATAAACCCGGCATAAGCCGCATCGAGTGTGAAACCGCGCACGGCTTCCCGACGACTGAGTTTCTCATGCGGATACCAGCCACCCTGCGGCCAGCCCTTGACATCCTGCCGGGTGACCGCGGCGTAAATACCGAGCATCGGGTTGACCTCCTCGACCGGAAAGTCCGAACCCAGCGCCAGTCGCGTACCGTTATCCAGCAACGAGCGCCATGCGTAGGCATACACTACGCGCTGCGGGCCGAGACGGTCCCGGGCCCAGTACATGTCAGAGGTTGCATGCGTCGGCTGCATCGCGGCAATGATTCCAAGTTGACTGAATCTCGGTATATCTGCAGCGGTCAATGTCTGAGCGTGCTCCACCCTGTGCCGTCCGGGGTTCGCAGGATAGCGTTTGCTTGCTGCTTCCAGCGCATCCAGCGTGACCCGGTTGCCGCGGTCGCCAATCGCGTGTATGCCTACCTGGAGCCCACAGCCCAGCGCCTTGTCGATATCGCCTTCCAAGGCTTCCCTGGTCATGAACAGCAAGCCGGAATTCCCTGCGTCATCGGCATAGTCACTGAGCAAAGCCGCCCCGCGGCTGCCCAGTGCGCCATCCATATAAAGCTTGACCGAGCGCATGACGAGGCGTCCGGAAACATCATCCACCACACCGTTTTCACACAGCCAGTCAAGTGTCTCACCCGCCCCGTCCGTCATCGCATAGACACGTGTAGGAAACTGCCCTGCCCTGATCTGCTGCCGGTACAACCGGATCACCGCACGGTCGATGCCGGGGTCGTGTACACCGGTCAGCCCGAGGCTGACCATATGCTGCAGGGCCAGACCCAGCGATGCCTGCAACAATTCCTGCGACATCCGGGGCGCAGCTTTATCTACCAGTGCCATTGCGCCATCGACCAGTATGCCGTCGGCTCGACCGTTGTCATCCCGGTGGATAAAGCCACCCTGGGGTTGCCAGTCACCGCTTAAATCCTGATCGCTCAGCGCCAGCGCAGCGCTGTTGGCCCAGCCGGCATGACCGTCAATACGCCGTAACCAGACCGGACGGTCAGGGAACGCTGCGTCCAGGTCCTGGCGGTTGGGAAACTGTTGTACGGGCCAGTCATTCTGGTCCCAGCCCCGTCCCAGCAACCAGTCACCGCGTGCCAGGTGTTTCTCGTGCCCACGTAATGTCCTGATAACATCTTCTTTACTTGAGGTGCCCCTCAACTGCGCCTGGCCGAGACTGACGGCGAGCCCATACAGGTGGCCATGTGAGTCGATCAAACCCGGCAGGACCGTTTTACCGCGCAGATCAATTCTTCCGGCCTCCGGGAACGCATCGAGCATGGCCTGTTCATCGCCGAGGCGATGGATTGTCCCGCTGGTGTCGAACAGCATCGCTGTCGCAGAAGAAAATCCCTCGTCCATGGTATGGATCCGTGCATTGTGGATCAGGATATTTTCCGGTGCTTGCGTTCGCACTGGTTGTCCGGGTACCGCAACAGGTGTTTCTTCTACCTTGCAAGCGTTGCAAAGCAGCACAAAACCCAGCAGAAGAAATTGTTTGTACACGGGCGACTCCCGGTTGAAATAGACAGGACACACGACAGCCATGAGTTTATCATCAGCAGATGAGACCTGACCATTTGAAAAATATTTACACACCCAGCGAACTCAACCACGAGGCCAGGGTTCACCTGGAAGCCGGCTTTGGCCGGGTCTGTGTTGAAGGCGAAATCTCCAACCTGGGCCGGCCCGCTTCCGGTCATATGTATTTCTCGCTGAAGGATGACAGGGCACAGATCAAATGCGCCCTGTTCCGTTCAAATAGCCGTGGGATGGGATTCAAACCCGAAAACGGTATGCTGGTCAGGGCCGAGGGCCGTGTCAGCCTGTACGAAGCGCGTGGCGATTATCAACTGATAGCGGAGTCATTGGCACAGGCCGGTGAAGGGCTTTTAACAGCGAAGTTTGAACTGCTGAAAAAAACCCTGGCCGCCGAGGGGCTGTTTGAGGCAGCTCATAAAAAAGCATTACCTGACCACCCGGTACGCATCGCAGTGGTGACCTCGCCCAGTGGCGCCGCCTTGCGCGACATCCTGAATGTGTTGCAACGCCGCTGGCCGCTCGCACGGGTCCGGGTCTATGGCGTACCGGTTCAGGGCGATGAAGCCGGCCCTGCGATCGTGCGTGCGCTCACTGCTGCCAACCGGCACGGCTGGGCGCAGTTGATCGTCACCGGTCGTGGTGGTGGCTCACTTGAGGATTTGTGGGCCTTTAATGAAGAGGCCGTGGCGCGGGCCATTTTTGCATCAAAATTACCCATTATTTCCGCAGTTGGGCACGAGACAGATTTCAGTATCAGCGACTTTGCCGCGGATGTTCGTGCAGCTACGCCTTCAGCCGCGGCGGAACTGGCCTCACCCGACCAGCACGCCCTGAAGCAGTCCCTTTCCATGCTGGCGACACAGCTACAACAACGTGTGACCGCTAAGCTGCAATTCTGCAGCCAGCAACTGGACCACCTCTCACACCGTTTGGGACAACAGCACCCCGGCCAACGCTTGCAACGGCACCGGCAATTGCTGCAACAGGCGAGACGCCGTTTACGCCTGGCCGGTGCACGCATCGTACCGGAACGGACACGTGTGCTTCAGGACCTGGCCAGGACCCTCAACGCAGTAAGCCCGCTGCCAACGCTGGCACGCGGCTACGCCATCGTTCGCGATGCACAATCCGGCGCCGCCATCAGCACGGTCAAAGAGGTGATACCCGAACAGGCGCTGGTTACCCAGTTGCACGATGGCCAGATCATGTCCCGTGCCGAAGGGATCAATCATGCCCCGCTGGAGGACACAAAATAGAACTAGCAGCCTGTCGGACTTAACATGATCTACTGCGGTAAATCCGAGTTTGGCCAGATTTCCCGCTCTTTTTCGTTAAATAGCGGTGCTATTCGCCTCAAAAGATCGAAAAATCTGACTCAAATCGACTCTCCCTCGCTACGATCGGTCAAGTCCGACAGGCTGCTAGTGCACTGGATCTGCGCTTTCCACACCCCCGTAACCCCTTTTTTCCGCCGGTCACGTATTGATAGGTACGCAATACTGTTTTCCGACAACCGGGAGTTAAAAATGCAAACCAGAACATTCCTCATCACATTTTGTATAGCCACCCTGGCGGCTTGCGCCACTGAACATGACGAAAACCAGCAGCAGGCTGTCATCGACGGGGGTTCAGTCATTGCCACTCCCGAGCCTGTGGAAGAAAAAGCGCGTATCGAATTACCGCTGCCCGAGCCGGTGGTCCGTCGGGATCATCCGGTGGATTTAATCCAGAATGATATGGCCTATGCTGCTAAACATACGTCCGCTGAAGGCTACAGCGTTTATCAGCAGCCACAACCTTCATTGGTCACCCGTGGCCTGGTGCGAAACCCGGTACGCGTTGCAAACCAACCGCTGTACCGTGAAAACTACCAGCATCCGGAGAGCCAGCGGGTCATGCGGGTCACCAGCAACCCTGTTTCCACTTTTTCCATAGATGTGGATACCGGGGCTTATACGAATATGCGCCGCTGGTTGAACCAGGGTCAACTGCCGCCTGAAGATGCCGTACGTGTCGAGGAATTCATTAACTATTTCGACTACGATTATCCGCTTCCTGAAAGCATGCAAACACCCTTCCAGGTCAGCACCGAGATCGCGCCCACACCCTGGAACACAAATACGCGCCTGCTGCGTATTGGTATCCAGGGCTACAGGGTCCCCAAAGCCGAACTACCTGCCTCAAACCTGGTGTTCCTGATCGATGTTTCCGGGTCCATGCGCTCGGCTGACAAGTTGCCGTTGCTGCAACAGGCACTGACGATGCTGAGCAACCAGCTCGACGCCCGAGACAGCATCAGCATGGTTGTCTACGCCGGCGCCTCGGGCGTGGTGCTTCCACCCACCCGCGGTGACCGCAAGGCAGATATACTCACCGCACTGCAACAATTGCAGGCGGGCGGTTCGACCAATGGCGCTGCCGGAATTCGGCTCGCGTACCAGATGGCACAGCAGAATTTTATCCAAAACGGCGTCAACCGGGTCATCCTGGCCACCGACGGCGACTTCAATGTCGGCCTGGCGAGCACCGGGGAACTGATCGACCTGATCCAGCGCAAACGCGATGCCGGGATCGCCCTGACCACGCTGGGCTTTGGCGGTGGCAATTACAACGACCACCTGCTGGAACAGTTGGCCGATGAAGGCAACGGCAACCACGCTTATATCGACCGTCTCAGCGAGGCGCAGAAAGTGCTGGCAGAGGAACTCTCCGCGACCCTGCTGACGATTGCTAAAGACGTAAAGATCCAGGTCGAATTCAATCCGGCGCGGGTATCCGAATACCGCCTGATCGGTTATGAGAACCGCATGCTGAACGAAGAGGACTTTGCCAATGACAACGTCGACGCGGGTGAAATCGGTGCCGGCCACCGGGTAACGGCCCTGTATGAATTCAGTCTTGCCGGCAGCGGCGGGCAGCGCTTGCCCCCACGCCGATATCAGCCCGGTGAACCCCCGGCAGAAGCCACGTCGGTATTGTTCAGCAACGAGTTGGCACATTTACGAATCCGCTACAAGCTGCCTGGCGGCATTGAATCCAGGTTGATCGAATCTCCCATCATGGAAAACGGTATCAATACGCGCGCTGGCGACGAGCTCAATTTCGCCGCTGCGGCCGCGGCTTTTGGCCAGAAACTGCGCGGTGGCAAATACCTCGAAAATTATGGCTATGACGACATCGAACAATTGGCCCGCCAATCCAGGGGTGATGATACGCACGGTTACCGCAGTGAGTTCATGCAGCTGGTCAAGCTGGCCGGGACACTGGCCAGCACGCCTCAATTCGGGGTTGATAATGTTGCGCGGGATCAGCTACGCTCACCGCATGCCGGAAATAACTGACGAACAGTTGATGCAGAGGTACGCGGGCGGTGACACGCAGGCTTTCGAGCAACTCTATGCCCGTCATCGTGGTGCCATGTATCGCTACTTCAGCCGCCAGCTCAATGAACCGGCCAGCGCCAACGACCTGTACCAGGGCGCATGGGAAAAGATCATCCGTTCAAGACGCAGCTTTCGTGCGGGCACACCGTTCACGGCATGGATGTACCGGATTGCCCATAACCACCTGGTTGACCATTACCGGCGCCAACGGCCGCTCGACGCCCGGGAAATGGATGGTATCGCTGACCAGCAACCCGGGCCGTCACAACGTGCCATCGAGGAGCAGCAGAACGAGCATTTAAGGGCAGGTATCTACTCGTTGCCCGCCGAGCAGAGGACCACGTTGCTGCTGAAACTTGAAACCGGTCTTAAATTGGAGGAAATTGCCAGTGTAACCGGGGTCAACAGGGAGACTGTAAAAAGCCGTTTACGCTATGCGGTCAACAAACTCAAAGGGTGCCTGGTGGAATAAACAGTATGCAACGCAACGGTAATGACAATAAGTCTTTTGAAGACAATTTGGATAAGCTCGGCCGTGCCTACTCGCGCCTGGGCCAGGATGAACCGCCGGAATTGCTGGATCAGGCCATTTTGAACAGTGCCCATCGCGCGGTGGCCAGGAGCCCCCGATGGCTTCAGTTTGGCTGGCTGCACGGCCTGACTACGGCCGCGGTATTTGTACTGGCCTTTTCCATCATCCTGAACCAGCGTGAACCTGTACCCGTTGAAGAAAGTGAGTTGATGCATAACGAGCCGGCACTTTTGTACCGTGAAAAGGCCGCTGAAAAGCAGTCAGTTGACCAACTGTCTGAACGGCGCCGCGCTGAATCCGATACAAAAAAGGACGCGCGAAACGATAGCTTACAGGCTGTTCCAGCAACCACCTTGCCGCAACAGGATATAAGCGGGGCATCTGTCCAAGGGGATCGGGCCGAACAACCGTCAGCGCTTGCCGGTCGATCATTGCGTGCCCAGGATGAGCGGCAGGGCGAGCGGGTGCCGGCCGATGACGGAGACACAGTGGCAGGCACCTTGCCGGAAGCGTCACTGGCCAAGGAAGTGGGCCCGATGGCCGATTCTGCCAGATTCGAAGTCAGTGAACTCAAAGCAAGCGTCACACCAGATGCGGTCGCAGAGCAGCTACTGGCAGGCATCATCAAGCTGAAGCAGGCCGGTGATGAGGCGTGGAAAAAAGAGCTGGAATTATTCATGGCAAATTATCCAGCTTATCCGCTGCCGGACGAGCTTAAAAATTAATGCTGACCCTGAGCGGCCCAGCCTCCTTCGAGGAGAGCATCAGGAAGAGCCGCTTTATTGCCCACGCCTCCTGTGTCACTTCACAGGCTGAGTCACTGGATTTTTTCGAATCGGTGGCCGACCCACAAGCCAGCCACAACTGCTGGGCCTGGCGGATCAATTTTCAGATCCGTTCAAATGACGACAGGGAACCGTCCGGAACGGCCGGCCGTCCGATCCTGGGCGTGATCGAAGGCCGCAATCTGGAAAATGTCATGGTCGTGGTGACACGTCATTTTGGCGGTATAAAGCTGGGTGTTGGTGGACTGATCCGTGCCTATTCCGGGACCGCGGCCAAGTGCCTGGACCGGGCCGGTGTCATCGAACTGTTTCCGATGGGTGAATACCTTATCAGGGCCGGTTTTGAATGGACATCCAGCGTACACGGATTGCTGCAGCAATATTCCGCTCAGAAACTTGAAGAGCACTATGACAAGAACGGGCTGGTGCTGACCATCCGCTGCCGCGAGTCCGATTACGGCAAATTGGCCGCCGGCCTCAGGGATGCCAGCCGCGGACAGGTTGAGATAAACAAGCTGTAAGTGATCATGACCGTTGATACACCGAAGTGATTCCTGACTGAAAATGGAAAAACGATCAGAACAAAGAGCCTTGTGGCCGCTCGATTGGCTTACTGTTTTCAGATTCGGGTGAATCGGCTGTATGGAGGACGGGGCCGGATCTGACTTGGGGTTTGACGGGCTTGGGAACGACGAGGTTGACCAGATCACCAAATGTGCAATGGGCTTCAAGGTCGTGGCGCAGAGGTTTTTTTCGATGGATACGGTAGTGGTTCCTGCGGCCCTGTTTGCTTATCGTAATCATGCCACCACCCTTCAAATCGTGTACAATTTTTTGCACAGCCCGCTCGGTAATACCTACATCTGCCGCCACGTCGCGTAGCCGGGCATCGGGATCACGCGCAAGACACAGTAGGACATGTCCGTGATTGCTGAAAACTGTCCAGTAACTCATATAATCAATACCAGTGGGTGACAATCGGGGAATTATAATTCGTGTTTATCAATTCTACAATCATTTGAATACCCATAGAATGACAAGGCGTTCTTATGGTTAAAACGAATACCCGGGCCGTCACTACGGCATGGCGCGAGTTTTTGCGCCTGGAGTCTGCCGGTGGCTTGGTTCTCGCAGTCGCCGCTTTACTGGCAGTGGTCATGGCAAACTCACCGCTGGCGGAAATTTATGACAGCGCATTGAACCTGAAACTGACCGTCACGATAGAAAATTTTGGCATTAGCAAACCCTTGTTCCTGTGGGTCAATGATGGCTTGATGGCCATATTCTTTTTGCTCGTGGGTCTGGAACTTAAACGTGAAGTCGTTGAAGGCCAGCTTTCAAGCCCGGACCAGATCGTTCTGCCTGCTCTCGCCGCGATCGGGGGGCTGCTGGTCCCGGCGTTGATCTATTGGTTGATCAACCGTAACAACCCGCAGGGGATTAACGGTTGGGCCATTCCAACCGCGACCGATATAGCCTTTGCACTGGCGGTGCTGGGCCTGTTTGGCAGCCGGGTGCCGCCAAGCCTGAAAATTTTTCTGACCACCATTGCGATTGCCGATGACCTTGCCGCCATCGTCATCATTGCCGTGTTTTACTCCGGTGGCCTGAGTACTGCCTCGCTGGCGGCCGCCGGGCTGGGGGTCGCAGCACTATTTGTGCTGAACCGCATGGGTGTCCGGCGTCTGGCAGCCTATATGTTGGCGGGTGTATTCATCTGGTTGTTTGTCCTCAAGTCGGGTGTGCACGCAACCCTGGCAGGTGTCATTATTGCAGCGTTTATCCCGCTCAAAAGTTGTGATGACCATTCACCGGCGCGCCACCTCGAGCACATCCTGCACCCATGGGTCGCGTACGGTGTGTTGCCCATTTTTGCTTTTGCCAACGCCGGTATTTCATTTTCCGGCGTCGGCAGCGGTGTTGTACTGGGACCGGTTTCGGCAGGCATCGTGCTGGGCCTGTTTCTGGGTAAACAGGCCGGGGTATTTGGCATGACAGCCCTGGCCGTGGGGCTCGGCATCGCCAAAAAACCCGAGGGTACCAACTGGGGAATGTTATACGGTGTGGCTTTGATCTGCGGCGTGGGTTTCACCATGAGCCTGTTTGTCGGCAGTCTGGCCTTCGAGCACGCGGGATTTTCCCAGCAGGCCGCACTCAAGATTGGCGTTATCACCGGGTCAATCGCATCCGGTGTATGTGGCTGGCTGGTGTTACATTTAAGCCTGCCCAAAGCAACATGATTTCATGAAACCGATGATCCTCGCATATCTGTTTCTGGCGGCCTGTTCATCCGCTGCACAGATCGATACCCTGCCCTCCCAAACCCGATTGGTACTGCTGGGCACAGGTACACCGAACGCTGATCCCGACCGTTCCGGGCCCGCCGTGGCAGTGGTGGTCAATGATGTACCGTACCTGGTTGACTTTGGTCCCGGAGTAGTAAGACAGGCCGCAGCGGCACGCAGGAGCGGGGTTGAAGCCCTCAGGGCATCCAACCTGCGACACGCGTTTCTGACCCATTTACACACCGATCACACGGCGGGCTATGCTGACCTTGTTTTTTCACCCTGGGTGCTGGAACGCGACGTGCCCCTCAAAGTATTTGGCCCCGAAGGCCTGCGAGACATGACCCGGCATATCCAGGCGGCCTACCAGCAGGATATTGAGATACGTATCCACGGGCTGGAGCCCGCCAATACAAACGGCTACAAGGTGGAAGTCACCGAAATAGAACCGGGTCTGGTGTACCGGGATGACAACGTCCGGGTCATTGCTTTCGCAGTAAAACACGGCAACTGGAAGCAGGCCTTTGGTTACCGGTTTGAAACCGCGGACAAAACCATTGTAATCTCCGGGGACACCACACCCAGTGAAAGCATAGTCGAAATGTGCCAGGGTTGTGACATCCTTGTTCATGAAGTGTATTCCACGGCAGGCTTTGTGCAACGGGAAACAGTGTGGCAGAAATACCATGCGGAATTCCATACCTCGTCAAAACAACTGGCCAAAATTGCCAGCCGTGCAAGACCAGGTTTACTGGTGCTCTACCACCAGCTTTACTGGGGCACTTCGGACCAGGAACTACTGGCTGAAATCCGGCAGGGATATGATGGAAAAGTGGTCAGCGGTGCGGATCTGGACGTTTATTAGCGTCGTTTACCATCAACAAATCACAATTTTGCGGCCAGCTCACTGCCTTCACGAATAGCGTATTTAGCATTGAGTTCAGCGGCTTTTTGCGCGCCCCCGATGACGTGGCAGAAACGGCCATTCGCTGTCAGCGCATCGGCCAGTTCCCGGTTACTGACCTGGCCTGCACAGACCACGATATGATCAACTTCAAGCAACTGGCTGTTGCCCCTGATCTTGATGTGCAAACCAGCGTCATCAATCCTTTCATAGGTAACATCCCCGAACATGTGTACACCGCGGTATCGGAGGCTCAGACGGTGGATCCAGCCGGTCGTTTTGCCCAGTGTTTTACCCGGTTTGCCAGCCTTGCGCTGTAATAGCCAGATCTCTCTTGCCGCTACCGGCGGTTGTGGTTTTACGCCCTTGACGCCACCCCGCGCCTGCAAGCTACGGTCGATCCCCCATTCACGCATAAACGCCCCGGTCGATTGGCTGCTGTCCGGCTGGCCGTCGCTGTGGCACAGGAATTCTGCAACGTCAAAACCGATGCCGCCGGCGCCAATGATGGCCACCCGCCCGCCAATTTCAACCTGTTTGTTTAACACGTCGATATATGAGACCACGCTGGCGTGATGTATGCCGGGCAGATCAATCTGTCTTGGAAAAACACCGGTTGCGATCACCACCTCGTCCATATCTTCAAGGTGTTCAGGGCCGACCCGGGTATTCAGATGTAATTGCACACTACTCCGGTCAATCTCACCACGGTAATAGTCAAGGCTGTATTTGAACTCCAGTTTGCCCGGTATCTTTCTTGCCATATTGAACTGCCCGCCAATTTCACCCGCTTGCTCAAACAGGCTGACCCGGTGTCCGCGCCGGGCGGCCACCGTGGCGCAGGCGAGGCCGGCTGGACCCGCACCCACCACCGCTACGGACTTCGCCTTGTCGACCGGCAGATAATTCAACTCTGTCTCCCTACAGGCGCGTGGATTGACCAGGCAGGAACAGGTTTTTCCTGCAAAGGTGTGATCCAGACAGGCCTGGTTGCACGCGATACAAATATTGATCTCATCCGAACGGCCTGCGCGTGCCTTATTGACAAAATCCGCATCGGCCAGCAAGGGTCTTGCCATGGACACCATGTCAGCGTCGCCTCGGGCGAGGATGTCCTCTGCCACCTCCGGTGTATTGATGCGATTGGTCGTGATGACCGGTAATGTAAGCTCCGGGCGAATCCTGGCGGTGACCCAGCTGAATGCACCGCGGGGAACCATGGTGGCAATGGTGGGAATCCGTGCTTCATGCCAGCCAATACCGGTATTGATCAGCGTGGCACCGGCCGCCTGGGCCATCTTTGCCTGCTCCACGATCTCATCCCAGCTGTTGCCGTCAGGTAACAGGTCCAGCATGGACAGGCGATAAATGATAATAAAATCCTGACCCGCCACCTCACGGCAACGGCTGATAATTTCTTCCGCGATCCGGTAACGGTTGCGGGTGCTGCCACCCCATTTATCTGCCCGCCTGTTGACGTGCGGGGTGGTGAATTCGTTGATGAAATAACCTTCGGAACCCATGATTTCAACACCATCGTAAGCGGCTTCACGAGCCAGTCTTGTCGCCCGTACGAAAGTACGGATCTGTTTTTCTACTCCGATGGCGCTCAATGCTTTCGGCTTGAATGGCGTGATTGGGGACTGGATCGCACTGGGCGCAACACTTACAGGATGATAGCTATAGCGCCCGCCATGCAGTATTTGCATACATATTTTGCCGCCTGCATCGTGAACCGCCGAGGACACCAGCTTGTGCCGGGGTACTTGCAAACGATTGAACAGACCAGAGGGTGAAGGTACCAGTGAGCCGCGTACACCCGGTGCAATACCACCGGTGACAATCAATCCAACCCCACCCGCTGCACGCTCAGCGAAATACGTCGCGAGTCTTGGGAAGTCCCGTTTGTGGTCTTCAAGCCCGGTGTGCATGGAACCCATCAGCACGCGGTTTTTCAGTGTGGTAAAACCCAGTTCCAGGGGTGCGAGCAAATGTGGATAAGGGCTAGCAGGTGACATTGGTCAATTCCTCGAAAAATGCACTAAGCAGTTTGCGTACCCCGACCATCGCATCAGCCAGGGTGGCCTCGATGGCTTCCATACTTACCGGCTCATGTTCCAGACCCGCCGCCCGGTTTGCCGTGACGCACAAGCTGGCGTAATCCAGACCGGCTTCACGTGCCAGCGCAGCCTCCGGCATGGTTGTCATTCCGACCAGGTCACAACCATCTCTTTCGAGACGTCGGATTTCCGCCGCGGTTTCCAGCCTTGGCCCCTGGGTCACGGCAATACAGCCACCGTCAACTATTGCCACCTCCGCGGCCGCGGCGGCTTTGACCAGTGCCGGTCTCAAACGACCGTCAAATGGTCCCGCAAACTCGATGTGCTGTAGTTCATCATCAGAGTTCATGCTGAATGTGTGTGCCCTGCCCCGGGTGTAATCAATCAACTGGTCGGGCACGGTCAAGGTCCCGGGCAGGCTGTGACTGACGATCCCACCTACCGCATTGATCGCGATAATGCCATCGACCCCGACTTGCCGGAAAACATCAATATTGGCACGGTAATTGACGGCGTGGGGCGGAATCGTGTGTTGTGGTCCGTGACGGGGTAAAAAGAAAACCAGCAGGTCCCCAAGCCGGTATTCAGAGAGGGCGGCAGATGGCTGGCCATATCTGCTAGTGCAATCACGGGTCCCCGCCGCCTCGCCCCAACTCTCGAGACCGGTTCCACCAATCAGGCCTACAGAGCACACGGGTTATTCCTCGAGTACCAGAATTTCGTCCAGGTGACGCCACTCTTCGTAGGCGTCCATTCCGCAGCCGAACACGTACACGTCGGGTACATCCAGTCCGACGAAGTCCACATAATCGCGCGCCAGGCCACGATCATGGTTTTTGCGGACCAGGGCAGCCATCTTTACAGACCGGGCATGGCGCTTCTCAACCGAGCCCTTGATCGCCGCCAGCGTATTTCCCTCGTCAAATATGTCGTCAACAATAAGAACGGTCTTGTCGTGCAGGTCGAGGCGCGGCGGTACCCGATATTCCAGCTCAGCGCCATACAGTCCACCCCGATACCGGGTCGCGTGAACAAAGTCCATCTGCACCGGCATCTTCAAACGGGTCACCAGCCAGGCGGCCGGAATAATGGCACCGGTCATGACCGAAATCACGACCAACGGTTCATCACCATAGAATTCATTTATTTCATGCGCCATTTTTCGTACAGCGTCCTGCACTTCTTCCCGGTTGAAAATGACCCGGGATTTCTCCAGCAAGGTGTGCGGATCAGGCTGGCTGCTCAGCTCCATATTGATTGCTCCAGTTGCATAATTGACTTTTTCCATTGACGCCATTCGCCAACTCGTTCCACTTCTTCGCGACTGGCCATGGAACAGCCCTTGAGTCGTGAAAGGGCCGGTCCCGCATCGGCAAGCGCTTCATCGCTGTGTGCCAGTAACCGCTTCACATCACCAGGATCGCAGACCAGTGCTGCATCACACCCCGCTCGTAGCGAACTGCGGACCCGCTCGATGAGGCCACCCGCTATTTTGGCTGCAAACATACCGAGGTCATCAGAAAATACCGTTCCCTCAAATGCCAGCTTTTGCCGAAGTATGGACTGAATCCAGAACGCTGAATAGCCCGCCGGCATTTCATCAACAGCGGGATAAACCACATGCGCCATCATCACTGCATCCAGGTCCCCGCTCAAGGCGGCAAAGGGCTGCAAATCTGTCTGTTCGATCTCGGCAAAAGTTCGCAAATCGCAAACGTCATCCGTGTGTGAATCTGCCTCGACTGAGCCGTGGCCCGGGAAATGCTTACCGGTCGCGCACATCCCGGCATCGTGCATACCTGCGAGATAGGACCCGGACAGATCGACGATGGTGGAAATGTCCGCGCTGAACGCCCGGTCACCGATCACCACGCTGCGTGCGCCGACGTCCATCACCGGTGCGAAGCTCATGTCGACGCCGCAAAGTAACAACTCGGTTGCCATGACGCGGCCATGACGGTAGGCATAGTCATTTGCCATTGACGGGGACTGGCGGTACATCTTTCCCAGCACCGCGAGGGGCGGCAGGCGTGTAAATCCCCGTTTGAAACGTTGCACCCGCCCACCTTCATGATCGACGCAGATCAGCAGATCACGGCCACCCGTTTCCACAATTGAAGCGGTGAGGTCCGTTAGCTGTCCGGGGTCAAGGTAGTTACGGGAAAACAGAACCACACCACCCACCGCCGGGTGGCGCAGCCAGTGGCACTCCTGTTTACTGACTTTGGTGCCGCCCAGCCCGATCATCAGAGGGCCCAGCGGATTCTGCGGATTGGCTTTCGCGCTCATAGTCCCGCCCTGCGTTCAAACAGTGCAATGGCCTCGTTGTGAGGGGTGTGCGGAAACATGTTCAGAACCCCGGCACCGTTGAGTTCAAAACCGTGTTCATGGACCAGTAGCCCGGCATCCCTGGCAAGGGTTTCGGGATTACAGGAAATGTACAATACCCGGTCTACGCCGGCCCTGGCGATCCACGGTAACAGGTCCAACGCGCCGGAACGCGGCGGGTCCAGCATGATTTTGTTGTAACCGGAACCCGGCCATGGTGGCTGGCTGCGCGGTTGCGCTTGACTCTGATACAGATCCACCTTGTGGAACTCCGCATTTTCAATATTGTTCAGGGCCGCATTGGAACGGCCGCGTTCCACCATGTCCGCCGAGCCCTCCACACCCGTCACATGCCCCGCACGGGTCGCCAGCGGCAGGGTAAAATTCCCCAGTCCGCAAAAAAGGTCGAGGATATTGTCCCCGGCCCGTGGTTCCAACAGCTCCAGAGCACGCATGACCATCAATTGGTTAAGGCTTCCATTGATCTGGATAAAATCAAGCGGTTCAAAACGCAACTGCAGTTCCAATGCATCAATCGTGTATTCCAATCGTACCCCGGCCGCTGCCAGCGGTTGAATACTGTCCGGGCCTGAAGGCTGCAAAAAAACACCGAGACCGGTAGCGCTGGCAAAGGCCGTCAGACGCGCGACATCGCTTGTGGACAATTCCTCCAAGTGACGAAAAATCAACGCACACCCCTTATCACCACAGGCCGATTCAATCTGTGGAATCTGGTCATGACAGTCCAGCCCTGCAATCAACAGGCAAAGTTGCGGCAACGCATCCGCAATTTCCTGTCGCAGGACATGGCAGGTTCGCATATCTGCGACGTAGCGGCCGTTACGCTCCCGAAACCCAACCAATACCCTGTCCTTTGCCGTCACATCACGAACCGAAAGACGGGCTTTGCGGCGGTAATCCCATTGCTGGCCATCGAGCGGCTCAAATACTGAACCGGGTTCAACCCGACCGATATTCTTCAGGCATTGGAGCAAATCGGACTCCTTCCGTGCCAGTTGGGCAGCCATTGACATGTGTTGCAGGCTGCACGCGCCGCAAGTTCCAAAATGCGGACACCGGGGCTGGACCCGGTCCGCGGACGGTCGCAATACTTCCAGCGTCTCGGCCTTGCCCCTCTGGTTCTTGCCAAACAGGTAGCGCGCACGGATTTTCTCCCCAGGCAACGTGTCATAAACGCGTAAGTTTTTTTCTTCATGAACAGCCACACCCATACCGCTCGAATCGACGGAAAGAATCTCCAGCTCAAATGGCTGGTCGGAAAGTCTTTTACGTCTGCGCCCCATGCTTTTGTTAATTCCAAAGTCAGATTTTTAATTTAATGTGTTACTTTAATTAAATACTGTATTTATTTGATATATTTAATTTAATAATTTCAACATTTTCTGAACTGCTCTGTCCAGACCGACGAATAGAGCATGGGCTACGATCGAGTGACCAATATTCAGCTCAATTAATTGCGGGATAGCCACAATGGGCGTGACGTTCTGGTAATGTAATCCATGACCGGCGTTAACCTGCAAACCGATGCTGTCGCCATGGGCGGCCGCGTTAACCAGGCGCTGGTACTCCGGCTCTACCCGTCCCGCACCTGCTTCTGCGTAACTGCCGGTATGCAATTCAACCACCGGGGCACCACACGCAAGCGCTGCATCAAGTTGCTCAGAATCCGGATCAATAAAAAGGGAAACCCTTATTCCAGCATCATTCAGGTACCGGCAGGCGTACTTTACCGCGTCAAAATGGGCCAGTACGTCCAGGCCACCCTCGGTGGTCAGTTCCTCACGTTTTTCCGGTACCAGGCAAACGTCTGCCGGACGGTTGAACTCCGCAATGGCCAGCATTTCATCGGTCACCGCCATTTCCAGGTTAACCCGGGTATGGACTTGCTCGCACAAGGCCACGACCTCTTCATCCTGGATATGCCGGCGGTCTTCACGCAGGTGAACGGTAATCGCGTCCGCACCCGCATATTCAGCAATTCGGGCCGCCTCGAGAACACTGGGATAATTTGCGCCACGGGCCTGACGTATGGTCGCCACGTGGTCGATATTGACACCCAACAACAACTTTCCGGAACGCATAAAGGGGACCTCTAGGAAAACAACGATAAACTGGACAACGGCTTGCCACCCAGATGATAACCGATCACGCTACGCATCAACATGCGTAAATCCGGCAGGTGCTCCTTGTGCAGGTTTTCGGTGTGCAATGCCAGCAGTACGCTGCCCGCAACCCGGCCCTGGCCAGCTTTGGCACACAACACCGGTCCCAGGTCCGGCCGGTATTCATACCAGTTTTGCGGCTGGATTTCCGCCCCGCTACGGTATTCCCGATCCAACAACATGGCGTAACCAGTCGCAGCCAGCAGGTGTTTCTCAAACAATCTCAAATGTGGCTGGGGCGACACCGACGATGCCAACTCAGAAAGCACTTGCCGATAACGCTCAAACAACCCGGCGTGCGGGTCGTCGCGGTGCAGCAGACGCATCAGCAGTTCATTCAGATACAAACCGCAATACAGGGATTGACCCTGTAAAGCAGGCAGGGATGCTACCTGGTCGGCCGCCGTCAGGGTGCCCAGTTCGCTTTTCCGGACCCAACTGAGCAACAGCGGCCGGAACGGCTGTAGCACGTTCCGCCACCGCGAACGGGCTGAACTGGCACCCCTCGCCACAACCGCCACGCGGCCATGTTCACGGGTGAAAGATTCTACGATCAGACTGGTCTCCCGAAATGGACGGCTGTGCAAAACATAAGCCGGTTGCAGCAGTATGCGGTTCACCCGGGTGTCCGCGTCACTCGGTGTAGCCGAACTTCTCGATCAGCTTGTCACTGTCCGACCAGTCGCGACTGACCTTCACCCAAAGACGCAGGAACACCTTTTCACCAAACAGTTCCTGCAGCACAACGCGTGCTTTACTCCCCACCTGTTTGAGCACGATGCCCTTTTTGCCAATCGTGATCTGTTTCTGGCTCTCCCTCTCCACCCAGATAATGGCACCAATCGCCAGCAAATCCTGTCTACGTTTGAATTCTTCGATTTGCACTGTCAGCGCGTACGGCAGTTCCTGGTGCAAACGCAATGTCAATTGCTCACGGATCATTTCCGCTGCGAGAAATCGTTCACTGCGGTCGGTAAACTGGTCTTCATCGTAAAAGGGCCTTGAAAACGGCAACTTCAGCAAAACCTGTTTTTCCAGTTCTTCCACACCACTGCCGCTTTTTGCCGATATCATCAGTATGCTGTCGAAGTCCTCGTTACTGAATTGCTGGTCGATAAATGCCAGCAATGATTGTTTGTCGGGTACCTGATCGATCTTGTTCAATACAAGCATGACCGGCACACCTGCCGAACGCAGGGCCCTGGCCACGAACTCGTCCTGCCGCGTCCAGTGACCGGCCTCCAGCATGAACATCACCAGGTCCACGTCCCTGAAAGATGCCTGAGCGACCCGGTTCATATAGCGGTTCAATGCGCGTTTGGCGGAGTGGTGGATGCCGGGAGTGTCGACGTAAACCACCTGACCCTGGGGGGTGGTTTTGATACCGGCCAACCGTTGTCGCGTCGTTTGCGGCTTGGCAGTGACGATGCTCACTTTTTGGCCAAGGATCTGGTTTAGCAGGGTCGATTTACCCACATTGGGTCGTCCAACGATGGCAACATAGCCAAAGCGATATTCTTCCCGGTGTTGCTTTTTATCACTCATCGGCCGGGGTTCAGAGAAACCTGTTCGAGTGCTGTGGCGGCAGCTGCCTGCTCGGCTTTCTGCCTGCTGCTGCCCTGGCCAGTCACGCTGATGCCTGCCGCGGCCGCAACACACTGAACCTGAAAATGTTTTTTGTGCGGCGGACCGTCTTCGCGCTCAAGGCTGTATACCGGTAATGCATGCCCCTGACCCTGCAGCCACTCTTGCAGCCGGGTCTTGGGATCCTTTAATTCATCTGCCTCGGGCAAATCGGCGATGAACTGCCCGCAGATATGCAATATGACGCTGTGACAGGGCTCAAAACCCCCATCGATGTAGATCGCTCCGAAGATGGCTTCCAATGCGTCGGCCAGGATTGAACCCCGTTTATCACCACCGGACTTCATCGACCCCTTATCCATCCGGATGTAGTCGCTCAGTTTGAGTCCGGTGGCAATTGCAGCCAGGGTTTCGCCGCGAACCACGCGCGCACGCAAACGGCTCAATTCCCCTTCGTTATTGTCCGCCTTTAATTCATACAGACGGGCGGACACGACAAAATTCAGAATACTGTCACCGAGGAATTCCAGGCGCTCGTAATTGTGCCGCCCAAGGCTGCGGTGCGTCAAAGCCTGTGTCAGTAGTTCGGGGTCTTCAAAGCGATAGGGGATGCCGGGGATTAGCCTCATGGGTGCTGGATGAAACCCGGGTCAGTTGGCCAATCGAACCGACTTGTCAAAATGTGCCACCACGTCAAGATTGCCGATCACCGGTTTGCGCACTTCGTACACGATACGCAATTGGACGCCCGTGCTTCGGGAAATCTTGATATGGTGGTCCTTGACGTTTTGGGAATAGCTTACATACAGGCGGTTCATTACCCTCGTGCGTATCTGGTATGGTGTAAGGTGGGCGCTTCCCTCTTCGGCCGCGACCCCGTTCATTGCGCTAACCACGGCGTAATACTCCATGTAGATGGGTATGATACGCATACCGAGATAAGCGACGAAGATCGACAAGCCCAGCACGATGATAAACCCGACAAGACTCATGCCTCTCTGTTTGTGGATTCGCATTGACTGCTACCTTTTGACCTTTGTATGGGTTTTAACTATATCGCGTCTGAGGAGTATATTGCATCAAAGGTTTAATTAATCCCGTTACCCATGCGTGAAAAATCCGCACAGCCCTTTTCAAAATCAAAATTGAGCCAGATACCCACCGCGCGGCCCAACAGGTTTTCCTCTGGCACAAAACCCCACTCACGGCTGTCGTTGCTGCGGTCCCGGTTGTCACCCATCATGAAATAATGGCCTGCGGGTACCACCCACTGGCCGTTGCGGCCATGACTGCGGTCGTGCAACAGGATTTTATGATTTTTGGCATCCAGCTGTTCATCAAATATCTTTGCGTCAGCCTGTGGTGTCGAGCATTTCACATCACTGCTTTCAAACCGGCCCGCCGAGGATTCATCTATTTCTTTCCCGTTTATAAAAAGCTGCTTGTCACGATAGGTAATCGTATCACCAGGTAGCCCGACAGCCCGTTTGATGAAATTCACGCCCGGGTCCTGCGGAAACCGGAAAACCACCACATCGCCGCGTTTAGGCTCACCAATTGAAATGATCTTCCTGTTCAATACCGGTAGACGTATGCCGTATGAGAATTTGTTGACCACTATGAAATCACCCACCAGCAATGTGGGTATCATCGAACCTGATGGAATCTTGAATGGCTCAAACAGGAAAGAGCGAAACACAAGGACGATCAGGAGTACCGGAAAAAGCGAACGTGAATATTCCACGATAATCGGTTCCCGTGACGTCCGGGTGCTTTTTTGCACTGCACGGTCCATACGTTTTTGTCTGAATAACAGGCTGTCCAGCAGCCAGACGAATCCGGTGATTGCGGTCAGCACCACCAACACGAATGCAAAATCAATATTCATAATCTATCCTACTTCTTTTTTGAGTCCTGCTGCAGCACGGCAAGGAATGCCTCCTGGGGTATTTCAACACGCCCAACCTGTTTCATACGTTTTTTACCGGCTTTTTGTTTTTCCAACAGCTTGCGTTTACGTGTGACATCCCCGCCGTAGCATTTTGCTGTCACGTTCTTACGCAATGCCTTGACGGTGGTACGTGCGATGACCTGGCTACCGATGGACGCCTGTATTGCAACATCAAACATCTGTCTCGGGATCAGTTCTTTCATACTTACGGCCAGCTCCCGTCCTCGCCGTTGGGCCTGGTCACGGTGCATGATCAGTGACAAAGCGTCTACCCGCTCACCGTTTATCAGGACATCCACACGCACAAAAGGCCCCGCAGTAAAGCGCACGAAATAATAATCAAATGATGCATAGCCCCGGCTCACCGACTTTAACCTGTCGAAAAAGTCCAGCACGACTTCCGACAAGGGCAGTTCATACTGGATGGAGACCTGTCCGCCCAGGTATTGCATGCTGATCTGTCGTCCCCGTTTGTCCTCACAAAGACCGATAACGGCACCGACATAGTCCTGGGGCAACAGGATATTGGCCTGGATGATGGGCTCGCGGATTTCTGCTATTTTATTGGCCTGCGGCAGACTCGCGGGATTTTCAAGGGTCAGGATTTCACCATCATCCAGCTCTAGCTGGTAGATTACCGTGGGTGCGGTGGTGATCAGGTCGACACCGTACTCGCGCTCCAACCGTTCCTGCACGATATCCATATGTAACAGACCGAGAAAACCGCAACGGAATCCAAAACCAAGCGCCTCGGATGTTTCGGGCTCAAAATTCAGGGCCGCGTCGTTCAATTGCAGTTTTTCGAGTGCCTCGCGCAGATCGGGATAATCATCGGCCTCGGATGGGAACAACCCGGCAAACACCCTGGGTTGCATGGTTTCAAAACCTGGCAAGGGTTCATTGGCCGGTGTTTTTCCAGAGGTAATAGTGTCACCAACAGGCGCGCCGTGAACATCCTTGATGCTCGCAACCAGAAAACCGACTTCACCGGCAAACAGCACATCACGGACCTCACGTTTTGGAGTGAAAACACCCACCTGGTCAACCTGGTACTGGTTTTTTGTGGACATCAATTCGATTTTGTCACGCTTGCCGACACTGCCGTCAACCACCCGGATCAACGAAACAATTCCCAGGTAATTATCAAACCAGGAATCAATGATCAGCGCCTTTAGCGGGGCGTTGGGATCGCCCACCGGTTGGGGGATATCCTGGATCAGGCGTTCCAGTACCTGTTCAATCCCACTGCCGGTTTTTGCACTGACTGCGAGTGCGTCCTGTGCCCCAATACCAATAATGTCCTCAATTTCCTGCTTGACCCGCTCCGGGTCCGCCGATGGCAGGTCGATCTTGTTGAGCACCGGGATCACCTCCAGTCCAAGTTCAACGGCGGTATAGCAATTGGCTACGCTTTGAGCTTCCACACCCTGGGCAGCATCCACCACCAGCAAAGCACCTTCGCAGGCTGCCAGTGAACGGGACACTTCGTACGAAAAATCAACGTGTCCCGGTGTATCAATAAAGTTGAGATGAAATACACTGCCGTTGGCAGCCTTGTAGTCGAGGGTAACGCATTGTGCCTTGATCGTGATACCGCGCTCCCGCTCGATATCCATGGTATCAAGCACCTGGGCTGACATTTCCCGGTCACTGAGGCCATCACACAGCTGTATGAAACGGTCGGCCAGCGTTGACTTGCCATGATCAACATGGGCGATAATGGAAAAGTTTCGAATGTATTTCTGATCCATAGGAGGCCTGGCAAGTATCACTCAGGGTGCCACATTGGCTGAACAACCAAGGGCCACCCGCTTACTCAAACGGGTGGCCCTTGTTTCATCTGTCCACAACCGGTCATTATAACCGAGGAATGAAGCCAAGGTGTGTGTGAGGACTACCCTTCTTCCGGTTGCTGCGGAGTATAGGCGATGAAATTGGAAGTGCCATTGCGCCAAATGCGCAATGCCACCGCCCGATCGGGTTCAATCTTTTCAACCAGCGTTTCAAAATCATCCATGTCCGCTACCTGGCGGTTGTTGATCATCAGGATGACATCACCCGACCGCAGACCGGCGCGCCATGCATCATCACTTTCGATTTCAGTAATGACAACACCGCCTTCGGGGTCACCCAGTTCCCGCCTGTGATCACTGCTGATGCTCTCCACGGCGAGGCCCAGCAAGTTGCTGCTTGCCCGACCGTTGTCAGCGTCGGCGATGAGTTCTCTATCCTCACCGCCCAGTGTATCCAGCGTGACATTAAATGTCCTGTCTTTGCCTTCACGGCTCACTTTTACAGTTGCCTTTGTACCCGGCGGGTTCGCTCCAACCAGCGGTGGCAGGTCATTCCAGGTTTCAACCGGTATATCGTTGAATGACAGGATGACATCTCCAGGTTCTATACCCGCACGGTCGGCAGAACCACCGACAGTGATATCATTGACCAGCGCACCTACCGGCCGGTCAAGTTCGAGGGCCTCGGCCATTTCCCTGGTCACAGCACCGACAATTACACCCAACAGGCCACGTTCTACTTTACCCGTTTCACGCAATTGCCTGGCGGTGCTCTCCGCCACTTCGACGGGAATAGAAAATGACAATCCGATATAACCACCGTTGGAACTCAGTATCCATGAATTGATACCCACAACCTCGCCTTCCATATTCAACAACGGACCGCCCGAGTTCCCCCGGTTTATGGCTACATCACTCTGTATGAACGGCACATATTGTTGCGCGCGGTTGGTCCGGCCCTTGGCACTGACAATGCCCGCCGTAACGCTCTGTTCAAAATTGAAGGGTGAGCCTATGGCCGCAACCCATTGGCCCGGTTTGAGCGAGTCGGATTCGCCCAATTTCAAAAAAGGCAGGTTTTTATCCGTATTGATTTTCAGCACGGCAATATCGCTGGATTCATCCGACCCAATAATTTCCGCCTCGAACTCACGGCGGTCAGCCATGCGAACTATGATTTCATCGGCATCCGCCACCACGTGATGATTGGTCATGATATAGCCATCAACGCTATAGATAAAACCCGAGCCAGCCCCCATTCGGTCCGGTTGTCTGCCCCGTGGATTGTCGGGAATATTAAAATACCGCTTGAAAAATTCAGGGATATCCTGGTGCCCGTCGCCCTGGCCATCACCCTGACTATCGCCACGGCTGGATTCCGGCTGATTACGGGTTCCAAACTGGGTCACACGGATATTCACAACCGCAGGGCCGGCCTTTTCCACCAGCTTTGTGAAATCGGGCAGACCACTCACTTTTGCAACTACCGGCAAGCTCAAAAAAAGCATGAGCAGTACCGGGAAGTACACCGTATATTTCTGTTTCATCAATTAACTCCGATATAGGCAAAATTAAAACAAACTAAATCTATGACTTTTTGAACGTGTTACTGCACATATTGGGTGTGGCCGAAGGATAATAAACCGTCGTGCGCAACGAATTCAGGACAGAATGCATGCTTTTTCGTTGTTTTATAACACGCAGAGTCAAAAACCCGGTCGCGACTCCGACACCCAGGGTGGCTGCATCCAGCAGCATGGGATCAAATTGTAACCATAAACCCAGGCGGTACCCGACGATCGCGCCGCCGAGCGCGGCCAGCAGCGGCCAACCATAGTAACCGAGGACCAGGCTCAGATACACGTGTTCCGGAAAAGCCAGGGTCACCATTTGGCCCGGCTCAACACGAACAGACTGGCGTGCCAATTCGAGCGTGACCGGTTTTTTTTGCAGCAGTTTTGCAAATACGCCAGCGCCACAGCCTTTTCCGCTATCACAGGCCGTACAGCCCGACAGTGTACCCATGCGCACCCATATCCGCTCGCCCTTGCAACGCACAACCTGCACATTCTGTTTTATCACGGGAGTTTTCTGTCAGATTTGATTCATTTGGAAGCGACGGAAAGTGCTATCTGGTTTGCAATTGATTTGACGGTCATCACGGGAACTTCACCGATCACGGTAATTTGCAAACCGCCCTGTATTCGGGAATACGCATTGTTGGTTCCCAACTGGCTGGTGCCCTGTTTTACGCCCTTGTCCCTGCCCTGCTCTTCAACATAGACCGACACCGCAGCCAGACCATCGCTATAGACTGTGTGTTCGAATACCCCACCACCATCCTTTTGGTGGCTGTGCGATGCCAGGTTGAACCCCGGCGGCAGTTTTCCCGGCTGCCAGCGTGGCTTTGATTGCGTTACCACCGTTTTTTCAGGGTTGAAAGTTTTCAGCTCAACAAAATCCTGCTCGTTTGTATCCGACTCCAGTTCATCCCAATCGACACCGGAACCCATTGTAAAATCGGTGAATATCAACTTGGCCAACGGTTTGTGGTCGGTATCAAAAAGTACCCATTTCAGTAACAGACCCGTCTGTTCTTCCAGCCAAAAATCATAACCGTAGCGATAAGAATCCTTGGGCGAAATACTCACACGTCTGGCCACGTGTCCGGCAATCCTGGCACTGCCCCCGCTTTTAAGCTGATAGCCGCTGGCCTTGTTTTCAATCACGGATAGCGGAAGCTCCGGAAAAAAGGAACGGGCGATTACCGGGTCCTCGACGACGGAAGCTGAATCCTCGAGTACACACCGGACCCCTTGCTTATCGCGTATCACTTCACGGTGCGCCCCGCTGAGGGAATACAAACGTTCGCGCACGCCGTCCTGATCCGTAACATGGGTGATCCGCATCGTTTCAACAGCACCGCCGCGCATATACACGAAGGTGCCCTGGTAACTCATCTGGCTCATGGCCGTAGCCATACGCTCCAGCCACACACGAGCCTGTCCGGAATCTTCAGCCAGCACTGTTCCACTGGTGCTTACCGCTATCAGCAGCAGCAGAACCCTGGGTTTAAAACCCTTCATTTGTTATTTTCGGCTGCCTGTACAGGACCTTTGTCTGCAGACCCGGGTTGCTCCTCGGAGTTATCCTCTACAGACTCAGACCGGGTGGCGACGATGGACACAAATGAAACAAAGCCCTGCCGACCCGCCGTCCTTGCCATCTGGTTGTGACGCAGAAGATAGGCGTTCAAACGTTCCGGGTTCCCCTGTCCACCCGGTGCATAGCTGACCGGTTGTGAGACCGTAACCATTGGCAGGGTGTTGGGGCTGACAAATGGTTGATTTACATTTGTTGTAAGCGCCGTATCTGTAGCCATGCCCGGCAAATTGTCCGGCTGCGGTGTACTGAAGACGATTGCCATTATCGCAACACTGGCTGCGATAGCCACTCCGGATACCGGCTTTAACCAGCCACTGGAACGCCAGGGTGAAAACCGCGGACTGTCTTCCTCAATCAGCGATTCATTGAGTTTTTCACGCAAACCGGTGACCACAACCTTGCTGCCGGGTTGGCGGATACAATCACGGATCAGGTGGTAGCGCTCCCAGGTGGCGCAAAGTGCTTCGTCAGAGGCCAGTCTTCGTGTCAGGAACAAGCCGGTCTCGCGCGAAAGTTCACCATCCATCAGCCTGGAGAGATGTTCAAAAGATTCCTTACTCATGTTCTATACTACCTGTGCCATGTATTGCTTATTCTTCCCCGCGGCTATATTGACCACCAAGTAGGGGTTTTAGTTTCTCATCGATTGCTTCACGTGCCCGAAATATCCGGGAACGAACCGTGCCGATTGGACATTCCATGGTGGTGGCGATCTCTTCGTAACTCATGCCATCCAATTCCCGTAACATGATGGCCGTGCGTAAATCATCCGGGAGGTTTGCCATGGTGTCATACACCGTGCGTTCGATTTCCTCGCGCAACAACTCGTTTTCAGGCGTGCTGCGTTCTTTCAAACGGCTATCCATATCGTATTGTTCGGCATCACCGGCATCAATATCACTCAGTGGCGGTCGCCGGTTTTTGGCCACGATCCAGTTTTTTGCCGTGTTGATGGCAATACGGTACAACCAGGTGTAGAACGCGCTGTCACCACGAAACCGGCCTATTGCCCGGTAGGCCTTGATAAAAGCCTCCTGCGCCACATCCTGGGCCTCGGATGAGTCGGAAACGTAACGGGAAACAAGGCTTACGATACGGTGCTGGTATTTCTGGATCAGCAGATCAAACGCATGCTTGTCCCCTTTTTGCACCCGCTCAACCAGCAACTGATCGACTTTGGCTTCGCTCACCCTACCCTGTACTCCCCATGTCTGCGCCGGCTGTTTCTGTTCCGACTTTTGCCGGGATGACGGTGGCACCGCACCGGGTCGGCCGGAGACGGCTGCTTCTACTGCCCTGAGCGCACTCAATTGTCCGCTTCTCTTATAGTTGAGGATAGCATGAATGAAATCAATCCTGATTTGCCGGTTTCGTTGCAACGCTATGACCGGTATTGAAAACATGAGTTCCCCGACGGGCTGAATATTGCCGGCTGATTTCCCGCGGACACTGTTTTTGCGGCTGATCACTGTCAATCAGAGCGTTGGCTTGCGATAATATCCCGTCATAATCCAGGCGCTACGAGGCGGATGTCCAGCATGCAAATTGACGCGGCCCGGGGCCTGTCTTCGATAATCCATTGGCACAGGGCACCAGGTTCAAGCTGTGAGCATACAAAACCATGTACTCATTAATACGCAAAGCACTGTTTGTAACGGACCCTGAAACCGCACACCTCCTTGCGCTCGAGAGCCTGCGCCTGGGTTACGCTGCTGGTGTTACCAGTCTGCTTTGCAGGACCAAAAACCAACCAGTGACCGTCATGGGTCTGCAATTTCCCAACCCGGTCGGCATGGCGGCCGGGATGGACAAAAATGGCGATTATATCGATCCGCTCGGCAGTGTTGGCTTTGGCTTTATAGAAATCGGCACGGTTACGCCGCGCCCCCAACCAGGCAATCCAAAGCCAAGGGTATTCAGAATCGAGCAGGCCGATGCCATGATCAACCGGCTTGGTTTTAACAACAAGGGTGTGGATCATCTGGTCAGACAGGCCGGTGCACGAAAATTCAAAGGCATACTGGGTATCAATATCAGCAGGAATTTTGATACTGCAAATGAAGCGGCAGCCGATGACTACCTCAAGTGCCTGGAAAAAGTCTACCCGCTCGCAGACTACATCACCATCAACATCTCTTCGCCGAACACCAGGGGACTGAGGGACTTACAGGGTGTGAAACAGCTGGATGTACTGCTAGGAAAACTCAACCGGAGACGCCGGGAATTAGCTGAACAACAGCACAGACAGGTACCCCTGGTGGTCAAGGTCGCGCCCGACCTCGAAGACCGGCAGATCACGGAAATTGGAGAGGTCGTTGTCAACAACGAGTTCGATGGCCTGATCGCGACCAATACCACGATTAACCGCGATGCCGTCAAGGGCATGCGACACGCCAGTGAACAGGGCGGCCTCAGCGGTGCACCGGTAAAAGACCGGGCCAACCAGGTGC
>Ga0255052_10000373_pt1 | contig 36431 bp, 34 predicted proteins | sample JV7_2_21_MG_FD_188632 | JGI IMG/M metagenome (GOLD analysis project Ga0255052, IMG submission 188632) | Seawater microbial communities from Jervis Inlet, British Columbia, Canada - JV7_2_21 | ecosystem: Environmental > Aquatic > Marine > Inlet | place: Canada: British Columbia | collected...
CCAGCGATAGAGAGAAAAGGGGTCAGAACCCTTTTTCAGCCCTGCCCGAAGTCAGGGCTATCGCCCGAGAGGTACTCATTTTCTTCTGGCGTGTCGTCGCGCCCCATCGCCTTGTTTCGATGCGGGAAGCGGCCGAAGCGCTCGACGATATCGCGATGCAGCTCCGCGAATTGGGCGATCGTCAGGAATGTCTCCTGGTAGGTGGGCGAGACAGCTTCCGCGAGCTTGTTGTAAAGCGCGACGGATTTGGACTGCACTTTGCGAGATTCAGTGTGTTGCAGCGGCATGTAGAAGAACGCCCTCTGGATCGGAGTGAGTCCTTTGTCCTTTTTTTCCATCGCGCCCTCGACACACAGCTTCAGAGCTATCTTGTCTTTCTCGTAGGCTTGCGCGGTGCCGCGGTGAATGTTGCGCCGGAACTGGTCGAGCAGAAGAATGAGCGCCAGGCGGCCACGTGATTCATGGGCCCAGTGGTCTAGTTTGCCCGCCGACGCCTTGTCGACGTCCGCCGCAAACTCCTCCTGGATTTCGTGATCGAAGGCCTGATCCTCGCCGAACCAGATATCCATGCGCCGATCGATCTGCGGGGCACTGAGTTCCTGTTCCTTGAACCAGAATGCGAGGATGGCGTCGATCCGAAGCTGATCGTCATCGGTGATCGTCGCGCCCATGCTTTCGGAGAGTAATTTGACAGACATTATTGGCTCTCGATGACGCTGCAACAGCGTGTCTACTTAAGGCGCAATACTACGTGGAAAGTGCGAACTGCGTCACAGATTGGGCGGCACTGACCGTATGGGGGCAGCATTGCCAGTAAACTTTAGCAGATGAAGGCCGAGGCATCCGACATCCGGGCGCCGACCGAAGCCACGGCCTGGCGCCTCATATTGACCGCCATCGCCTGCGCGGTACTGGGCGCCTGTGGTGGCTCAGCCGGTGATGTCGAAGATCAAATCGAGGCTTGGATCGATCGTGGTCACGAGGCGGCGGAGAGCAAGGACCGCGGCGAGCTCGTCGACATGATTTCGCCAACGTACGCCGATGCCCGTGGTAATTCCCGCGACGACATCGAAAATCTCTTTCGCTTTTACTTCATGCGCGCGAACAAAGTCGCGTTGCTGGTCAATGTCGATGACATCGAAGTAATGGACGACACGGCGGCCGCAGTGACACTAACGGTCGGTATGGGGGCAACCACAGACAGTGCCCTGGGATTCAACGCCGACGCCTACCAGTTCGCCCTCGAGCTGGAGAACGACGGTAACGAGTGGCTGCTCGTTAGTGGACGCTGGAATGATTTCGGCGGCGAGTTGCGATAGGGGGTCGCCATGAATGGATCAATCGGCTTCAAGCACATCGGCCTTGGCGCAATTGCCTGGTTCCTGACGGGCTGCGCGAGCACGGCCGGTTTCGTCGATACCCCGCAAGTCAGCCTGCGCAATGTCGAGGTCACGGAGCTCGACCTCAACAGCCAGACGTTTCTGCTGGCCTTCGACGTCATCAATCCGAACCCGTTCCCGCTGCCGATTGCCGCGATTAGCTACGGTGTGGAACTCGACGGCTATCGCTTTGCGAGCGGTGAGACACAGGGCGACTTTACCGTGCCGGCGTCGAGTGATGGCGGATTTGCGATCAGCGTCGATCTGAATCTCATGCGTACGGCGCCGCAGTTGTTGTTCATCGTACGCGACGGCGTGTACGGGGAAATTCCCTACGTGCTCAAGGGCACGTTCGACATCGACATTCCGTTTGTGAGCCCCGTGGCCTTCAAATCGAGTGGCACGATTCGCCTGCATCCTGCGGAGATATCGGCAGAACAGCGGCACTAGTTCCAGCCCAAGGTTACGCGCGTAACCATACCTGCGGCTACTCGCCTCAAAGCGGCGCGAGTGCTTAAACGTTTGATTTTTCTCGGCTTGCTGCGGCGCAGTAGCGGCATTCGAAGGCCGTAACATATACTCGATCGTTCGGGTCGATCGCTTGCACCGGCCCAAATTCAGCAGAGACAACTTATAGGGGAGGCGTCCCGCGCGCATCTCAGGGCGACTATGACCGAGCCATCACGACATCGAAGTAAGCAGGGCCTGTACGATCCTGCTTTCGAGCGTGACAGCTGCGGATTCGGGCTGATCGCGAATCTCGACGATCTGCCAAGTCATTTTGTCGTCGAAACGGCAATCGCCGCGCTCGCCCGTCTTACGCATCGTGGCGCCGTAGCAGCCGACGGCAAGACCGGCGACGGCTGCGGGTTGCTGATAAAATTCCCGACGACCTTTCTTCGCACCGTCGGTGAGCAACTGGGCTTCGTGCTGGCCGAACGTTTCGCCGCCGGCGCGGTTTTCCTGAGTCACGACGACGCGACTGCGGCTGCGGCGCGCGCGGTCATCGACAAGGCGGTCGGCGAAATCGGCCTCGAAGTCGTCGGGTGGCGAGAGGTTCCCACGGATCCGTCAGCTTGTGGCGAGCTTGCGCTGAAGACCCTGCCGCGAATCGAACAGGTCTACGTAAATGCGCCGGACGGCATGCCGCGTGGACGCTTCAATCGACGGCTGTTTCTTGCGCGGCGGCGAGCCGAGAATCGTATTGGCGATCACGAAACCTACATCGCAAGCCTGTCGTCGGTAACGATCAGTTACAAAGGCATGATCATGCCGGACGCGCTGCCGGTATTTTACCCGGACCTGCGGGACCCGCGCCTCGAGTCGTCGGTGTGCGTTTTCCACCAGCGATTCTCGACCAATACCTTGCCGGAGTGGCGGCTCGCACAACCGTTCCGCTTCCTGGCGCACAACGGTGAGATCAACACGATCCAGGGCAATCGCAATTGGGCTCAGGCGCGCGCGAAGAACTTCCGTTCGGACAAACTGGACGATATCTCCGACCTCGACCCGATCATCTCGCTGACAGGCTCCGATTCCTCGAGCCTCGATAACATGCTCGAAGTCATGCGTGCGGGCGGCATGGATGTGTTGCAGGCAATGCGGATACTCCTGCCGCCGGCCTGGCAGACCGTGGACGATATCGATCCCGATGTGCGCGCGTTCTACGAGTTTTTCGATTGCCAGATGGAGCCGTGGGACGGACCGGCAGGCATCGTGCTGACCGATGGCCGGTATGCGGCGTGCTGTCTGGATCGCAACGGGTTGCGCCCGGCGCGGTATGTCATCACGAAAGATCGTCACATCACGATCGCATCCGAAGTCGGTGTCTACGAATACGACGAGAAGGACGTTGTCGAAAAAGGCCGGCTCGGACCGGGCGAGATGCTTGCGGTCGATCTCGTCAATGGCGCTCTGCTGGAAAACGACGAGATCCACGACATTCTCAAGATGCGTGCACCGTACAAGAAGTGGCTGAAACGCGGCGTGCGCTATCTCGACTCGGAACTGATCGATACGCACACGGCGGCCGAACCGTTCGATCCGCCGACCCTCGCGATCTACCAGAAGATGTTCAACCTGAGTCAGGAGGAACTCAACGAGATAGTTGCTGTGCTGGCGAAGGCGGAACAGGAGGCCGTCGGTTCCATGGGCGACGACACCCCGATGGCCGTACTGTCGACCAGGATTCGCTCACTGTTTGATTATTTCCGCCAGCAGTTCGCGCAGGTCACGAATCCGCCGATCGATTCATTGCGTGAACGGATTGTCATGTCTCTGCAGACGAACATCGGCCGCGAGTCGAGCCTGCACGATATCGGTCCCGAACACGCCGAGCAGGTGATCATGAACTCGCCGGTACTGTCGCAGAGAAAGCTGCGACAGTTGCTCGGACCCGATATGTACGGTGAGACGCACGAGTTCATTGATCTCAACGTGGACGATTCACTGGCGTTACCCGAGGCGCTCGACCAGATCTGCGAACATGCAGAGGACGCCGTTCGTCGCGGTAAGCTCATCATCATTTTGAGCGATCGATACCTCGAGCAGGGCAAGCTACCGGTACACGCGTTGCTCGCTACCGGTACCGTGCACCACCACCTCGTCGCGCTCGGCATGCGCTGCAACGCGAATATCATCGTCGAAACGGGGACGGCACGCGATCCGCATCACTTCGCGTGCCTGATCGGTTACGGCGCGACGGCCGTCTACCCATACCTCGTTTACCAGTCGCTGCACGACATCGGCAAGCGCGGCAACGTCGGCAAGCAACAACAGCTCGGTCGCAGCTATCGCCGCGGGATTCGTAAAGGGCTCTTCAAGGTCATGTCGAAGATGGGTATCTCTTCCATCTCGAGTTACCGGGGCGCACAGCTGTTCGAGATCGTTGGTCTGAGTGACGAGATCGTCAATCGCTGTTTCAAAGGTACGACGTCGCGAATCCAGGGCTCGGGCTTCGATGATCTCCAGGATGATCAGCGCCGCCTGTCTCTGCTCGCCTGGGAACCTCGCGAGCCCGTGACGCAGGGTGGGCTTCTGAAGTACGTGCACGGTGGCGAATACCACTGCTACAACCCGGACGTCGTTGCAACGTTGCAGGCCGCGGTGCGATCCGGTGACTACGAGCGTTACCGCTCGTACGCGGACACCGTGAACAATCGGCCGGTTGCAACCTTGCGTGACCTGATGGGCCTGACCCCGGCCGGCCCGCCGGTGCCACTTGAAGACGTCGAGCCCGTCGAGGCGATACTGCCGCGCTTTGATAGTGCGGGCATGTCGCTCGGTGCATTGTCGCCTGAAGCCCATGAGGCCCTGGCAATTGCGATGAATCGTATCGGGGCGCGGTCAAACTCCGGCGAAGGCGGCGAAGACCCGGCGCGCTACGGCAGCGAGCGTGTGTCGAAGATCAAGCAGGTTGCCTCGGGGCGTTTCGGTGTCACCGCGGAATACCTGGTCAATGCCGAGGTTATCCAGATCAAGATCGCGCAGGGCGCAAAGCCCGGCGAGGGCGGCCAACTGCCCGGCCACAAGGTCAACGACCTCATCGCCCGGCTACGATATGCAAAGCCCGGCGTCGGCCTGATATCACCGCCGCCGCATCACGACATCTATTCCATCGAAGATCTCGCGCAGCTGATCTTCGATCTCAAACAGGTTAACCCGGAAGCCCTCGTCTCGGTAAAGCTGGTTGCCGAACCCGGTGTGGGGACGATTGCAGCCGGCGTCGTCAAGGCTTACGCGGACCTGATCACGATCTCGGGACACGACGGCGGTACGGGCGCCAGTCCTCTGAGCTCGGTGAAGTATGCGGGCAGCCCGTGGGAGCTAGGCCTGTCAGAAGCGCACCAGGTGTTGCGCGCCAACGACATGCGCCACAAGGTGCGATTGCAGACCGACGGTGGACTGAAGACCGGCCTCGATGTAGTCAAAGCCGCGATTCTCGGGGCCGAGAGCTTCGGTTTCGGTACCGGGCCGATGGTTGCGCTCGGCTGCAAGTACCTGCGGATCTGTCACCTCAACAACTGCGCGACGGGCGTGGCGACACAGAACAACATTCTCCGCAGCGAATATTTCACCGGCCTGCCGGACATGGTCATCAACTTCTTCCGCTTCGTGGCCGAAGAGGTAAGGGAGCACATGGCGGCACTCGGTGTTCGCACGCTTGATGAGCTGATCGGCCGCGTCGACCTGGTCGAGCTGCAACCGGGTGACACGGAAAGGCAGTCCCGACTTGATCTGGGTCCGATCGTTTCGGACGCTGGCGTCGCGAAGGATGTTCCTCAATTCTGCACCGACCTCCGCAACGAGCCTTTTGACAAGGGTGAGCTTGCGGAAGAGATGCTGACAGAAACGTATCCGGCGATCGAAACAAAAGGCGGCGGCAGCTTCGCGTTCGCAATTCGCAATTACCATCGTTCGATCGGCGCGCGCCTGTCGGGTGAGATCGCGCGTTTGCACGGCAACGACGGCATGCGCGACGCGCCAATCGATATTCGGTTGTCCGGCACGGCCGGGCAGAGTTTCGGCGCGTGGAACGTGGCAGGCTTGAACCTCGACCTCGTCGGTGACGCCAATGATTACGTCGGCAAGGGCATGTCGGGTGGACGCATCACGATTCGCCCGCCGGAAGAGGTTGGCTACGTGGCGCGGGAAACCGCGATCGTCGGCAACACCTGCCTTTACGGTGCGACCGGTGGTGTGTTGTTCGCCGCAGGTCGCGCAGGTGAGCGATTCGCCGTACGCAACTCCGGGGCGAGCGCCGTCATCGAGGGTGCGGGCGATCACTGTTGCGAGTACATGACCGACGGTGTCGTCGTCGTGCTGGGCCGTACCGGCGTCAATTTCGGCGCGGGCATGACGGGTGGTTTCGCGTACGTACTCGATATCGACCGGGACTTTGTCGATCGCTACAACCACCAGCTCATCGACATCCATCGCATTACGCCCGAGAGCATGGAGGCACATCTGCATCACCTGCGTTCGCTGATCATGGCGCACATCGAGGCGACGGGAAGTGAGTGGGGCGACATGATCCTTGACGATTACCGCACATTCCTCACGAAGTTCTGGCTCGTGAAACCGAAAGCGGCCGAGCTCGGTTCGTTGATCGAATCCCTACGGCAGGCAGCGTGATGAACGTAGCTGCAAAAATAGCGGTGGGGCGCGCTCCCACGGCGCACAGATACAGCAATGTCTAAGTACCCACTACAGTTCCTGGAGATTCCGCGCCGCGGCCCCGAAAAGCAGGCGCCCGAAGAGCGCGTGCGGCACTTCGGCGAGATCTACGAAAGCTATGACGGTGCCGATGCGGCGCAACAGGCGGGTCGTTGCCTGTCCTGCGGCAACCCCTATTGCGAGTGGAAGTGTCCGGTGCACAACTACATTCCGAACTGGCTTGCGCTCATCGAAGAGGGCAAGTTGTTCGAGGCTGCGGAGCTCTCACATCAGACGAACTCACTGCCCGAGATCTGTGGTCGCGTCTGTCCGCAGGACCGGCTGTGCGAAGGTGCGTGCACCCTGAATAACGGCATCGACGCAGTCAGCATCGGTAATATCGAGCGCTACATTACCGACGAGGCCGTCAAGGCGGGCTGGCGTCCGGACATGTCCAACGTTGTGGATACCGGCAAGCATGTGGCCATCGTCGGCGCCGGACCCGCGGGGCTTGCGGCGGCGGACGTCCTCGCGCGTGAAGGTATCCGTTCCGTTGTCTATGACGCCTATCCCGAGATCGGTGGCCTGCTGACGTTCGGCATCCCGCCGTTCAAACTCGACAAGAGCATCGTACGGACGAGAAGGGAGTTGCTCGAGGGCATGGGTGTCGAGTTCGTGCTGAATACGCGCGTCGGTGAAGACAAACCGTTCAACGAACTCGTCGATGAATTCGACGCCGTGTTCCTCGGCATGGGCACCTACACGTCCGTTCGCGGCGGCTTTCCGGGCGAGGATCTCGATGACGTTCACGAAGCGCTGCCGTACCTCGTGTCGAACGCCAATCGTGAACTCGGTATCGAGGACGACGCGCTCGAGCACGTCGACCTGGCCGGCAAGCACGTCGTCGTGCTCGGCGGTGGCGATACGGGCATGGACTGCAATCGCACCGCGATACGACAAGGTGCGGCGAGCGTGAGTTGCGCGTATCGCCGTGACGAGGAGAACATGCCGGGTTCACGGCGCGAGGTCAGAAACAGCAAGGAAGAGGGCATCAACTTCCTGTTCAATCGCCAGCCACTCGAGATCGTCGGCACCGAAAGCGTCACGGGCGTGAAGGTCATCGAGACCCGGCTCGGCGAACCAGGGGCAGATGGGCGCCGCAGACCCGAGACCGTACCTGGCACCGAGGAAATATTGTCGGCCGACGCCGTCATCATAGCGTTCGGCTTCCGGCCGAATCCGCCATCCTGGTTCGAAGGCGCCGGTATAGAAACGCTGCCAAGCGGACGCGTGCGCGTTGCAACGCTGGGCGAACTCCCGTACCAGACAACCAATCCCAGGGTGTTCGCCGGTGGCGACATGGTGCGCGGCTCCGATCTCGTCGTCACGGCCGTGTTCGAAGGCCGTGAGGCGGCGAAGGGCATCTCGAAGTATCTCGGGGTGTGGTAAGGATGCGGCGAGCATTATGCTCGTCGATATTGAACACTTTCAATTCAGGCACACTCGGTGGAACACCGAGCGACGGCGCCCGGGCACGCGATCTGCCCGAGCGCCCCCGCGTTACTCGTGCTCGCGGTTCTTCTACTCGCGGAAGTTGAGTACCTGGAGCAGGGAGGTGCTCATCACGGTGCGGTATTCGGCACGATTACCGCTTTCCCCGACCATCTTTTCGATCGTCTTGGTTTGCCACTCCATGTATTCCTTAAAGCGTTTCTCGCCTTCTTCGCCGGACGGAACGTCTTCACGCACCCGGATAAGGAACAGGTCTGGCTCGTCGGCGCGATTGTGCACGTTGCTGAAGACCATGTAGTCCTTGATCCACCCCTTGGACTTCGCAAATTCGAGTTCGTCTCGCCACTCGCTCGCGAGCCAGTTGGCATATTTCCATCCACCTCCATCCTTGATGTCGATCCCGGTCACCTCCCAGTAGTCACCGCCAATGAACGGCCATTCCTGCGCGTGTGCGGATACTGTGATTGTTGCAGCGGATATGGCCAGGGCAACAACAGCAGTCAGCTTTAATATCGTTCTTGTCATTATTTTCTCCTTGGGGCGCGGACTCCCTATGTCCGCGATGGCCGAAACCTTAACACGGCGATATGGTGCGTGGCTCCGACCTCGTCGTTACAGTTGTGTGCAAAGGCCGCGAGGCCGCCAAGGGCATCTCGAAGTACCTTGGCGCCTGGTAAGCAAGAAAGAGGGTCAGAGTCATAATTTTCGTGAGAATATGACTCTGACCCTCTTTTTGTATCCTGCTACTATTCGGCGGGGCGTGAAGAACCAATAACAACGAGTCCCAGCCCCGGGGGACAGGAGCCACCCATGTCGGATAAAGTCCCACCCGAGTTAACTTTCCGTGCCATCGTGTTGGCTATCGTGCTGGCCGTGATACTCGCTGCCGCGAACGCCTACCTCGGCCTGTTTGCCGGCATGACGATCGCATCGGCGATTCCTGCCGCTGTCGTGTCGATGGCGGTGCTCAAAATGCTCGGTGGCGGCCACATCCTCGAGAACAATATTGTCGCAACGGGTGCCTCAGCCGGCACGTCGATCGCGACGGGCGTTATTTTCACGATACCCGCACTGATATTGCTCGGTTACTGGGTCGATTTTCGTTACACGTGGGTCTTGGCCATTGCCGGACTCGGCGGACTTCTCGGTGTACTGTTCTCCGTGCCGCTGCGGCGTTCGCTGATCGTCGACCAGAAACTCGCGTTTCCCGAGGGTAAAGCAGCGGCCGAGGTTCTGCGTACCGGCGACAAGCCGGGCGAGGGGCTCAAGATACTCGCCGGCGCCGCGGCGCTCGGTGGCCTGATCAAGCTTGCCGCCGGCAGCGGTCTGCGGCTGATCCCGGACACGGCGTCGGTTTCAACATGGTTCGACAAGACGATCGGTTACTTCGGCACCAACCTGTCGCCGGCGCTATTCGGCGTCGGCTATATCGTCGGTCTGAACATCGGTGTCGTGATGCTGGCTGGTGGCGCCATCGCCTGGCTCGTCGCGATCCCGATCTACAGCACCTATTTCCTCGCGGCGGATCCTGTGCTCAGCGTCGAGCTTGCTGGTGCAAGTGCCGAGGATGCGGCGTATTCGATCTGGTCCACACAGGTTCGCTTCCTGGGTGTTGGTGCGATGCTGACGGGTGGCGTGTGGACGCTGTTCTCGTTACGGAAGTCGCTGGTCTCGGGCATCAAGAGCGGCCTGATGGTTGATCACGCCGCAGACGGCGCGGCGGTACCTGCAACCGAGCGTGACCTGCCGATGCGTTACATATTGATCGGCACCGTGGTGTTCACGCTACCCTTGCTGGTGCTGTACCAGGCCATCGTCGGCCAATGGCTGGTGAGTGTGCCGATGACAATCATCATGATTGTTGCGGGCTTTCTGTTTGTCTCGGTATCGGCATACATGGCCGGTATCGTCGGTTCGTCGAACAACCCGGTGTCGGGCCTGACCATCGCAACCATCCTGTTTGCAGCATTGGTGCTGGCGGTGTTGATGGGGCGGGATTCGCCCATCGGCGCCGTTGCGACGATCATGATCGGTGCCGTCGTGTGCAGCGCCGCCTGCATCGGTGGCGACAACCTGCAGGACCTGAAGTGCGGTTACATACTTGGCGCGACGCCATGGAAGCAGCAGTTCATGCTGGCGGTTGGTGGTGTATCGAGCGCGTTCGTCATGGCGCCGGTCCTGAGCCTGCTCGCACAGGCTTACGGCATCGGCGTGCCGACCGAGACGCATCCCAACCCGTTGCTGGCACCGCAAGCCAACCTGATGGCTTCGGTCGCCAAGGGCATATTTGGCGGTGAGCTGCCGTGGACGATGATCGGTATCGGCGCGGCAATCGGCGCAGTGATAATCGTCATCGACGAGATTCTGAAGAAAGCTGGTGCGGCCTGGCGCGCGCCGGTACTGGCCTGTGCAGTGGGAATCTACCTGCCGATCGAGTTGAGCGTACCGATTTTTGCGGGCGGCCTTGTTGCTCACCTGGTCGAGCGGAAATTCCCGCCTGGGGACGCTGAGGGCGATCGTGAACGCATTCACCAGAAGGGAACACTGTTCTCGGCCGGACTGATCACGGGCGAGGCGCTGATGGGCATTTTTATCGCGATACCCATCGTCGTCATCGGTTCGTCGGACGTGCTCACGCTGCCGGGTGGCCTGCACTTCGGTGGCTGGCTCGGGCTCCTGATGTTGGCGGTTGTGGCGATACTGCTTTACCGGACCACCATGAAGCAAAACGGGGCCGCGTGACGCGAGTCACGCGAGTTCGAGCATCGTGCGCCAGGGCGCGCTCCCACAGTTGGATTCAACTGACCGATGGCAGCGATACTGAGAACTTCACGCCGTCGTCGGAATTTTCGGCGCTGATGCGTCCACCGTGTCCCTCGGCGATGAGTCTGGCGACGTAAAGACCGAGGCCGAGGTGTTTGTCGTCGCCCGGGCGCACCGACACCATCGAGTCAAACAATTGCGTGCGCATGCGCTCGGGCAGCGGCGGCCCGGGATTGTGGATGCCAAGCACGAAATGGCTGTCGTCGCGTTCGAGACTGATTGTGATGACGTCGCTGTCTGCACTAAAGTCGGCGGCGTTGTCGACGAGTTTGTCGAGCATCTGGATAAAGAGTTCCGGTGATCCTGAAACGATTGCTTCGTCGAGATCGCGGTTGAATTGAAACCGCCGTTTCGCATAGACGTCACGATACGCGTTGATCGTCGACACCAGCACTGCGCGCAGATCGAAGGTCTCGTCCTCCGCGTGTTCCATGAGTTCCTCGACACGACTCGCTTCGCTCATCGCACTCAGGATTCTTCGCAGGCGATCTGCACCGTCCCTGGCCCGGGCCGTATAGCCGGCTGACGCTTCGTTCAACGTCTCGTGCTCCAGGTTCTCGAGTGACGATGTGACGATGGCAAGTGGTGTACGCAGCTCGTGCGATAGCTTCGAGGCCAGTGATCTCAGGTAGTCGTTGTAATCGGCGAGTTGGCTCAATACGTGCGAGAAGCTGCGTGACAGGTCGCCGACTTCGTCGCCGGATCCGCCGCTCGGCAGCACCGTACGCAGCTCGTCGTTAAAGAGCGCGTCCTCGGCGGCGATGCTCAGTCGCCGGATGCGACGCGATAGCCAGGTTGCGTAGCCGAGCAGCGCACCGGCGACCAGCAGAGTGGCAATTATCGTGACATTCATCAGACGGGCCAGGCCTTCGTTGGTCAGGCTCAATATTTCGGCGGTGCCCTGTTGCAGCACGACTGATCCTATTGTCGAGCTGTTGCTCCTTACGGGTTCGGCCACTGCGACGATTGCCTGGCCACTTTCGATACCACGAAACCAGCTTGCTTTGCTCTGACCCGCCAGGGCCGAGGCGACGTAGGGCTGTTGTTCGCGCCCGGTCGGGTCGGGCTCGGCGAATGCAGGCTCCGTACCGGGCTCGACGAGCGCGTTATAGGCAACCCGCAGCCAGCTGGACACAGGGCTCCGTGGAAGATCGGCAGCGACGCCCGGATCGCCGACCACCGCGATGCGCCAGCCGCTACGATCGGTGACGATCATACGCATGCCCGTCTGTACGAGGCCCCCGGCAATGTTCGTCAGATAGGGCAAGGTCGTGACAAATGGTCCGGGAATCGGTGACGCAAAACTCGAGCTGCGCACGCCCGCATCGCTATCGCTTGACGTATTTACGACCGTGAGCCCGATGTGCGTGGCGAGCAGGTTGGCCGGGATGCGCGCTTCGACCTGGTAGCCGCCAGGCACATCCTGCCAACGGGCTTTGATTGCCGGATCCGGCGCGAAGCCGAACGTGGTCCGAACGTAGGCGACGACCGGGCCTGGCGCTTCCGCAGCAAATACGATCGAGTCGCTCGGAATCGGTGGATTTGCGCTGACGAGTACGACGCGGTCCGCATAGTCGGGGCCATCGTCCAGCGCGACTGTCGATGGCGTTGCAAATACGACATTGCGGTCGGCCACTTCCGCGTAAATAAATGCCCAGCGACCTTGCAGGCCGATAGCGAAGCGTATCGGCCCGTCCACACCACGCATCGTGCGCAACGAATCCACCTCGATCGGCCAGTCGTCGAAGTAACCGTCGATCGTGGGTTCGGTTTCGAGACGGTGCCCGAAAATCTGGTCGCCGTAGAGGTGGTCTGAACCGGGCGGCGGCGGAAACTCCTCCGGGTATTGCGCGAGCGACTCGGCAACAGCGCGCGCCGTACCTGACAACATCTGCTGCTGGCTTGTTCGCAGCGCCATCTCGGTCTTGCGAATGAATTCGCAACCGGCCCACGGCAGCACGAGCGTCAGCAGGCTGACGAGAAGCAACTGCCGCTTGAGATTCATTGCACGCTTCTTGTCAGTCCGCTATCCAGCGATAACCCATGCCGTAGACGGTTTCGATGGAATTGAAGTCGCTGTCGATCGCGAGAAATTTGCGCCGGATGCGTTTGACGTGGGAGGTAATCGTGTTGTCGTCGAGTACGGCCTGCGCGGCATCCATGAGTTGCTGCCGGTTCTTGACGTGTCCCGGGTAACGCGCCATCGCGTGCACGAGCCAGAATTCCGTCAATGTCAGACCGACCGCGTTGCCGCGCCACTGCACGCTCATCCGGTCGGTGTCGATCTCGAGATCGCCACGATTGATGCGGCCCGCACCGTCCTGTGGTTGCTGCAAGGCATCCAGGCGCCGAAACAGAGCGGCGATACGGGCCATCAGGTGCGGCAGGCTGATGTCCTTCGTCAGGTAATCGTCGGCACCGAGCCGCAGACCCGATACGGCGTCGAATTCGCTGTCCCGCGCCGTGAGAAAGATGATCGGCAGATCCGACGACTGCGCGCGCAGCTCGCGGCATAGCTCGAAACCACCTTCCACGTCGTCCTTCAGGTTGATATCGATGACAACGAGATCCGGTAGCCGTGCCGCGAACGCTTCGAGCGCTGGCGCACGTGCCTCGTAGGCGTCGACCGCGTAACCCTCACGGCGAAAAGCTGCTGCGTAGTTTTCGCGGATCGCCGCTTCGTCTTCAATCAGCGCAATGCGCTTTGCCACATCTTTCTCCTGTCAACGCTCGCCACAATTTGCCACATTACGCCGGTGCATTGCCATGCCGCAGCCCACGCTGCGGCGCATTGGATTGTTCAAATCATCTCAATGCTTACGGGAGAGCCGCGATGCCACGATCGATACCGTTCCTGACCCTGTTCACACTATTGCTCTCGGGCCCATGGGCCACGGTCGCTCGCGCCGAAGGGCCCCTGCCCATGGACATGCGGTCCGGGAGCCTGCTGTTTCGCATGCAGGAGGGTTATGTAACGGCGACGCTGATGAATACCGACGTGACCATGGATATCAACGGGCTGGTCGCGCGTGTATCGGTGCGCCAGGAATTTCGCAACGAGGGCAGCGAATGGGTGGAAGGAGTCTACGTGTTTCCTCTGCCCGACAAAGCGGCCGTGAATCGTATGCGCCTGCACATAGGCGATCGTTTCATCGAGGGAGAGATTCGTGAGAAGGAACAAGCGAAAAAGGAGTACGAGCGGGCTCGCGACCAGGGAAAGAAAGCAAGCCTCGTCGAACAGCAGCGCGCCAACCTGTTTACGACATCGGTGGCGAATATCGCGCCGGGTGAGCTGGTCGTCGTCGAAATCGAGTACCTGGAGGACCTGCGCTACGACGATGGCACGTTCAGCATTCGCTTCCCGATGACATTGACGCCCCGCTTTATTCCGGGGTCCGCGCTACCGGACCGCAAGGGCAGTGGCTGGTCGCCGGATACAACACGTGTGGAGGATGCGTCGCTCATTACGCCACCGATGATTTCGGCATCACGTGGTCACAAGCTGGCGCTGCACGCGAGTGTCGACGCCGGCGTGCCGCTGGAAATCATTGCAAGCCGCTATCATCCCGTGAACATCGGTGAGAACAAGGGTCGCTACGACGTGACACTCGCTGGCGGAACCGTGCCGCTGGATCAGGACTTCGAGTTGCTATGGCGGCCGATACCGTCAGCCGCGCCTCGTGCGCTCGCGTTCAGCGAGATTATCGGGGGCGAACCTCATTTCCTGCTCATGGTAATGCCACCGAACGACGCAGACGCGGCGCCGGTGACGATGCCTCGCGACATGATTTTTGTCGTCGACACATCGGGCTCTATGCATGGGGTGTCGATTTCGCAGGCGAAGAGGGCGGTGTTGCAGGCGCTTGACGGACTGCAGCCAAATGATCGCTTCAACATCATCGAGTTCAACTCCTACACGAAGTCGCTGTTCAACCAGGGCGTAGCGGCGAACGGGTCGAATATCGGCAAGGCTCGTGACTTCGTGCGCGGTCTCCAGGCCAATGGTGGGACGAACATGCGGCCCGCACTCGAACTTGCGTTGCACGCCCGCGGCGCGGAGACGCATCTGCGACAGATTGTCTTCATTACCGATGGCAGCGTTGGCAACGAAGAAGAGTTGTATGCGCTTATCGAGCAAGAGCTCGGCGTGGCCCGGCTTTTCACGGTCGGTATTGGCTCCGCACCCAACAGCTGGTTCATGCGCAAGTCGGCCGAGCTGGGGCGCGGGACATTCGTGATTATCAGTGCGCTGCACGAGGTACAGGAGAAAATGGACCGCCTCTTCAAAAAGCTCGAATACCCGCAGGTTACGAACATCAATGTCGCCTGGCCCGGCGGCGCGCTGGTAGAGAGTTATCCGGCCATTGTTCCGGACCTGTATCTCGGCGAACCCGTGACAATCAGGGCGAAGGCGTCGGGCGAGTTTCAGGCCGGCGACCGCGTAACGATCAGTGGCGATTCGGCAGGCGGTGCGTGGACGCGCGACCTCCCGCTGGTGAGCAAGGACGACGATCCCGGTATCGGCGCCCTGTGGGCGCGCGCGAAGATCGCGGTATTACATGACGACGAACGTCGTGGCGCGGACGCGGATATCACCCGCCAGTCGATTGTCGACACCGCGCTGGCGCATCACCTCGTCAGTAAGTACACGAGTCTCGTCGCCGTAGACAAGACACCCGTGCGACCGGCGGGTGACCCCCTGAGCAAGGAACAGGTGGCCAACCTGATGCCTTATGGCCAGAGCATGAACGCCATCTTCGGTTTCCCGGCCACGTCGACTGCTGCGACGCTCCTGCAGTTGCGCGGGCTCGCAACGATACTCGCTGTGCTGCTTTTGCTGGGTATCGGACGAACACGATGGGGTTTGAATCGTGCGCGCGCGGCCTAGGTGGAGCTGGGTCGTGGCCTGCGTACTGTGCCTTGGGTTCTGGCAGCTCGGTCAGGGCGCTTATATTCCGGCCAAGGCGTGGTTGGCGCAGGAGTTGATGCAGCGTGCATGGGACCGGGCAGGCGCAGGTGATCAGCAGCCGGTACCGTGGCCCTGGGCGGATACCTGGCCCGTGGCCAGGCTTTCCGCGCTGGCGGGCGACGTCGACCTGATCGTGCTTGCAGGCGGGTCCGGGCGCACGCTGGCTTTCGGGCCGGGGCATCTGAGTGCGAGCGCGCTACCCGGCACGCAGGGCAATTCCGTCATCGCCGGGCATCGCGATACCCACTTCAATTTCCTCCAACACCTCGACGTCGGTGAGTCGCTGGTCATCGAGACGGCGAGCGGCCGCAAGCACCTCTATAAAGTGACGAACATCGAGGTTATCGATTCACGACGTGGAAGCCTGCTGCTCGACACGGAGGAGCCGCTCCTGAGCCTCGTAACGTGCTATCCGTTCGAGGCGGTCGAGCCGGGTGGCCCGATGCGCTACATAGTTACTGCGAAGATGCTTTTCTGAGCGCGGCGATACGCAAGATCGCCGCGACGCTGATCGCGTCCGTGATCTTGCCGTCATGAACAAGCTGCACGGCGTCGGTGAAGGGCAGCTTGCGGATCTTCAGGTCTTCGGTCTCCTCGAACTGGGTTTCGCCCTCCGTGAGTTCCTCGGCGATGTAGACGATGCCGACCTCGTCCGTAATAGAGTTACTCGTATGGAGGCGCATGATTTCTGACCAGCGGCTTGCCGATAGTCCGGTTTCTTCCCTCAGCTCGCGCTTCGCTGCATCGAGTGGTGCTTCATCGAGCGGAGCGCCACCCATAGGCAGTTCCCACGAGTACTCGCCGAGCGTGTAGCGCTCCTGGCCTACGAGCCAGGTATTGCCGTCGTCATCGAGTGGCGCAATCGCGATCGCACGGTTCTTGAAGTGCACGTAGCCGTACTGGTTCTCGCCGCCACCCGGGTTGATGACATGATCCTCGAGGACGCGCATCCAGTCGTTCTCGTAGACCGTTCGCGAATCAAGTCTCTTCCAGTTCATTGCGCTTGCTCCGCTTCGTCGGCGTAGATGTCGATCTTGATTTTCATGACCGTCCCCGTTCCCATCGCGTGCCGCGATGATAACCTTGCGCGATGAACGCACCCAAGCCGATGCTCACTGAGGGGCCCGTTGGCCGTCACCTGGTCGACATGACGGTGCCCGTGTTGTTCGGCATTACGACGATGATGGCGCAGAGCCTGATCGACACCTGGTTCATCGGTCGCGTGGGTGTTGCAGAGCTTGCGGCCTTCGGTTTCGGGTATCCGATACTTATGATTGTCACGAGTGTCGCGATCGGTCTTGGCGCCGGAACTTCGTCAGTGGTCGCTCGCGCGATCGGGGCAAACGATCACCGTCGCGCGCGACGACTGACGACCGACAGCCTGTTGCTGTCGTTCCTGATCACGGCTTTCGTCAGCGCGATCGGCATCGCGACGATCGGGCCGCTCTTTCGTTTACTCGGCGCGCCCGATGACCTGATGCCGCTGATCCGTGGCTTCATGACGATTCTCTACTCCGGTGTGCCTTTCATCGTCGTCGGCATGGTTGGTATGGCCAGCATGAGGGCGACCGGGGATACACGCTTGCCGAGTGCGTTGATGATTCTCGCGGCGATTCTCAACGTTATTCTCGATCCGATACTGATCTTCGGTGTCGGGCCGATACCGGCGATGGGGCTCAACGGCGCCGCGATGGCCGCGCTGATCGCACGAGCCTCGATATTTGTCGGGACGCTGTACCTGATGCGGCACCGGCTCGATATGGTCAGCCTCGACAAGCCCGACCCGGTCGAATTGCGGAACTCGTGGCGCGACATCCTGCATGTCGGCATCCCGGCCGCCGGCACCAACGTGATTGTGCCAGTCGGCGCCGCCGTCATCACGGCGATGATCGCGCGGTTCGGGGCAGATGCCGTGGCCGGGTTTGCCGTGGCGAGCCGCCTCGAATCGACGATGCTCGTTATGTACTACGCGCTGTCGGCGATCATCGGGCCCTTCGTCGGACAGAATTTCTCGGCCGGCAACGAGAAACGGATTCTGCGCTCTCTGTGGTTGTGCACGGCATTCTGCCTTGCGAGTGGTCTCGTCATCGCCGTGTTCCTGGCGTCAATGTCCGGCATCCTGCCGGGGCTTTTCAGCGACGCCGAAAGCGTGCAAAGCGTGACCGCCACGTTCCTGTGGCTGGTGCCGATAAGCTATGGAACTTACGGCATGGTCATGGTCATGAACGCATCATTCAACGGGCTCGGACACCCGATGCCGGGTGTTTACATCAGTCTCTGCCGGATCGTCGTGCTCTACGTTCCGTTGGCGTTGATCGGCATGCGCGTGTTCGGCATTGCAGGGATATTCGCAGCTTACGCGATCGCGAATATTGTCTCCGGTATCGGTGCTTACGTCTGGGCCAGGCGAACCGTGCGCGTCTTGTGTGCGAACTGATTATAAATATTCCGATTTGACTACCATCATCTTGTCGATCTGCATGTCTTCCATGGTGTAAGGAATGCCGCCGACGCCGAGGCCGGACTCGCGCAGCCCGGCGAACGGCATGACATCATCGCGAAAAGCGGAGTGGTCGTTAACCATGATGGCCGACGCATCCAGCGCTCTGTAAAGACGCATGGCCGTGTCTGTGTCGTTGCTGAAAACGGCGGCCTGGAAAGCCACAGGCAGTGCGTTGGACTGTGCGATGGCAGAGTCGATGTCGTCGTAGCCGTACACGCACACGACCGGGCCGAAGATCTCGAGTGTACTGACGTTCGTGTCGGGCGGCGGATTGAACAGTACGGTCGGTTCGTAGCAGGAATCCGAGATCTTCTTCCCGCCGCAAAGCAGTGTGGCGCCCGCGGCTACCGCCGCATCAACCCACTCGGCGACGCGATCGACCTCGGCGTTTCGTATTAGCGGGCCGACCTCGGTCGCCGGGTCCTCAGGCGGGCCGACGATGAGCGCGGATGCGAGCTTCGCCAGACTTTGCGCGAATTTCTCTGCGTCCTGCAACGGCACGAACACACGCTGGACCGAGACGCAGACCTGGCCGGCGTGATAGAAGCCGCCTTTTGCGACCGACGGCAGTACGGCGTCCTGATCGTATGGTGGGGCAAGGATAACGGGCGCCGCGCCGCCGTGTTCGAGAGCGCAGCGTACGCCGGGTGCGAGTTTCGAGCGCAGCATCCAGCCGACGCGCGCACTGCCGATGAAACTGAAGAAGCCGACACGCGAGTCCGTGACGAGCTTTTCGGCCGTGTCGCGGTCGTCAGTGACGACGGCCTGGCACCAGGCCTTCGGCAGCCCGGCTTCTTGAAGGATTTCGACGAAACGCAGGCAGGAAAGCGGCGTATCGGCCGCCGGTTTCACGATGACCGGGGACCCTGTTGCGACCGCAGGACCGACCTGGTGCACGATCAGGTTCAGCGGGTGATTGAATGCACTGACTGCGACGACGACACCGACCGGTTCTTTCTGGGTGAACGCCACCCGGCCAGTCGTTGCTTCGGTCGTGCCGATCGGAATCACTGAGCCCGCATGCGCACGCAGGTTCTCGATGCAAAGATGGACGCCGTCGATCGCGCGGATGACCTCGACTCTTGAGTCACGGTACGGCTTGCCGCCCTCGCTCGCAGCCAGCAGCGTCAGCTCCTCGACCTGCGACCCCATAATTGTGGCGGCCTTACCGAGGATGTCGACGCGTTCATGGATAGACAGCCAGGCACTGCGATTGCGAAACAACGCGTACGCTGAAGACAGCGCATCCTCTATGTGATCGGGACCAGAGGTCGGTACACGATCGAGCTCGCGTCCGTCGAACGGCGACGCGACGACCAACTCGCCGGTCGGCGGCCTGTTCGAATCCAGCATCAGATCGGGCATGTGATTTCACCGAGTTTTTTCGTTAACAGGGGGTTTTCGCGGTAGTCGATCGGAATGACAACGAGGCTCGGGCCCTGCTCCTTGAATGCGGCTTCGAGCGTACTGGCGAGCTCGACCGATTTGTCCACGTAATGCCCGTGCCAGCCGAAAGCATCTGCGAGAGTATTCCAGTCGGGATTGCCGAAACTCAGATTCGTGTGCCGCCCGAAATGGGTTTCCTGTTTCCAGGCGATGAGCCCGTACTCGTTATCGGCCCAGACCATGACAACGATATTGCTGCCCAGTCTCGCGGCCGTTTCCATTTCCTGCACGTTCATCAGGAAGCCCGCGTCGCCGCAGATCGACAATATCCGGCGCTCAGGAAAGACAATACTCGCCGCGATAGCGCCGGGTAATGCAAAACCCATGGAACAGAAGCCGTTCGGGATCAGGCAGGTATTCGGTTCGTGACACTGATAATGGCGGGCGATCCACATCTTGTGGGCGCCGACGTCGGACAGCAGGATGTCGTTCGGTCCCATTACTTTGCGGGCATCCCACAGCGCCTTTTGCGGCCGTATCGACCCCTCTGTTGTGTCGTCCCTGTACTCGGCAAAATCTGCGGCCATGTCGTCGCGGCATTGTCGTTGCAACGTGAAGTCGTAGCTGGGCAGCCCGCGTTCGCTGATGCGTTCGTTGATCATCCACAAGGTATGCGCGAGGTCACCGATCATTTCGGTTTCGGGGTGGTAGTTGTCGTCAATCTCGGCCGGCAGGAAGTCGGCGTGCAGGATGGTCTTGTCGCCGTGCGGGTTCCAGAGCTGTGGGTGATACTCGACCATGTCGAAGCCGAGGGCTATGACGAGGTCGGCATCGTCGATGGCCATCGAGATGCGATCCTTGCTGCCGAGACCCACGGTGTACAGGCAGTAATCCGCATCCATGTCGACGCAGCCCTTCGCCATGAAGGTACTGACGACACCGATGCCGGTCTGCTCACACAGGAGTCGTAACTGTTTGCTGGCGCGACGCCGGATGCAGCCGTTGCCCGCGATGATGATCGGGCGTTTTGCATTGCGCAGCATGTCGAAACCTTGATCGACGATCTTGTCGTCGGGAACGGACCGGCGGAAGCGGCGCGGCGTCATCGGCAAGACCGTCGATTCCATCGATGCGACATCTTCCGGCAGCTCGATGTGCACGGCGCCCGGCTTTTCCGTGCGCGCGAGGCGCACGGCCTTGCGCACAATCTCGGGAATGGTGTCGGCGTTCAGGATCGTCGTGGCCCACTTCGTGACCGGCCTGAACATGCTGACGACGTCCATGATCTGGTGCGATTCCTTGTGCAGGCGATCGGTCGAACCTTGTCCGGTGAGAACCAGCATCGGCGCACGGTCCATGTTCGAGTCGGCCACACCCGTGATCAGGTTGGTGGCGCCGGGCCCGAGCGTGCCGAGGGCGCCAGCGGGATTGCCGGTCAGGCGGCCGTAGATCTCTGCCATGAAGGCGGCGCCTTGCTCGTGGCGCGTAAGGATGAAATTGATCTTCTCGGACTGCTCGAGTGACATCATGAAGTCGGCGTTTTCTTCACCGGGAACACCGAAGATGTACTCGATGCCTTCCTCTTCCAGGCACTGAACCAGCAAATCGGACGCTTTCATAATCTACCCTTTCTTTTGATTGTAGTTGCCGTGGCGCGGCGTGCTTAGTCAGACCGCGACTGGACGCGTTTTATTTCAGTAAGGATTTCAGGCAATACGTACTTGCGATAGCCGAAGTGCATGCCGATGCCACGGCTGGCGAGGAACAGCATGAATGCGAGCCACAAGCCGTTGTTACCGAGAAATTGCAGCAGGTACCAGGCCGGCAGGAATACCGCGAACGCGGAGAACACCATGATATTCCTCATTGCCCGGGCACGTGTAGCGCCGACGTAGACGCCGTCATAGAGGAACGACCATACCGAGACGAGTGGTGAGACGATCATCCACGGCAGGTAGCGCAGCGTGGTCTCCCTGACTTCCGGAATATCGGTGATGACATTGATCATCAGTGGGCCGCCGACGAGGTAGGCGGCGCTGAAGCCGCCCGCGAAGATCAACGACCACTTTAGGCATAGCCGGACTGCTTGCTCGAGCGCCTCGCGACGCCGTTGGCCGATTGCTTTGCCCACCAGCGCCTCGGCCGCATGGGCGAAACCGTCGAGCCCGAAAGCTGTCAGGTTCTGGAACTGCTGGAGAATCGCGTTGGCAGCCAGTATCAGTCCGCCCATGCGAGCGCCCTGGGCAGTCACAAATGCGATTGTGAACATCAGAGCCATGGTTCGAATAAACAGGTTCGCGTTAATCGCGAAGAACGCACCGTACTCACGAATCCTCACGAACGTCGCGACCGGCCAATGACCACTACGACGTCGCAGTTCACGGCTGGCGAAGAACAGAGCGACAGCTAGTCCACTGTATTCGGCGATGACGGATGCCATTGCGACGCCGTCGACTTTCATACCGAGCCCGATGACGAACAACAGGTCGAGCGCGATATTCGTCAGGTTGATCGTCAGAAATATCAGCAGCGGCACGCGGGCATTCTGCAGGCCGAGAAACCAGCCGATCATCACGAAATTCGCGAGCGTCCCTGGCGCACTCCAAATGCGAATGTAGAAATACTCGAGCGCATTCGTCTGCAACGCGCCTTCCGCGCCGAGCAGCGTCATCGCGAGCTGTCCGACGGGTCGTTGCAGCAACATTGCTATCGCGGCGATGAATAACGCGACAATCAAGGCCTGGCCGAGCGATGTGCGCAGGCCGTCATTATCATCAGCACCGAAGCGCTGCGCGGCGATACCTGTAGTGCCCATCCGCAGGAAGTTCACGCCGGTGTAAAGGAAGCTGAAGATCGTGCCGCCGATGGCTACGGCGCCGATGTAAACGGCACTTTCGAGATGACCTACGACGCCGGTATCGACCATGCCGAGCAGTGGCACGGAGATGTTAGAAAGAATCATGGGCGCAGCGATGCGCCAGACATCACGGTCGCCGGGGAGGCCACTGGCGCTCACTGGTGAGACCTCAGAACGGAATACCGAGCCGGCGATAAAGAACCGAAAGCAACCAGGCGGGACCGATCATCATCAGCTGCAAATCGGAAAGCACAGGACCCAGGCCGGACTCATTGCGATGCCCCAGCCACAGGCCGATCAGCCCGGCCACGAACAGCACGCCCGATACATGCGGTTGTGAGTAAAGCGACTGTTCGAGCCATAGCTGTATTGCCGCTATCCCTAAGATGAATGGCAGCATCCCGATCGCAATCGACAGGGAGATGATGAAGTAATAAACCGCTGTCGCCATCAGGAACGCGCTGCCCCAGTTGAGCAACGGGGATATCAGGAAGAACTGCTCCGGGACCGGCAGCGACCACAGCAGGCCCACGGTACCGATGACAACCATGGGCACGGATGCCCAGTACGCGATCGGGTGAGTGAGTTCCTTGTGAGTTGCGGCGTAGCGCTCGAGCCAGCCGTCACTGTCCGTCATCGTTGTTCTCGAGGTTGGCGAGGCGTTATTTCAACATAATTGGCGTCATTAAGTGTGCGTTCAGCGAGGGGAAGACTACAATTCACGTTCCACATTCAAGCCAGGATCAAGGGAGATTTCGCTATGGGCAGCAGAAACTTCAAATCCGTCATCGCAATTGTGGCGCTCGCCGCACTGGTGGGTGGCTGCGAGACACTCAACCCCTACACCGGGGAATCGGAGATGAGCAATACCACGAAAGGCGCACTCATCGGTGCTGCGGCGGGCGCGGCTGCCGGGCTGATGTCCGGCGACGACGCGGTAGAACGCCGGCAACACGCGCTGATCGGCGCAGGTGTTGGCGCGCTTGCGGGCGGGGCCGTTGGCTACTACATGGACCAGCAGGAAGCGAAGCTGCGCGCGGAGCTTGAAGGCACCGGTGTCAGCGTGACCCGTCTGGGTGACAACATCACGCTCAACATGCCGGGCAACGTCACGTTCGCCACCGACAGTTCTGACCTGCGCCCCGCGTTCTTTGGCGTACTGAATTCAGTCGGCAAGGTGTTGACCGAGTTCGACCAGACAGTGGTCGAGGTTGCCGGACACACCGATAGCACGGGTAGCGACTCGCATAACCTGGGTCTGTCGCAGCGGCGTGCGAATACCGTGAGCGAATACCTGTATACCCAGGGGATCCTGGACCAGCGCATCATCAGTGTGGGCATGGGTGAGCATCACGCGATTGCGGATAACACTACCGAGGAAGGCCGGCAGATGAACCGGCGCGTGGAGATTACGTTGGTGCCAGTGACCACCGGCTAGTCTATTATTAGAGAGAACAGGGGAGCGCGCCGGCCATGGCTGGCTGGCGCCGCTTTTCACTTGCCCAATAACAACAAGAAGGGCAACCATGAACCGACCTTACGGCAAGGGCGACACGGGCTGCTGGATCGGGGACACGGGATTCGTGCGACGGCTGTTGTCCGACGACGATGACGGCTCCCGGCATCAGCGATTCATTCTGCAGCTACGCAATGGCGGAACATTGCTGATTGCGCACAACATCGATCTGGCGCAGAGGATCCCGCTCGGCCTCGGGGACCGCGTCTATTTTCGTGGAATGTACGAATGGAACGATCTCGGCGGGCTCGTACACTGGACCCATCACGATCCGCAAGGCATCGAGGACGGCGGCTACGTTCGTTATCGCACGAAGATCTACCGTTGAGGCGTTCCAACAGGAGCCTTCACAAAAAAAGCCGCCCATTGGGCGGCTTTTTGATGTGTTGATCGAAACTGATCAAAGCGCCATCGCGGTCCGGAGTTTCTTGATCGCGTTGGCTTCGACCTGGCGCACGCGCTCGGCCGAAATGCCGTACTCATCGGCAAGTTGATGCAGCGTCATCTTTTTCTCGGTCAGCCAGCGGCTCTCGATGATGTGGCGACTGCGATCGTCGAGCGTCCTAACAGCTGCAGCCATGCGATTGGACGCATCGTCGTTAAAGTCCTTCGTCTCGACGAGCTTTGCCGGATCGGAGTTCGGGCTGGGCAGGTACGCGGCCGGCGTGAATGCTCTTTCGTCATCGGCATCCGGTGCGGGATCGAAGATGGCGTCCCGCGCGTGCAGGCGCTTCTCCATCTCCGTCACTTCCTTCGGACTCACGCCGAGGTCTTCCGCGACCGCCTGGGTCTCAGCATGGTTCAGCCAGGCAAGAGTTTTCTTTTTCTTGCGGAGATTGAAAAACAATTTCCGTTGGGCTTTGGTCGTTGCAACTTTGACGATGCGCCAGTTGCGCAATACGAATTCGTGAATTTCTGCACGAATCCAGTGCACGGCAAACGACACGAGGCGCACGTCGTAGGCGGGATCGAAACGCTTGACGGCTTTCATCAGGCCGACGTTGCCTTCCTGGATCAGGTCGCCGAGGGGCAGGCCGTAGCCTGTGTAGCCTTTGGCGATATGTACGACGAAACGCAGATGGGCCATGACGAGCTCACGCGCAGCGTCGAGATCTTCGTGCTCGCGAAACCGCATGGCGAGCTCCTGCTCATCCGCCTTGCTGAGCACGGGCACGCCGCCGACGGCCTGGATATAGGCGTCAAGGCTGCCGACCGGGCCGGCCAGAATCTGATCCTGATTACGAAGGGCTAAAGCTGTAGTCATTCGAACCTCCTGTTGGGTGTGCAATTTTAGCACTCGTCCACTTAGAGTGCTAACAGAGGGTCCAGGTTCCCTCGCTGTGGAAGGAATAATGACTTGAGGAACAGGTGCTTAGCTATTCCAGGCACCTCGGGCTTATGTCTAATTGCGGCAACCCGTGTTTTATTTGGGTTCGATCGCCCGCATATGGCGGGCCGCCGCAAACCAGGAGCCGATCAGACCGAGCGCAACGCCGATGCCAATGATGGTCAGGCTGTCCTGCAGGCCGAGTGTGAGCACGGTCAGCCCGCTCTGGTAGAGCCCCGCCAGCCGGGCGACGGCCGGTTGCAGGAGGTACAGCCCGTACCACACCAGCCCGAGCCCCAGCAGCGAACCGAACAGGCCGTACCAGAAGCCGCTCCAGAGAAATGGCCTGCGGACGAACGCATTGCTGGCACCGATGAGCTTGGTTACTTCGATTTCGTCACGGCGATTCTGGATCTCGAGACGGATCGTATTGCCGATGACGACAATGATCGCGAGCCCCAAAAGACCGGCGCCGATCATCACGGCACGTTGCACGATCTCGAGGATCGCGTGGAATCGTTGCACCCACTCTGTATCGACCTGCACTAATTCTGTTTCCGGAAGACTCGCGAGCTCTTCGCGCAGCAGGATCATCGACTGTGCCGTATTGGCCGCGCTGGGCCTTACGACGAGTGTATGCGGCAACGGGTTCTCCGCCAGGTGATCGAGTGCGTCGCCGAAACCGGATTGTTGTTTGAATTCGGCCAGCGCGTCCGCGGCGGTGATCAGCTGCACATCCTCGACGTCCGCACGTTGCCCGATCAGGCGTGCAATCCCTTCGGCCTCGCTGACGGAAAGCCCGGTATCGAGAAATACCGAGAAGTCGAGCGCGTCGTCCCAGCTACCACTGATCACTGTGAAGTTCTTGAGGGCGAGATTGAGTGCCGCCGGCAATGCGAGCGTGACCGCGATGACGAGGATGATCATCAGGCTCGCGAACGGTTGGCGGACAAGTCGTCCCAACGAGTCGCCAGCCGTGTTGAAGTGACGCGCAAACCAGATGCTCACAGGGCCGGCCGACCGGACGGGTGCCACGGCATCAGAATGACGGGTTACCGCCACTGGTCATCCCCTCCCTGCGGTAGCGGCACTTCCGTGTAGTCATCGGCAAAGTCGTCGTGGTCGAGTTGTTGCAGGCGACCTTCTTCGATCTCGATTCGGCGGCAACCGAGTTTGTCGATCAGCGCAATATCGTGACTTGCGATCAGCAAGGTCACACCGACTTCGTTAAAGCGCCGAAATATTCGCATGACCTCCAGCGAGAGATCGGGGTCGAGGTTGCCGGTGGGTTCGTCCGCAATCAACAGCTTTGGTCGCGTGACAATGGCGCGTGCGATACCTACGCGCTGTTGCTCACCCGCCGACAAGGTCTCCGGGCTTTGCTTTTCCTTCTGCAGCAGACCGACCTGGTCCAGCGCGGCGCGCACGCGCCGGGCGGCTTCACGGTGCCCGACGCCGGCGATGACCAGCGGCAAGGCGACGTTGTCGGCGACGGGCCGGTCGTACAGCAGCTTGTGGTCCTGGAATACCATGCCGATCTGGCGCCGGTATTTCGGTATCCGGCGGCGGCGAACGCGCTGCGTATTCTGGCCGTCAACGACGACCTGTCCACTCGTCGGGCGTTCGATCAGGGCGATGAGCTTCAACAGTGTGCTCTTGCCGGCGCCGGAATGCCCGGTGACAAAGACCATTTCGCCTTTGTCGATCGATACGCTCAACCCGGACAGGGCTTCCTGCCCTCCGGGGTATCGTTTAGTGACATTGTCGAGTTGGATCATCACTTGTCTGATCAGCCTTCACCGCCACTCGTCAACAACGCGTCAACAAACTCTTCTGCCACGAACGGCTGCATGTCCTCGGCCGATTCACCGATTCCAATGAAGCGCATCGGTACCTGCAGGCTGCTCGCGATAGCGAGCAGGATGCCACCCTTCGCGCTGCCATCCAACTTGGTCACGGTAATCCCGGTCAGGCCGAGAGCTTCATGAAATTTTTGTGCCTGCACGAGCGCGTTCTGGCCCTGACTGGCATCGAGCACGAGCATGATCTCCTGTGGCGCGTTTTCATCGCGCCGTCCGATGACGCGCTTGACCTTGGCCAACTCGTCCATCAGGCCCTGCTGGTTCTGCAGGCGTCCGGCCGTATCCGCAAGCAATACGTCGATGTTGCGTGCCCGAGCCGCGTCCCAGGCGTCGAATATGACCGCTGCAGGGTCGGCACCACTTTGCTGCGCGATAACCGGAACATCGTTACGCTCGCCCCAGGCCTGCAGCTGTTCGACGGCCGCGGCGCGGAAAGTGTCACCTGCAGCCAGCATGACGGACAGGCCTTCGTCCTTCAGGCGCCTCGCCAGCTTGCCGATGGTCGTCGTCTTGCCGGCGCCATTTACACCGATCATCAGAATGACGAATGGATGCTGCCCTGCGTCGACTTCGAGCGGTTTTTCGACAGGCCTGAGAATTTCGATGAGCGAGCTCCGCAGCCCCGCGCGCAGCGACTCGATGTCTTTGAGTTCCTTACGTGCGAGGCTCTTTTGAAGATCGTCGATGATGCGCGACGTCGTTTCGATGCCGACGTCCGCCATGACGAGTTCGGCCTCGAGATCATCGAGCGTGTTCTCGTCAATCTTGCCACCGGGCGCCAGGTTAGCAAGGTCGTACGTCAGCCAGTTGTCGCCACGATTGATGCGGGCGCGCAGTCGCTTGATGAAACCTTCGCGTTCGGCGGGTTGGTCTTGCTTTCGAAACATGGCGCCCTGAATCACCCCGAGGTCGAAATCACCTAAACTGTGCGCTCTGATCCCGGGTTACGACCCCGTACATGGGAAAGCGATGACGAAACGCCCCGCAACCGGCAACAAAAAGACCCCTGCGGGGCGGCTGCGTATTGTAGCGGGAAACTGGCGCAGCCGTCTGTTGGAGATCGCCGACGTGCCGGGACTGCGACCGACATCGGAACGTGTTCGCGAGACGCTGTTCAACTGGCTTGCTCCACGCATCGAGGGGGCGCGTTGTCTCGATTTGTTCGCGGGAACCGGGGCGCTCGGTCTGGAAGCGCTGTCACGCGGAGCGATGTCAGTGGTCTTCGTGGAAAGCTCTCGCCGCGCGGTCAAAGTCCTCGAACAGAACGCTCGCTCGCTCGACGCATCCGGCGCGGTGATTCGCCATGGCGATGCGCTGGAGTATCTGAAGACGGCCGAGCCGGACCACTTCGACGTCGTGTTTCTGGACCCACCGTTCGCCACCGGCTTGCTCGAGGAAATGTGCGAGGCCATCGAAAGATCGGGGATTGTCGTTGCAGGCGGTCTGGTATACGTCGAGGAGGACAAAGCGCAGCTGCAGCCCGCGCTGCCGGCGAATTGGGTCACCGTGAAAGACAAGACTGCCGGTCAGGTGCGATACTCGCTCGTCAAGAGTGATCCGTAACGGCAAGGGAGGGGGGAGATGAGTGTATCGGCGATGTACCCGGGGACCTTCGATCCGATTACGCTGGGTCACGAAGACCTGGTGCGCCGGTCAATCCGGGTATTCGACAAAGTCGTGATTGCCATTGCAGCTGACACCGTTAGCAAGGCGCCGATGTTCAATCTGAAAGAACGCGTCGATCTCGCGATGGCCGCGGTCGGCGATATCGACGGCGTCGAGGTTATGGGATACGAAGGGCTCACGGTCGACTTCGCCAGGGAAAATAGTCTGTCGGTGATCATCCGGGGACTGCGCGCTGTTTCAGACTTCGAGTACGAGTTTCAGCTTGCCGCAATGAACCGGCATCTGACGGAGGATGTGGAGACGGTGTTCCTGACGCCAACGGACAAGTACACGTTCATATCTTCGAGTCTCGTCAGGGAAATCGCCGCGCTGGGTGGTGACATCTCCGAGTTCGTATCGCCGAAGGTAAAACTGGCCCTGATGGAGCGCTGCGGCCAGACCTAGAAAAGAGGGTCAGAGTCGAGTTTCGTCATCGATCGTGCCTTGACTTCAGTTGCACGACGAAATTCGACTCTGACCCTCTTTTCTAGGTCTGGCAGCGCTTGCAGTAATACGTCGCACGCTGTCCCTGGACGATGGCGGTGATGGGCTGGTCGCAGTGGCGACAGGGATCATCCGCACGATCGTAGACCTGCAACTCCTGCCGAAAATTGCCGGGTTCGCCATCGCCCCCATAGAAATCACGGAGTGTAGTTCCGCCCGCGCGAATCGATTTTTGCAGCACCGTGCGAATCGCATCCGCAAGTGCCTCGTAGCGAGGTAACGCAATTCGTCCCGCTGCACGCTTGGGATTGATGCCGGCGAGGAAGAGTGACTCGCTGGCGTAGATGTTGCCGACGCCGACAACGATGCCGGCATTCATGATGAACTGTTTCACGGCGACGCGCCGACCGCGGGATCGACCCCACAAGTACTCGCCGTCGAACTCGTCGCCGAGCGGCTCCGGCCCGAGATCCTTCAACAACCAGTGATTGCTGGCGTCATCACTCCAGTGCAGTGAGCCGAAGCGGCGCGGGTCCCTGAGCCGCAGCGCATGCCCGGACTCGAGTTCGATGTCGACGTGGTCGTGGACACCAGCCGGCGTATCGCGATCGACAATGAAGACACTCCCGGACATGCCGAGGTGCAGGATGGCCGTGCCACCGGTCGTGTTGATCAGCAGGTATTTCGCGCGCCGATCGACGGACGTCACGATCTGCCCCGGCAGATGATCGTCGATCTCACGGTCGACCGGCCAACGCAGACGGCGCTCACGAATCCGCACGCCGGCGATTTTCTGGTCTACGACATACGGCTCGATGCCGCGGCGGCTGGTTTCGACTTCGGGTAGTTCCGGCATTTGTTGGTACCTGGTACCACTTTTCGAACGTTTGCAGCAATACTAAGGTATCGGCGCACGAAAAAGCCCGCCGGTGACGCACCGGCGGGCTTGTCCCGGTAGTATCCGGAGTTCTAGTCGATCTGGACGACGAGCTCGTTCGCGAGGAAGCAGCCGCCAGGCCCGAGTTGGCCGAAGGCGTCTGTGGCCTGGCCTGCTTTGAGATCCGCGAAGCTCCCCGGCTCCATCGTCGCCCCACCGTCTGAAACCAGAGTAATAATGGCACCGTCTTCGAGAACCACGCAGATGTCACCGCCAGCCGTCGAAAGATTGAAACTTGGGTCCTCGACGGGTTCGGCAATCGTGCCACTGAGTCGCTCGTCTTCGTCGTCCCCGTCGATCAGGATCATCGCGGCTCTGAGCAGCGTCGGGTCACCATCGACCGCCGGCAGAATGAGCACCCCTTCCACTTCGATGCCGAGGCCGATCTGCAATGCGGTGCCGTCGGTAATCTCGCCTTCCGGTCCGAACACGCGTGTGCAGCCTTTCTGCAATTCGACCGTAATCTCGTTGCCGTCGAGATCGATCGTGAGGAACGTGCCATCATCGCCCGGTTTGCTGTTGACTGTGCCCCTGTACTGGGAAGCGGCACCTTGCTCGACGAAAACAGCATCGATCACTACGTCGTTGTTCATGTGCCTGTAGCGGCCGATGACGACGACGATGTCGTCAACGGCGAGCGCGTCGAACGTTGTTGGTTGGCCATTCACGTTCAAAACACAGCCGTCGGTGGCTAGGTCCACGTCGAGGCACATGTCCGGATTGTCGAGTGCGCACAGCACGAAGGTGCCGGCTGTGGCGTCAAGGATTTCGTCGACCTGGCCCTCAATGCGTGCGAGCTTGTCGGGAAGACCGCCGTCCATGAAATTGACCTTGACCACCGGTCGCACCTGGTACTTGCCGTTGCCAGTAGCGACCACGTGAATTGACTTGTTGGCGTCGATGTCGATTTCAACCAGCAGCGTACGGCCCGCCAACACGTCAAAGCCGCCCTGGTCCAGGAGGTCGATCTTGCCGTTGGCGGGCAACGCGGGATGGAACGTGTCACCGTCGTGTTCGACGAGCTCGAGATTCTCGAGCCGCAGTCGTAACTTGGTGTACGTGCCGACGGGAACCTCGCCGAATGCTATCGGTTGCACGTAGTTCTCGAGATCGAGCAAGTTGATCCTGATGTTGCCGGTGAACACGCTCTGCTGTCCCGGGCCACCGATCAGGATGGCCTCGGTGACATCGAGGTTGATCTCCGCAAGGTCGTCCGTCGGCATGTCGGTGAGTAACAGGCCGATCGTACCGGTGCCCGGGCTCGGTGGATTGTCTCCCGCGCCGGAACCGCCGCAGGCCGTGAGAATTGAGGCCAGGGTCAGGAGCACAAGGATCGATATGCAGCGGAAGAAGACAGAAACGTTGCTCATTGCAAACCCTCCGGGATCGCCAGCACGGCGAATTTAGTTTTTGATCTATCGGTGGGAGGTCAACGGTAGCACCGGGACCAAGCTGCGCAACTGTCTCAAAACGGCGACAGGTTACATAAGCTGGGATTGAGAATGAGCGATCGACGTACTGCGGCGATCTGAACTGCCTGGTCGCGGTCCGTACGCAAAAAAATACCCGCAACGATGTGCGGGTATCTCTGAACGTGTTCGGCTAAACTCGAAGTAAGATCGATTTACTTGATCTTGGCTTCCTTGTAGATGACGTGCTTGCGAATCGTCGGATCGTACTTCTTCGTCTGGAGCTTCTCCGGGTGCAGACGCTTGTTCTTGGTCACCGTGTAGTAGTGGCCGGTGCCGGCGCTCGATACGAGTTTGATTTTGTCACGCATGATTCAATCCTCCGCCAGTCAGACGTGCTGCCCTGCGGCGCGCAGGTCGGCAACGACTTTGTCGATGCCGTGCTTGTCGATGATGCGCAGGCCCTTGTGCGAGATCCGCAGCCGCACGTAACGCTTCTCGGATTCGAGCCAGAATCGCTTGCTTTGCAGATTCGGCAGAAAGCGCCGACGCGTCCTGTTATTGGCGTGAGAAACATTATTGCCGCTCTGCGGACGTTTCCCGGTCACCTGGCACACTTTGGACATGACTAAGTCCTTGAAATTAAATAGAGTTGCCCGCGACAAGCGGGCAGAGAGCGGGACTTTATACCAGCCCGGGAGAGGCAATTCAAGCACCCTCGGAGCGCTCCAGGAGCCCCGTCCTAGACGAGCCCCCGACTGGCCAGCGAGGTGGCCCGGCCATCACCGATAATCAGGTGGTCGAGGAGCCGGATATCGACCAGTTCGAGGGCTGATTTCAGGCGCCGCGTGATTCGTTCATCGGCCTGGCTGGGCTCGGCGACGCCCGATGGGTGATTGTGGGCCAGGATGACGGCGGCCGCGTTCACGGCGAGTGCCTCTTTGACCACCTCCCTCGGATAGACGCTCGTGCCGTCGATCGTGCCGCGGAACATCTCGTCGAAGCGCAAGACCCGATGCCGGTTATCGAGGTACAGGCAGCAGAAAAGTTCGTGGCCCAGGTGCCGCAACTTCGACAGCAGGAAGGCCTCGGTATCGGCCGGGCTCTTTATCGCGACCCCGGCCGGCAGGGATTCCTCGTAATAGCGTCGCGCGAGTTCAGGAACGGCGAGCAGCCTCGCGAGCCTTGCGTCGCCGATGCCCTTCTCGCGGAGAATCAGCTCGCCGTCGGCGTTGAGCAATTGCCTGACGCCGCCGAATCGATCCAGCAGGCGGGTTGCAAGGTCGATCGCCGCTGCCTGCCCGCCGCTACGGATCAACGCGGCGAGCAGTTCGATATCACTTCGAGTTCGTGTGCTTTGCTGGCCCATCAACGGTCCCTGTTCCGGCGCCCTGTGCCAGCTTGTGCCGTCGTGGCATATCCAAACAAGCAGAGATTCTTTACGGTATCGCGTTATTCTCTGGAAAATCTCCGGAGCGACAGGCTAAGCTCGACATTGTGAATATCGTCCTCGGCATCACCGGCGGCATCGCCGCCTACAAGACACCGGAGCTCGTGCGCCGTCTGCGCGAGCGTGGCGCCGACGTACAGATCGTGATGACGGCCTCGGCGGAGGAGTTCGTGACGCCGACGTCCCTGCAGGCAGTCTCCGGGCGGCCGATACGGACCAATCTCTGGGACAAGGAAGCCGAAGCGGCGATGAGCCATATCGAGCTGGCGCGCTGGGCTGATCTCGTACTCATTGCACCCGCAACAGCCGAGATCATGGCGCGCCTGGCTGGCGGCGGGGCGCCCGACCTGCTGACGACGCTCTGCCTCGCAACAGAAGCACCCATCGCGATCGCGCCGGCGATGAACCGCGTCATGTGGGCGAACCCGGCCGTGCAAGCCAATCGGGAGAAGCTCGAGGAACGCGGTATGCGAATTCTCGGGCCCGACGATGGCTCACAGGCCTGTGGCGAGACCGGTGCCGGGCGCATGCTGGATCCCGGCGACATTGCCGCAGCCATTTGCGATCCCGAGTTCGCGGGAACTGTGGCGGCTGGCCCGCTCGCGGGTAGAACCGTGTTGGTAACGGCCGGTCCGACGCGGGAACCGATCGATCCCGTGCGCTACATCACCAATCGTAGCTCGGGGAAGATGGGCTACGCGATAGCGGCCGCCGCACATGCCCAGGGTGCGAATGTCACGCTGATCAGCGGCCCGGTCGCGCTCGAGGAGCCCCGGGGCGTCGACGTCCTGAAGGTCGAGACGGCTGAGGAAATGCATGCCGCGACACACGAGGCTGTGGCCGATGTCGATATTTTCATCGCCGCCGCGGCCGTGTCGGACTACCGGCCGGCAGATTGGGCCGAGCAGAAGATCAAGAAGACCAAGGACACAATGAGCGTCGACCTCATCAGGTCGCCGGACATTCTCGCCTCAGTGGCCGCACTCGACGATGCACCGTTTACGGTCGGGTTTGCGGCGGAAACCGAAAACGTCCGCGAGCACGCGCTTGGCAAGCTGAAGAACAAGAAGCTCGGCATGATCATCGCCAACAGGGTCGGCAGCGACTGCGGATTCGATTACGATGACAATGCTGCAGAGGTTCTGTGGGAGGGTGGGGACAAGACTTTTTCGACAATGGCCAAGACGGAACTCGCCCACGAACTCATCGACCTGATTACTGAACGATTCACGGCAACGCGCGGGGTGGACACGCAGCCCGCACTGTCGATCGTCTCTGTCAAAGACTGAAAAAAATATCGGGGCCCGACCTTGCGACTAATAGAACTGAAGATCCTGGACGATCGCCTTGGCGATTCGATTTCATTGCCCCACTACGCGACGGACGGGTCAGCGGGGCTTGATATTCGTGCCTGCATTGACGAGCCGCTGACCGTGGCGCCAGGCGAAACCGAGCTGATCCCGACCGGCCTTGCGATTCATATTGGCGATCCCGGACTCGCGGCAGTGTTGTTACCGCGCTCGGGCCTGGGACACAAGCACGGCCTCGTGCTCGGTAACCTGACGGGGTTGATCGATTCGGATTACCAGGGACAGGTATTTATCTCGTGCTGGAATCGTGGGTCGAAGTCGTACGACGTACAGCCCGGCGAACGAATCGCGCAAATGGTGTTCGTGCCGGTCGAGCAGGTGCGCTTCGAGGTTGTCGACGAATTCGACGACAGTGCACGTGGAGATGGGGGTTTCGGGCACTCCGGAACGGGTTGAGCTATTCCGTTACACCCTTCAGAGATTTGAAGCGGTTAATGTCGCCCTCGAAGCGGGCGATCATCTGTTGCTCGTCACTCTGGAACTTCAACAGGTTTTGCTGATGCCTTGCGATCGTCGCCTGCGTATCGTTTATATCGGCCACGAGGCCGGGCTCGATCAACGGGGCGTCCGGATCCTCGCTGTAGGGCCGGTACCTGGAAGCATCCCGCTTCAGCTTGGTCAAACGGCGCTCGAGGTTGCGGAGGTACAACTCCGTGACCCGTGATTGCGCCTGGAACAACTCGATGCGGCGATCACGGTGCATGACAATTTCGTCAACCGACAAATAGGTATGAAGTAAGGCCTGGTCGGCGCGCTGTTGCAGTTCCTTCTGCACGGCAAGATCCTTGGCACGTTTTTCGGCCGCGAGCTGCTCTTCCGTCTTGCGGCCCTCGAGGTGCTCAACGGTAATGCCATGGTCATTTAGAACCTGTTTCGGCAAATCCGAGAACTCCGGCGGAATGCTGTCGCCGTAATGTATCTGCCCGTTTTCGTCCACCCACTTGTAGACGCGATCCGTTTCGGCGGCGCCGACGGCGTGCGAGAAAAGCGAGACAAGAGCTGCTGCAGAAATTACTGATTTGCGCATGGGACCAAATATGCCATGTAGAGCGTCGCGAATTTGCGACGTGGTTCGCTTTTTGGAGCTTAGTGCCCGCCGCGCATTCTGTAAACAAACGCGGGACCCGGCTTTAGGAAGGCTCAGCTGATCACGCCGTACTTGCGCCGATAGGCCAGTACAGGGTCAAGATGCTCGGCGTAATCCTCTGATTCTTCTAGGATATCGATCAAATCGTCCAGTTGCACGATACTGATCACGGGAATGCCCAGCGAGGACCTGAATTCCTGCACGGCGGACAACGATCCCTGCCCGCGCTCCTGGCGGTCGAGGGAGATCGCCAGACCCGCGATGGCGGCTCCGCTTGACGTAATCAGCCGGTACGCGTCCCTGACGGCCGTGCCGGCAGTGATGACGTCGTCGACGATTAATACCCGGCCGGCCAGTTGGGCACCGACAACGCTGCCGCCCTCGCCATGGGCCTTTGCTTCCTTGCGGTTGTAACAGTAGGGAACGTCGATGTCGTAGTGCTCGGCCAGCGATGCGGCTGTCAGCGCCGCCAGGGGGATGCCTTTGTAGGCGGGGCCGAAGATCACGTCGAAACCGATGTCAGCCTCGGCAATTGCCGCGGCATAGAAACGGCCGAGTCGGGCCGCCGCATATCCCGTACTGAACAGGCCGGCATTAAAGAAGTAGGGACTGACTCGTCCGGACTTCAGCGTGAATTCGCCGAAACGTAGCACGCCGAGCTCCAGTGCCAGGTCGATGAATTCCTTTTTATAGGCTCGCATTCACTTGGTCCGGGGCTTCTGTATCATGGCCGCCTGCAGCTGGGCTCGCGGCGACGCGGAGTATGACATACGGAACGGTT
>Ga0255052_10000374_pt1 | contig 36423 bp, 31 predicted proteins | sample JV7_2_21_MG_FD_188632 | JGI IMG/M metagenome (GOLD analysis project Ga0255052, IMG submission 188632) | Seawater microbial communities from Jervis Inlet, British Columbia, Canada - JV7_2_21 | ecosystem: Environmental > Aquatic > Marine > Inlet | place: Canada: British Columbia | collected...
ACCTGTCTCAAGGGCGGTCTTCAGGTCTGCACGGATTAGTGTCTCCAGCTCCGCGGACAGATCGTCGCGACTGGTGCTGCCCGCCCCGCCATGAATCGCGATCACCCAGTCGGGCGAATTGCCGACGTCAGGGATCTCGGTCATGCCATCGGCATGTGCGTATCCACTTATGACCAACAAGGCTGAAGCAACGCCTGGGAACGAGTATCGTCGTATCGGGTTCATTGCAACACCTCTTGTTCGGCATCGTATTTCAGGCGCATGACGCGGCCGCGACTGACATAAAGCAGGTCGCTGATCTTGAGTACCAGCGAGTCTTCATACTTGTCGAGGCGGCCATCGGCATAGGCGACCTGCCAAAGAAGGCTAACGATGCGTGCTTTCTCGCTGTTGTCGAGATGCTTGTGTAATTTTTGCGTGAGTTCGTGTGCGGACACCAGGTGCTCCGCCTTATGACTGGCGGCGATGACGAGTTCGGCGGCTGCCTCAGGGTCCAGAGCGAAATGTGATGTAACGAGTTCCAGTACGCGATCGAATTCGCTTTCCTCGAAAACATGATCGGCGCGGGCAACGTCGATCATCAACACAGCAGTCGCCATACGCAGCGCTGCCTCGCGATCTATTCCCTCTACGTCATCCGATTGGGGCGCCGAGATCGCCTCGACTATCTGGTCGAAAAGCTTTTTGATCATCCTGCAAAGATACAGGATAGGACTGCTCTATACATCGGCTGTTGACAGCGTTGCGGCGAACCAGACCCAGAAGGCGAAAGCCGTGCCACAAAATGATCCACATGCCAATCATAAGAGCGATTCCGCTGACAGCAAACGTTAGCAGGAAGGGTCGAATGCCGAGCATCATCTCCTGGAACGATGCGCCGTCGTAAATACCTTTGCCAACGCCAGCAAGGATCAGCGCCACAAAGAATATAGCGAGTGAAACATTGCTGATCCAGAAGCCCGTGCGCAAAGTCTTGGAGCAGCTCGCGTGCACTTCATTCGGCAGTTCTTCCCGAATCACGAAAAAAACCGACGCAAGCAGAACCATCATGTTGATTCCGATCGTGCTGCCCATGGCATGCGCAACTGTGATGTGCGTGCCATGCGTGAACAGATTGAAAGCCGGAACGGAAATGATGAGCGCGAGGCCAAGGTTAACAAACACCCAGATATCGGCCGCAATCAAAAAGCGGTATGCATTGCAATGTGCGTTCTTTTGCCAGGTCTCGAGCGAGCCACGCCAATCCCAAATGATCTTGCCGAAAATAGCGAGCTCGGTCATGCTCACCACGTAGGCGAACGTGCGAATCCAGGTATCGGAAGGCACAAGATAGGTATGATGTGCCCAGCCGAACATCAGGTTGAACAGACCAAGAAAGTACAACGAAAACGCCATCTTCGACCGGGCGTATTTTTCACAACCGGATATGCGTGTCGCCAGATACAGCGCGGTCCCATAGACCAGCATGTTCCACGAGCCCGTTAGCGCACCATAGGACTTCCACTGCACCATGATCTCGCGGACCATGTTGTCGCGAAAATACGGGATCAGCCACAAGTGCGCTTCCGTATAGGTGATGAAAAAGAACACGATGCCGGTGCCCCACATCCAGTAGTACACGGGCCAGGATTTTTTGTCCTGACGCGTCGTCATAAAGTAGTTGACGCCAAACAGAATCCAGGTGAGGAATATAGGAATACTCAAGATTGGTGGAAACTCAAAGTATTCGCGCCCACCGAAACGACCGGACAAGTAGCACCCAACTATTGCGAGGCCGGTAATCAGAAAACCCCAGAAGTGCAAAGAAACGGCTTTGGCGGAGAACAGCGGCAGATTGCATTGTCTCGGCAAGTAATAATAGATGCCGCCGATCGCTATCAGGAAAATCGAAGAGATTACGAGCGACACGTGCATCGGCCGTGTCTTGGTGAACAGCAATTCCTGCAAAAACTCGGGAAACAAAAATTGGAACCCGCCTATAACACCAAACAGCATGCCGCCAGCAAGTGCGAGCAGGCCCAGGCGCATAAACTGTATCCCGCCCAGGTGCTCTTCATTATTGGTCATGCCGGGTCGTCCGCTTGTTCGACGACGCCGGTCCATCGCACCTCGTATTCTTCGGGCGGATAGGTGCCGGTCCTATCAACAAAACGAAGGTATTCGACGAGTGCGGAAACTTCGTCGGGCGCCAAACCAAAATTCGGCATGGTCGCGGTGCCTGCCCGTATGAATGCGGCCGAATAGGCGCCACTGCGTTTGGAAATGACGTTGGTCAGGTCGGGCCCCATGTAGCCACCCAGTCCGTAAAACTGGTGGCAGGCAATGCAGTTGTAATCCTGGAATAGCTGCTGGCCGTGACGTGCTTCGTCACTCATAGGTGGCGTTTGCATGCTCGCGGTGCCGCTGGTGTACACCTGACTGGAGTACGCGATAAAGGCAACGAACAGCGTGCCGAATACGAGTCGATTGTTCATGGCCCATTCCAGAAGGGCAGCGCGCCGCAAGAAGGCGCGGAGCCCCCAGTGTAGCGAATCGGGGGCGAAACAGGGTTCTAAAAATTCGATGAAGATACAAAAATATGCAATAATAATTGAGATTTACAGATAAAAATCGAATAAAGTACTACTTAGAGTCGATTTGACAGAATGGAGTTGCGCATTGGATCGAAAAGATAAGGCCATATTGGCTGCACTGCAGGACGATGCGACGCTAACCGTGGCGGAGCTCGCTGAACGCGTTAGCCTCTCTAAGTCGGCGTGCTGGCGACGTATTCAAATTCTCGAGGAAGAGGGCATCATCGGTGCACGTGTGACGCTGCTCGAGCAAGAAAAACTTGGCCTGCATCTAACCGTGTACTCCGCCGTGCGCACGCACGAGCACACCGCCGCCTGGTTCGACAGGTTCTACAAGATGGTGACGTCATTGCCGAACGTAATGGAAGTGCACCGCTTAAGCGGCGATATCGATTACCTCATACGCGCCGTCGTACCGGATATGAAAAGCTACGATCAGATGTATAAGGAAATGATCACCAACGTTGATCTCTATGACGTGAGCTCAAGCTTCAGTATGGAGAAAATCAAGTACACAACAGCACTGCCGTTGGACCATCTTTAATTCCCTACGCAGGCAGGGATTTTTTCGATCGGGAGAATGAGATGAACTTCGAAGAACTATTGCCCAGGATTCAGGAAATCGGGCTTGAGTACGGTCTCCTTGCCGTGAAAGCGCGGGCATGGACGACATGCTTCGCAAATTCATACGAAATATCATTTACGCGATACTCCTGACCTTCGTTGTGATAGCCGCAATTGGCGCACTCGGCATTCAGACAGCGTCGCTCGTCGCCATTATTGGTGCCGCTGGTCTCGCCATCGGTCTGGCACTACAGGGCTCGCTCGCCAATTTCGCTGCCGGCGTTTTAATGATCATCTTTCGACCTTACAAAATTGGTGACCTTGTCCAGGTGGCCGGCACAGAAGGGTTCGTGGAGGAGGTAGACATATTTACGACCACCCTTAGACTCCCGGACAAAACCAAGATCATCATTCCGAATGGCCAGATCATGAATGATCAGATCACGAACTACACCGAGTCTGAAGATCGGCGTCTCGATCTGATCGTTGGCATTGGTTATGAAGACGACATCGACAAGGCGCGTGAGGTGTTGCTCGCGGCCGTGAAGGAAAGCGAGTATGTGCTCGCTGAGCCGGCGCCGGGGATATCCGTGGCGGAACTCGGGGACAGTTCAGTGAACGTGGCCGTGAGACCCTGGGTCAAATCGGCAAAATATGCGCCGGCGTCGCACGAAGTTACCGAGCGCGTTAAGAAGGCACTCGACAAAGCCGGTATCAGCATTCCATTCCCGCAGCGGGACGTGCACGTTTACGACAATAAAGGCTGATTTTTTCGGTAAGCTGGGGTGTAGTTTCCCTTATTGCATAGTGATCAGTTGGAGGGTCAAAGTGGCGTTGGGCATGCCAACCCGGAGGCGCGACCATGATTGCTGTAAGTCTCCAAGCTGAAAAGACATACTGGATCGTCGTCGCAGACGAATCGCGTGCGACGATTTACACTCGGCGCGCGAAACGTGCACCGCTAGTCGAATTGCTCTCGCTCAAGAATGAGATAAGTCGAAAAAAGTTAAGCGAGATTCTGACAGACCGTGGCGGTCGTAGCTTCGATAGCTTCGGCGCCGGCCGCCACACGATGGCGGCCGAAAAAGCAGATCCGAAGAAACATGCGGCAACAGCCTTCGCCAAACATATCGCCGAGCGAATCGGTAAAGCGACACACGATGGCAGCTGTAGGGGCTACGCCTTAATTGCCGCACCGCGATTTCTGGGAATGTTGCGTGAAGCCGTGTCTAGAAAATGTAAACTCGAACCGTTCAAGACCGTCGACAAAGATGTGGTTGATCGGGACACAGCGGTTCTTCAAAAACTCATCGACAACGATTAAACGGTCGCAACGTTACCAAATTTCTTGAGGGCGTACTGACATGAGCGATTTCGACGACATTCTTGGGGAAGTACAACAAAAACGTGACGAGCTGCTTCTGCAAATGCATCTTGCATCAAAGGAAGCCAAGGACGATTGAGGCTTGAAAGCCAGGCCCCTTTTTCCTTTGGCGGCGTTACGATATAGGGCACTCACAGCCAGAGCCTAAGGCTCTGGCTGCTTACATTAGAAGCGCCCGTAGCTCAGCTGGACAGAGTACTGCCCTCCGAAGGCAGGGTTGGATCGAGCGTCGCCTGCGACGCTATCTGAACAAGCTAGAGGCGCAGCGCGCCGTCGATGTCGAAACAACGGCCACTGACGTATTCATTCTCGAGAATGAACTGAACCGTTCTTGCGATTTCATCTGGCTCGCCGATTCTTCTCAACGGGATTCCTGCGGTCATTTTTTCGCGCGCTTCGGGTTTCATCGACATTACCATTTCGGTGCCAATGAAACCGGGGGCTATAGCTGCGGCACGAAGACCGTAACGCGCAAATTCCTTGGCCCATACAACGGCCATCGCTTGCACGCCGGCTTTAGTTGCCGAGTAGTTCAGCTGACCAATGTTGCCGTGGCGGGAAATCGACGAAATATTGATGATGCAACCCCTGCAGTCCAGTTCGATCATTTTTGCAGCGGCTTCTCGTCCGCACAGGAATACGCCGGTCAGGTTGACATCGACAACAGCCTGCCACTGATCCAGGGTCATTTTTGAAACGAGCGCGTCGTCCTTGTACTTCAGGGTCAGCGCATCCCTTGTAATACCGGCATTGTTGACGAGCCCGTGCAGGGCGCCGAAATGGCTGGCCAGCTGGTCGAAGAGTGCCTCGACTGCGGGCTCCTCTGAAATGTTGGCTTCATAGACGGCGACGTCGGGCGTGCCTGCCTCCCTGCACTCGGACTCTGTTTGCGCCAGCGCCGACGCATCGAGATCGATCAGCGCCAGCCTGCAGCCCTCGGCCGCGAGGCGTTTTGCCATGGCGGCGCCAAGACCGCGAGCGGCACCCGTAATTGCGATTGTTTTTCCAGCGAGCTCCATGCCTGTTTCTCCACAAATGTATATTCAGAGTGTTGTTACTGTGCCGACCAGCCGCCGTCTACCGGGACAAGGCATCCGGTGATAGACGCGGCGGCATCAGAGCAAAGAAAGAGCACGAGGTCTGCAACCTCCTCGATCGTAATCAGCTTCTTCGTGGGCTGCGCGGCGAGCATGACGTCTTCGACAACTTGTTTCTCTGTGATGCCTCGTGCCTTGGCTGTATCGGCGATCTGACCGGTGACCAGCGGTGTCTCGACATATCCCGGGGCGACGGCATTCACCGTAATGTTCCGTGTCGCCATTTCGAGCGCCACCACTTTCGTTAACCCGGCCAGGCCGTGTTTTGCAGCTACATAAGCCGCTTTGTAAGGCGAGGCGACAATGGCATGTATCGAGGCGACGTTGACAATTCGTCCCCACTCTTTGTCGAGCATCCTGGGCGTCGCAGCGCGAATCGTATGAAACGCTGATGACAGATTGATCGCAATTATCTCGTTCCACTTCTCGACCGGAAATTCCTGGATTGGTGCGACGTGCTGGATACCGGCGTTGTTGATCAGGATGTCGACGCCCGCGAAACGCTTATTTGCTTCGGCAATCATGCGCTCGATTTGCTCGGGAACGAGCATATTTGCCGCAGAATACATCACCTCTGCTGAGGCGATGTCTGAGACTTCTGCTACCACCGCGTTGATCTGCTGTTCACTGCCCAATCCGTTGATGATTATGTTGGCGCCGGAGCGAGCGAGAGTCTTCGCGATGCCGAGACCGATACCGCTCGTCGACCCGGTGATTAGTGCCGTGCGCCCCGAGTGCGCAGCCTGTTCGTTTGACATTATCGTTCCTATTTCTCCCAATCGTTCTTGAGATATTTCGCACTCAGAAAAAACAGCATCGCAGCGACAATGTAAAAGGCTGTTCCCGCGAGGATGGCATAACGCAGCGAATCATCGCCGAAGCGAAGCTGTAGGTTGTCCGACAGCATACCAATTGCCATGGTGCCGACGCCGATACCGATCAGGTTATTGATGAACAGAAAAATTGCGGACGCGGTTGCTCGCATGTTGGGTGGAACGACGTGTTGAATCGCCGACAAGACCGGACCTAGCCAGACAAGCCCCAGAGCCGTCGGAACCAGCATCGCGAAAAATGTCGTCGTGAGGTTTGGAGACAGTATTCCGACAACATAGAAAGGTACGGTTGCCACAAAAGCGATTGCGGGGATGACGACATAGGCACCGCGTCTGTCCGCACCGAATCGGTCAGCCAGTGACCCGCCCAACCAGATACCCGCAAGGCCACCAATAAGCAGGATGGCGCCGTAGAAAAGCGATGCATTGAGCAGGCTCAGCGCAAAGCTGCGCACAAAAAACGACGGCAGCCAGAAGAACAGACCGTAGCCCATCATCGACGAACAGGCCGCACCGAACGACATGATCCAGAAGCTGGGTTTGTGCGCGAGCTTACGGACAATGGTGCCAAGAGAGGGCGAAGCGTCCGTCGAATGATTCGCGTCAAACTGGCCGCGCTTGGGTTCAGTCACGGTCAACTTGAATATCGGTGCGATGACTATTCCAGCGATGCCGACCGCATAGAATGCGTAACGCCAGTCGACCTTGCTGGCAATGACGCCGCCGAAGACGATACCGAGGGCACTGCCGATCGGAATGCCAAACGAATAGATGCTCAGGGCGCGCGCCCGTTGTTGCGGCGGGAAGTAATCGGAGATCAGGGAGTAGGCTGGCGCAACACCGCCTGCCTCACCCACGCCAACGCCCAGGCGCGCCAGGAACAGTTGCCAGAAATTCTGCACTGTGCCGCATAATGCGGTCATCGCACTCCACACGATTAATGCGATGGTCATTATCCAGGTGCGATTGCTGCGGTCGGCCAGCATTGCGATCGGAATGCCGAGCGCCGTGTAAAACAACGCAAAAGCGAGGCCGCCCATCATCCCCAGCTGGGTATCGGTCAGCGCAAGGTCAGCTTTGATCGGTACGGCAAGGATGCCGATGATCTGTCGGTCGATGAAATTAAACGTATAGACCACGACCAGGATAAACATGACATAGGCGCGATAAGTTGGTGACGTCGTGTCTTGCCGCATAGATTATCCGAGCCGTGTGGATAGAGAGCGCAGCGGCAATGGTACCCGCCGCGCTCAATGGGGACTAGAAGCGGTACTCGGCCGTGGCTGTTACGGTCAGCGGGTTGCCGTAGAACGCCGTTACATTGCCTTCCAGACCGAGCGTCGGGAAATCATAGCCGGCGACTTTATATTCTTCGTCACCCAGGTTCTTGCCGTGAATACCGGCTCTCCAGTGGCCATCGTCGTCCTCCCACACCACGCTCAGGTCCCATAAGGTATAGCTTTTTTGGTCGAGCAACGCGTTCGGGAATTCGAACTGACTCGTGTCATCCCGGTAAGATAGGGACGTGATGACAGCGAAACTGCCGGCGTTGCCAAATAGTGCAAGCGGCGTTTCGTAGGTTGCCGTTCCGCTGGCGGTCCACTCCGGCGTGTTCTGGAATACCGCCTGACTCGCGACGTTGGTGCCCGTCGCATCTATGAACTCTTTGTATTCTGCGTCGAGATAACCAATTGCCCAGCCAAATGACCAGTTGTCGTTGGCTTGAAACAAGCCTTCGAATTCAATCCCTGGCAAGTCTGCCTTGCCCGCGTTCGTCGTAACGCCTGCAAACGTGTCATTGACGCCGTCGCCGTCGGTATCGAAGGCCACAGATCCGGGGATCTGTACGTCTTCATAGTCACCGAAAAACACGGCTACGCTGGTGTTCAGCCGGTTGTCTAACAAAGACGATTTCAAACCGAGTTCATACGATTTAACCGTTTCAGGCTCAAAGCGCATGAACGCAAAGATTTCCTCAGGCGTGACCGTGCCATTATTGTCGAGGTCAGGCGCGCCGCTTGTCTGCGCTCTCGGGTCGAAGCTGCCGCCTTTGAAGCCTTCGCTGTAGGAAAAGTACAGGTGCTGCTCATCGTTTGGCTGCCAGCTGATTGATGCCCTTGGCGAGAATTCGGTGTCTTCCGCCTTGCCGTTGAAATCGGACGTTGTTGCGAACGCCACTGCGCTGCCACCGAAGGTCGGCGAGAATCCGCCCGTGAACGAACGTCGCAACACCTGCGAGCTTCTTTCATCCGATGTGAAACGGCCGCCAAGCGACAGGCTGACGGCGTCGTTAATGTCGTAGGTGAAATCTGCAAATACCGACCAGGTTTCGGTATCTACATCGCCCACCGTGTTCGCGTTCAGGCCGCCAGGCAAACCGAGTAGAACACCCAAGGGGTTCAAAACGACGTCAAATTCGTTGAACGCGTTGGCATCGAGATAGTAGAAGCCAACGATGCCGTTCAAGCGATCCCCGGAATATAACAACTGCAATTCTTCGGAGTACTGTTCGTTCTCGTATATGACCGGGACGTCAAGGTCGTCAACCGGCAAGCTGTCAAAATCGATTGGCGACCAGGTTTCATCGCCACGGGCCGAAAGAATATTCTTCAGCGTGTAGTTGTCGTTAAGCGACCATTCGGTGACCAGTGACGCGCCGAAGGCTTCGACGCTTTGCTGAGGAATGCTGAGCCCGGCGCGGGTGTCGAAGACATCCGGCAGGATGGGTGCGCCGGAGACACCGCCAACCATTAGACGATGGCCGGCTTTGGGGCTGGAGTCGTCCTCCGTGTAGTCGCCTGACAGGCGGAAAAACAAGCTGTCGGTCGCGTCCCACTCGAGTGTGAGCCGGGCGCCAAATATGTCCTTGTCATACTGCTCAACGCCGCTCAGATTCAGGTTGTCGCCGAAACCGTCACGGGAAAATTTCGCGATTGTGCCGCCGACCCGGAACGAGTCCGAAAGCGGTGCGGATCCCGAAAAGAGGCCGTCCAGTTGATTATCAGTACCAACTGAAAACCTGACTTTGGCCTGGGATTCATCGGCCAGGGGTTTCGTGACGTATTTTATTGCACCGCCTATGGTATTTCGTCCATAGAGCGTGCCCTGAGGGCCGCGCAGGACCTCGATACGCTCAACGTCGTAGAGATCCAACACAGCAGCATGTGGGCGGTTCAAATAGACGTCATCGACATAAAGACCGACGCCGGATTCGAATCCGGCCACTGGATCTTGCTGGCCCACACCCCGAATGAACGCGGTCAGGGTTGTATTGGTTCCACGCGAGACCTCCAGGGTGACATTCGGGCTCGACTGGGCCACGGCAATAATGTCGGCCGCACCGATTCGCTCGAGATCGTCACCCGACATCACGGAAATCGAGAGAGGAACTTCCTGCAGCGACTCCTCCCGCCGTCGGGCAGTAGTGACAACAATTTCGTCGATCACGTCTGCGCCGCTGGCCTGCGCTCCAGCCTGCTCGGCGTAGCCGATCAGCAGAGTCGCGAGAAAAGCTGACGACATTCCTGTCATTAGCATCGTAAGCAGGCTTCGACCTGCCTCGATCGGTGAAGTGATTCTGTTGTACATTTTCAGTCCCCCTATGCGGTCCAACTAAAGATTCAAGTTTCTAGATGCTGTCCGGAGCATTGAGCTCCCTAACAAATTGTTCGAGTGCCTGGTTGAATAGCCGCGGCTCCTCGAGATGCGGTGCATGCCCTGATTCGGCAAATGCCACCCGCCGCGAATTCGGAATATGCTGCTCCATCCATATTGCCGCCGGCTTGTCGTACACCTGGCTCAGCAGGCCGTGGGTGATCATTGTCGGTACGTCGAGAGTCTGCACCTGGTCGACAAAGTCGGCGTTGACGATCGCTTGCCAAAGTTGCGTCATCGACCCGACGTCGTTGTCTGCGATGAGCGTGGACATCTTTGTAATGAGTTCGCGGCGCTCGTCAGATTTACCGCTGGCGAACACCTTCGGCACATAGGCCTGCGTAAATTCCTGCCAATTCGTCCGCATTTTGCTCACGTCAATGTCGACGTCGTAAAGATGCGCACCGGCACGCAGGCCATGTGACCAGTCGTCGCCGTTCAGCACCCGCGGAACCATATCGATCGTCACGATGCCTGCCACCCTGGCGCGTTCGTTGCCAAGCGCGACTTGCCACGCGACCAATGCACCCATCGACCAGCCAACGAGAACTGCGTCGGCCAGGTCGAGTTCGACGAGTAGCTGCGAGACGTCGCTTGCGAGAGTTTCGATGTCATGGCTCTCTTCGAAAGGGCTCGAATCGCCGTGCCCGCGCAGGCACGGCGAGACGACATGGTGGGTGTCCGCAAAATAACGACGCTGCGGGCCAAAAGCCTCGTTTCCGAGACTCCAGCCGTGCAGAAATACGATTGCCTGGCTGCTGCCCTCATTGTCGTATTCAAGCAATCCCCCATCTGTGAGTTGTAGTACCGACACGCTCCGCCGTCTGTTAGTTTTCAGTGCTGGGGAGGCCATACGATCAGCGGATGGCTGGTCGTATGTGCCTGCGCCCACTTGTAATTACCGGGTCGAGTATGCAATATTATGAAACATGAATCAACATTCATCTTCTGGTAAGCTGCCCAAGACAAAGCGCGGCCGACAGACACGTGAAAGCCTGCTGCAGGCCGCTGAGCGGGAGTTCGGTGAGCGCGGCTTCAGTGACGCCTCGATCAGTGGCATCACGCAGCGGGCAGGCGTCGCGCTCGGCACGTTTTACGTGTACTTCGAGAGCAAAGAGGAAGTGTTCAGGGCGCTGGTGTCCTATATGGGCGAGCTCACTCGTCACTGGGTTGCCGGGCGCGTGGCCGAGTCGCCGGACCGGTTGGCCGCGGAGCGGCGGGGCGTCGAGGCGTTTATCGAATTCGTGCGAGAGCACCGCAACTTGTACCGCATCGTGTCCGAGGCGCAGTTCGTGGCAGAGGACGCATTCCGGGAGTACTACTCGGTATTCGCGGAGGCGTATCGCGAGCATCTCGAACGTGCCGCCGAAGATGGGGAGATCCGCGACGGAGACTGCGAAGTGTGGGGTTGGGCGCTGATCGGGATGACGGTATTTCTCGGCATGCGCTACTCGGATTGGGACGATCGCCGTTCTGCGAGCGAGATCGCGGCCGCCGCCGCGGACCTTATTTCGCAGGGAATGGCGCGTGGCGGGAAAGATTGAGAAAGTGACATGTTCAAAAACATCCCTGATATCACGGCACAGCGAGCGCAACTCGAACCTGGAGCGATAGCATTCCGCGACCTTGTCAGTGGCGTGTCGCTGACGTATGCCGAGCTCGACAGGAACGCATGCCTTGCGGCAGGGCTTCTTGCAAATCGTGGCGTCGCGTTTGGCGATTGTGTGGCAATCCTGTGCCGCAATCGCATCGAATTTTTTGAAATCCTGTTTGCGTGCGGCAAGCTCGGCGCGGTGCTTGTGCCACTCAACTGGCGCATGCCGGCGGGCGAGTTGTTACCGCTCATTGAAGACGCTGCGCCACGGCTGTTGTTTTTCGGCAGCGAGGACGCAGAGGTTGCCGCGGTGCTTGGCAACTCCGACGCTGAGGCGATCGGCTTCGATGACGCCGGAGCCGATGGCTACGCCGGGCAACGCAATGCGTCGTCAATGGAGCCCGGCCGCGGACTCTGGAGCGGCGACGATATCTGGTACCTGATATACACATCCGGCACTACCGGCAAACCGAAGGCCGTGATACAAACGCCCGGCATGGCGTACGCAAATTACGTCAATATTCGCCAGGCGATGTCCATCACGGGTGACGATACTTCGCTGAACTATTTGCCGCTCTTTCATACGGCAGGCATCAACCTGGTTACGTTGCCCGCACTGATCGAAGGCGGTGAAGTTCTTGTACTTCCGGGTCTCGATGTGGAGCGGGTCGTCGGCTTACTTAAGGACGGTGCACTGGATACGTTCTTTGCGGTACCGGCCGTGTACCAGCAGATTAGTTCGCATCCGTCATTTGATGAGCTGGATCTTGGTCGGGTTCGCAACTGGGGCTGCGGCGGCGCCCCGATGCCGGATCACCTGATCGAACGCTATCTCGAGCGCGGCGCACGAGTCTGCAATGGCATGGGCATGACCGAAAGCGGGCCGACAGTCTTCATAATGGACGGTGATCACTGCGAACAGAAGATTGGCTCAGTGGGAAAGCCGCAGGTCCTGGCCGCCGTGCGTATCGTCGATGCCGACGGTGAGGACGTGGAGCAAGGCAACGAAGGTGAGCTGTGGTTTGCCGGTCCCGGGATCACGCCCGGCTACTGGGGTAACGATGAGGCTACGAAAGCGTCTTTCTCGGAAGACGGCTGGCTAAAGAGTGGGGATATCGCACGGTGCGACGAGGACGGATATTTCTACATCGCCGGCCGAATCAAGGACATGTACATTTCCGGGGGCGAGAACGTGTATCCGGCCGAAGTCGAGAATATTCTTGCGGCGCACCCCGCCGTACTCGAGGCCGCGGTTGTGGCAACACCGGATGAAAAATGGGGAGAGGTCGGGTGCGCCTTCGTCATGGCCCGGCCCGGACACGAAGTCCCCGACGCCGCCGCACTGACGTCCTATTGCCGCGAGCATCTTGCTGCGTACAAAGTGCCCAAACGGTACATCAGGACGGATGATTTCCCACGAACCGCTGCCGGCAAGGTCCAGAAACACATGTTGGAAATCCCCGCATGACGTTGGCAATCAAAAGCATTTCCATCGAGAGAACACTAACGCAGGCTGACTTCGACGAATTCGCGGCGCTAAGTGGCGACGATAATCCGATTCATGTCGACGCCGATTTTTCCGCGAGCACGCGGTTCGGACGTACCGTGTCACACGGCGTGTTGCTGATGACAGTCCTGCGTGGCCTGCTGGGCCGGCTGATACCTGGCGGCAGCGTGGTGTCACAACAGCTGATGTTTCCGGCGCCGACTTACGCGGACGAGGCGTTACTTTTTTCGGCAGAAATAATCGCCGAAGACAATGACCTCGTAACCGCCGCGATTCGCTGCCAGCGTCTGCACGATGAGGTTGTGACTTGCGAGGGCACGACTGTGCTGCGCAGTCCGGGCTCGCAGTCATGAACTTTGCACTGGGCCAGACAGCAGAGGTAACGCGACGTTTTTCGGCGCGCGATGTTGCACGCTACAGCGCGCTGGGCGGCCACGAAACGGCGACGAACGAGGTGCCGGAACCGCTGCTGGGCGCGTTGTTTTCCTACCTCCTGGGTGTACGGCTGCCCGGCGTTGGGACTAACTACCTGAAACAGGAAATGCGCTTTCTGCGAGCTCCGCGAATCGATGAGACCCTGCACGCTTGCGTCGAAATCAGTCGGCTGAGACCCGAAAAGCATCTTGTCGACCTGAAGACCACTTGCACTGGTGACGACGGTACGCCGGTTTGTGAAGGTCGCGCACTTGTCTACGTTGGAGAAATTACCGCATGAGTGAAGACGTGAAGACGACAACCGCGATGTCCAGACTGCTCGAAGACCAGCGCTGGTTGGACCCGGGACAGGCCGAAACCATGGACAAGGAGCTGCGCAGTTTTCTTGCACAGGCGACCAGGGGCATGTCGCCGATCGAAACGCTGACCGCAGTCGTCGACTGGCTCGGCCACCTTGCGATTTCCCCCGGAAAATTGCTGATGTTAAGTGAAAGCCTGATTCGCAAAGCGGTTCAGCTCGGCGTATTTGGTCTGACGGCGGGCTTCGGCAAGACGGACAGTTCGAACGTCGTCAACGATCGTCGCATGCAGGGAGAGGAGTGGCAGGTCTGGCCGTTCAACGTGATGGCCAGGGGTCATGAACTGACGCGCGAGTGGCTGCAGGAATTGACCACCGGTATCGACGGTGTCGGTCGCCATCACGAAGAGATTGTGGCGTTCATGGCGAAACAGATTGCCGACGTTCTGTCACCCGCAAATAACCCGTTGACAAACCCGAAAGTCATTGCCACGACCGTAGAAGAGCGTGGGCGCAACCTGGTTCGCGGTGGCCGGAACTTTATCGATGATTATCGTCGCGACCGAAATGGCGAACCGCTGGCGGGAACAGAAAGTTTTCGTGTCGGTGAGCATCTGGGAATCACGCCAGGCAAAGTCGTTTTGCAGAACGAGCTCATGGAGCTGATTCAGTACGAACCGACAACAAAGCAGGTCGGCGCGGAACCGGTCATGATTATCCCCGCGTGGATAATGAAGTATTACATCCTGGACCTGACGCCCGATGCCTCTCTCGTCAGGTACCTGGTCGAGCAGGGAAAAACGGTGTTCATCGTTTCGTGGAAGAACCCGACCGATGAAGATCGCGACCTGGGAATGAAGGACTACCTCGATCTTGGCGTCACGGCGGCTCTCGATGCCACCATCGCGATTACCGGGGCGAAGAAGGTCCACGCCGTTGGTTATTGCCTCGGCGGTACCCTGTTGTCCATTGCAGCCGCACTCATGGCGCGACGCGGCGACGAGCGACTGAAAACGATGTCGCTGTTTGCATCGATGGTCGACTTTCGCGAAGCCGGCGAGATCGGCATGTTCCTCGGTGAGAGCATGATGTCGTTCCTCGAGGCGTTGATGCGCAAGCAAGGTTATCTCGGTATCGAGAACATGACCGGCGCGTTTACGTCGTTGCGAGTGTCCGACCTGGTGTACGAGCCTAACGTCAATCGATACCTGCTCGGCCAGGATCGAAAACTCAACGGCTTGCTTGCCTGGAACACGGACGGCACGCGCATGCCCTACCGCATGCATATGGAGTATCTGCGCAACTGCTACATAGAAAATAACCTGGCCGGGAGTCGCTACAGGGTCGACGGTGAAACGGTCAGTATCGATGACATCAGCGTGCCGGGTTTCGTTGTGGGTACGGTCACCGATCACGTCGCGCCGTGGAAGTCGGTTTATGAGATTCATCGTCTGACTCACAACGAACTCACATTCGTACTGACGACCGGCGGCCACAACGCCGGCATCGCCTGCGGCCCCGAGCATCCGCGCCGCAAACATCAGGTTGCTGTTCGCGCTCCCGGCGACAGATATGACGACCCGGACAGCTGGTTCGCCACGCACAAAGCGGTCCCCGGTTCCTGGTGGTCGACCTGGAACCGTTGGCTTGATGAACGTATGTCCGGAATGCGCGTTCCACCGAAAACCGGCGCGCCGCGAAAAGGCTACAAGACCCTGGGGGATGCGCCCGGGGAGTATGTGTTCGGCTGAAGGGAACGCTATCGTGTCCGTGGTGAGGTGAGAATAAAGATGAGTACCGGGGCTTACGAAGACTATTACTTTGAGTCGGCCGACGGGCTGCGTCTTTACTGTCGGGATTACCAAACTGAATCCGCAAGCGGACACGCGCCCGTCCTTTGCTTGCCGGGCCTGACGCGAAATAGCAGAGATTTTGAACCGCTCGCCTTGTTGCTGGCTCGGGAAAGGCGGGTAATCTCACCCGACGTCCGTGGGCGCGGACTGTCGGAGTACGACAGCAACTGGCGAAACTATCATCCTGCCCAATACATGGCGGACATTGAGTTGTTGCTGGAACGGCTCGACATTCCACGAGTTGTGATAGTCGGTACTTCTCTTGGCGGCTGGATGGCCATGCTGATGTCGCTTGAAAGACCAGACGTGGTAATCGGCGCAGTTCTTAATGACATAGGCCCTGAAGCGAATGCGGCGGGATTGGCCCGCATCGTCACCGCAACCGGGACGCTCAAGAAAGTCGCGCAATTTTCAGACGCCGTTCAGCAAACACGCTCGAGTTACGAAATAGCATTCCCCGACTGGACAGAAGACGAGTGGCGCTGGTTTACGGAGTCGACCTATCGTCAAGGCGCTGACGGTCAATTCGACCTGAATTACGACCGCAATATCGGGCGCGCCGCGCGCGAAGGTGTTTCCGGGCTTCGACACGATCCGTGGCAAATGTTCGACGCACTGCGCAACAATCCCGCACTGCTGGTGCACGGCGAGCTATCCGACATTCTTACCGAGGAAATTATCGTCAAGATGCGTGCACGTAATCCGGATTTGCAGATCGCAATGGTCCCGAATCGAGGGCACGCACCGATACTCAACGAGCAGGAGGCAATCAATGCTATTACTGACTTTATCGCCAAGTTATAGAGCTGGCATCGTGCTGTTGTGCGCCGCCCTGTTCGGCGTAGCCGCATGCACCGAGGTGCCGCCTGAACCCCGGCAAACAAGTACTGCATTGGCGGAGTCAATTAACGACGGTTCCCTTGCGAGTCGCGTTACTGTTTCGGGCGTGTCATCCGGAGGGTACATGGCCGTGCAGGCACATGTTGCACTCGCGGACCGCATCGGAGGCATCGCCGCAATTGCGGGCGGCCCCTATCATTGCGCCGAGGACAGTGTCGTCACGGCAATTGGCCGCTGTATGTCCGGCACGGCACTGGACGTCAGCGAGCTTGTCGCGTACACGAGAAAGGCGGCGGCTGCCGGAAGAGTCGCCAATCTGGATTCACTGAAAAGAGCGAGCGTATGGGTATTTCATAGCCCTAAAGACGCGGTTGTCGCGCAAGGCGTGTCGGCCGGACTTGTAGACTTTTACAGTAGTTTCGTACCGGTTCAGCGAATTCGGTTTGTTGATGACGTCGAAGCAGCGCATGGCTGGCCGACGCTCAATGCAGGTGAAGAATGCTTGCAACAGGGTGGCGACTTCATAAACGCATGTGGATTCGACGCGGCCGGTGAGATGCTCAAACATCTCTATCGCGACCTTGATCCCCGATCGGCAGAAGCCGCGGATAGTGAACTGGTGACGATGGATCTATCCGCTTATTTCGCGTCAGGCAGCGAAATTGCCGATACTGGCTACGCTTATATGCCGCAATCGTGTTCGACATCGACCGAAAATTGTCGTCTTCACATCGCGTTTCACGGATGTCTACAGGGCGCCGAATTCGTCGATGATCGTTTCGTCGCCAATGCTGGCCTGAATGAGTGGGCTGCCACGAATCGAATCGTCGTTGTTTATCCGCAAGTTGAATCCAGCCTAATGAATCCAAAGGGATGCTGGGACTGGTGGGGGTACACGGGTTCCGACTACGATCAGATTAGCGGCAAACAGATAGCGGGAATCAACGCGTTGATCGCTGCCTTCGCGGAGCAGACTGTGTTCTCTGAAAAGCGCCTGTGACCGGGGCTGCACGTCGATTTGAGACAAGATACACTTCCACGTCAGCAACTCACAGCGCCCGTAGCTCAGCTGGATAGAGTACTGCCCTCCGAAGGCAGGGGTCACAGGTTCGAATCCTGTCGGGCGCGCCAATCTTTTCAAAGAGTTAGCTTGGCGATAACGACGCCGGCACGGAGGCCGAAACTCTTGGGGGTGCACCGGGGGTGCAAACTCCGTCAACTAATCTGGAGCTGATAATGAATTGGGAAGTCGGAGATGTGGCTCTTTGCATCACGCCCGGCAGCCCTATGGAGGGCAAAGAAGTGACGATCATGTCACCGGCCTTTCCCCGATCAGAAAAGAGAGATCTCGTCCACATAGTAGATCCCGGCTATCCACCTGGAGACTTCGGCGCCTGGGCCGCAGAAAGGCGGTATCTTCGACCGTTGCCAGATACGAATGAGCCAAGTACATGGGATAAATGCGTCTTCAATCCCAGAGATTTGGCGATCCGATAGTAGGAAAACCAAGAGCAATATTTCAAAAGAGTCTCATCTCGTTTCCGCTGCCGAATCGGACTGCTGGGGGTTTAGGCGAATAGTCGCTCCAGTACCTAGGCCAGCATCTTAGAGAGCAATTTTTCTTGCCCGCCGCATAGTAGAGACGGTCAGCAAACGTCGAATATTTCAGATCTGTTGCAAGACGGATCCGGGCTACGGGATGTCAACAACAAGCGTCAGTGTACGCTTACTTGACCATTCAACAGCATGGGAAGAATCTGATTGCGAAACTCCAAGATGCTTTGATTTTCTCTCTCTAGAATGGACTGCACGGCTGAAAGGCTCGAGGAGATCTCCGAAAATTTCTTAATCAAATTCTTGTCTGGAAACGGCACTCTCACGGCCCTAAGTGTTCCACCGGATATTTCCCTAAAAGTCGATCCCGACGCGTTCGCCTTTATGAGTTTCATAAAATGTTTGAGCGTGGAATAGATGTAATCTGTTGTCGTCTCTTCCCGTGGAACAAATGATTTGAAGCCTTGATTAGTAGTTGTTGGTTTTCGTGCTATCGCTAGATAACCTATAGGCGCCCGAGAGCTCATAAGCACAGATCCGGCAGGAAGCAATTTTAGGGAAGCCGCCTTGATTCCTTCGGCAGTAACGTCAATCGCGCCGTGATCAATAAATCTGTGGCGAACGTTGTCCGAGAGATCCTTCGGAGTTATCCACGGAGTACCATCTGCCGCAAAATACTGAGGATTCGCGGTACTAGGCGTACTGCCGCCAACGATATTGCCAAGTCTCTCGAGATTGCCTGCCTCCCAACCCGCGGGGATCTCGCGCTTTAGTAAATCGTTATAGACCATTTTTCCGCCAGAGGCCCGATAAGGTCGGCCTTCGAGATTGCGGGAGCTCAGCGCTTCGGCGTCATTGTCACTGATCGGAAAATCAAACTGTGCGAACCAAAAGCCATAAAGCATCTTCGTCAAATCTTCTATTTCCCTACAGATGCGATAGTTCAGGTCAATCTTGTCATCGAAGGTTGATACGACTTCCGCGATCCTTTGTTGCCAAGGAAGCTCACACAGCGGAATCATTATGTTCTTTAGGCTTCCGATTGGCAGCTGCGGTTGGGCGCTACCCGAGCCGTGAGAGCGAATCTGCTTCTTAAAAAAATCTGATCGAAGAAATGTGTAGACGTAATATGGATCAATCTTGGAGGAATCGACGCGGATCACCACCATTCCGGAATTGATCCGGACATCGGCATACGGCACAGAATCGCCGTAGAACGCCGAGTTTCCGACGGTGCCGCGTGTAGTTAGCACGATATCGTTTCGCTGTAGCTTGCCCTTGCGCAATTGTTGGTCTTTCTCTTTCGACACAAACTCCGTATCGGCGAAGTCAAATCCACTATCAGTGACGTTCGACGTGTTCAAGAACAAGCAGTCGCCATCCTTTTTGAGCTCGGACTTTTTCGGATAATTGACTCCACGATCTCCATCCAAAATAGCTATTGGAGCCTTGCCAAGTGGGGTGAGTTCAGGTGTCATCTAATTGCAACCGGCGCAGCTGGGAGAAAAGTTTCTTTTCGAGCGTTTGTGACTCCTGGAAGAGACTGCCAAGACGAGCCTCAATATCATTCGTCCTGTTTTCAAACTCCTCTGCAGTGATATCCATGTAGTCGATCTTTACTTCGAAGTATTGTCCGGCACTGAGAGAATAATTCTTGGCCTCAATTTCTTCATAAGAAACTGCCACCGAAAATTCTTCAATAATCTCCTTGGAGTTGAAGGCGGAGATGATCTGCTCTTCTTCTTCTGACCGAAGAACGGTTTTCTGGTTCTTTCCTTCTTTGATCTTCTCACCGAGGTTCGAAGCGTCGATTAGTATCACGTCGCCCTTATTTGTTGAGTCGATAAAGAGGATAGACACGTTCGTACCCGTAGTTGCGAAAATATTGCTAGGCATAGATACGACACCACCGAGCATTCTGTTCACTACAAGGTGCTTAAGAATCTTATTGCCGATTCCCGTTTGAGAAGTAATGAACCCAGTAGGTACCACAACAGCAGCACGGCCGTTTTCATCCAATGAGTGAATGATGTGCTGCAGAAATAAGAGGTAGATTGCCATCTTATCCTTGGCCTTCTTAGGAATATTGGGAATTCCCGCGAAAAACCGCTGCTGGTTAGCCTTGGTATCAAGCTCGTCACGGAAATCGGAGAAGTCGAGCTTGAATGGAGGGTTGGACACGATGAAGTCGAATTTCCGGATCCTATTACCACTGCCTTCCTTGTGATATGGGTCAAGAATCGTGTTCCCCTGAATGACGTTGGGTATGGAGTGAACAAGATTGTTCAAAATGAGGTTTAGCCGCAACAGTTGCGATGATTTCTGGGATATATCTTCAGTGTAAAGTGTGCAGCGATCCTCGCCGATGGCGTGTGCAAGATTCATTAGCAGCTGCCCAGATCCGGCGGCAGGGTCGTAGCAGGTTACATTCTCCACGTCATCAGGAACTAGACATGCGGCCATGATCTTCGCCACGGCATGGGGTGTGTAATACTCGGCATATTTGCCGCCCCCGTCCTTGTTGTAGTCCTTGATGAGGTATTCGAAGAGAGTCGCGTAGAAGTCGAACTTCTCAGCGAAGATTCGCTCGAAGCTAAACGGAATCAGTTTGTTGATGATCGCCTTCGCAAAGTCATCCCGCTGGGAAGCAACGTACTGCGTGATGGCATCAAATAGGATGATCTTTTGTCCGTCGTTAGTCATGACGGAAAAAATATCGGAGTTTAGCGCGGCGATATCGAGCAGGGTGGCGTCAAAAGTTTCAGCGAAGTCGTCATCGTTTTGCTTTCCCCATAGCTCGGAGAGGAAGTGCTCTGGTTTGAGACGGGCGGTGCCAGCGCCAAGTTGCATCAACATCAGCTCATAGTCGTCCTCAGACTTCTCGCGCAGCGCATCCTCCCAGGAGTCAACCTCGGCAAGAGCAGGCTCAATGCGTTTAACGTCGTGCGCAAACTTGTCATTGAGAAACTTGTAGAGAAAGACCTGCGTGATGATCTTGAACTCGTTACCGTCATTAGCAAGCCCGTAGTTAGCGCACACTCCTTTCAGGTCATCAATTAGGGTGATGGCTTTTGCTCTAAATTCTTGGCTAGTCATGCTGGTTGCAGTCCTTCAAACTCATGAAGATACTCTTTCATAACAAGGGCGTTGATGAAGTTGGTTCCTTTTTTGGTCAAGGGAAGTTTATGCTTATTCTTGAACTGTTCGATAATGAGGCGGGTCATTTCGGCTTTTGCGAATGCCTCATTAGTGAGAATGCGTGCATTCTGCGCAATCTTGGAATCGGCCTCTTCCTTGAACGCGCTTAAAGCTTCGAAAAGTTTTCGCTCGTCATCAGTAGGATCGCCCTTTTCGAGGAGTCGCTTGTGGAGACGGGCGTATTTCTCATCATTCGCATACTTGGCGCGAAGAAGTTGGTTCTTCCGCTCTAGCTCTCGACTACGTGCGTGGATGTCGTTCAGAACCTTAATGTTCTCCTCCATTTCATCTTGGGTGATTTCGGAAAGGTTCTTTTTCTTGAAAAGTCGCTCGAGCTCCTCTTTCAAGTTGATGAATGCAGGATCGGATGGATCGAAGTTACCGCCGAGACCCTCGCGGGTGCGCCGCAGCGTCTCGCGCAGCTCGTCGGCAATGATCATCTCGGCCTCTGACACTTTCCGGAAGGTGAATATGACGTCCTCAATCGCGATATTCAGCAAATTGACACTATCGTCCTGATTCTCAAGGGCCTCACGCTGATTGAGCAGCGTAAGGTGATTTCCGGACTCAATTGTCAGTTGGTTCAACTTCCGAAAATCCAGTTTCTTGAGGAGTTCATATTGACCTGAAAGTCGAATCAGGTTGTAGAGGCTTTTGGCGTCGTTGAGTGCTTTAAGAACTTTGCGCATCTCGATTCGATCTTCGATCTGAGTGATCTGCTGAGAGAAAATTTCGGCGTTTTCGGTGTCGAAGTGGAATAGCGCGTCTTTTATGGCCTCAATATCAGCAATTATCTCAGCTTCGGTTTTGAAAAGGTCGGAGTAGTTCTCAAGCTCGTCGCCGAGTTCGTCCTGAAGTTCGTCAAAGTAATCTTGGTTGGTCTTCTCAAACTCTCGTTCAATATCAACGAAATCGACCACAAATCCATAGCGGAACGTCTTGTAAGGACGGTTCACACGGGTGAGTGCCTGAAGCAGATTGTGTGCCTTAATGATCCGGCCTAAGTACAGCTTTTTCAGCCGGGCGGCATCGAAACCGGTGAGCAGCATGTTGTAGACAAAGAGGATGTCGATCTTCCCCTCCTTGAATCTTTCAACCTGGTCTTTGCGTTCGCTCTTCGTGCCCACGTCATGAAGAATGAGGGCATGGCGAGTTACAGAGCGCTCAGGGACGACATACACGGACTCGGAATCCGCTACACGGTTAACCGGATCGGCAAGAGAGCCTGAGCTGTCGATTGCATACTTATCTGTGAAAACTTGAGCCATTACTTTGGCTTGCTCGGCCGAATCGCAGATAACCATCGCGCCAGTTGAATTATCGTTTCGTGTGATTCGTGATTTTTCAAAGTCATCAACAATGTAATCGAGCATTGGCTCAACGAATTTTTCATGCGAGTAAAGAAGCCTACGATTCTCGGTGCCTTTGAGTACTTTTATCTGTTCGAGCGTTTCCTGTAGTTCCAGCTTATATTTGGTTTCTATCTCTTCTCGAATCAAACGGAGTGTGTAACCGTCGGCAATAGAGCGGTTGTAGTAATACTTATGAATGTATTCACCGAAAAGTGCGCGAGAATTGTAGATCTGCTTTTTTCTTGCTTGTCCGTCGGGCGCCCCAGTTGTTGAGACAGAAGCTCTTAGGAGTGGCGTGCCAGTTAGGCCGATCTTGATCGCGTCGGGATCGGACTGATTAAGGTTTGCAAGGAAGCTACCCTTAGGGTTGTAGCTTCGGTGTACTTCGTCAAGGAAATAGACGCGCTGTAGGCCAAGCGCGTAATCGGTGCTGCGTACAACATCCGGATCGTCCTGGAACCTCTGGATGTTGACCACAGTGATTTCCGGCTTCCCGGAGTCGTTGTGGACGGCAACGTTCGATTTTATGTCCTCCGCGAAATCCTCACGGGAATTGATGTGGTAAACATTCAGTCCGCGACTGCGGAACTCCCGGCTTGCCTGATCGAGTAGGTCGATGCGATCGACAATGAAATAAAATTTCGGAACGATTCCTTTTTTCTGGAAAAAATCGGTGAGGTAGTGGACGCTGTAGTATGCAAGTGCTGTTTTGCCGCTGCCTTGCGTGTGCCAGATGATGCCCTTTCGCTTTCCGTCGTCGATCTTTCTCTCGATCGCCTTGGTGGCAAAGATCTGCGGATAGCGCATGACATGTTTTTCGAGTCCAGTTTCGGTCTTAACGTACGCGATTGAAAAGCGGAGTAGAAAACCGAGACGGTCTCGTGAAAACAGTGAGGTGGAGAGCCGATTAGTCGGAGTGTCTGGATTCTTATTAGTTGAAAACTCGGGAGAGTGCTTAATACTGGTCAGATTGTTGTCCGCTAGGACGAAGTCTTCCGTATCCTGATTAGCTGGTTGAAGTAGCTCGTCAAGATTGAAGTTCTCCTCTTCGCGGAAGTAATTGAAGGCAGGTTCTTCGTAGGACGTGGAGGCGTAAAAGGCACCCTCTAGTGGCTCTGGAGACCCATCGTCGTACTCCATGTTGTTCGAAAACACCATTAGTTGCGTGGTGTTGATGAATCGCTTGAATTTTGGATTCCTGAAACGGGTAACAATCCGCTTTCGCTCCGCTAGTATTCCATCACGATTGTTCGGCTTTTTTACCTCGATGAATACTAAAGGAAGACCGTTGATAAGAAGAGTGATATCCGGACGGAATTCTTCGTCCTCATTCTTGCATGCGAACTCCGTAACGACGTGAAATGAGTTTCCATCGAAGTTGTCAAAATCGATGATTCTTAAACCAGATGTCTCGGTGATCCTCTCGTAAAACGCTTTCCCGAGGTCTTCGTTATCGAGGAGCAAGCTGAGCTGACTCAGGGTAGCCTCAATCTCGTCGTCGGATGCTTCAGGATTGATGTTGGAGACACTGTCACGGAAGACGTCGTGGGCGATATTGCTTGTTTCGTCCCATTTGAGGTCTTTCAGCGATAGATAGGTGTATCCCAGCCGTGTGAGATGAAGAATTGCCGGAATTTTGACCCTAGAGTCTTCGTTGAATTTCACTTGAGGAAGTCTATGGTCCTAATTCGATGATAGAAACAGGCTGTTGCCACGAACGCGAGGTATAGATCTTCATCATTTTTGTTTTCCGATCATATTGATATTTCTACTTAATCATCGATTAAGCGTGGACAGCACTGAGCTCAAGCATGATGGCTTCCCAAAATTCTAAAGTTCGATCAATTTGAGGGCTAGAAGCAGCACTATGAACGACCAACGGTAGATCGCCTTCTCCGCTCAGCTCCCGCTCCAAGATTTCCAGAATTTTCCCTCTGGTATCAGTTTGGCAGATATCCGCAAGATCCCGTCCTAAGAGATGGGCACCGGCAACCTCGTAGTCGAAATTTTCATTCTTCAGAAGATCATCATGTTCGTCGTAAATACGAGAACCGTTACCCACCTCCATATAGCTGCGAATAAGGATTCCGAGATCAATCGCATCCTTGTTTCCTGGCTTGCGATCGTCCCATGCGAAGAGTTTTAGAAGCACCAACCCAACTGCGCTCGCAATCTTCACTTCCACGAATGGATCAGAGCTAATTTTCACCACAATTGAATTCTCAAATGCTTCATCAAATCCAAGTAGATTCAGTTCTGTATCACCATCTGGTCGCCAGGTAATCTTCCCCGCGGAATCGACGATTTGACCGAACGGCAATACATCGACCTTTGTATTGCCTCTGAAATGCATTCTCTGTTTTTCGCCAATATCAGCAAACTCGCCGGTAGCAACCAGAGCCTTTTTGAGCTCGTCATACTGTTCCCACGAGGAGACGCTGAAACCAAAGTCGATGTCCTTTGTCGCCCGTATTGGGCGAATGCCATGTCCATACCAAAGCAGTAAGTCACGGGCAGTTGCGCCAACCACGAAGAATGGAATATCCAATTCCGCGGCGACATTCTGGGCCGTAAGAAGAATCTCGACGAAAATCGGATTGTCGAATTTATTCGAAATGTCCATGTAAGAATCTTTCATAGATCATCTTCGCCGTTTCGATATTTCTATCATCGGCCGTTGCCATTAGATCTGCATAAACTAATAGTGGAGGGGCGATGTCGGCAGGGACCTCTGTTTGATCGGTCGTTCGCCGTAAATATTCCGGTTTCCAGAATCGCTGTAAGATTTCAACCTCACCATCAGGGTCTGTTTTGAGTTGGTTCTCGACGATAAATCGCGCGGGAATCGCATCTGCATATAAGACGACTTTCTCTGGTCTAAGGTAATGTGTCATTTTTGCCGCTGCTACTTCTCCTCCCCACTGGGCCTTATGGGGTTTGAGATCTACTTCCTCCCACCAATGATGAGTTGGCGCTCTGTATCGTCCGAGTCTAAGCTTTGGTCGTAGTTTGTCTGGATAGGCAGTTACCCACTCTTCTATGAGTCGCCTCTTCATCGTAATTCGACGTTCGCGGCCCTTTCCCTCGATCAAATATCCATGCTCTCGCATGTCTGTAAACACCCATCCGACTGTACCAAGTGCTACGTCTGTGACTTCAGCAATGTCTCGGTAGGGTTCGTGTAGGAGTTCTGGGTTTGTGAGTAACCCGAATAGCATCTTGAGTCCGGTAGGTTGAAATGCTCTTGTTGGTTTTTGGGTGGTGCCGAGCAGTTTCTTCTCGGCAGGCCTATTACCTTTGGTGTAGACAAATATCGGCGGCTCATTCAAGTATGCGTTTCCAGCAAGGTCGATGAAAGCGAGATCCATCTCCTTGAGGCGCTCCGCCATGTTCGGATTCACATAGTCAGTTACAAGCATTCCTTTATACGGCGCATCCTTCAGTTGTTCGGCGGCCAGGCCGAGTTTCGCTGTTGTCAGGTAGCGCTTCATCTCAACTGCATAAGTATTGGCTCCTGTTGCGCCGCCAACCTGGATTAGTGCATCGATAAACCGGCCGTTTTCGATCGGTTGTTCGTAGGCGACTATTCTTAAGTGTATGCCTGTCGTCTCGGCGAACTTCTCAGTTGCCCTCAATAGCAACTGGTGCTCATCTGTATTGGCTTGATACTGCATGGGTTCGGTCTATTCTGTACAATAATTGGTTGTGTTCATTATAAATGAACACATAGAAAAAGTGTACAAGATTTTTAAATACTTGTTTTTCCTGTTATTTCTTGGCTTCTAATTGCAAGTTTGTTCAAAAAACCTTTGTGTTCAATAATTGTGAACATCTGCCAATAATGAACAAACACAACCTCTCCAAATGGCCGAATCCACTGGTGTTACTCTGCAAACTCTTCGCGATCCCCAGTCCTGAGCCCTCACCTAAGCAGCTGTGATGAACGACCTGCCAGATTTCTTGGAAAGCGATTTCGAAAGGGCTGAATACCTACAGAATCTGCTCGTAAATCGCGCGACGGGCAAAGATGCTGACCCTTTCGAATATCAAGCTCTCCGTAAGTACTTTCTCGATCAAACCGCCATCAAACCAGTGCTTCCGGACTTTGTTCGCAAGTGCCGGGACCTAAGCCAATTCTGGCCGTATATAAAGAACAAGTTTGATACGTACGCCGAGCGTAGATCCCACATCTGGGACGAATTCAGGCCACTACTGGACAAGCTCGAGGCGGGCCACAGTACTTCGCCAAACTACAGTGCAGTATCCGACGGGCTCACTCGCTTTGATCAGGAAGGTGTGCACGCCGTCTGGTCAAAGGCACTAGAAAGGAAGAAGTCCGATCCAGAGGGAGCTATAACGACTGCAAGGACGCTGCTTGAAACCGTTTGTAAGCATATCCTCGATGAGGCTGGTGTGGAGTACGATGAGCGGAAAGTAAACCTGCCGGAACTGTATAAGAAAACGTCTCGACTACTTAATCTCGCCCCTTCCCAACATACTGAGGAAGTGTTTAAGCAGATTCTCGGGGGGTGCACATCGATTGTGATCGGGCTGGGAACATTGAGGAACAGAGTTGGGGATGCACACGGAAAGGGCAGGCGCCCAACTAAACCAGCGACTCGGCATGCAGAACTTGCTGTAAACCTGGCTGGATCTCTCGCTTTGTACCTCGTCGAAACATGGGAGCAAAATACTGGCTCTCCCGCCTCTGACGCACAAAAACAGTAGCCAAATCTCGCCAAGGTCGTTTTGCCGAGAATCTCGGATAGCCAATGCAACTACTGGCACGAAATAGCAACAAACGGTAAGGGCCGACGATTTTGGTCGGCCGCGCGCAATTCGAGGATAGTCAACACCAATATTTTGGGAGATTCCTTCGCTGCCATAGGAACGGGTGTCTACGTCCGAGTGCCGACCAGCGTGCATTCTCTACGCGATAGGGGCCGACATTGGTAACTTTAGTAACTTGGTAACCGTAGGTTACCGCTGTTACCGAGAGCACCGATACCGATGAAGATTATGACGGTGGTTGTCATCAAAGCGGCGCGTACAAGCCGCGTTTGATTTTTCTGATAAGCCCCCGCTCGTGCATGATCTTCAACAGTTTTCTGGTTGCGCCAGGCTTGCGGCCCAATGCGGAGGCGACGTCCATCGGGCCCAGACCGTCGGGATTCGCGGCAAGTAGATCCAATATTTCACGACGTTCAACTGACATCGTATACATGCATGCGTCGCCCAGAGAGCGAAATACAAAGTTCTCCCTCTTCAGTGCCAGTTCCTGTGGGGCGACTTCTCGTCCCTGCGCTAGAAGCAAGAACTCGGAATCCCCGAAACTGCGACATTCCAGAACCATGTATCCATCAACGGCCCCAGTCAGCCCATAAGAACCTCCTATCGACTCGCCTGGGCTGTTTGCCGGAGCCTTCCGGTTGTGGTGAAGAATCAGGATGCTGGATTCGTTTCGATCGGCAACCCTCTTAATCTGCTTCATCAACTCGTAATCTTCCTGATAGACCTTTGTCGAACTCATCGAACCCAGCCCTCTAAATGCAGCTAGCGTGTCAATCACAACGAAGTCTGTGTCGGGATTCGCGCTAAGCCAATCGTCCAATTTCTCGATGCCGCCAGGACCATTCGGCCACTCCGTTTCGATCATCAGATTATCGAATGCCTTGTCGGAATCTCGCAGATCGAATTCTGGAGCGGCGAGTATTTCTTCAGATCGACGCTTGATTCGCCGCGGGGAGTCCTCAAGAGCGAGGAAAAGAACCCGTCTGGGTTTAGCATTCAAGTTTCCCAGGAACGGCACCTCGCAAATCAATGCCAAGCACAGTTGGTGACACAGAGTTGTCTTACCCACTTTCGGATTCGAACTCAGAATGAAAAGTCCCGTGTCAGGAATAAGATTATCGACAACAAAACTAAGCGGCTTGAATTGAGTGGCGAGGATCTCAGTAATTGGTACTGGGTACGGTTCTCTTTCTCGCCGAGCGTCCGACAGGTCATTGACGGCACCATGATCCGAACAATATGGTCCGGTGCCAGTCGATTTTCCATCCCAACCGGCATCTTTCGCGAACTTAAATAGCGTACCGATGGCTATCCTGCGTGCTCTCATGGGATCTTTGTCGAACGTCTTCCATTTGTTTCGCACCGCGTTCGGCCCGGTCGCTTCGTACTTTCCGCCCAACGATGACCACGCATCAGCGATAGGCAAATATGTGCTCTCATCACGCATTGAATGCAAAGCAAGAAGCATGCCTATCCAATCCGGGTAGTCGAGGTCGGGGTCAATGTAGGTCAGCGCGGCGATGATTTTTTCAACTTCACTAGAGTTGGCCGCCGTGCCGCCGGACCGTTTCTTAATTGCTTTAGGCTCTTTGGAGAGTAGCTTGAGCAGGGGTCCAGGAGCTTCCGGCAACTTCGTCAGTCGCTCATGATGGGGTTTTCTAAGGAACTTGTAGAGCCGTCCAGTATCGGGATGAATGGCTCCGGCGGCGACTACTTGTTGCCCTTTCGAACAAAAATCCAGTCCGGGGTATTCGGGCAGTGTTTTCCGAATTCGTATTCTTGGCGGCTTACTCAAATAGATGTGTAGCCCATTCCCGCCTGTTCTGACGATAGCGGGTGTCATCTCATCGATTCGATCCACATAAAGATCATCGATTAGGCGATTGAAAGAGTCCCAGCCGTCTGCGCTTCCAGAGTGCCGATCGATGTCGATGACAAAATCGGAGCTGTCTAGCACCCAACCAAAGTTGTATTCCATGCGATGCCAATAGCCAGTTGGGATTTCATTCAAGTATCGGAATGGGGCGCGTTGCCAGCCGGATTCTGCAGGTGTCTTGCCATTAAGACCGACAATGCGCTTTCCGGCGGCGATATACATTTCAAGATGTTGAAGTCTATTGACTTTTGAGGTACTGGCCGACTGGACGGTCTTTGCGAGCCTGGAGTTTTTCTCCTGTATACGCGGACTCATCTAAGCGAGGCCTCGCGCATAGAAGTATTGCTCGTGATAGAATTTGGCATGGCTGGTCCTTTTGATTAGTCCGATCGAAAAGCCCCGAAGCTTGCCGGCGCAGGGGCTTTTTGTTGTCTTACTTCTGTGATTGATGCTCGGCTGTATTGCTATATTCGGGGAGGCCTGCCAGCCATTCGTCTAACGTGCTTTTTCGATAACGGACTGCATGTCCTAGCTTGATATATCGAGGTGCTTCAAACCCCTTGAAGAGTTCCCCGGTGTGTCTAGCGCGACGCAAATGGGTCGGACTAACACCGAGGTATCGGGCCGCCTCATCGTGGCGTAGGAGGGACTCTGGAATACTGCTGTTGAGTGAGATCGTCATTGTTACGCCCTGTTCTCGTGGGTGACAGGGCGTAACCTAATGTTTCGACTGGGATCTAGAAATCCCCATTTTCTGTGAATCTATTTTCAGGAAATCTGGGCGCGCGCGACTTTCTTTGCCGCACCAATATCTTTCTCGATGGTCGATTGGCTTAACGGCTTGCCGAGCACTCTCTTGGTAAGGCAGATGCGCATTAGCCTGAAAAATAGGTTCGAGCACAGCTCACTTTCAGACTCCGAAGGATCATGACTGTGGTTTTTATTGGCCCAGTCCTCGCCATCCGTGTACCTGTGGTAGATCGTATGCGCATAGGCGATGAAAGCCAGGCGCCGGCCCCGCTCCTTCATGCGGTAAGGATCTCTATCAGCCAAGCCTGCGAGAATGGAGTCAGCCTCAGCATCCTCTAACCACTCGTCAATTCGCTGAAGCTGGTCGACCAAGTCTACAAAGGGGGTATAGCTCGATACGATGGCCGGCGCCCGCTGTATCCTCGTGGCAAGCTCATTCGCTGCAACTCGTATGTCAGAATCGAATTTTGTCTTTGGATTAGAGGCCTTTGACTTCCTTACAGCCCTTATGTTGGTGAGGTCCTTCTGCAACTCATCGAGTTCGGTGTTGAGTTCATAAGCGAACGCGTCAAGAAGCCTCTCACTTGATCGCGGAATAACGTCAATACGTTTTAGATCTTCAGGGCTAATGTAGTCCCCAACTTCGCCACGACTGCTTAGGTCTGGGATCTTCTTCCTTCTCGGCATGCCTAACTATGTCGCAACGAGAAGTTCGACTATCTTGCTTCGGTGCTCAGGCGCCAAGTGTGCGTAACGTTGCGTCGTCGTTACATCCGCATGGCCCAGAAGCTCTTTGATCGAGTACAAATCAGCGCCTTTCATAGCTAGATTACTAGCAAACGTGTGTCGAAGATCGTGGAACCTGAAACCCTGAAGCTTCGCGAGTTTCATTAGTTCCTGCCAGGCAGTTTTGATTGTCACGAGTTTGATTCCCGTTCTTGGCGATGGGAAGACGTAGGTGTTGTCGCCATTTTCCCTTTCATGTAGCCAGTCGTGGACGGCGTCATGTGCTTCGCTGTTCAATGGAATGATTCGAGTATGACCGGATTTTGCGTCTTCGCCGCGGACCGTAAGCAGGCGATGAGTGAGATCCAGGTCACGTCGCTGCAACTTGAATAACTCTCCACGTCTAAGACCAGTATTCAAAGCGAGAATCACGATGGGTTTCAGGTGATCGGTGAATGTGGCATTTGCCAAGGAAGGAAGGGGATCTTGGCTTCGCGCAAGCTGCCATTTTCTATACGCTTGCCTCTGCGCGCGTTGGCGATCCTGCCTCTCGTCGAGTGCTTTTCGTAGGCATAACTCTTCACGCTCGCTCAAGAAGCGCGTAGCGCCTGTCTTGTCTTCTCGGAGTGGCTTCAGCTCACGCAAGGGATGTTGATCAATTACATCCCACTCAACGGCTTTGGATATCAATGCTTTCAAAGCAGATATATCTCGATTGACCGTTGCCTTGTGCGCTCCGGCCCGAAGTTTCTTTGACCTCCAATTGGTTACAAGCCAAGTATTGATCTGCTCAAGCGGCCGGTCATACCAGTCTCCGAAATTTCCTTCGATTCTCGCCAGAGTAGCTGCGCCAGACTTTCGCTCAGTAAGCAGCCAATCCCGATATTGGTGGTCAATAAAGCCGTGCAGCGATCGAGACTTGACCCTTTCTGCCTCTCGCCTCGAGATTGTGCGCTGAGCCTGGACATCTACGCCAGTTCTGACTTCTGCAAGCTTCCGCTGTGCGATCTGCCGAGCCTTCGTTGTCGTTAGGTCACCGTACTTGCCGATAGTGAATTTTCTGGCCTGGCCGTTCTCATTGCGGTATCGAAGGCAAAAAGTCAGGATGGAAGTCTTTCGAGCGATGAGAACAAATCCGGTCAACGAGATATCGCGTATTTCAATATCACTTACCGGCGGAAAAAGACCAGCAGGCAATGCCGCACCTCTGAGTACGCCATCCTTTATGAATCGATCTGTAATCTTCGCCCGCATTATTGTTGGCCTTGGGGGTGCACGGGGGGTGCAAAAATCAAAAATTTCCTGTAACCAATAATAACATCCGGTCACTTTGAAGTCGATTTAACTAACTGTATTTATTAACTATTTTTGTTACTATGTGTAACTTGAGGTGACTAGAAGTTAGTGGAGAGCCGCGCCCTCCGAAGGCAGGGGTCACAGGTTCGAATCCTGTCGGGCGCGCCATTTTCATCGTTTGAAGGCGCGTAAGTAGTTGTTTGTTAGTAAACAGCTGGAGACGCCCGCGGACAATTTATCTAAACGAATCACGACTGGGCATAACTGAGCCCGGCAAAATTCCGGCAGTCAGAAGTTCGGTTGCCGGCGGCCAAAGATAAAGGCAGTTCGTAGTGCGATCGTCGAGTAAGTGCGGATGTCGTCTGGTTGTCCAGATTGGCGCGGCAGATATGCGTACTGAAAATCCGCGTGTCGGCGGTTCAATTAGGTCAAGCGCTTGCGCCCCCATCAGTGCATGCTCAAATACTTAATTAAACAATCTAAATCGTTCCCCGTCGCTCTCCATCATCAAACACCACTTCTTTCTCGGGCCAGCATAGCGCGGCCAATTTGTGGTGTTGCGCGGCCTTTCCGTCAGCCCGCGCCGACGCTCGTGCGCCGACAGAAAAATCCACGCAATATACGTTATTCTTTGCGCCCATCCAGTGTTGCGGTTGAATGCCGCCAAGTAGATCTGGGCCGAATTTGCTGAGGATATTTTCCCTCGTGGGGTGATAACGGCGCCAGTAATGACCAATTACGACCGCAACGCTGTCTACGTAGTTATTCCACCACGGCACTCTGTCCACGAAACGAAACTTGCCACCTGCGGGAAAGACTTTGGCAGCCTTGTTCTCTTCGCCGGACGTTATGACCCGAATCGGGTTACGCATTTGCCAGACTTCATCCTCGTACGCGTGCGCATCGAGCATGACGGGGTTGGGCCAGAATTCGTGGGGATCGCTTCTGTCGTATTTTACGTAGCGGCCATAGTGCTGCTCCTCGATCTCGTATTGCTGAGCGTGATCGCCGGTCTTAAGCAAGGTCCGAATATCGTCAATGTAGTGATGATGCAAATCACTAATAGAACCCGCTTGCTGCTGGTCCGCACGAACCGCCTCGATGGCGTCGTGATTCCAGCAGGCGTGTACGACACGAATATCGTCGCGCTCCAATGCAAGCGGAAGGGAGGAGAAGAAATTCAGAATACGTGCGCGCTCATCATCGGTTAGAGTCGCCGCGCTATCTGGCGAGAAGAACCATCCGTTATCAAGTTTTTCTTCACCGAGGAGAATGTTGAGTTCATGGTTGCCGAGCACACATTGCGCGATGCCTTCCTCCACCAAATTTCGTATGCGCTCAACAACCGCGATACTGTCCGGGCCACGATCAACCAAGTCACCAACAAATACCAGTTTGCGACCGCTTGGCATAACGCCGCCGCGCCTGTAGCCCAGATGCCCAAGCAAGCTCTCAAGCGCGGGCAATTCGCCGTGGATATCACCAACGATGTCCAGTGAGCCTTCATTCAGATTGTCGATCAGTTTCATTCGCTACTCCTTGCGAAATCGAATTCTATTAAATTCAATCAATTATGCCTATCATTCGGTCGGTAGATCTTGGGCGCAGATTTGGGCGGTTTGATGCCATCAACTCTTTCATGGGTAGACTTCGATAGCGAGGCACAGCAGCGCACGCATCGTATTCTGAAACAGTTCGACGCCCGCGACACCCGAGACGAGTTGGGACTCGGCTCAATACGAGACGCCATATCCGACAGCCTGTTTCCGGGCACCAGTGTTCTCCACACGCGGCTGCGGTACATGTTGTTAGTTCCCTGGACCTACCTTGCGCTGGAGAAGAAGCAGGTACGTTCAAGCAAGATTCAAGACCTTGCCCGTTCCAGACAATTGGATGTTGCCAAATTCTTAAAAAAGAATGTTACGGATGAGGGTCTCGGAGTTATTGGTGGCAGCGTCGGGGACAAGCTGAAGACACTGCCGAGCGCGATCTATTGGTCCGGAATGCAACGCTGGGGCATTCGCGCATATCCAGGAACTGAATATCACTACCAACAGGCTCTGGATGAAACCTATCGCCGCCGAAAGAGGTCCCAGGCGCACCTGGCCAACGCGCTCGAGGACGGCGACGACATCGGCGGCATGTGGACCAAACACGCCCACACTTTCCACCCTGGCTTGCCAACTGCCCCCGAAGATTTTCCCGACAGCGCTACCTTCGACCTGATTCCGGAAGAGGCAACGTATCTGCAAAGCCGCGTCAATGAATGTTGTTCCGGTACATTGTTGGCGCATCTCTTGTCAAATCCACTACCAGTGGACATCGACTCACCGTGGAATCATCCGAATCTTGCGGAGTTTTCCGGAATGCATCAGGCGTTACTTCGTCACGCCGAACACTTTTCTTTCGCAGCGCTTGGCGCTTCATTGGTTTACAACCAACTGCTGGCAAAAAAGAAAGGAAATGACGAATGGATTGAGGCACATCGTCAGGGTGGCACCAACTGGACCGATGAGCTCGACAGAAAATTCAAAGCATTTTCAAAATGGGCCGGGGACCTCCAACCGTTCTGGGAGTCGCTGGAAGGTCTCAATCATCAAATTGACGACCACACGCGAGATTTCGTTAGTGAGTGGACGCGCGAAGTTCTTCAACACCCGAATGATATATTCACACAGTCAGCGGTCCAGACGTTGATAAAAGACCGCGAAATCAACAAGAAGCTCCAAAACTCGCGCTTTCGAAACGATCGCGTACTTGAGCAATGGGGTGGTGGCTCCGGCCTGAATCGAATGACGTACCGTTGGAGTCTCGTCCAGACATACATAACGGACATGGCGAGAGGCCTCGGCGCGTCATCATGATGCTGTCGCCCGAGACACGATCCCTGTATACGGACGCGTTGACACCACCGGCTGGGTACCAGCTTGATATGGCGGTTGCTACAACATTCTCGTTGGACCTGAATACTCTCCTGTCGGTGCCACTACAGCTGGTTCTGCATGCAACCGAAAATCGCGATGAGATGATGCGTGACCAATTGGCATTGCACGAAGCGCTGCAGCGATCGGCGGCGAAAGTACACGTTTTTACCCAATATGGCCGAACAAACGTACCCAATGGCGAGCATCTTTTGTACAGCCTGCTCGAGCCGGTTATCACTGAAGTCAAAGCACCAAAGGGCGGGGCATTTCACCCGAAGATCTGGCTGCTCCGCTTCGTGGACGAAAGCGACGAGAATTTCGCCTATCGGCTCATGCTGCCGTCAAAGAACCTGACGGCGGACCGATCCTGGGATGCAGCGCTGACGCTTGACGGTACGGTCGGCGAAAGTACCAACGCAAACGGCGACGTACTTGCTGACTTTGTGAGTCAATTGCCAGGCCTTGCCGTCGCGCGTTGCACACCGTCGCAGGACTTCCATGATTTTGCCGGAGAGTTGCGATATGTGAATTGGGAATTGCCCAAGGGATTCGACGAGTTAGGCTTTCATATTCTGGGGCTTGATGGTCCAGGCTGGATGCCAGCAAAAAGCGACAAGCTCATAGTCATCTCACCATTCGTAACAAAGGAAGCATTGAAATCTCTTGCGAAGACCAGCAACGATCCGGTTGCGCTCATCTCGCGGTCGGAATCACTGGCTGACTTGTCCGGCGAGATACCGTTCACTAATCCCTATGTCCTGCATGAACGCGCTGAATCCGATGATAGTGATGACGGCATCCTCGATAGCAACGAGATAGGTCTGCACGCGAAAGTCTATTTGTTCGAGGCAAACGGTCGAACCTACATTGCTCTCGGATCAGCAAATGCCACCAATGCTGCACTCGTCAATCGCGGCAACGTAGAAATTGTTGCGGAGCTCGCTGGTTCATCACACAAGGTCGGGCGAATTCGCCACTTCCTGGATCCTGATAATGCTGCAGGCCTGGGAAAATATCTTTGGCACTGGCAACAGAGCGAAGCTGATTCTCCAGACTCGGCCAGCGAGGAAAGAAGGGCAAGGCTGGAAGAGGCCAGGAACGCCATCCTATCCGTCGAATTGGCACTTCTTTGCAGGCCCGACGATGAAGGCTGGGTTTTGGAACTCGGTTCTATCAAGGCGCCGGTGTTTCCCGAAGAAGTTACGGCGAAAGTCCGACCGGTGACGATCCAATCGGGCGATGCTGTCAGTTTGAGCCCACTGCTTGACGGCCAGGACGTACACGTCAGGGTTGCTGCAATCGAGTCCCTGACATCGTTAGTCGC